>Ga0247842_10001418_pt1 | contig 40219 bp, 36 predicted proteins | sample LaCruzMarch2015__3_FD_192411 | JGI IMG/M metagenome (GOLD analysis project Ga0247842, IMG submission 192411) | Freshwater microbial communities from meromictic Lake La Cruz, Castile-La Mancha, Spain - LaCruzMarch2015_19m | ecosystem: Environmental > Aquatic > Freshwater > Lake | place: Spain...
TGGGGATTGGGACTTCAACACCAAGTGCTAAATTATCTATTGGCGGAACAACTTCAACTATCTCTAATCCCATAGGGAACTTAACCATCACCCCTTACGCCAATCTTATAATCAGTTCCGGCAATGTGGGCATTGGAACAACCACGCCTGGTTTAGCTTTGGATGTTGTTGGTAATGCCCGTTTCAGTGCTATTGGTTCCGGAGCATCTGCTGGTGCACTAAATTACACTTCGAATGGAACACTTACTACTGCTACTTCCGATATCCGCTTTAAGAAAAATGTCACTACGATTGACAATGCTCTTTCGAAAGTTTTAAATCTTCGTGGGGTCACCTTTAACTGGATTGATCCATCAAGTCCCAAGAGGATGATGGGAATGATTGCTCAGGAAGTGGAAAATATTGTTCCGGAAATTGTTTTCCAAAACCCAACTGATGGTTATTACGGAATTAATTACGGTGAAACTTCAGGGTTACTTATTGAAGCCATCAAAGAACAACAATTCCAAATAACCTCACAAGGCGATCTTTTAGCTTCGCAAGGTCAGACCTTGCAAAGTTTGCAGGATTCAACTTCCACTCAAGTAAATTATATTTTAGCAACAGATCCATTATTTAAAGATTCACAAGATAAGCTTGCAGATCTTCAATCCAGAATAGATATCTTATCCCAGAAAGTTGAACAACAAGCTTCAACTTCAGCCTTCCTAACAGAGATTTTGAATAATCAGGTTCTGGGAGCCAGTACTTCAGCAACGCTTAATGCAACCCTTGGTGATGTTGAGATTCAGGGTGCAACAATTTCAGACAACCTAATGGTCTTAGGCAGAACAACAGTTACTGACCTAGGAGTTACAGGAAATATCAATGCCGGACTTCTGGCAATCCATGGAATTGACGGAGAAATAAATACTTTATCCGGAGACCTATACTTACAAAAAGATGGACTTGGAGGAGTTGACATATTGGACGGCAAGATTGTCATTGATACAGCTGGAAATATGACAGTTGCAGGAGAAATAACAGCCAAGAAAATAAACATAGATGAATCGGTGGTAAGTGAAAAAAGTGTTGGTGAGGCTGTCATATTAGCGGGAAAGACAGAAGTTGACGTAAAAACAAGCGCCATTACACCCAAATCGCATGTTTTTGTTTCATCAGATAAGCCTACGGAAATTGGAGCAGTAATCAAAGACGAAGAAACCATAAAAATACTTATCAAAGAGCAGAATCTCAAAGACATAAATGTGAACTGGTGGATCGTGAACTAGGGGAGCTTGAAGTTATGATATACTTAATCCAATTTTAAAACTCAAATGTCAAAATTAAAAAGTATAAACCAAAAGTATAATCCTTCTGAAATTGAAGCTAAATGGCAAAAAGTTTGGGAGGAGAAAAAGATATATTCTCCAAATTTAGATGCTGCGAAGAAGCCTTTTTATAATCTCATGATGTTTCCATATCCTTCGGCTGAAGGAATGCATGTTGGAAACATGTATGCTTTTACAGGTGCAGATGTTTATGGCCGGTTCCAAAGAATGCAGGGATTGTCGGTTTTTGAGCCGATTGGCTTGGATGGATTTGGAATTCATAGCGAGAACTACGCAATAAAAACAGGCAAACATCCTGCAGAGCAGGCTAAAATCTCTGAGAAAAACTTTTACAGACAATTAAAGAGCATCGGAAACAGCTTTGATTGGACAAGAACGGTTGAGACCTACAAACCTGAATATTACAAATGGACGCAATGGTTATTTATCCAACTGTTCAAAGCAGGCCTTGTTTATCGCAAGAAAGCGCCGGTTAACTTTTGTCCCTCATGTAAGACTGTTTTGGCAGACGAACAAGTTGAAGATAATTTATGTGAACGCTGCGATTCAATAGTTGAAAAAAGAGATTTGGAGCAGTGGTTTTTCAAGATTACAAAGTATGCTGATAGGCTACTTAATGGTTTGAGCCAGATTGATTGGTCTGAAAAAGTTAAAATCGCCCAAAAACACTGGATTGGCCGGTCGGAAGGGATGATAATTAATTTTGGCGGAATAGATGTTTTTACAACCAGACCAGAAACTATAGATGGGGCCACATTCTTAGTTCTTTCTCCACAGCATCCCAAAATAAAGGAATTTAAATCAAAAGAAGTTATAAATTATGTTATTGCGTTAAGCAAAAAGACTAATCAAGAAAGGCAAAAAGAAAAAACAGGGGTTTTTAGTGGTGAGTATGTTACAAATCCATTAACAAAAAAAGAAATTCCTGTTTGGGTTGCAGATTATGTTTTGATGGATTATGGGACAGGGGCAATTATGGCAGTTCCCGCGGAAGACGAAAGAGATAAGGAATTTGCAGAGAAATACAATATTCCAATCGAAAAAACTTCATTCAATGCAAAGCCATCTGGCAAAAAAGTTACAAATTATCATCTCCGGGATTGGTTGATTTCAAGACAAAGATATTGGGGGCCGCCAATCCCGATGATTTATTGTGAGACCTGTGGTTGGCAGCCGGTTCCTGAAAAAGATCTTCCGGTTGAATTGCCATTTATCGAAGATTATAAGCCTTTAGGAACCGGCAAAGCGCCTTTAGCGAGTCATCCTGAATTTTATAAAACAAAGTGTCCAAAATGCGGTAAAGAGGCAAGAAGAGAAACAGATGTCTCCGATACTTTTCTGGATAGTGCCTGGTATTTCCTAAGATATGTTTCGACTGATATAGATACTACTGCTTTCGATAGGGGAAGGGTAAAAAAATGGCTCCCGGTAAATATGTATATTGGCGGAGCAGAGCATTCAGTGTTGCATCTTTTATATTCACGGTTTATCACCATGGCGCTTAAGGATTTAGGGCTTATTAGCTTCGAAGAACCCTTTACTAAGTTCAGGGCTCATGGATTAATAGTTAAAGACGGCGCAAAAATGAGCAAAAGTAAGGGGAATATAATGGTGCCCGATCTGTATATTAAAAAATTTGGAGCAGATGCCCTGCGGGCATATTTAATGTTTATGGGTCCTTTTAGTCAAGGAGGAGATTTCAGAGACACAGGAATAGAAGGAATGTTTAGATTTTTGAAAAGAATTTGGAGTCTGGTATCAAGTATTAAGTATCAGGTATTAAGTATTGAGGGAAAAGATATAAGTCCGGCTTTGGATAGTCTTATGCATAAAACAATAAAGAGCGTTACGGAGGATATAGAAAATTTGAGTTACAACACTGCCATTGCTCATTTGATGGAATATTATAACGAGCTCTCTGCTTTTTATACTAAATACAAAATACTTAATACTAAATACTGCAAAAGTTTAGTTTTGCTTCTCGCACCTTTTACTCCGCACATTAGCGAAGAACTTTTTTCTATGATCAGCGCGGATAATAATTGGCAATCAGTTCATTTGTTTGCTTGGCCAAAATATGACCCCAAGTTTTTGGTAAAAAACGAAATAATTATCGTAGTTCAAGTAAATGGAAAATTAAGAGGAAATATCGTAATTGATCCTACAGTTTCCAAAAGCAAAGCTAGGGTGGAGGAGTTAGGAAAACGTAATAGTAATGTAGCCAAACATCTTGAAGCTAAAGAAATTAAAAAAGTTATTTATATTGAAGGGAAAATAATTAACTTTGTGACTGTATAAGATGGACACTCGGGAGCTCGTTTCCAAATATGTCCCTCTGGTAAAAAGGCATTGGCTTCCTCTGAGCCTGGGAATCCTTGGAGTGATATTCTTTGCATATGGTTTGATAGGGTTATTTTCGGCTAACAAAACAAGCTCGGAAGACATTGTTTTTGAGGCTAATTCTGCCTCAAAACAGAATTCTGAAGCGAAAACCATTTTGGTCGATGTGGAAGGGGCTGTGGCAAGGCCGGGAGTATATAAAATACCGCAAGAATCAAGGATTCAGGATGGGCTCGTTGCTGCAGGCGGCCTATCAGCTCAAGCGGACAGAGCGTATGTTGCCAAAAATCTCAATTTGGCAACGAAGTTAACGGATGGAGTAAAGGTGTATATTCCAGTTAGTGGAGAAGCAGTCGGCGACGTATCAGTGCTAAACGCGTCTTCGGAGGGAATAGCTGTTAACGCTTTAATAAACATAAATACATCCTCGGAGTCTCAGCTTGATAGCTTGCCGGGAATCGGGCCTGTGACAGCGCAGAAAATTATAACAGGAAGGCCGTATGGTTCTGTAAATGAACTTTTAGATAAAAAAATAGTGGGCACTAAGGTATTTACTCAAATCAAAGACAAAATTTCAATCTATTAATGAATTCCAAGCTGTTCCTAGTTCTTCTTGTGGTTCTTAGTTTTAGATTTTATTTCTTTTATTCAAATCAGTACAAGCTTGTAGATGGACAAAAAATTAGTTTCGAAACAACAATTTTATCTCAACCGCAGACTGTTGGCGGTCAGCAGGCATTTACTGCTAACTATAAGAATCAAAAAATCAGAATAATAGTTAGCCGTTTTCCGGAAATTAATTATGGAGATTTTATGCGCATTTCCGGAAAGATAAGCAATCGAAATTACGGAGCGCTAATATATTTTCCGGAAATAAAAACGATCAATAGCTCTTCAAATATTTTGCAGTCAAGCTTACAAAAGGTAAATAAGCTGGCGCAATCATTTGTTTCTTTATTCTCCAAAACGCTTCCGGCGCCGTCCTCAAGTCTTCTACTGGGAATAATTTTTGGAATTAAAGAGCAAATGCCAAAAGATTTTACTAATAACTTAAGAACCTCGGGAGTTTTTCATGTTATCGCCGCATCCGGAATGAATGTTACTTTGGTTGGAGGATTTATCAGTACGTTTTTTGCCTTTTTCTTTAAAAGACAGATTGCAATCGGATTAAGTATTTTGGGAATTATATTTTACGCAATTTTGGCAGGACTTGAACCGTCAATTATCAGAGCATCAATAATGGGGATTCTTGTTTTTTCTGCCCAGATTATGGGTAGGCAGACCTTAGCTTTTAATTGTTTGTCATTAGCGGGATTCAGCATGCTTTTTGCCGATCCTTCTTTGATTTTTGACGTTGGATTTCAACTGTCTTTTGCGTCAACGCTTGGAATTTTGTATATCAAGCCTGTTTTTGGGAAAAAATCGCTAATAAGCTCGGAAATTTTAACTACAATTGCGGCCCAGACCGCAACCTTGCCAATTTTATTGGCTAATTTTGGAACTTATTCCGTATATTCTGTATTGGTCAATGGACTAGTGCTTTGGACCGTGCCAATATTGATGATAATAGGTGGCGTAGGGGCAATTCTTGGTTTAATCCTAGTGCCTCTAGGGCAAATACTAATTTACTTATGCTATCCGCTTTTATTATATTTTGAAAACGTTGTAAACTTCTTCGGGAGAATTGGAGGAATAATTTCTATTAAAACTTTTCCTTGGCAATTAGCCTTTGGATACTATTGTTTGTTGACTTGCATTCTCGTTATTTCTAAAAGAAAAAAATGAAGAAATATCTTTTGATCACGGCAATTCTTTTCTTTTTGTTGGGATGCATTTTAGTATATCAAAGCATAACTTACAATGACAAAAAATTGCATGTTGTGATTTGCGATGTGGGGCAGGGGGATGCGATTTTCATAAGAACACCAAGCGGATCTGATATTTTAATTGATGGCGGGCCGGACGGTTCGGTTCTTGCGTGTTTGGGGAAGCATATGCCGTTTTGGGACAGAACTTTGGAGATTATGATTTTAACTCATCCGCATGCAGACCATCTAACGGGTCTGATAGATGTCTCAAAAAGCTATTCGGTATTGTCTTTTGGCACTGAAAAAATTGTAAATCCAACGAGCTCCTATAAGGAGCTTATTAAGCAGTTGGAGCAAGGTCATACAAAACAAAGATTTTTACTGCAGGGCGATAAATTTACGATTAAAGATGGAGTTAGCCTTAGAACTCTTTGGCCAACTCACGAATGGGTCGATCAGAATTCAGTTGGCGGAGGGAATGCGGATGAGAATGGCCTTTCAATAATTCAAATGTTAAGTTATGGAAATTTTGAAGCTCTTTTTACTGGAGACGCTCAAGCCTCAGATATAGAAAAAATTGAATCAATGCTGAGTGCAATTGATTTTCTCAAAGTCCCGCACCACGGCTCAAAAACAGGTTTGTCTGCCGAAATCTTAGGCATTTTGAATCCGAAAATTGCAGCGATTTCCGTTGGGAAAAACAACAAATATGGACATCCGACAGCTTTTATTTTGGATTTATTAAAATCCAAAAACATCAAGATCTTACGTACGGATGAAATAGAGGACATTGAAATCATTTCAGATGGAAAGAGTTTTTCAGCGAAGAATTAATTGACAGTTCGGGAGAGTTTCGTAGGAGGCGTTGTAGACGGCATTGGAGTCTCGTGCGATGTTTTAGCGCCATCTACAGCGGGTAAGGCAAAGAAGAACGTTGTTTCTTCTCCTTGAGCGGATTTTACCCATATCCGTCCATCATGTGACTCAATAATTCCCTTAACGAGATAAAGTCCCAGTCCCGTGCCCATAGTCGCAAGTTCCTCAGTTGTATTTTTAGCTTGTGTATATTTAGAAAAAAGAAGTTTTTGCTGTTCCGGCGTGATTCCAACCCCATTATCCGAAACAGAAACAACAATATATTTATTCAAACCCGAAAATTCTTTCGCAGACAACGGATCATCCGGAACCGGAGGAATAGCTCTGTAATCTAACTCAACCTTTGTTTTACCATTCTCCGGCGTGAATTTGAGGCTATTTGACAAAAGATTATCAATTACTTGGCTAATTCTTATCTCATCAAAAGAAAATTCCGGTATGTTTTTAACTAAAGCTTCAAAACTTAAGGAAATATTTTTCCGCTCTGCCTGAGGCATGAAAGCCTGAATTTCGTCTTTAATTAATTTTACAATATCGCCTTTTGTTTTTTGCAGGACTAATTTTCCTGCATCAAGCTTGGCAGTATCCAGGATCGAACCAATTTGCCCCAAAACCTTTTTTGCCTGCTGATGAATAATTTCCAAAAATTTTAATTTTCTATCTTTCTCAAGGGTATTTTTGGTTGTGATAATAAGCTCCGCAGAATCTTTGATAGTCGTAACCGGACTTCGCAATTCGTGAACCATCATGTGGATCAAATCTTCTTTCTGTAATTCTTTCTTTTTGTAATCCGACATGTCACGCAAGACAATTGATACTTTATCCTGTCCAACCGGATTTATAAATATGTCTAACACGTTATTTGCGACTTGAATTTCTTTCTCGAAATGCGGGTTTTTAGTTGAGATAACTTCTCTTATTTTATCTTCTAGGTTAAAATCTTGCGGAAAGACACCTAATGCACTAAAAAAATCAGCATTTCCGGAAATTCCCAGGATCTTTTTTGCAGAATCATTTATTGTTAACAGATTGTTTTCATTGTCTGTCATAAGGATTCCATCGTTCATGCTGTTAATTAGTGAAGATAATTTTTCCGTTTCCGAGTCAACCGCTTGGCTGAAATGCGTCAATGCCGATGAGGCTGCATCTACCAGCTCATGCAGACCTTCCATATTGGAGTAGGCATTTTCTGTTATTGAAGATAAATGTATCAAAGCCAAGACTTTGTTATTGGCAATAAGAGGCAGATGAAAAGATGATGAATAAATTGATTTAATTTCATTATCCATTAGTTTTCCATACATCTTCTCCTCGATTTGATGAGGGATTTTGCCGATAAGTTTTTCAAAAGAAGATAGCATGTTTCCTTCAACTTCTTTTACATACTCCGGTCCTATATCTTCCTCAGCATAAATTTTAAAAATAATATGTGCGTCTTTTATCACCATTGATGCTGCTGCGGAGTAGCTGAAAAAATTCCGTAGAGAAACCATGATAATGTCGATTACCTTTTCGGGATCAGTTGTGTAGGCTATTTTTTCCTGAATATCTTTAATTACGGACAATTTATAGATCCTGTCTTTTTCTGCTTTTTCCGCCTCAATAAAATCTTTTCGGAGAGAATCATTTTCCAGAGACAGAAAAACAGCGCATAGTCCTAAAACGATGACTGCCAACAAAACAATTACCATAGACATTCAAACCGCCTTTGCGCGAGGCTTCGGCGGGATTTCAGCCCGATATATAAAAGTGTCGCAAATATAAAGAGAGATTGCAAGAGTCTTGATCTTAGAGCTTTAAGCGGATTTATGCTTTGATAGTTTTTCAAGTTTGTCTCCCATAGTTTTACTTCCGATTACGATAACGTAAGTTCCGAGCACAAAGAGAATTTGCCGGACGATCAATAAGAAGTTAAATATTGACGGAAAACTTGAAGCTTGAATGTATATCTCAACAGCATCTATGATTATTCCCAAAGCTAAAATAAATATTCCGATTCCAATTGTTTTAAATCCCATTGCCAGAATACCCGTTACAAACTTCTTTATGAAACGGGACATTATTATTGCAGCGGCGATTCCTGCGAAAGCAGCTATGAAAGAAGCTGCTTCAATTAAGAAAGTTGTCAGCTTAACATTGTCCATTTTAGTTATATTTTGAGAGCTTGTTTTACTTTGTTAACAAGATCCTGGGGCTCAACTTGATATTTAAATATGTAGTCCATCGCTCCGTTGTTTATAGCTTCCTTTACCAAATCCTCTTGGCTGAAATTTGAAAGTATGATGATTGGAATGTTTTGTGTCTGTGAGTCCATTTTTAAAGTCTTCAAAACATCATTTCCTGAGATATCCGGAAGAACTTGATCTAGAAGTACAAGGTCTGGTTTTTCAGATCTGGCCTTGTCAATTCCGCTTTTTCCAGTTAAGGCAAAAACGGTTTCTAATCCACTTTTCTGAAGTGCAGTTTCAAAAATTGCACCCAGATTTTCATCATCGTCAACAATAAGAACTTTCACTATAATCAGGCTATCAGTTGCGAATATTCTTGTCAAGAAGCATATATTTTATTGTGCTAAAATATGATTATGGATATTAAAAAGGAAATTACTTTAGTTCTTAGGGATTTATTGAAAGAGTTTACGGGAGAAAGTGTTAAATTCTTGATTGAAGAGCCTGAAAATGAAAGTTTTGGTGATTATTCCTCTAATATTGCCTTGGTTGCCTCAAAAATATTAAAGAAAAATCCTTTTGATTTGGCTTCAGAATTGGCAGAAAAATTAAACAGCTCTCTCTCTAAATTGCCAAATATTGATAGGGTTGAAGCAGTAAAACCGGGCTTCATAAACTTTTGGACATCCAAAGAATGCTTAACTGCTGCAATAACGCACATCATTAGCGCATCTGATAAGTATGGATGCTCCAAGAGTTTGGAGGGTAAAAAAATAATGGTTGAGTTTACGGATCCAAATCCTTTCAAGGAATTTCATATTGGTCATTTATACAGCAATACAGTGGGGGAATCAGTGAGCCGTTTGTTGGAAGCAATGGGAGCAAGTCTTAAAAGAGCAAATTATCAGGGGGATGTGGGGATGCACGTTGCAAAAGCGATTTACGGAATTTTTCATTTGTGTCATGCTGAATTTATTTCAGCATCTCAAATATCTGGCAATAAGATCCTGAAACAAGTTCAGGATGACAAGTTGAATAAGAGGATTAAAATTTTGGGAGAGGCTTACTCTTTTGGGGCGAAAGCTTATGAAGATGATAGCGGTGCAAAGAGAGAGATAGAGGAATTGAACAAGAAAATTTACGTCAAAGATCCAGCAATCATGGGTCTTTATGAAAAAGGCAGGCAATGGAGTTTGGAATATTTCGAAAATATCTATAAACGCCTCGGAACCAAATTTGATTTCTATTATTTTGAATCAGAAGTTGGAATTGACGGTTTGAAATTGGTCAAAGAATACTTGAAAAAAGGCATTTTTGAAGAAAGTCAAAATGCCGTTATATTTCCCGGCAAAAAGTACGGATTGCACAATAGAGTTTTTATTAATTCATTGGGGTTACCAACTTATGAGGCAAAAGAGTTGGGTCTCGCGCTGAGGAAGTACCGCGATTTTAAATTTGACCAGTCAATAGTTATAACAGGCAATGAAATTATCGGATATTTTAAAGTTTTGATCGTAGCTTTAGGTAAAATAAATCCTAGCTTGGCAGCCAAAATTAAACACTTGTCCCATGGGATGGTAAGACTTCCTGCGGGGAAAATGTCAAGCAGGACAGGCAGTGTTGTAACGGGCGAATGGCTTTTGGATGAGACGAAAAAACTTTTGAAAAGTAAATATAGCGAAATGCCCGAAGAAATTCTAGAAAAAGTTGCTGTTGGGGCGGTAAAATATGCACTTCTAAAAAGCAGTCTGGGGCACGACATAGAGTTCAATTTTGAAGAATCTATAAGCATTCAGGGAGATTCAGGACCGTATTTGCAATATGTCTATGCGCGAACTCAGAGCGTGCTCAATAAGTGTCATCCCGAACTGGTTTCGGGATCTCCTGCCGTCAGGCAGGCTACATTGAAGTCGAAGGAGATGCTGAAACAAGTTCAGCATGACACGATAACAATTGAGGAGATGTCATTATTGCGGGCGTTGAATAAATTTCCTGAGGTAGTCGTGCAGGCTGCGGAAAAATTTGCGCCGAATATTTTGTGTAATTATCTTTTTAATTTAGCACAGAAATTCAACCTCTTCTATCAGAAATGCAAAGTAATAGGCTCAGGAAATCAAGAATTTCGCCTTGCACTAACCGCAGGAGTTGGACAAGTAATCAAAAACGGCCTAGATTTACTGGGGATTGCGGCGCCTACGAAAATGTAGATTGGCAAATAAGCAGCCAAGTGCTAGAATACTCTCATGAAATTCAATCGTAAAATTCTTTCAAATGGACTTCGGGTTTTAGCAATTCCTATGCCTTCGTTTGAATCCGCAACAGTCATGGTAATGGTGGGTGCAGGAAGTAGATACGAAGCAAGAAAAAACAGCGGAATTTCCCATTTCTTGGAACACATGGCTTTTAAAGGAACCAAAAAACGTCCATCGGCCATGGATATAACCAGTCTTATTGACGGAATAGGCGGAGAGTTTAATGCTTCAACCGGTAAAGAAGTTACAGCTTATTATATAAAATCCAAAGCTGACAAGGCAGAACTTTCTTTAGACATATTATCCGATGCGTTAATAAATTCCAAATTTGATGAGAAAGAAATTGAGAAAGAAAAAGGCGTAATTATTGAAGAAATAAACATGTGCGAAGATAATCCAATGAGGGATATCGGGGATGTTTATGAGCGTCTTTTGTATGGCGATACGCCGTTGGGATGGAATATTGCGGGAGAAAGGGATACTGTCAGAAAAACAACCCGGGAAGATTTTTTAAATTACATGAAAAGTCTTTACAGTCCGCATAATATGACGGTTGTTTTTGCCGGCGGAATTGAAAATAAAAAAGCAATAGAGTTGGCAGAAAAATATTTGGGGAATATGGTTCGTTTCAAGACTTTAACCTCTGATAAATATCAGGAAGAGCAAAAGAAGCCAAGATTGTTTCTCAAAACTAAGAAAACAGAACAAGCTCACATTGCAATCGGTTTTAAAACCGTAAAAAATGACCATCCCGATAAATATCCGCTGGAAGTTTTAGCAGCAATACTCGGTGGAGGAATGAGCTCGAGACTTTTTCATGAAGTCAGGGAAAAAAGAGGACTTGGGTATTATGTTTCTACAGGTGCGGATAGCTATCGGGATGCAGGAAGTCTAGCTACTATGGCAGGAATTGATCCCAAGAGAATTCAAGAAGCGATTTCCGTAATTCTTGAGGAGCACAAAAAGATTAAAGATAAAGGATTAATGATTAAGGATGAAGAACTCAAAAAAGCAAAAGAATATTTGAAAGGACATATGGTTTTAGGCCTTGAAAACAGCAGGTCTGTTGCATATTATTATGCAACGCAGGAGCTTTTGGAGAAAGAAATTGATAATCCGGATCAAATCATGAAGAAAATCGACGCCGTAACTATTGGGCAAATTGAAAATGCTGCTAAAAAATATTTTGTCGAAAAAGGTTTAAACGTAGCAATTATAGGTAATTTCCCTTCTGGACAACAGTTTCAAAGCTTACTTAAGCTTTGAAAAGTTAATAATTAATAATGAAGAATGAAGAGTTAAAGCTTCACATCAAAGATAGGGCTTTTAATTTCTCCGTAAGAATAGTCAGAATGGTAAGAATAATGCCTAAAGATCCTGCGGGTTACACTTTAGCAAATCAAATAGTTCGATCAGGGACATCAATTGGTGCAAATATAGAAGAAGCCCAGGGAGCAATTTCAAAAAAAGAATTTATTCACATTATGCAAATAGCGCTAAAAGAGGCTCGCGAGACTTATTATTGGATAAAAGTTATTCGTGGAACCAATCTTTTAAGCGTTTCAAGAACGGATTTAATATTTCAAGAAAGTAGCGAAATAATTAAGATTTTGACAACCATTATTAAACATGCTAAGCTGGTTCCTAGAGCTTAATTATTAACTATTAATTTTTAATTATTCATTAAATTTATGGAGAGGTCAGTTGTTTTGGTCAAACCCGACGGAGTGCAAAGAGGTCTTATTGGAGAGATAATCCATCGGTTTGAAAGGAAAGGCTTGAAGCTTGTCGGCCTAAAGATGATCCCTTTGACAGATGCTGTTTTGGACGAATGGTATTCTCATCACAAAGATAAGCCTTTCTTCGGAGGATTAAAAAATTACATGAAATCCTATCCTGTTGTAGCAATGCTTTTAGAGGGAAAAGATTCGGTTTTGACGATTAGAAAAATAGTTGGGATAACCAAAGCCCGTGACGCAGAGCCGGGAACAATCAGAGGAGATTTTGCAATGAGCCAGCAGTATAATCTAATTCATGCTTCAGAAAGCGTAGAAATCGCTAAAAAAGAAGAAAAATTAATGTTTGCCCCCGCGGAAATACTTGCTTGGGATAAAGCCTCAGATGTTTTTACCTACCTCAAAGACGAATTAAACTAATTTTCTTCTATTTAGAAACAGCACGGATAAAGCAAATAGCAGGAAAAGTATCAGTTCCACTAGCATGCAATATTGACACAAGGCTTTGATAACTAGGAATTGGAGCACAAGCAAAATAATTGCAGCTATTACTCCTGAGGAGTTAAAAAGCATAAATATCCGCCTCATCCAGATATTTTTATGGTGCTGAAACAGCAAAACATTAAGAACTATTGATACAAAAAAATAAGCAATACCAAAGGCAGAGAGAGGAATTCCGTAAATTACAGCAAAACTGCTTGACAATACCTTTTCGCAGCCATTAGTTATTGTGCAAGGAGGAATAATGTTTTTGTAATGAAGAATTGTCAAGTAAGCCGCGTCAACGAAACCTAAAAAAGAAAATGTACCAAGCAGGATGAATATTTTATTTATTGTTAAGCGCATTTTGAATAACTTGTTTAAATGCATCATAGTCTTGCGGATTTTCAATCAGCTTTCCATTGACAAAGAAGCTTGGTGTTTGGACTATGCCAATTGATATTCCTTCATCTCTTTGAGCATTAATTAATTTTTTAGTCGAGTCAGCATTGAAATCTTTAGTAAATTGCTCAATATTCAGATTAAGTTTTTTAGCATAATCTGTAAAGATTTGCTGTGCATTGCCGGCATTTGCCCATAAATTTTGATTTTGATAGAGCAGCTCATCCATCTCCCAGAATTTATTTTGTTTGTGTGCTGCAAACGCTGCTTGCGCAGATAACATAGCGTTTTTATGAGCATCGATTAGGGGAAGAAATCTGTAAACAATAAACAAGTTGTTCCCAAAATCTTTATTTAATTGTTTAACAAATTGAGCATAAGTGCTACACGCCGGACATTGAAAGTCTGCGTATTCAATCAAAGTTGCCTTAGCTTTTTCAGCTATTCCGAGAGTTATGTCCTCTTTGGATGCTGATGCCGGAGTTTTAACTTGAGAAGTGAGGTTAGCGGATGAATTAGTACTATTAACCAAGGTGATTAATCCCCAAAATGTGGCGAGAAGAACAATTATAACCCCAATCCAAATCCATATTTCCTTTGTTTTCATACATTGTATCTTGACACAAATTTGAGGAAAAATAAAGTGTCGGGGTGGAGGGAATTGAACCCTCTGCCTCTCGGTCCCGAACCGAGCGATCTACCGATGAACCACACCCCGATTGTGTCCCTGGGGGGAATCGAACCTCCGACAACCCCCTTAGGACGGGGGTGCTCTAATCCAACTGAGCTACAGGGACAGTGATTGTATTTTAGCACAAAAAAACTTAGAATAGGATTAAATGACAACGAAAGACAAAATTCGATTTTTAGTTATTAGAACTATTGGGAACTTTTTAGTTCTTTTTGCGATCTTCGGAGTTCTTGCTACTTTTGGTCCTGCGCTTTATTACGAAGCTACATACAGAGTAATGCTTGCAAGAGGCGTGCACTTTTCCGTTAGGACGCAGGCTCAGGTTGCGAAAGTAGAAAAAACACCCTCTTTAACTTTTGGGGATATTTTGTCAGGACCGAAAGACCAGATTTTGGTGCCGGTTGATCCAATATTTGATATTTTGATACCAAAAATAGGGGCAAATGCAAAGATTTTTCCAAATGTTGACCCTTCCAATCCTGATGTCTTCCTTCCAATCCTGAAAGAGGGGGTTGCACATGCCAAAGGAACAGTTTTTCCCGGACAAAAGGGAAACATTTATTTATTCGCGCATTCCACTGATAATTTTTGGGATGTTGGAAGATATAACGCTATATTTTATCTCTTAAAAGATTTGAGAGTAGGGGATGATGTGGTGATTTTTTCTCAAAACGTGAGGCACAATTATACTGTAATTAAATCTGAGGTTGTAAGTCCATCCAATGTATTGTACATAACTCAAGCTCAAACCGGAAAAGAGCTTTTGATTCTTCAAACCTGTTGGCCGCCCGGGACTACATGGCAAAGATTATTGGTTTTTGCCGAACCCAAATAAAATGAGGTATTATTTAAGCCCAACAGTGTAGAGGTTTGGGGAGATGGCGGGGTTGCCAAGGTTGGTCAAGATTAATATTCTTGATCCGTCAGGCCACGAAAAAACATAATCATCTATGAACGGCCCTGCGTAAATAGTTGTTTTGTTTTGTCCATCGTAGTCCATGATGTTTATTTTTTGATCCCCGACATAGATCAAATGTTTTGAGTCAGTAAACCAATTTAAAGGAAATGCATTAATGAAATCTTGACTTTTGTGTTCGGGCATTGAATCCAAAATCTTAAAATTCTTGTCTTCTTTTATGTCATAGACATAAATAGACCCTTTATTGATTTGTCTTTCCTGAGGCGTTGAATTCGTGCCTATTAACGGAGGGTCAATGATTATGGGTAAATTTGCTGATTGACTGGCTGTATAAAGAATCTTGGTCTCATCTTCAGACCATGATAAAATTGTGAAATTTTCTTTAATTAAGTTTTGCAATTTTGTTTTAAATCCCAACAGCTGAGATTTGTCTTGATTTGTTTTTTGTTCGTTCCAGGCCGAATTAACAGACGCCAAAGTTGCTGTAATATCTTGGGGATTTTCGTTAAAGCTTGTTTTCAGAAGATAAGTTGTCGCAGTATGTAATCCCGCCGAGATTGTCGCAACAAGCTCTTTTGCATCAGGAGACCACGAAAGACTTGCTTTGGAAAAATTGTCAATTGTATCGTCTGCGATTTGAGTAGAAGAGCTTTGCAGGGTTAGGATAGGGCGTAATCCCATATCAAGTATGTAAATCCCATTTTTATGGGGATCATCTAAAGATGATATGGTATAAGCGATTTTGGTGCGGGTTGGATCCATAACCGGATTATTCACTCCCGTTTGGGTAATATTGTTGAGTTTTGGAGCAATCGGTATCAAAAGCGCGTAGACACTTGATACAACTTCTTTTTCAATCTTAATTTTTTTATTCCATGGGGAATAGCCCGATTTAGAAATTCTCACATCGTATTCGCCGGGCGCTAGATTGACAGTATTGTTGGTAGCGGAGGTTAAGTGATCACTAATGTATATTCCGGCGCCGTCAGGCTGACTTGTGGCTGCTAAAAGTCCTGTTCCTAAAATTCCTATTTTACCGTCTCCAAAATTAAAGTTATAGCCCCTACCGTACAAAATAACAGCTATTGTTGCAACAGCCAAAAATACAACTGTAGCAACGTAAAACATAGTCTTTTTCATCAAAGACATTATATCACTTTGCTTAGGCTCTTGCATTGTCAAAGAAAAGGAGTATATAATCAAACTTACTAAGGCTAAAACCTTTTTTGACACAGTTTGTAGGTAGATTGATAGGGTTTTGGTGTTTATTCACGGAGGAATATTATGTTTTCTTTTTCTGGAAAAAGAATCGGAATAGATCTTGGTACTGCAAACACATTGGTTTATGTCGTTGGTCAGGGAATAGTTCTTAACGAACCTACGGTGGTGGCTGTAACTGCCGAGGAAAATAGAGTGGTTGCAGTAGGACGCGAAGCAAAAGAGATGTTGGGCAGGACTCCTGGAAATATAGTGGCGCTTAGGCCTCTTAGGGATGGGGTTATTGCAGATTATACGATTACAGAAGCAATGCTTGCTTATTTCATAGATAAGGCTGTTGGGAAATCCCGCTTTCTCAAACCGGAAGTAATGGTTTGTATTCCATCAGGAGTAACTCAAGTTGAAAGACGTGCTGTCTTGGATGCCACAATGGCAGCGGGAGCAAAAATCGCTTATTTAATTGAAGAGCCCTTGGCTGCTGCGATCGGAGCAAGAATCCCAATTGCTCAAGCTGCAGGGCACATGGTCGTGGATGTGGGTGGAGGCTCTACTGAATGTGCGGTTATATCTCTGGGAGGCGTAGTCGCTCATAATTCTGTTAGAGCGGGAGGAAACAAAATAGACGAGGCAATAGCTAACTACACAAAGAAAAAATTTAATCTTCTTGTTGGAGAACGTACAGCAGAGGAGATAAAAATTACCATAGGAAATGCACTTGTTGAAGAAAATAAAATTTCCGAAAAGGATGGCGCACCAATAGTCATAGGAAAAATGGAAATAAGGGGACGCGATACAATATCAGGTTTACCAAGGACAATTGAGCTTACAGAAGTACAGATAAATGAAGCAATCAGCCCTGTTTTGCTTCATATTGTAAGTGCGGTCAAAAATGTTTTAGAGCAAACGCCTCCGGAATTAGCAGCAGACATAATAGACAAAGGTGTGGTTATGAGTGGGGGAACATCGCTTATTAAGAATTTTGACAAATTAATGACAAAGCTGACGGGCGTACCTTGTCATGTTGCTGAGGATGCTCTTTTGTGTGTTGCCAAAGGAACGGGAGTGGCTTTGGAAAATATAGAACTTTATAAAAGAAGCATTGGCAAGAAATAGAGGATTTTAGGCTTATAATATTTCTTGTAGATATTTTCAAGGTTGTGAAAATTTTCAAAAACTTATATTTTTCACAGGAGAATAGATTTATAGTATTCCCAATATGGGTCAAACAAAACTTAATATTTTTTGGCCTTGAGAATGTGGGAAGTAGGATCGAAATATGAACACATTAGATATTCAAAAGGCCGAAAATGCAGGAATTTGAAAAAATGCAAATAAGCTTATAATAATAAAATTATGATAAACAAGAAAAATATACTTGGAGTTGGCATAACAGACGCTACCAAAGATGAAGTCCTAGAGTATATTGCTAAAAATCTTGAAAATTTTAAAAAAAAGCTCTTTTTTGTCACTCCAAATCCCGAATTTTTGGTTCTTGCCAACAAGAATCTTGCCTTCAAAAACATCCTAAATAGGGCTGATTTAGCCTTGGCTGACGGAATTGGGCTAATGATTGCTGCAAAAATCTTGGGTAAACCGCTAAAAAGCCGTTTTGCCGGTGTAGACCTTGTAAAAAGTCTGTGTAAGGAGGTGTCGGAAAAGCCTATAACAGTAGGCTTTCTTGGAGGCAGAGATAAAGTGGCAGAGAGAACAGCCGAGTGCTTGATGAAAAAGTACCCCAAACTGAAGATTGGATTTGTTGGAGAAGAATGGCCAAATGATATTAATGCTCGGCAATCACGTGTTTCAGATGACGCTCAATTATCTTCTCGGGGTCCTGCCGCCAGTTTCCCTCCCGCCAGTGCTCCTTTAACAGTCCGCGCTGTCGGGAGCCCTTCCTCTGGCGTCACCCCTCGGACAGATATTTTGTTTGTTGCTTTTGGTGCACCCAAACAGGAAATTTGGATTAATGAAAATCTGAAAAAAATTCCTGTAAAAATTGCCATTGGAGTCGGCGGAGCATTTGATTACATAAGCGGTAGAATTCCAAGAGCTCCCGGTTTTGTAAGACGGATTGGATTTGAATGGTTGTTCCGTTTGGCCAATCAACCCTGGCGTATAAAACGTCAACTTTCCCTCATTGAATTTATCTGGCTTGTTCTTAAAGAAAAAATTAAATAAACCCAGCACCTCTTAATTCCTGGGATTTTTATATTTTGGTCTACGGTTACATTTCTGTTTTTTTTGTTGTTGTTGTTGGAAAAATATTGAGCAAAAACTGATAGATTAATTAATCTTTAGATATGTCCTGATACCTTTTGTCATATTAACAAATAAACGCTTTTTATAGCTAAGGCATTAAAATTGACACGAAAGAAATTATGCTATAATACCCACAATGCGAATTTTGTATTTACAGACTTTTCCGTTTTGGGGATCGGGAAGCGGTACTTATGCCCGGCATTTGGCATCCGAGATTGGGAAAAGACATAAAGTAGCTATAGTAGCTCCGGATGAAAGACCTATTGAAAGGGCAAAACTCTATACGGTAAAAATGCCTTTTTTTGTTTCTTTTACCGGTCATCCCGAATGGCCCAACTCCAAGCTTTATACGCAACTTACAAACAGAGAGATACTTCAAGTGCATGAAACATTTCTTAACGCCACAATAAGCGCAGTTGAAGATTTTAGGCCGGACATTATTCATGTCCACCATGCCTTTCCCTTAACTTGGGCAGCGTCTTTTGTTAAGGATGCATACAAAATAAATTTTATTACTACAATTCATGGGTCCGAGCTTCCAACGCTTGAGAAGGATAAGCGGTATTGGAGACTTACTTATGATGCGATGTTCAGAACCAAGCGGGTAGTTCCAAACAGCGGATGGACAAGGGAATGGTTCTTAAAAATATTCAGAGGCTATTTTCACGAAAAATGCCGCACTATTCCTGGTGGGGTAAATATTGATAAGTTTGCTTATACCGAAAGTGGCGCAAAGAAAGTGGATGAAAAACTTCAATTGCACAAAAAGCCTGTGGTTGTTTTCGCAGGGAAACTCACAAAATACAAAGGCGTAGAATATCTTATTGCAGCGGCCCGCAAAATACACGGAGAAATAGTAATTCTTGGTGATGGTCCCGAGAGGGAAAGACTCGAACAGAAGGCAAGAGGCATGAGATTGACAAATGTTCACTTCGTAGGGCATCTCGGAGCCGGAATAGCGAAATTAGTGCCGTATTACAGTAGGGCGGATGTTTTTGTGGCTCCAAGCGTTTGGGATGAGCCCTTAGGTCTTGTTATTCTTGAAGCAATGTCCTGTCAAACGCCGGTAGTTGTTACCAGAAAAGGAGGCATTCCGCTTGCAGTCAAAGATGGCTATAATGGATTTTTTGTCCGACCCAGAAATAGCGCTGAGATTGTAGAAAAAGTAAATAAGTTACTTGATGATCCTGACCTTTGTTATAGAATGGGACAAAATGCCAGAAAGAGCGTAGAAGAAAAATTTTCGTGGGAACTTATAAGTAAAAAATTTGAGCGTTTATATGAAGCGTGCAAAAAGAAAGAAAAAAATCCAGTTGAAATACGGAAATAGCATGATTTCGCTTCAGTGTTTTGCTATACCTACATTCTACCTGTAGGCGGTGCAATTCGATTTAGAACTCGTGTATTTATAGCATTAATAGAATTTCTGCTACAATAAGCTTATGGTACCTTTTAGAATAGCGTTTCTAGCTGGATTGAGACGTCCTATTACTCCGGATACAACGGTAAGCAGAAATAGAATAATAGCGGATCTCGCCATGGGCTTATCTCGTAAAGGTCATGATGTAACCATATTCGGTACGGCTGATTCAAATTTGCCAGGTGTTAAATTTGTGTCCGTTATTGAGACGGGTTTAAACTTTTATAAATTGACAGAGAACCCGTTTTATACGGATACAGCCTACATAACTCACGCTATTATGCGGATTTTGGCAGCGCAGGATAAATTTGACGTCATTCATAACCATATGTATCCGGAGTTTTTACCTCTTATTGCACAAAAACTATTTAAAACACCTATTGTTACAACCGTACATTCACAAGCAACAGAAGAGCTTACGATGGCGCTTTCAGATACAAAAGGCGAAAGCCAGCTTGTATCCATTTCGGAAAGCGCAAAAAAAGCGCTTAATTTGGAGTCAACTGTAGTTTACAATGGCATTGAAACAGATTTTTATGTTCCAAACGAAAAATCTGAAAATTCCTATTTGTTTTTTGTTGGTAGAATGAGTAAGGCAAAAATAAACGGCAAATTTCTGGATCCAAAAGGAGCGGGTAATGCTTTGGAGGTCGCAAAAGCAATGGGTGAAAATCTTAAAATTGTAGGAAATGTCGAAGATAAGAAATTTTATGATGAAGTTATCGTCCCAAATCTATCGGATAAAATTCAATTTATAGGAGATGTGTCAAGCGAACAAACGCTAGGCAGGGAGCAAATGGTGAGTCTTCATCAAAATGCCAAAGCATTTCTTTTTCCGATAAATTGGGAGGAGCCATTTGGGCTGGTAATGGCTGAGGCAATGGCATGTGGGACGCCGGTTATTGCATATAATAGGGGAAGTGTTTCTGAGCTAGTGCGAGATGGTGTTACGGGGTTTGTTATAGAGCCAGGAGACTCTAAAAATGAATCAAAATTTGTGATTAAGAAAAAAGGGCAGGAGGGGTTAATGGAAGCAATAAAAAGAATTGGAGAAATTGATAGAAAAGCCTGCCGGGAGCATATTTTACAAAACTTCAGCGTAGAAAAAATGGTTAACAGCTACGAAAAACTTTATTGCGACATAACCGCAAAAAATAGCACCTGATTTAATGCAGCAAATTAAGGTTTTAATTACGGGCTACGAAGGAGCGCCTTTTTACAAAAAAGGAGGGCTGGGAGATGTAATGGAATCTTTGCCCAAAGCCCTTGAAAAAATCGGTATTGAGGCTGTAACCGTAATTCCATATTACGACTGCATAAAAGAGAAATATAATCTTAAAAAGGAAGACGAATTTTCTTTTACATTTGATCAAGAAGATGAACATGTTAGCGTTTACTCTACATTTCTTCCTAATACAAAGGTTAGGTCATATTTTCTATTCAATGGAAGGTATTTAGCTTCGAGTAATTCCAACGGAAAGGATAAGAGAATAGAGCAGTTTGCATTTTTCAGCCTTGCAGTCGTACGTTTTATTCATTATCTCTCAGAGCATCATAAATGGCGTCCGGATATTATTCATTGTAATGATTGGCATACGGCTCTTATCCCTCTTATCCTAAAGCATGAGTTGAAATTGAAAATCCCAACGCTTTTGACTATTCATAATCTTCTTTATCAGGGGGTTGGATCTTTTCGCATATTGGATTTACTCAACATAAAAGAAGAAGAGACAAAAGAATTGAAGAAAGGAAAACCAGCAACAGAAATGAATGTTTTGGGTGAGGGAATTGTTCATGCGACCCGCGTTTCAACTGTTTCCGTATCTTATGCAAAAGAAATCACAAATGATCATAACAATAGTTTAATAGGCCCTTTTCTTAAAAAAAGAGAAGAAGAACATCCTGAGTTTGGTGGGGAAATAATCGGAATTCTCAATGGAATTGATTACGATGTCTGGAATCCAGCAAAAGATGATATTATCTTTCATAAATTTGATGTTGACACCTGGGAGGTGGGCAAGAAAAACAATAAAGAGGATCTATTAAGAACCTTAAAGTTGGAAAATAAACCTACTTTTTGTTTTGTAGGCAGAATGGCAGCTCAAAAGGGGCTGGATACTTTGATGAAGGCGCTTGGTCAATGTTCTTCTTTGGATATAAATATGATTATCCTAGGTTCGGGAAATCCGAAAATTGAGGCTAGTATCTTAGAGATAACAAAAAAACTTCCATGGGTAAAAACAGAATTTATTTATAGCGAAGAATTAGCGCATAAAATATATGCCGGATCAGATTTCATAATTGTTCCATCCAGATATGAACCATGTGGTTTAATTCAAATGATCGCAATGAAATACGGAACAATTCCAATTGCCTCAAGAACAGGAGGACTGCAAGATTCTATTTTAAACGGAAAAGACGGCATACTTTTTCAAAAAGGCAAATCAAAACGGCTTATAAGGGCTATAAAACGCGCATTAAATATTTATAAAGATGGCAACAGATATAGGAAGATGGTAGAACGCGCAATGAGGAAAGATTTTTCTTGGGATAAAAGCGCAATTTTGTATAAAAAATTATATAAAAAAATGCTACACTAATTATTGCAGGAAAATTTATGGCTGATTTTCAGTTTTTACAAAACCCCTTAACTAAGAAATGGGTTATTTTATCCCCACGTCGGGCGAAACGTCCTGATGTTGCACATGGAATGGAGCCTGTTTGTCCCTTTTGTCCGGGGAAAGAATCAGAGGAAAAAGCAGTTTACGAAGTAAAAGAGGGCTCGGGCTGGAAAATAAGAGTTCTGAATAATAAATTTCCTTTTGCGCCGGTTCACGAGGTAATTATCCATTCTCCTGATCATGATAAAAGTTTTGATCAGCTGCCAAAATCTCAAGTTGAATTAATATTACAAACTTATAGGCAACGCTATAATACTCATAAAGACAAAGGTCAGGTTTACATTTTTAACAATCATGGAAAAGGTGGAGGAGAGAGCTTGCCTCATCCCCATACACAGTTAGCAGTAGTGCCTTTTGAGATAGAGTTGGAAATGCCTCGTCTGGCAACTGGAAACGAAATGAAGATTGCAGCAAAAGGTCAAACGTTTAAAGAAACCAATCACTTTGTTATTTTCTGTCCCAAAACTTCGCAGTGGCCGGATGAAGTTTGGGTTGCACCAAAAGAGCGGGGGAATACCTTTGGTTCAATAAAAGATAACCAGATTTCAGACTTGGCTTTCGTGCTGACAAGATTAATTCAGATATTTGATCTCAGGCATGGCATGGAATTCCCCTTTAATTTTTATATATATCCAGGAGGAGATTGGTACTTGCGGATTATTCCAAGAGCTAAATCTTTGGGGGGATTTGAGATCGGGACGGGTATCTTTATCAATACTCAAGATCCTAAGGAAACAATAGAATTCATTAAAGAGCATTTTGATCAGCCGGTTGACGGACCAAAGGAGGAAAAAATAAAAACAATCCACCGCGCCGCTTATCACAAAGGGGTTTAAGACTTGAAGTTGATGTAGATGTTAACTTTATTTTCATAGACCCTTATAACGCCATTCTTAATCTGAATTTCCTGTTTTTCTTTTGGGGTTATAAGAATTGTTACTTTGTCTTTTATGATAGTAATAAAGTTTTCGTGTCGTGCTAAAACATCAAAAGGCCCTTTGTCATTAATAGCAGTTACTGCATAGGCCTGTCCGCTATATAAAATTTTGTCTTTGTTTCTTACGATAACAGTGAGGATTGAATTTCCAATCATTTGGTTATTTCTTTGGTTACCTCTTTTATGCTTCCAATAAAACTGAATTTATCATCCGTTATCTGATCGTATTTTCCGGACAGTAAATCATTTATGTCTATAACGGTTGTCTCCCGAGGTACATAAGACCCCTTTTTGCCTGTTTGGTTTTCAGTTACAAAAAAGTTTTGAGTCATGAAATTACGAAGCTTTTTTGCCCTTTCGTAAATCAGTTTATCTTTTGGTGAAAGTTCTGATTCTCCAACCAAAGAAACGATTCTGTTCAAAGAGGCTGCCTGTTTTAATAGATTTAGCGCTTTAAGGGCAGTATCGTAATGGAGTTGTCCTACTGTCTCTGGATTTAGGTTTGCAGAACTGGACAATAAAGGGTCAACAGCCGGCAAAAGCCCTTCTTGATAGATGTTTCTTGACAACACGACAGATGAATCCAGATATGGGAAGATAGATTGTACTCCTTGATCCAGAATATCGTCGTTTGGAATATAAATTGCCTCGATTGATGTAATAGAGTTGTCTTTGTTGGACACCAATCTTTCGTGAAGGGATGCCATTTCGGAGGTTAGAGTCGCTTGATAGCCGTCTTCCGACGGAATTGTGTTCATCAGGACAGAAAGTTCGTTTCCGGCTTGGGCGAACCTAAAAATATTATCTATAAAGAAAAGTACATCTTTTTTAAGGTTGTCCCTGAAGTATTCGGCCAATGTAACAGCTGAGTAGCCTGCTAAGAAACGAATTGCTGGATTTTCTCCCATTGTTCCCAGAATCAGGGATACGGATGGGAGCACTTTTTTTTCTACGAGCGTTTCATAGAGCTCATGACCTTCCCTGATCCTTTCCCCAATTCCTGCAAAAACAGAAATTCCCTTTCTTTTGCGTAGGACAATAACATTATGAATTATTTCAGTCAGTAAAATTGTCTTTCCGACTCCGGCTCCTCCGAAAAGACCAATTTTTCCGCCCCGTGTCATCGGGGACAAAAAGTCAATCACTTTAATTCCTGTTTCGAGAATTTCGTCGTACTTAACAATTTCGCTATAGTCTAACCCCTCTGAATAAATAGGTTTCTCGTTTTCCTTTTGAATTGGTCCTAACCCATCAATTGATTCCCCAAATATATTCATGGCACGTCCCAAGATGCCCGGCCCGGTTGGAATTAAAATAGGTTTTTTTGTATTGATAACTCTAAGACCCCGATATAATTTATCAGTTGAACTGAGACTTAGACAGAGAAACGAAGAAGAGCTGTTTGGAAAAGCAACTTGCATTTTGACGTTCGAATCGTTTTCCAAAACAAGAATGTCATGCGTGTTTGGCTGATCGTTTTTAAATTCGACCTCTATAATTTGTCCTTGAATTCCTATTATTGATCCCGTATTGTCCATAATTTATTTCCAGAGCCTCATGCTTACAAATCTTTCTAATTGTTTTTTGTTGTTTTCCTGATGTTTAATTCTATTTTCCGCAAGATATACTTGTTTGAGTCTGTTTCTGGTATTTTCCGAAGCAAAATCCAAAGAAACCATGCGGACTGCAAATTTGGCAAGTTCCGATTCAAATATTGTTTGCTGGAAAATGGATGAAAAAATTTCTTTTTCAAAAAATTCCATTATTTTTTCAAGGGAAGGCTCGAAAAAATATTTCGTCTGTGGCCCGCTTTTCTCCCACGGCAAAGGATTCCCGGAAATATTGGTAACAATAGGGGATTGATTAATAACGTTATTGAATTGTTCATAAAAAACAAGGACTTTTTCATATTGAATAATGTATTCAGTAATTTTTTGCACTATTGCATTATTAATTTCGTTGTCAGGAAAATCAAAATAGGTGAGGGGAGCTTTGATCCCATCCGCGTTAAACATTTCAAGCCCAACTTTTCCCAAGATAACAACGTCGCCCGGTTCTTTTTTTAGATTTTCGATAAATGCATCATAGGTTTTGCGTATAATTTCTCCATACAAGCCTGTATTGGCGGAAACAAAAACATAAAGTGTCTTGCCATTATGGTTTATAAAGGTAAGTTTGGATGGGTCCTTAATTTTTTTTTGTTTCATAAGCTGATTGATCTGGGCTTTATAGGAAGATTTAACCTGTTGAAAAATTGCATTTATTTCAAGTAGAAAATCCCGGCTTTCCAAAACAGAACTTCGGATGCGGGTCATTCTTGTTGCGGCAACCTCTTCATATGTTTCCAGAACATTACGAAGAGTGGCGAGAAAATCTGTTTCGGTTGTTAGTTCCTTTTTTGTAATCATAAATTTAAGCTTTAAGACTTACTAATAGCTGATCTCCTTTTTCCTTTATAATTTTCAACATGTCATTAAAGGTTTCTGCATTCGCTATAACTTTATCAATTGTTTTGTTGACATTTGAATTGGTTGTGTATTTTTCTATCATTTTGTTCACATCTGTTCCAGTTGGCCCAATGTTCTTATTTTGCAAGATACTGTTCCAAAGCATAGAAAATAAGAGTATTTGGAGATTAATAGGCATAGTAGTTGAGGGTCCTTGGTTTAAAAACTCAATAATTTTTTCACCAATTGTTAAAGTTATTTTACTGCTTTCAGTAAGTTCTGCCCCAAAATGAGAGAAATTCTGCATTTTTTCATAAATCGTCAGGAAAGAAAGAATCTCGCGGTTGATACTTCTTTTTAAAGTAGATTGGGTCTGTCTGCCAACTCTGGTTACGGACAGAAAAGGATTGATAGCGGGCCTTCTTCCTTTGGCAAAAAGATCGGAGTCGAAATATAAATGTCCGTCTGTCATAGCCATAATATTGGTTTGAATATAGCCGGATAAATCTCCTTGTGTGGTTTCCGCCACGGGCAGACAAGTAATTGCCTTTTCACCCTTCTCTGTAATGAAATTTCCGGCTCTTTCCAGAAGCCTTGCATGGGTGTAGAAAATATCTCCGGGATACGAGCTGCGTCCGGGAAATTTTTTTCCCAAAAGCGAAACTTCCCTGTAAACTTTGGCGTGAGTAGTTAAATCATCGAGCGCAAGTAAAACATCGTATCCTGCGTCTCTAAAATACTCGCTGATTGTCATGGCGGAAAACGGAACAAGATAGGATAATCCAATTGGACTGTCGGAGCCGGTTGCGACAATAATTATTCTTTCAAGAATTCCGTGTTTTTTAAAAAAATCTTCAGCAATTTTGATGTCAAGCCTTTTCTTTCCAATCGCGGCGTAAATGCAAATGTGTTTTTGTTTAGCTTGAGCCAAAATTATCTGCATCAAAAAATTTGTTTTGCCTGTTTTTCTGTCTCCGATAACAAGTTCTTTTTGTCCAAATCCTAATGGCATAACCAAGTCTACAGCTGGTATTCCTGTCTCAATCTGTCTGGTGATAGTTTTTCGGGACAAAATTCCTCCTGCCAAAGCATTTATTCCCCGTGACTCAGCCGGCTTTTTGTAATCATCCATTGCAGTTAAGGGATTTCCGAGAGGATCAATTATCCTTCCGAGAAGTTCTGGTCCAACAGGCACTTTAAGAAACTCATTGGTTCTAACCGCTTTTGTGCCATGACTTATGGGTTTTTTGGAAAAAACTAATACTTCTACGACCTCGGAGGTGAACGACATGACTATTCCTGTCTCACCTGTTTCAAAAATAACTATTTCATCAATTTTGGCTTTTGGAAGGCCGCTTACATACACGATTACATTGGATGCTTTTTCAACAAATCCGATCTCTGATATTGAATCAAGGTAAAATTTAAAATCTTTCATAGCCATTATTTGTAGAGCTGCAGAATTTCTTTGTTTTTGGCGGTAAAGGCATCTTCTACTCTCTTTTTAAGAGTAAAATCGTTATATTTTCCATTAAACATTACAATTGCGCCTCCGAGAACATCTTCCGAAATTTCAATGTCAAGGACATATCCGATTCCTACGGTGTCTTTCACAAAGTTATGGATATTGGTAATTGTCTTGAATGTTGGATCAAAAGCTAAAACAAGCTTAATGACTTTGAGTTTTTCCAATAAATCTTTTAATGTTTCAAAAAAGCCGGTGACTACATCTCTGTCGTTAATATCAAGACTATTTTTTGAAAAAACCTGCATTATTTTTCTTGCAGAATCTGTGCTGATTGAGGTCAATGTCTTTTCTATAGATGGTTTATTCGATTTAAAGAAGGTATTCATAAGCGTATCAATTTCGGAAACAAAATCTGTTACCTCCCGTGTGGTTTTTAAGGAAGTAATTAAATCAAAATAAATTAAAACGTCCTTTTTGCCCTGAGCCTGTCGAAGGGTTTTCATGCTTTTAAAGCTCCTTCTTTTTTGGCTTTTTCCAGAGATTTTTCTATTAAATCTTCATGCTCGGATAAACTGAGCGCTTTTCCTAAGACAAGCTTGGATATTTTCTCCAGAAGTTCATAGATTCCTGAATCTATTTTTCTTAATTCATCTTTTCTATAGTTTTCTATTTCTTCTCTTGCAGTTTCATAGTCAGTGTCTATTTTTCTTCCGACCTCCTTTTGAGATAATGTAGTTAGTTTTTGCATAGATTCTTTAAAATTTTTTATTTCCTCCATTGTATTTATTTCGATATCTTTTGATACATTCTGAAATACTTCTATATTCTTTGTTTTTAAATCTTGAAGAACTTGAGAATACAATGCAGTGAAATCAGCAGTTGCCTTCTCAAACTTTTTGATTTGAGTAGAGGAGGCGTGTGATAAGTCTTCCTTAAAAGTCTCAGAAGTGACATCTGTTGATAGGGTAATCTTACTTATGATGTCCAAAGCTTGATTATTTGCATCATCTATGATTTTTATTGCTTTTATTCTTGCTTCATTCAGCAAGTTAGCGTTCTTTTGAAAAGCCTCATCTCCCAGGTCAAGATTAGCGTGAAGGGTTTTTGTAATCTTGGATAAATAGAAAACAGCCGCGACAAGAGCTAAGGCCAGAACCAGTATGCTTATTGCCATGTCGAAAAATATTATAGGTGTTATAGTCATACGCTAAATTGATTATTCACAGAATAAGAATCATATAGCCAATTCCAAGTCCGACAGCTATAATAACAACCATTAAAATAAGATTAAGAATCAAGTTTAATTGGATCGTCCGGCTTGCAAGCGGATTTCTTCCTAAAGCTTCAACTCCTTTTGAGGTGACCCGGCCGAAATAAATAAATCCAATAACAAACGAGATCAAAACTATGCCTACTGCTAAGACATATCTAAGTGATGTGAGCTGAGTTAGAGTGCTAGGGTCTGATGCATTTCTTAATACCTCCAAGATATTAGTTTTATCCTCTACAAAAGCTGCATTAAAGTGCGGATTAACAGCAACCAAAATTTTTCCAATTGCCTTCTGATTTGAGCTGCTATAATCCTGAAGCGCTGTTCCCAAAATCATCCCATTTCTGTTTGCTTTTTGTCCAACGCCTAGAATTGTAGACGTAGTTATGAAGTCATTTTTTTTGATATTTCCGTTGATTGAGGAAACCAGAACATAAACTTTACCGGAAGTCGTTACTGGTTTTGCTTGCGGGTCATCTGTGTTTTGAAGAAAAATAGCAGGGGATTCGGTGTATACGCCGTACATGTTCGAATCATAGGCTGTTGCAGTTAATCCGTAACCTTTGGGCAATGAGGCAATAATATTTCCGTCTTTTACGTTTTTATCGACAATAGGAATGGATATCGCAGTGCCGACAGACTTACTTTGAGCATGAATTGAGACAGGAGAAAAAACACCCAAAGCAAATAGGAAAAATGCGGACACAATAAGGGCAGCATGTTTCATAGTTATCATTGTCATGCCGAACTTGTTTCGGCATCTCATTTGCTCGTAAAAATAGTCCTGCCTGCTGGCAGGAGATCCCGAAATAAATTCGGGATGACGCTAATATATTCAGTTTACGTTTCTTTCTACCACAATGTCAACCCTTTGGCGAGCGTGTCCGCAATCGAAGCAAGAATCAGTCTGCGTGGCGGACTAGTCTAAATTTTAGTGTAATAAACTGAGCGTCCTTTTCCATGGGAGAATAAACATCCTAAGCTTGTAAGCCTGGCCAAGTCTCTGGATGCTGTTATTTGCGGCACTTTATATCTCTTTTGGATTTGTCTGTTGGTAATTGTTGTCTGTGGCTGGTCGAGGAAACTCAGGATTGATTTCTGTCTTTCATTTAGCTGCCAGAAAGATTCTCTTAAGTTAACCGTTCCCGACTTGGGTTTTTTTATTGACTGAACTATCTCTTCCAGCTGACCGATTATGCTTTCGGCAAAATATTCAAGCCAGAGCGTAAGGCCAATGGCATTGAGCGCGCGCTCATGACTTTCTCTAAAAGCATTTGTGTCTTCCATCCATGTTGCTTCGTATGCCAGAAAACCCTTAAAATCATAGCCATATTTACACAAGAAAAGATCCGCAGTCAGGCGGGCAATTAGATTATTATGTTCTGTAAAAAGCTGCATTTTCTCCATTTCGATTATTATGATTGCGGCCTGAACTATCGGATTTTCTTCCTTAGTTTGTAGATAGTCCAGGAGATATTGTAGTCCTGATTGGGGGGCCCTCAATTTTCCGTTACCAATTATTTTGTGAAGCTCAATTATTGTCCGTGCATCGACAGGGCTTTGTGATCCCTGCCAGTTCTGGGAAATGTAGTCCAGAGCCTCTTTGTATTTGAGAACGGCTTTTTGATCGCTGTTAGCTTGCTTGTGCGTAACTTCCGATAGCAGCTTCAACATGTCTCCTTTTTTCAAAGAATTACCGGCTAGTTTTAGGGAATAGTAGATGCGATTAAATACGGCTTCCCATCTAAGGCGCAATTCTTTTGCCGGAGGAATCGGAGTTAAAAGTATTTGTCTTCTTAAATCTTCGATTCTACCTAAGTGGTCTTGAAGCCTTGAGGAAATGTTGTACGAGATGTTCAACATATGAATTTAACTCATTTGTATCATAATCTTATCATTAAGTCAATAGGCGTTTAATTCTGATCTTGGTTAAATATTAAAGCTAAATTATACGTTTTTGATAAGATTATGATTAGATTAATCTATCCCTTGACATTAACTGTGAAATATGAGGTAATAATACTTGGACAATGTTGGACATTTTAGATTCGGATGTCCGAGTTTTACAAAGGATATGGCGGCTGCCTTATGAATAATAGGCCTTATACGATCCAGGAGGTCGCAAACATACTGGGAGTTTCTACAAAAACACTGCGCCGTTGGGACCAACGGGGGCGTTTTGTATCAACAAGAACAGCAGGGAATCAGCGCCGTTACTCACAACAGCAGATCGACGAATTCAGAAAGAACCTAAAATTAGCCCCGAAAACCGCTCCGGAAGAAAAGCCATTGTTTCAAGAGCAAGCCCTGCAGAAACCTGAAATTACCCATTCGCTTCCGCCAGCCTTAAGCAGTTTGCCTTCCAATAGCTTTCTTAAGCATCATTTCCTTTTGAGGTATGAAAACGAGATTAACGAATCTGAAAAATCTGTTGAAGGGAAGGAGGAGTCATTTGATCAGAAGAAAATGTCCAGGTTTGGTCCAGCCAAGATAGGATCAATGCTCGTAGGTCTCATCCTGATCTTTAGTCTTGTTGGGTCAATAGCCATAACTAAGTACAATTTGATAGCTAATTTAGCTCAAAAAGAAAAGCAATTTGTCGAGTTCATGGCAAATCTGCCTAAATTTAGCATTCCTAAGCTTAGTATTCCTAAACTTAGCATTAATGTAATAAAGCCTAAAACTCCGAGTTTTGTTCCTGTCCCATCTTTCTTCTCACAGGGTGTGGGAATCGGAACAACTTCAGTTAATCCGTCTGCAGCTCTGGAAATCTTCTCTGAGGACAAGGGTTTCCTTGCTCCCAGAATGACTACAGTTCAAAGGGATGATATTTTAACTCCTGCAGCCGGTCTATTTATCTACAACACTGATACAAACCAGTACAATATGTATGATGGTACCTCATGGAAGACTGTAGGAGGACTAACTGCCATTGGGGATGTTGCAACAGGAGATGCTTTTACCCAGATCGGAACTGCAGGAACAGCCTTATGGTTTAATAGCACAACCGGAGGGAAAGTTAAGGTTACCGTTGGCAGTATTTCCAATGCAACTGACATCCTGACTTTACCTGATACAACAGGAACCTTTATTACCACAGGAAACTTAACCGCAATCAACACAGTCGGAACAATTACTTCAGGTGTTTGGAACGGAACCACAATTGCTGTAGCCAATGGAGGAACCGGTGCAACAAGCCTTACAGGGCTTTTATTAGGTAACGGAAGTAATCCTATGACTGCACTAACTACTTCTGCAGGAATCGCAACTGCCATAACTGATGAAACAGGCACAGGTTCACTGGTCTTTAACACCAACCCCAGCTTTGTAGGTAATGTTCTCCCCACAGTTACCTTAACTTCTGATCTGGGCAGCCCTACTTTGTACTGGAATAATGTTTATGCAGCCAATTTTATTGGCGGTTCAACCGGAGTAGCCGGATATTGGCAGAGAAATAATAACGCAATCTCTCCGGCCAACATCACCGATGATGTTTTAATCGGCGCAACCACAACCAGCTCTGCAAAATTTGGTTTTATCAATGTTAGCTCAGGTACGCCAACTGCCACAGTTTCAGGAAATCTCTCCTTAGCGATTCCAATAATTGCAGGAATGAATACCTTTAATCTTCTTAACAATAGCACGCTTAATTTCCAAAGATCTCCAGGTGGAGATGCGGGATTAGCTGCTAATTCAGTTTTGTATCTTGGGAATAATGGAAGCGTGGGAATGGGAACAACCAATCCTTCCTCTTTGCTCTCGGTTGGCTCAACTTCACAATTCCAGGTTAACTCCAGCGGCGCAGTCACTGCAGCAACAACACTTAACATGAGCGGAACACTAACCAATACTTCAACCGGTAATGCTCTTACTCTTTCCGGTGCAGGTGCAAATATTGCTTTTACAGGAGCAGGACTAGCTCAAATCACCACCGCCACCAACCAGAATCTTGCCCTGATGCCCGGAGGAACTGGTAATGTGGGAATCGGCACAACATCTCCTGTCAGCAGACTTGACATCCAAGGTTTAGCAGGACTCTCACCTTTCAATGTTGCCTCATCTTCAGGAACATCAATATTTAATATTGCTGCTAATGGCAACGTGGGGATTGGAAATACAAGTCCAGCAGTTGGGCTACACATCGGTACAGCAGCTTCAACCCATTCTTTAACAGCGAATAGTGATTTAATGGTATCAGGGAAACTGGAAGTGGATGGGAATGTTTTTCTGGATGGAACAACAACAATGGTCTCTCCATTTACTCTTGGAGCAACTTCTGTCACAACCACAGGAACCCAATTAAATTATTTGAATGCAGCAACAGGTACAACCGGAACAAATACAACCAGCTTGGTATTCTCAACATCACCAACATTCACAACTTCCTTAACTTCACCAATTGTTTATGGTTCAGCAACGGCAAACGGAACATTAATACTGCAGGGAAATTCTGCTGTATCAGGAAATACTTTAACCAATGCAAACTTGTCTTTCAAGGTCGGTGACTCTGGGACAATAACCGCAATGACTATTCTTAATAATGGCAATGTCGGTATCGGAACAACTTCTCCATTGGCAGCGCTTGATATCCGGGGAATAAGCGGTACTGCACCAGCTGCTTCTATTTCTGCTCAAACTTCTTTTGCTTCTATGATTGTTGACAATTCAGGAATCGGAGATCTCTTTACAGCTTCTAAATCAGGGGCAACTAAATTTACAATCACAAATTCAGGTACAACTAAAATGACAGATTTTCAATTAACAACCTCACCAACCCTTAATTATGTTTTAACTTCAGATGCTAATGGAGTGGGAACATGGCAGGCAGCAAGCGGAGGAGGCTTATCGGGAGGAACTGCTAACTATATTCCTCTTTGGACCGGATCTAATTCTCAAAGCAGTTCTGTTCTTTATCAAACAGGCGGGAATGTGGGAATCGGAACAACAGCGCCACTTGAGGCTTTGAGTGTTGCGGGAAATGCTTCAATTTCAGGAACTTTGGCTGCAAACACGATAAAACCTTTAACCGGAGCTTTGAATTTACAATACAAATCAGGAGCGAATGCCTGGACAAATGGCATAACTTTGTTGGATAACAGCGGAAATGTAGGAATCGGGACAACAGTGCCAAGTCAAAAGCTAGAGGTAAATGGTACGGTTAAAGCAACTGCTTTTTCTGGTCCGTTAACGGGTAATGCAGATACAGTTACTGGATTATCTGTTACTTCAGGTAAGACTTTGACTGTTTCAAAGACAATGTCTTTTACTGCTGCTGATGATACGGGAGCATACACTTTACCTACAGGAACAGCAACTTTATTATCAACTACAGGGAGTATTGCTGGATTGACAGGAACGATTTCTTCTACGGTTTTGGGAAATTCAAGTCATTATATCGGAACTACCTCAATTGCTCTAAACAGAGGTTCGGGAGCTCAGGGGCTAACCGGAATTACCGGTTTAACTCCATCAGCTGATTTTACCTTAACGCAGAATTCAGCAGCTGCTTTCACCAGCGTTGAATCAGGAGCAACAGCAAATACTCTTTATTTGACAGCCGGTAAAGTTGGAATTGGAACCACGAATCCCTTGGAAGCTTTAGGCGTATCAGGGAATGCAAGTATTTCAGGGACTTTAGCAGCAAACATGATAAAACCTTTAACCGGAGCTTTAAACTTACAATATAAATCAGGAGCAGATGCCTGGACGAATGGAATAACCTTGTTGGATAACAGCGGTAACGTTGGGATTGGAAATACAAATCCAGCAGTTGGATTACACATTGGAACAGCAGCATCATCACATTCTTTAACAGCGAATAATGATTTAATGGTTTCGGGGAAACTGGAAGTGGATGGGAATGTTTATCTGGATGGCACAACAACAATGGCCTCTCCATTCACTCTTGGAGCAACTTCTGTCACAACCACAGGAACCCAATTGAATTATTTGAATGCAGCAACAGGAACAACCGGAACTGCAACCGGAAAGATAGTCTTCGATACTTCACCATCATTTGTCACTAGCGTTATCGGTGGAGCATCCTTTGATGTCTTCAATACAACCTCTACAACAATAAATGCATTCGGTGCCGCTACAACACTCACTCTTGGAGCAGGCGCAACTACTTTAAATGCATTTGGTACTACAGCAGCAACAACCTTAAACATTGGCTCAGGTGCTACAACTACAGGGCTTACCAAAACATTAAACCTAGGAGCAAATGGAGCAACAGGTTCAACTTCAAATATTAACATCGGAACAGGATTAGTTGGAACAGGAACTATCACACTTGGAACTGCTACTAATGGAACTACAAACATAGCTGGACCATTCCAATTAGCAGGTACTGGAATGACAACAACCGCCACCAAACTTAATTACTTAACTTCTGCTACTGGTACAACCGGAACAAATACTACCAGCTTGGTATTTTCAACATCACCAGTATTAGTTTCTCCAACCTTAGGAGAAGCAACAGCAACATCAATAAATAAAATGGCAATCACAGCCCCGACTACAGCTGCAACCTTAGTTTTCGGAACAGATAATGCTACAATTACTTTCCAGGGAACAGACACCTACATTGGAAGAGCCACATCAGACACTCTTACCAACAAAACATTTGATACAGCCGGAACAGGAAATGTCTTCAGGATAAACGGAACGCAATTAAGCCTTGTAACGGGTACGGGCTCGGTTGTCTTGGGAACAGCCCCAACATTTACAACTTCCTTAACTTCACCAATTGTTTATGGCTCAGCAACGGCAAACGGAACATTAATACTGCAGGGAAATTCTGCTGTATCAGGAAATACTTTAACCAATGCAAACTTGTCTTTCAAGGTCGGTGACTCTGGCGGAATAACCGCAATGACGATATTGAATAATGGCAACATAGGTATCGGCACAACAGCGCCACTTGAGGCTTTGAGTGTTGCAGGAAATGCTTCAATTTCAGGAACTTTGGCAGTCAATACAATTAAACCCTTAACCGGAGCATTAAATTTACAATACAAATCAGGGGCAAATGCCTGGACAAATGGCATAACTTTGTTGGATAACAGCGGTAATGTGGGGATTGGCACTTCAACACCAAGTGCCAAATTATCTATTGGCGGAACAACTTCAACTATCTCTAATCCCATAGGGAATTTGACCATCACCCCTTACGCCAATCTTATAATCAGTTCCGGCAATGTGGGTATCGGGACGACCACGCCAGGTTTAGCTTTGGATGTTGTTGGTAATGCCCGTTTCAGCGCTATTGGTTCCGGAACATATGTTGGTGCAGTAAACCGTACTTCGGATGGAATACTTACTACTGCTACTTCCGATATCCGCTTTAAGAAAAATGTCACTACGATTGACAATGCTCTTTCGAAAGTTTTAAGCCTTCGTGGGGTCACTTTTAACTGGATTGATCCATCAAGTCCCAAGAGGATGATGGGAATGATTGCTCAGGAAGTGGAAAATATTGTTCCGGAAATTGTCTTCCAAAATCCAACTGATGACTACTATGGCATTAATTATGGTGAAACTTCAGCTTTGCTTATTGAAGCCATCAAAGAACAACAACTACAAATGACCTCACAGGGTGATCTTTTAGCTTCGCAAGGAGAGACCTTGCAAAGCTTACGGGATTCAACTTCCACTCAAGTGAACTATATCTTAGCAACAGACCCATTATTTAAAGATGTACAGGATAAAGTTGCAGATCTTCAATCCAGATTAGATATCTTATCCCAGAAAGTTGAGCAACAAGCTTCTGCTTCTGCATTCCTAACAGAGATTTTAAATAATCAAGTCTTAGGAGCCAGTACTTCAGCAACGCTTAATGCAACTCTTGGTGATGTTGAGATTCAGGGCGCAACAATTTCAGACAACCTGATGGTTCTAGGCAGAACAACAGTTACAGACTTAGGAGTTACAGGAAATATCAATGCCGGACTTTTGGCAATCCATGGACTTGACGGGGAAATAAATACTCTCTCCGGAGACCTATACTTACAAAAAAATGGACTCGGAGGAGTTGACATATTGGATGGTAAGATTGTCATTGATACAAGAGGGAATATGACAGTTGCAGGAACACTTATTGCTGACGGTATTGAAGCAAATAACTATTCTGTATTGGGAGATCGGAGTATCGGAAGCGACACTATTCCGGCCGGCGCAACATCCATCGAAATATCTACGCCAATTGCATCCGGCAGTTCAAAAATATTTTTAACAGCGACATCGCTTACAGATAAACAAATTACTATAGTAGATAAAGCGGATGGGAGATTCAAAGTTGCAGTCTCGCAATCTTCCGCAACTCCAATATCTTTCGACTGGTGGATAGTGGGAAACAAATAATTATGGAAGGATATAAAAAACTTACAACTTATATTTTAGCGACAGTTATCTGCGATTTAAATGTCGAGTTTATTGAGCACTGGATTAACTATAAATCAAGAACACGAGATCAGATGGAGCAGGCCGGAAGATCAGGTAAGCAAAATATTGCAGAGGGATATACAATGCAAAGTCTCGAGAGCTATATAAAGCTTGCAGGAGTTGCTCTCGGATCCATCAAGGAACTCACTGCGGATTATGAAGATTTTTTAAGACAGAAAAAACTGGCCACTTGGTCAAAAGATGATGGGAGAATTAGGGTTTTTCGGGCTTTTAGGGCGGTTTGGAAAAATACCAATAGCCCTAATATCCCAAATCTCCCTAAAGATCCTGAGGAAGCAGCTAATATGATGTTGACTTTCTGTCAAATGGAATCCTATTTATTGGCAAAGCAAATTGTCGCATTGAAAGAAAAATTTATTGAAGAGGGTGGATTCAGAGAAAATCTTTTTAAAAAGCGGATAGAAAGAAAAAGAAATCAAGCATAATATTTATATGAAGATTTTTAGAAAAAAACGAAACATCTTTTTTTAGCTTCGCAAGGTCAGACCTTGCGAAGCTACAGCCTCAATTTGTTACTACAAGGAGTCACCTTGCGGAAGTAAAAGATGTACGATAATGATAATATAGAAAATAGAATTATGATTGTAAAAACGTTTGATGCGAAAGTTGACAATTTTATCAAATCATTGGAAAAATCAACCGGAACTAAGATTGCTCATCATATTGACCTATTGGTTCGGTTTGGCAATCAATTGCGCATGCCATACGGTAAATCGTTGGGAGATAATCTATTTGAGCTTAGAGTTAGAGGTCAACAGGAAATTCGTATTTTCTATGCATTCTATCAAGATCAAGCAGTTCTTTTGCATGGATTTATTAAAAAGACGCAGAAAACCCCTAGGAGGGAAGTAGAGATTGCTTTAGCAAAATTAAATACCTTGACAAGCGTATAACATATATGTTATAGTTCTAGCTATGAGAGATTGGGAAGATTTAAAAAAAGAATTATTAAAAGACCCTGAATTTAAAAAAGCATATGATGATCTTGAGGTAGAATACAGCATCATTACTCAAGTTATTCAGAAAAGATTGGATAAAAAAATGAGCCAAAAACAACTGGCTGAAAAAGTTGGCACTAAACAATCAGCAATTGCAAGGCTTGAGGGCGGAAACACTAATCCTTCAGTGGCTTTTTTGGAAAAAGTTTCTAAAGCTTTGGGTGGTAAGCTCCAAATTTCAATTTAAAGATTAGCTTTGTAGGGTGACACCCTACAGCCTCCTTTTACTATTTTGCTAAAAATTCCTTCTCCGAAACTCCGGCTTGACGTAAAATACTTCTCAATGCAAGTCTTCCGTTTGGTTTCATTCCACCAAATTTCGTGTGATCCGCCAGTAGCTCTTCTAAAAGCAAAACCTAATTTCCGTAGCTTTTTAATAACTTCTCTGTAGGGAAGAGGAGAAATGTTTGACATAAATCTGTTAGCTTACGGAAACAATAAGAGGGAAATTTAAGCTAAATCCTTTTCCTTGATTTTTTTCTGTTTTCTTTAATTTGAGTGGAATTTTCAAATCTTCTTCTTTATATAATTCAATTAAAGAAGAGGCAACGCAAGAAATTTCATTTATTGTTTTTTCTATTGTTTCTCCTTGAGCATAACAATCTTTCCACAAAGAACAAGAAGCAGTAAAACCGCCTTCTTCTTCTTCAGTAATCGTTATGGGAAGTTCGTATTCTTGAATATTCAATGTCTTTTTGTTCATAGGCAAATTATACCACATCTTCGCAAGGTTAATTCGTTAATTCGTTAAGTTAGCTTCGCAAGGTCAGACCTTGCGAAGCTAGGAGCCTTGCGAAGCTGTTAAATAGAGCGAAAATTGACAATTGAAAATTCCAGACAGATATTCTATTATAATTAAGCTATTGAAAATTAAAAATTAATTTCTTATGAGGAAGATAAAATTAAACACAACTTATGCCTTCGTCGACGCATCTAACATTATTTTAGCTTCGCAAGGTCAGACCTTGCGAAGCTATTCAGAGAAGCAGCCGTGTTCGTATCCTGAATACATTGGCAAAAGAAAATCCGCATGGGTTCACCCTGAAGAAATCTTATCCTATTTTGACAGAACAAGCCCCAATTTTTCTTACGAGAATTTCATAAAACAAAACGATGGCAATGAGCTTCTGCAAAAACTTATTTTAGAAGAAGATTAGCTTTGTAGGGTGACACCCTACAGCCCCCCTACAGCCCTACAGCCCCACAGCCACTTACAGCTACCACCCTACATCCTCGGCCCCGCGGTGTGATCTGTCAAGAATACCCGCTTGCATTTTCAAAATTATTCTACTATTATCAGTAGTAATGAATAAAAAATATCGCAAAATTACTCCTTACGTTTCCAAAATTACTTCACTACTATTGTCAATAGTAAGGAACAGAAAATATCGCATAATTATCCCTTCAATCATTATTTTATCGGTTGTTTCCATATGGATACACAGTAGGATATTTGCTGCCACCACCGACGTGTCACCAACAGGCGGTTCGCCTACCACAAGCATTTCTTCCCGTATAGCCTCTATCTCAGCCTATCTTACGGGGATGGGTCAAGGCTCAGATGCAGCTGTGGCACCTCCGGGGGATATGGGGGCAATGTGGAACCGTATCTACTCTACGTCAGTAGATTATAGCAAGCAGCGGTCTCAAATCAGAGATGATTATGATGTTACTGCAGGGGGAACGTTATCCCAAGGTGAAGAATCAATTTGGACAAATGAAACAAATGGCACAGTTGGTACAACGGGATTAAGCTCAGCAGAAATAAAAAAAGATAGTAGAACGGGTTTGATTTGGTCCGCTGCGTCGACCTCTACGACCATAACCAATTCTTTTACTAATGGCGCTACAGCACGTCCTACCAACGGTAATGCAGTACTATTTTGCAACGGTCTGAATACAGCTACATATGGCGGGAAAACGGATTGGTATCTTCCTACCCAAAAAGAATTAATGCAGGCTTATATCGACGGTATTTACAGTCAGGATACTGTATTTGGGACTACAGGCTACTTCTGGTCGTCGACGGAGCTCTCGGTTGTTTCTACCAACGCC
>Ga0247842_10001420_pt1 | contig 40179 bp, 32 predicted proteins | sample LaCruzMarch2015__3_FD_192411 | JGI IMG/M metagenome (GOLD analysis project Ga0247842, IMG submission 192411) | Freshwater microbial communities from meromictic Lake La Cruz, Castile-La Mancha, Spain - LaCruzMarch2015_19m | ecosystem: Environmental > Aquatic > Freshwater > Lake | place: Spain...
CTACAGGCTCAACCGCCGGGGCAAGCGCGAGGACATCTTCCGGCGCCTGCTCAATCGCTGCGTGCTGTATGGGACCCCGGCGACTTATTCCCTGCTCACGGGCACCTGAGTGAAGGGGATGGTCATGAGGCCCTCGACCTGAAGCTGGCTCTCGACGTCGCTGGCGTCCGCGACGCCGAGCAGGCCGTAGGCCGCCGCCGTCTTGACGTGCACGTCCCGCGTCGTCTTCAGCCACGACTGGTTGTTCTGCTCCTGGGTCTGCGGCGGCAGGACCTTGCCGAGGAAGAGGGTGACCGGAGGCAGGGACTGCGCGTCGAGCGTCATGCCGTCGCGGTGGCGGTCGATCTCGTCCCTCGTGGCCCGCCACCAACGGTCGATCTCGTCGGACTGCGCGCCGTCGGCGATGACCGCCGCCGTCGCCTGGTTCACCAGCTCGCCGAAGCGGTCGCGCTCGGCGCCCTGCAGCCAGGAGAGCTGCACGCGGGGGAGGGACGCCAGGAGTGCGACGCCCTCCGCGAGCGAGGCGGCTGCGACCGGCTGATCGACGGCGTAGGGACCGCGGCTGGTGTGCCGCTTCAGGATGGCGGGGAAGAGGTCCGCGCCTTCTCCGGCGGCGCCACGAGCGAGTGTGACGCGCGCCAGCGCGTCGCCGGCGTCCTTGGGACGCATCTCGACCGTGGCGGTGCTGCCCGCCGCCGCCGCGGCGACGCTCATCTTCTCGATCGCGCCGCCGAGACCGGCGACCAGCTCGCTGCCGGTGGGGTCGGTCGCGGGGAGAGCCCGGGTGGGGTCGGCGACGACGTCGATGCTGTCCGCGCCCAGGCGGAAGCGCCAGGGCTGCGTGTTGTGCGGGTTGGCGGCGAGGATCCCGGCGGCGACCAGCGCCTGAGGGCTGCCGTCGCGGGGCAGGGTCCGCCACGCCTCGTAGGGGTCGCCTTCGCCGGCCGAGAAGACCCCGGCGGTGGCGGCGCGGGCGCCCGTGCCCACGCTGAGCGCGCCGCCGACGACCAGCGCCGTCAGGCCGCTCACCTTGAGCATCTGTCTTCTGGTCATGGTGTTGTCGGTCATGGTGCTCTCCTCAGCTCAGGGCGATGATCAGTGCGATTGAGGCCAGCAGGACGCCGCCGGCCATGAGGCCGGCGCCGCCCCCGCCGGCGAGCATGGCCGGCGCGCGCCGCCGCAGGCCGGGGGCCACCGCGGCGCTGAGGGCCAGGCCGCCGGCGAGCAGCACCGCGGCTGCGATGGCGACGCTCGACGGCCCGCGGCCGATCAGGACGGTGAGCAGGGTGCCCAGCGCCACCCCGAGGCCGACGACCACGCTCACTGCGTAGAGAACCCACGCGCCAATCGAGCGGGGAGCCGCGGCCGCCTGCTCTTCGGTTTCCGGGTGGCTCGAGGCGACCGTCGGCTGCGCGTCGGCAGCGGGCGGCGCCGTCACGACGGCGAGCAGCGTCGCCACCAGGAGCAGCGTGCCGGGCACGTACCAGAGCCGGCCGACGGTGCTGAAGCAGACCGCGGCGCAGGCGACGCTGACCAGGACCCACGTCGTGCGCGCCCAGACAGGCAGCGGCCGCCGCAACTGCCAGAGGGCCACACCGGCCACCAGGCTGAGGACGATCGTCGTCAGGCCCAGGCCGGCCGGGTCCATCTTGTTGCCCGTCCACTCCGGGATCGACGAGCCGAGGAAGAGCTGCACGAGGCCGGCGCAGACGCCGAGAAGCACGCCCGCCCAGGCCAGGGAGGCCGCGCCACGAGGCGCTCGGGCAAGCGTCATGGTCTGTGTGGGGCTGGTCATCGCAGCACCTTTCCTTGGATGGATCGTCTGGGTGCGATACCGTCTTCGAGGATTCGCCAGAGGGTGTCGACCCGCTCGCGGAGGTCGGCTCCGCCAGACGTCAGCTCCGAGAGCTCCTCGACGCCGTTGAACGCTCCGAAGATGGTCTCCGCGATCTCTCGCGCGCCCAGGTCGGTGCGGAAGGCGCCCTCACTCTGGCCGCGCGCCACGATCGCCTCGATGAAGTCGATCCACATGAAGAGCGTGGCCTGGAGCTCGGCGGCGAGGTCGGGGCGGGTCGCGACGAGCTCGGGCACGAGCCGCCCGAGCGCACGGAAGTGACTGTTGCCGCCGTAGGCCTCGACGACGAGACCAGCCATGTCTCTGGCCTGCTCGGTGGCCGGCTTCTCGAGGTCGACTGCCAGCGTCACCATCGAGCTCCAGCTGTCGCGGAGGTCGTCGATGACGGCCAGCGCGAGGGCCTCCTTCGAGGGGAAGTGGAAGTAGAAGGCTCCCTTGGTCAGTTCGGAATGACGGATGACATCGTTCAGGGACGTGGCGGCGTAGCCGTCCTTGGCGAACGCCGCGGCGGCCGCGTCAAGGATCTGCCGCCTGGTTTCTTCCCTGCGCTCCACCTGCGTCGGGGTCATGTGCTGCTCCTTTCCTCGGTGCGAGGACAGCATAAAACCTACCGGTAGGTATGTCAATACCGACCGGTAGGTTTTCTTGTGTCACCTATGATCTCGCGTGCCTCTGGTTGACAGCCCTGCGGTACACATAGAGGGCGTCGAAAAGCAGCTGCAACTCGTGGCGAAGGTTCGAGAGTCGTCCGCCAGGGTGCACCAACGTTGTCAAAACGACAACGTTCTCCCTGCACATGACCGGCTTACCCTGTCCGGTCGCCGGCCCGATCGCCAGGGGCAGCTTCGTGCTGACCGGCCCCTCAGTCGCGGAGGGTGTGGCGACTGAGTGATCCGGATCCTTCCGAATGACGGATGCCATCCTGGGCCTCCAGCAGCCGGACTCGAGGCGGCAACCAGCTCCGCCACAAACACCTGCCGACGAGTCATCCTCTTTGGGCGATGTCGGCCGCGCGCGCAGAGACGAGTCGATCGTGGAGTGACGTCGCGCGTCACCCTGTGAGGCCGAGGGGGCGGGAGGCGCCATCGGCCTCCCGCCCCCTCCTCTTCGTTCGGTGTCCGGGATACCCCGGACGACTGCCGGTCTACTCGACCACAGTGGTGCGCCCGTTCTCGCGACGGTAGGCGGGCTGAGGTTGCGGCCTGAAGGCAGGCGCGGGGGCGGCGCCGGGCAGGTGCGTGGTGCGCGCGTGACCCTCGACGGCCACGTTCGGCAGCCACTCGAGCCAGCGCGGCAGGTACCAGTTCCAATCACCGAGCAGCTCCATGCTGGCCGGCACGATGATGGTGCGCACCACGGTAGCGTCGATCAGGATCGCGACCGCGAGGCCGAAGCCCATCTGCTGGAACACGACCAGCTCGCCGGTGGCCATACCGCCGAACACGCAGACCATGATGGCGGCGGCGCCGGTGATGATGCTCCCGGTGCGGCCCAGGCCGTAGCCGACCGCCTCGCGAGTGTTCCCCGTCTGGTCATAGCGCTCCTTGATGCGGCTGAGCAGGAAGACCTGGTAGTCCATGGAGAGGCCGAAGAGCAGGGCGAAGAGCATGAGCGGCACCCAGGCCTCGATGCTCTCCACCTGCGTGAGGCCCGCAAGCCCGGCGCCGACGCCCTTCTGGAAGACCAGCACCAGCAGGCCGTAGGAGGCGCCCACGCTGAGCAGGTTCATGGCGATCGCCTGCGCCGGGATGACGATCGAGCGGAAGGCCACCAGCAGGAGCACGAAGCTCAGCGAGAGGACCACCAGCAGCACGATCGGCAGCCAGGCGTCGAAGAAGTCGAGGTAGTCGACCACTCCCGCCGTGGTGCCGGTCACGTAGATCTTGGCCGACGTGCCTTCGACGGCCGCCGGCACGATGTCGCTGCGCAGATGCCTGACGAGGGACTGCGTCGCCTCGCCGGCGGGATCGCCCGCCAGCATCGTCGTGAGGAGGGTCAGGTCGCCGGTCTCGTTGGCGGTGACCTGCGCGGGAGCGAAGCGCCCGTCGGCCTTCATCGCCGCCTGCAGGCGACCGACCGCCTGCTCGACGTCAGGCGAGGTGACCTGGCCGTCGATCACGATCATCAGCGGGTTGGCCTTGCCGAGTGAGAAGTCGCGGTCGAGGATGTCCCAGCCCTGCTTGGCGTATTCACCGCTGGGCAGAAGAGCGGCGCTGGCGGTGGGGTTGCCCTTCTTCATGACGACCACCGGGGCGGCCACCACGAGCAGCGCCACGACCCCCACCGTGAGCCACACCACCGGGCGGCGCATGATGCTGTGGGCGAGGCGTTCCCAAAGGCCGCCTGAGCCGTTGGCGCGCCTGAGCGCGAGCTTGCCGACGAACGGCACGCGCAGGGCGTTGATGCGGTCGCCGAGCAGGCTGAGGAGGGCCGGCAGCAGGATCAGCGCCGTGAGCAGCGTGGTGACGACGACGAGCATGACGCCCACGCCCATGCCGATCATGATGTCGAGCGGGATGATGACCATGCCGGACACGGCCAGCACCACGGTCATGCCACTGAAGAAGATGGCGCGGTTGGCGGTGGCGCCGGTGGCGGCGATGGCCTCGATCTTCGCGAGGCCGCGGCCGCGCTCCTCGCGATACCGGCTGATGACGAACAGCGTGTAGTCGATGCCCACCGCGAGGCCCATCATCGTGAGGATGTTGAGCACGAAGGTGTTCATCGGGTAGACCTGGCCGATGAGGGCGGTGATGGCCAGGGCGAGGAGGATGCTGATGACGCTCATCAGCAGCGGCATGCAGGCTGCGAGCACCGCGCCGAAGACGATGAGGAGCACGATGAGCGCGGCGGGGACGCCGAGGATCTCGCCGCGCCCCAGGTCCTTCTCGGCCAGCTTGGTGAACATCTCGTTGATGCTGGCGTCGCCGGTCTGGGCCACAGTGAACCCCTGACCCTGCGCCGCGACGACCGCCTCGTGGAGCTTGTCCACGTTCTTGAGCGCGTTGTCCATTGTGCCGGCCATGACCACCGGGATCAGGGTCGCGTGCCTGTCCTTCGAGACGGCGGTGGGATCGTTGGTCTGATAGAAGGTCGCCACGTTGGCGACGACGTCCGGCCCGAGGGCCCGGATCCTGGCGGCGACGTCAGTGACGTAGGCCTTGAAGGCCGCGTCGTCGATGGTGCGCGTGGCGGACCGCACGATCACGAAGTCGGTGACCTTCTGCGGCCCGGTCAGGCGCTGCTCGAGCAGCTCCTGGCCGACCACGCTGTCTGGCTTTGCGGCGCGGAACTTCGACTCCGGGGTGATAGCGCTGCCGAGGAACGAGCCGACGGCGAGCACGGCCAGGACGACGAGCACCGCCCAGAGGCCGATCGTTCGCCAGGGGTGCAGTGCGCTCGTGCGCGCCAGGCGCTCGGTGAGGCCGCTGCTCCTGCCGGCCCCCGTCTTCCTCTTGTCTCTAAGCTGCGACATTCCCATCCTCCAACCTCGATGTCCTTGACTGGGTGTTGCGGTACCAGGCGATCGCCCAGCGCATGCCGATGCCGTCAATGTCCGGCTGCCCGGGGTGCGGATGCAGCTCGCAGGCCGGACCGGCGAACACCCCAGGATCTCGGGGACCGCCGCGACTCACGGGTCCCGGTGTGTGGACCGTCCCGGCCCATGAGCTGGCGCGAGCGGCGCTCGACTCGTTCATGACGGACCCCCTGTCGTCTCACCGATAGCCTTGGAACAGGCCTGCAGGACGCCGACCACGACCTCGGGTGCGTCCACCTTGCTGAAGAAGCCGTCGGCGCCGGCCGCCAGGGCGGCGGGGCGCATCTCCGGACGCAGCCCTATGACGACGACGCGCAGTCCCGGCGAACTGGCGCGCAGACCCGCGAGCACCGGTGCAGACTGGGCCAGCAGGTCCCAGTCCGCGATCGCGAGATCCGGGCGGTGCGCCTGCACCTGGCGCTGCAGCGCCGGGAGCGTCCTGGCTTCGCCGACCACCTGCATGCCGAGGCCCTGCGTCACCAGGATGCGAAGAGCATCCCGGACCGTGGGCTGGCCCTCGGCGAGGACCGTTCGGATGCAGCCTTGTTGTTCTTCTGTGGCTCCCATTGCAGGCACAGCGTAGGCCTGGGACCCTCTCGCACGCGCCCGCCACATGGTGAGACTCGCGCCTGACAGATCGGCGAGTCTTGAGCCCGGCCAGATGGCCAGGTGGATCGTCGGCGGCCGATATGCCGCGTGGCCTTTCCCGAGGCCGCGATTCCCGGTATCCTGTGCAACCAGAGTGAGGGGAGACACGATGGACGCCGACCGTGCCATCAAGGTCATGATCGTCGATGACCATGCAGTCGTGCGCAGCGGGCTCTCGGCCTTCCTGCTGGCGTTCGACGACCTCGAGCACGTGGGCGACGCCACCGGAGGCGCGGACGCCGTCGGCAAGTGCATCGCCCTGAGGCCAGACGTGGTGCTCATGGACCTCGTCATGCCGGACGTGGACGGCGCCGAGGCGACCCGGCGCATCAAGGAGGCGTGCCCCAAGGTCCAGGTGATCGCCCTCACCAGCTACAAGGAGGACGACCTGGTCCAGGGCGCGCTCAAGGCGGGCGCCCTCAGCTACCTGCTGAAGAACGTGTCGGCCGACGAGCTCGCGGGCGCCATCCGGGCGGCCTATGCAGGCCGTTCCACCCTGGCGCCCGAGGCCGCCGAGGTGCTGATCAAGGCGGCGACGGAGTCGCCGGAGGAAGGCGGGCTCACCAGGCGGGAGCTCGAGATCCTCGAGCTGATGGTGAGCGGGTCAAGCAACCCCGACATCGCCGAGAAGCTCTTCGTGAGCCGCTCCACGATCAAGTTCCACGTCAGCAACATCCTCATGAAGCTGGGAGCGGCCACGCGCACTGAAGCGGTCGCCATCGCGCTGCAGCGGAAGCTGGTGCAGTGACGCCCGCCGGACGTCGCCACCGTACGCCGCCGTGGGTCGGAGCTGTTCTGGCGGCCTGCCTGGTCCTTGCCGGGTGCGGAGGCGATCAGGCCTCCGAGATCACTTCCGGCCAGGGCAGGGTGCAGCTCGTCTACCAGGATTGGCGCACGGAGTGGTTCCCCCCCATGGCTCAGAGAGAACTGGCCGTGTTCCGCGCCGAGCATCCGGACCTCAGCGTCTACTACACGCCCGACCCGGAGAACCTCACGGACCAGATGCCGCTTGACATGCAGGCCGGCAATGCTGCCGACGTCTTCCAGGGATGCTGTGAATTCTTCCCTGCCTGGGCACAGGACGGCTACGTGCTGGATATCACCAGGTACGTGCAGACGGATCTGGACAAGGCAGTCGTGGCCGACTGGGACCCGGCTCAGTACAAGGCTTTCTTCGACAGTAGCGGACGCCAATACGGGGTGCCGAAGTATCAGGGCACGCTCGTCCTCTACTACAACAAGGACGTCTTCGACCAGTACAAGGTCGCCTACCCTGACGCCTCCTGGACTCATGAGGACTACCTTGCGGCCATGAAGAGGCTGACTCGGGACACCAACGGCGACGGCACGACCGACATCTGGGGCAGCATGATCGACATTGGTTGGGACCGGCTGCAAGTACATATCAATGCCTGGGGCGGCCACATCGTAGATCCCAAGGACGCCACGAAATGCGACATCGACAGCCCTCAAGCCCTGGCCGCTCTTGAGTGGGTGCGGGCGCGGATGTGGGACGACAAGGTCATGGCGACCTTCACGGATGTCAACAACGTAGGAACCACGGCGGCGTTTTCCGAGGGCAAGCTCGCCATGGTCGAGGACGGCTCCTGGGCTCTCAAGGGCATCCTCGAGCACTCGGACTTTCGCATCGGAGTGGCGCCGATCCCGGCCGGGCCGGCCGGGCGAGTCACCCTCAGCACGACCGACGGATTCGGCATCTACTCGAGAACGCAGCACCCACGAGAGGCCTGGGAGCTGGTGAAGTTCCTCGTGGGCAGGGAGTACGGGCTGGCGATGGCCGAGGCCAACCTGCTGCAGCCGGCGCGCCTGTCCCTCATGGCGGCCTGGCAAGGATTCGTGAGGCAGCAGTACCCGAAGAAGGCCAAGGGGATGGATCTTGACGTGTTCGCCGCGCCGCACCGGGAGGGCTACTCCGTGGTCCAGGAGGTGTTTGCCAGGAACATGGACGAGGCGACCCGCCTGCTCGACGATGCTTTCACCCAGATCTTCACCGTCGGCCAGGCAAAGGTCGACATTCTGCACGCCGTGAGCCGGCAGGTCGAAGCGGCTCAGATGAACGCCGCCCAGTAGAGGCGGCGGTTCAGGTCATCGGGATTCGGCCTGTCTTCATGCGCAGTCGCTTGCGGATAAGGATCCTCGCGTGGTCGTTTGTCCCTGCCGTCGTCATCCTCTTTGCCGTGGCTGTCGTGGCCGTCTACGCCTACGGACGCGTCACGGAGCAGCAGGCCATACAGAAGGATCAGGAACTTGCTCGCCTCTCGGCAGCCAGCCTGGCAACCGAGATCGACCAATTCTCTCTGGATCTCGGCAGCCTGACCCGGCAACCGGACGTTGCCGGCGGCCAATCTGACCGACAACAGCTGGCGCTTGCCTCCGCCTCCAACAAGCTGTCTGTCTTCGATGCGGGGACGGTGGTCCTTGATGCACGCGGAACCTTCGTCGCCGCCTGGCCCAAGCGTCCTCAGGACGTCGGGGCCGACTGGTCATCCCGCCCGTACTTCGCTCAGCTCCTTCGCTCGTCGAGACCGGTCTATTCCGACATATCCAACGACGGCATCGACGGCGCTCAGGTGGTAGCTGTCGCCGTCCCGATCATTGGACCGCAGGGGGAGTTCAACGGCGTTCTTGCCGGCATGTTCCAGGTGGGGGCGACGTCGGTCAGCGCCCTCTACGGCCATATCGCCAAGTTGCGTGTGGGGGTGAGCGGCGGAGTGTATGTCGTTGATGGAAACGGTCGCGTCATCCAGCACCCGGACGCGGGGCTGGTGGGGACGGATCTGATGTCCGAGAACGTGGTCCAGCGCGTCGTGGCCGGTCAGGACGGCGCCGAACGCACTCGCGGCCTCAACCGCCAAGACGTCGTGGCCGGCTACGCGCCGGTGCCCGGGACTCGTTGGGGTTTGATCGCCGTCGAGACCTGGTCCACGCTCGTGCGGCCCTTTCAAGGCTACCGAACCCTCCTCCTGGTCCTCCTTGTGCTGGGGCTGCTCGTCCCTTCGCTGGTGGTGTTGGTGGGCGTGCGCCGCCTGATGCGGCCCGTGCTCGCCCTCACGCAGGCAGCTCGACAGGTGGCCGAGGGTGACTTCGAGCATCCGGTCACCATCAAGACACACGACGAGCTGCAGGAGCTCGCGGAGCAGTTCAACGAGATGTCTGGCAAGCTGCGCGACTCATATGCCGAGCTGGACGAGCGTGTGGCCTCCCGCACGCGGGAGCTCGCTACCCTCAACGCGGTGGCGGCCGTCGTCATCCAGTCGCTGGATCTGGAGCGCATTCTCGACGATGCGCTTGGGACGATCATGGCTGAGCTGGGTTTCGAAGCTGGTGTCGCCTTCATGTTCCAGGAGAGCGACAGCGCAGATCGGGCGCTTGAGCTTGTGGCCTCAAGGAACCTTTCTTCGGACGTACTTGCCACCCTTGCCACCCGCGTCCCAAGGGATCTTGAGAAACGGCTGAAAGGGCTCAGAGGGCAGCCCGTGGCGCTTCCGATCGCCAGACTGGTGTCCGGCGATCTGGGGGCGCTACTTGGGTCCGTTGGCTGGCAGTCTTTCGTGCAACTTCCGGTGGCTGCCAAAGGTACAGCGTTCGGAGCTCTGCTGCTGTTCACGCGCCGGACGGTGGATCTTCCTGCTGAGCAACTCACTTCCGTGTCAGCCCTTGGGCATCAGATAGGAATGGCAGTTGACAATGCCCGACTCTACGAGAAAGCGGAGGAGTCTGCCGCCGCCAAGGAGCGGCAGCGACTCGCGCGCGACCTGCACGATGCCGTCAGCCAGACCCTTTTCTCCGTGAGCTTGATGGCCGAGGTCCTGCCCCGTATCTACGAGCGCGACCCCGAACAGGGCAGGCAACGGCTGGAGGAGCTGCGGCAGCTGACACGAGGGGCCCTGGCCGAGATGCGCATGCTGTTGCTCGAGCTGCGGCCGGCGGCGCTCGCCGAGACGAGCCTTCCCGACCTGCTCCGCCAGCTGAGTGAGGCCGCGGTGGGGCGAGCGCGCATCCCCGTCGAGCTCGACGTCGACAGTACGCGGGAGCTGCCGCCCGAGGTGGCCGCTGCCATGTACCGCATCGCCCAGGAAGCGCTCAACAACGTCGTCAAGCACGCAGGGGCCGAACAGGTGCTCGTGAGCTTGCGCGACGGCCATGACGATGGGGGCGACCTGCTGGAGCAGGTCATCACCGACGACGGCTGTGGCTTCGATGTGGCGGCCGGGGCGTCCGGCCGCCTCGGGCTCGGCATCATGGCCGAGCGGGCCGAGTCGATCGGGGCGCGGCTCGAGCTGTCGTCGAGCGACGACGGCACCTGTGTCCGCGCCGTCTGGCATCCGGAGCCCTCGCGCAGCCTCAGCTCTACCGGGTCGCCCTGATCGCTGCTGCACAGGACGGGGCCTGGATCGTGGCTCGGCTGTTGAGATCCTGGTCAACTGGCCAGTCAGAAGACTGCCCCCATGACGGGCGCGGCCGAGCCGACCACCCCGTATCCTGCTGTCTGTGGTTGGAGTGTGCGACGACTATGGGGGATCGTGGATCGTCTTCGATGGCGGCCACTGCTTCGCGAGACAGAGCCGGGAGGGAGAGATGGATACGGTGCCTGAGACCATCGTCTGGACAGCCTTCTGCCTGTTCGCTCTGGGGCTTGCGCTCTGGCGTCCGGACGCCGGACGCCTGGCTCTCGGCATCTTCTTCATTGGCATGGCGATCGGCGTCAACGTCGTGTTCGTCCTGGCCGCGCCCGACGCGTTCGTGGACCTCGGCACGAGCGCGCCGCTGCTTTCCCCCTGGGGATGGGTCTTCGAACATGTGGTCGCCAAAGCCCCCGCTGTCTTCGGCCTGCTCGTTGCCAGTTATGAAGTCACGATCGGGCTGATGATGATGAAGGGTCGTCAGTGGGGAAGCCTCGGCCTGATTGGCGGCATCATCTTCCTGCTGGTCGTCGCCCCGTTGGGTCCGTGGGCGGTTCCGAACCTGATCATGGCGGCTGCGCTCGGCGCCATGCTCCTGCGCGATCCGCGGCTTCCGACGAGCCTCCGGGGTGTGTCGTCGGGTCCTCCAGGCGCCGGACGAATCCACCTTGGTGAAGACTGCGCGTAGAAAGGAGTGCCGGCACCATGAGACGGCTTCTTCTGGCTCCGGCAATCGGTGGCGCAGTCGCGGCTGCCACACTGGCGCCCTCCGTGTCGGCATCATGGCCGAGCGCGCCGAGTCGATCGGGGCGCGGCTCGAGCTGTCGTCGAGCGACGACGGCGCCTGTGTCCGCGCCGTCTGGCGCCCGTAGACGCCGCCCCTGCCCATCTGACCAGGGCAAAGACTCCCCGCATCGGCAGGTCAGGTTCTCCCCCGATGGCCGGCGCGCCCGCCCCTCTCCCAGGGCCACACTGGAGCCACGACCACATCGGTGATCCGAGTCATCGGAGGGGTGGGAGCCATGAAGACCGGGGCAGTCAAGGGGAAGACGGAGTCCACAGTCGATCGCACCCCGTGCCACATGGCGGCTACGGTCACGGCCACGAGGGGCAGCACCCCTGGTTACGTGGCCGTCAGGGCTGCCTGCAGCGATACCAGCCGTTGGCGGCGGCAGCGCGCCGCCGCGTTCCGGCGTTGGTTCGCGGCTCGGCCGTCATCGGCTGGTGTGCTGCGCGAGGCTCTCACGACCTATCTGACCGCGAACGACATCGACGATGCAGCCACGCGAATGATCGTGCTCTGCGCCGACGAAGCGCTCATCAACGCGGTCGCGCACGCGGCGGGCAGCCCCGTGGGCGTCTTCGCCGACCTGCGCGACGACCGTTTCACGCGCGAAGTCAGCGACGGGGATCCCGGTTTCGACCCGTCGCAGATCGACAGTGGCGCAGAGCCCGACCTGATGGGCGAGCACGGACGCGGGCTGTTCCTGATCCCCAAGCTCATGGACGACCTGGAGATCCTGTCCGACGAACACGGCACGACGCTTCACATGGAGCGGGCCTTGCCCGGCGTCCGCCTCCAGTCTCGCCGGCACTGCAGCGACCTCGAAGCGGCCGACGCCTGCCCCAGCTGCTCGATCGAGCGCCACCTTCGGACCACAGCATGAGACTTGCCGGTTGAGGTCTTACTTGTGCGACTGTGCCTCTAGCCGCCCTGGGCAACGGCGATGACCACGTTCCCCCGCTTGTGCCCTTCGTCGACGTACCTGTGGGCCTCGGCGAGCTCCTCCAACGGGTAGCATCTGTCGATCACGGGCTTGATCTCGCCCTTTGCCGCCAGTTCGCCCAGCAACCTCAGGTCCTCGGCAAGGAGCTTCGGTCTGCCATCATCGACCGAGAGACGCTTGCCACCAGAGGCCAGCGCCCGCTCGCAGTGCCGCAGCCCCGCCGCGCTCTTCCGCTTCCCGACCGCGTCGAAGATGAGGTCGTAGCGCTCTCCCCGAGCGGTGAAGTCCTCCCTCGTGTAGTCGACCACCGTGGTCGCCCCCAGAGACTGCACCAGCTCCAGGTTCGCCGTGCTGCACACCCCGGTCACCTCGGCGCCGAGGCGCCTGGCAAGCTGCACCGCGGACGTGCCGACCGCCCCGGAGGCGCCGTAGACGAGGATCCGCTGTCCGGCTTGAAGGTTGGCTCGTCGCAGGAAGTGGAGCGCGAGGAGGCCGCCGTAGGGAATGGAGGCGGCCTCCTCGTCGGTCAGGTCGGCTGGGCGCGTCGCCAGCAGCCCGTCCTCCGGCCAGCACACGTAGTCGGCGTAGGCGCCGAAGAGATGCCGGTTGCAGCCGAACACCCGGTCGCCCACTTTGAACGACCTGGCATCCGGCCCGAGCGCATCGACCTCCCCCGAGAGCACCATGCCGAGCACGGGCTGTCGCGGCGCGGTCCAGCCGAGGACGAGTCGCGCCATGATCCGATACGCGAAGCTGAGGCTCAGGCCCCGGACGTAGCAGTCGCTCGACGTCACGGCCGTCGCGCAGATGCGGATGCGCAGCTCGTTCTTCCGCGGAGTCGGGGTCTCCAGCTCCTCAAGCCGGAGGACCTCGGGCGGACCGTACCTCGTGCAGACGACCGCTCTCATCTCATGAGTCCCTTCTGCCTGTGATCCCGCGTTCGCTTCTCTGAACGCCACGGTTCAGCGGCGGCGCGCCGGCGCCGCCGGCGGCAGCCGGTTGTCAGCCGGCCATTCCGCGGGCCGCACGTGTGCCCGCCTCAATCGACCACCTCGATCTCCCCGGGCCGCCAGGTCTTGTCGAACCACGGCTCGAGTGGACCGTAGAGCCTCAGAACGACCCACCAGCCCTTGCCGGGGATGGTCTGCACCCAATTGGCTTCCTTGCCGGGAGGTGATTCCGGGCCGAAGTAGACGTCCACCGAAGTGTCCGGATTGATGACGATGCCCTTCTTCTGACTGCCGGTGCTGGGGAACTGCTGGTCAGTCTGCAGCATCGAGCGCGTCTGCGGATCGTAGACGAGCACCGACCAGAAGTCCTTCGCCGGGATGTTCGGAGGCAAGTGCAACCGGTAGGTCTTCGCGCCATCCAGGTAGCGGCCCGCGGCATCGCGATCGGCGACGGCGTATTGCGAGCCGACACCGACCATCTTCACCGCCATCGCTGGGCTGACTCCCAGGCCGCAGTAGAAGAAGAGCGTCCGCCCGTCGGGATCGAGCACCCCTCCCGGCGAGAATGCGGGGTCGTTGCCTATCCAAAGCATCTTCCACGCGCTGTTCGGATAGTAGTAGGCGTCCCGCTCGCGTGTACTGAAGACGATGGCACGAGCAGTGGCGTTGCCGACGGCAGCGGCATCGGCGAGGATGCCTCTCATCCGCGCATCGGGCGCAAAAGGCTCGTCCCGTCGGATGCCGATAGCGGCGAGCAGACCGCGTGTCTCCGGGTCGGCGGCCTCCAGCGGTTCTTCACGGACGACGGCCGCGACCTGCTCGAAGAACGACGCGTCGCTGGCGAAGACCGTGGTGAAGGCCGCTCCGGAGATGTTCACGAAGTTCATCGCCGGTGGGCCCGCGGCACGGGCCAGCGGATAGACCTGGAAGCTTCTCTTGGTGTTCTCGACCGCCGGCCGCAGGTCACCATCGACAATGAGGCCGCGAAAGACCATGACGTGCCCGTGAGTGCGCGAACGTACGACGAAGTAGCCGTCCGGCACATCGCCGGCATAGCCCGGCGGCAGCAGCAGGTACTTGCCACCCTCGCCCTTGTCCGGGCCAGCGTTGCCGACGTCGGTGACAAAGCGGCCCCAGGCGTCGTTGACCATGCCGAGCACGCGCGGCGGCACTTCGACGACCAGGGGGCCGTCCTTCGTGTCGAGCCAGTCGAAGTTGTAGACGGTCTCGGTGTTCGCCGTGAGCCCCAGCGTGTGCGAATCCAGAAGCGATTCAGCGATGAGCACGGTCTGGTTGTCCGGGCCAAAGGTGCGGAAGCCGGCGCGCGTCGCGAACATTGATGCGGCGGGCAGCGCGGTGAGGTACGCCTGCACGCCGCGCTGAAAGTCGAGGTTGTCATAGACCGTCTGCACGGTCGCGTCGTCGGGGAAGCCGTCGAAGAACTGCAGCATGCCCAGCCGCGTCGCGACGCTGTCCGGTGTCGTGATGGACGCGGGTATCTCGGTGGTCATCTTGTGCTTCGATCCCATTTCGGGCCCTCCTCTGCCGCGGCGTCCTGCTTGCGGCGTAGACGACTATCCCTACGAGGATGAGGGCAAGGAGTGGCTGCCCACTCCGTGCGCCTGCCTCAGTCCACCATCTCGATCTCCCCCGGCCGCCAGGTCTTGTCGAACCACGGCTCGAGCGGGCCGTAGAGTCGCAGGATGACGAACCAGCCCTTGCCGGGGATGGTCTGCACCCAGTTGGGCTCCTTGCCGGCGGGAGGCTCGGGGCTGAACCAGACATCCACCGAGGTGTCAGAGTCGACGAGGATGCCCTCCCTCTGACTGCTGAGGCTGGGGAACTGCTGGTCGGTCTGGAGCATCGACCGCGTCTGCGGGTCGTAGACGAGCAACGACCAGAAATCCTTCACCGGGATGCCCGGCGGCAGGTGCAGCCGGTACGTCTTCGCGCCGTCCAGGTACCGACCCGCGGCGTCATGCTCGGTGTAGGTGTACTGCGAGCCGATGCCGACCATCTTCACCGCCATGGCCGGGGTAGTTCCCGTGGAGGCGGAGAAGTACCTCATCCGCGCGTCGAGGTTCAATACCCCGTCAGGCGAGAATCCGGGGTCGTCGCCGATGAAGATCATCTTCCACGCGCTGTTCGGGTACAGAGAGGCATCGCGATCGCGCGTGCTGAAGACGTTGGCGCGCATCGTGGCGTTGCCGACGGCGGCGGCCTCGGCGAGGATGCCCTGCATCCGCGCATCGGGCGCGAAGGGCGTGTCCTTGCGGATGCCGATCGAGGCGAGCAGGCCGCGGACCTCGGGGTCGACCGCGTCGAGCGGCTCTTCCCGGACGACGGCCGCGACCTGCTCGAAGAACGACGCGTCGGTGGCGAAGACCGTGTTGACGGCCGCCCCGGACATGTTCGCGAAGTCCATCGCGGGCGGGTCCGCAGCACGGGCCAGCGGATAGACCCGGAAGTGCTTCTTGACGTTGTCGACCGCCGGTCGCAGGTCGCCGTCCACGATGAAGCCGCGGAAGAAGAAGAAGTTCCCGTAGGTCGGCGGACGCACGACGAAGTAGCCGTCCGGCACATCGCCGGCGTAACCCGGAGGGAGGAGCAGGTACCTGCCACCCTGTCCATGATCCGGGCCGGCGTTGCCGACGTCAGCGACGTAGCGGCCCCACGAGTCGTTGACCATGCCGAGCACGCGCGGCGGCACCTCGACGACCAGGGGGCCGTCCTTCGTGTCGAGCCAGTCGAAGTTGTAGACGGTCTCGGTGTTCGTGACGAGGAACAGCGTGCGCGAGTCCATGAACGACTCGGTGCTGATCACGGTCTGGTTGTCCGGGCCGAAGGTGCGGAAGCCTGCGCGCGTCGCGAACATCGATGCGGCGGGCAGCGCCGTGAGGAACGCCTGCACGGCGCGCTGGAAGTCGAGGTTGTCATAGAGCGTCTGTACGGTCGCATCGTCAGGGAATCCGTCGAAGAACCTCAGCGTGCCCAGCCGCGTCTCGACGCTGTCAGGTGTCGTGATGGATGCGGGGATGTCGGTCGTCATCTTCAGCTTGTTCTGCATGTCCTCTCCCTCTGTGCTCACGTCATCCCACCAGCTCGATCTCGCCGGGCCGCCAGGTCTTGTCGAACCACGGCTCGAGTGGGCCGTAGAGCCGCAGGAAGGTGAACCACCCTTTGCCGGGGACGGTCTGTATCCAGTTGCTCTCCTTGCCGGCGGGAGGCTGCGGGCCGAAGTAGACGTCTACAGAGGTGTCAGGGTTGACGGCGAGGTCCTCCCTCTGGCTGCTGAGGCTGGGGAACTGCTGGTCGGTCTGCAGCATCGACCGGGTCTGGGGGTCGTACACGAGCACCGACCAGAAGTCCTTCGCCGGGATGTTCGGCGGCAGGTGCAGGCGGTAGGTCTTTGCGCCGTCCAGGTAGCGGCCCGCGGCGTCGTGTTCTGCGCTGGCGTACTGCGAGCCGGCGCCCACCATCTTCACCCACATCGCGGGGCTCATCTGACAGGTGGCGCTGAAGTAATACGTCCGTGCATCGAGATCAAGCACCCCGCCCGGCGAGAACTCGGTGTCGTCGGCTTGGTAAGCCATCGTCCATGTGCTATTTTGGTAGTAATAGAGGTCTGGCTCCCGCGTGCTGAAGAGGATGGCGCGCGCGGTGGCGTTTCCGACTGCGGCAGCTTCGGCGAGGATGGCCTGCATCCGCGCGTCGGGCGCGAACGGCTGGTCCTTGCGGATGCCGATGGCAGCGAGCAGACCGCGGATCTCGGGGTCGACGGCATCGAGCGGCTCTTCCCGGACGACGGTGGCGACGAGCTCGAAGAGCGAGGCGTCGGAGGGCGGGATCGTGTTCATGTACTTGCCGGAGAAGTCCACGAAGGTCATGGCGGAATCGTCGCTCGCACCGTCCAGCGGATACACGCGGTAGTGCGCCTTCACGTTCTCGACCGCCGGCCGCAGGTCGCCATCCTGCATGAACCCACGGAAGGCGAGCGCGTTCCCGAACGTCCGCGAGTGCAGCACGAAGCAGTCGTCCGGCACCTCCCCGGTGTAGCCCGGCGGGAGAAGCAGGTACTTGCCGCCCGCGCCCCTGTCCGGGCCGGCCCGGCCCACGTCGGTCACCCAGCGGCTCCAGAAGTCGTTCAGGCAGCCGAGCACGTCCGGCGGCATCTCGATGACCAGCGGGCCGCCGCAGGTGTCCAGCCAGGCCATGTTGTAGGCGGTCTCGGTGTTCGCCACAAGGTAGAGCGTGCGCGCGTCCATCAGCGACTCGGTGATGAGCAGCGTCTGGTTGTCCGGACCGAAGCTGCGGTACCCCTCGCGGATCGCGCAGGTGTTTGCGGCCGGCAGCGCGGCGAGGTAGGCCTGCACACCGCGCTGGAAGTCGAGGTTGTCGTAGACCGTCTGCACGGTCGCCTCGTCGGGCAGGCCGTCGAAGCACTTCAATGTGCCCAGCCGTGTCTCGACGCTGTCCGGCGTCAGGATCGACGCGGGGATGTCGGTCGCCATCTTCACCTTCGGGACACCCATCTCAGCTCCCCTCCCTGTCGCGAGTCAGTCCGGCGCGCGCGGGGCCCCTGCGGCCCGCGCGCCGCTCAACAGCACTACGGCGCCTGCGGCGCCTGCGGGCGTCAGTCCACCCGTTCGATCTCTCCGGGCCGCCAGCTCTTGTCGAAGAACGGCTCGAGTGGGCTGTATAGACGGAACAACACGAACCAGCCCTTGCCGGGAACGGTCTGCACCCAGTTGCCACGCCCGACCCCGTCAGGCTGCTCGGGCGCGAAGTACACGGTGGTGGGGCCGTCGGCGTCCGCCTCGGCCGCCGGCGAAGGGTAGCTCTGGCTGCCGGCGCGCGGGTGGCCCTGCGGCGTGTCCAGCATCGAGCGCGTCTGGTTGTCGTGGAGCGTGAAGGACCAGAACCTTGCCGCGGGGATGGGCCCGGGCAGCGTGACCTTGTAGGTCCTGGCGCCGTCCATGTACTGCCCGTCGGCGTCGAAGGTCCCCAAAAGGTACTGCGAGCCGATGCCGCTGAGAAGCATGGTCTCGGCCGGGCTGACGGCCATGCCGCCGTAGTAGAAGCCGGTGCGGGGGTCCAGCTTGCGGTAGCCGGTCGGCGGCGAGGTCCTGACTCCCGTCGGCGTGCGCAGCCCTTCGTGCACTGGTCCTTCGATCTCCGGCGGCGGGGTCTCGAAGTCGTGACCCCAGATGCACAAGGTGAGCGGCATCCAGGCCGAGTCCGGGTAGGAGTACGAGGCAGGGTCGCGCGGGCGCATGAGGAGGCTCCGCGCCGTCGCGTTGCCGAGCGCGGCCGCCTCGGTGAGGATCCGCTTCATGCGCTCGTCGGGCGCGAAGGACCGGCCCTTGACGATGCCGATCGCCGCGACCGCGCCCATCAGCTCCGGGTCCAGCGAGCCGGCCGGCTCCTGCTGCACGACCTCGTCGAGGAGCTCGTAGTAGCTGAAGTCGTTGGGCATGATGGTGTTCATGACCGTGCCGCTGGAGGCGTGGAAGACGGTCTCGGGCGGCGCTGCGACCGCCCCGAGCCGGACCTCGCCACGCAGGAACGCGGCGAAGGAGGTGCCGACGCCGCCGGCCTGATACGGGTAGACCTTCATGCGCGAGCGCAGCAGCTCGTCGGCTGGCTTCGGGTCGCCGTCCTGCAGGAAGAGGCGGCCGAACATCATCACGTGCAGCGTCTTCGGCCGCGCGACGAAGAAGCCGCCCTCGGGCAGCGGGCCGTCGTAGCCGGGCGGCACGAAGAGGTAGCTGCCGCCCAGCCCGCGGTCCGGACCGGCGCCGCCGACGTCGATCACCCAGCCGCCCCAGTAGTCGTTGACGGCGCCGAGCAGGCCGGGCGGCGCCTCCAGCACCATAGGGCCGGCCGTGAGGTCGAGGAAGCCGCCGACGTAGACGGTGTCGGCGTTGGGCATCAGGTACAGCGTCTTCGCGTCGATCAGCTCGGAGAAGATGAGGAACTCGTTGTCCGCGACCCCGGCCTCGAGGTAGCCGCGCCGCATGGCGTGCGTGTTCACGCCCTGCAGGGCGTTCACGAACGCCTCGAAGGCGTGCGTGAAGTCCAGGTTGTCGTAGACCTTGTCGAGCGTGTCCGGGCTCGGCATGCCGTCCGTGAAGTGGAGCGTGCCGATGCGCGTCTCCACCGTGCCGGGGGTCACGATCGCCGCGGGGACGTCGCGGTCGCGTCCCTCCGGCTGCTGGGTCAGTTCCATCGACGCCCTCCTCGCTCGTTGGTCACCTCGGTGACATCATCGCGGATGCAACGGTGGAGATGGATCAGTCCACCGGCTCGATCTCCCCCGGCCGCCAGGTCTGGTCGAACCAGGGCTCGAGCGGGCCGTACAGCCGCAAGATGGTGAACCACCCCTTGCCGGGCGCCGTCTGGATCCAGTTGCTCTCCTTGCCGGCCGGAGGCTGCGCGCCGAAGTAGAGGTCCACCGAGGTGTCAGGGTTGACGATCAGGTCCTCCCTCTGGCTGCTCAGGCTGGGGAACCGCTGGTCGGTCTGGAGCATCGAGCGCGCCTGGGGGTCGTAGACGATCAGCGACCAGAAGTCCTTGGCCGGGACGTGCGGCGGCAGGTGCAGGCGGTAGCTCTTGCCGCCGTCCAGGTACCGACCTGCGGCGTCGTGGTCGGCGAGGATGTACTGCGACCCCGCGCCGACCATCTTCCACGTCAGCGCCGGGCTGATCCCGAACATCGGATAGAAGAAGGTGGCGCGCGCGTCGAGGTCGAGGACCCCGCCCGGCGAGAACTCGTAGTCGTTGCCGATCCACGGCACCTTCCAGGCGCCGTCCGGGTACGCGTGGGCGCCGCGCTCGCGCGTGCTGAAGGCGAGGGCGCGCGCGGTCGCGTTCCCGACCGCGGCGGCCTCGGCGAGGATCGCCTGCATCCGCGCGTCCGGGGCGAACGGCGCATCCTTGCGGATGCCGATCGACGCGAGCAGCCCGCGCATCTCCGGGTCCACGGCGTCGAGCGGCTCCTCGTGGACGACTCCTGCGACGCGCTCGAAGAAGGACGCGTCGCTCGCGAAGACCATGGTCAGCGGCGTCCCGGACATCTGCACGAACTCGGTGGCCGGGCGGTCCGGACCAGGTGTCAGCGGGTAGATTCGGAAGCCCGCCCGGATGCTCTCGGCGGCCGGGCGCGGGTCGCCGTGTTCCATGAAGCCGCGGCAGAACATGATGTTCCCGTACGTCCGCGAACGCACGACGTAGTAGCCGTCCGGCACGTCGCCGACGTAGTCCGGGGGCAGGAGCAGGTACTTGCCCCCCTGGCCGCGGTCCGGGCCGGCGTTGCCCATGTCCGTGACGTACCGGCTCCAGAAGTCGTCGATCATGCCGAGCATGCGGGGCGGCACCTCCAGCACGAGCGGTCCGTCGTGCGTGTCCAGCCAGCCGGCGACGTACACGGTCTCGGTGTTCCCGGTGAGGACGATCGAGCGCGAGTCGAGCAGCGTGTCGGTGATCAACACCCTCTGGTTGTCTGGACAGAGGGCCCGGATGCCGTCGCGGTTCCCGCACATCGACGCGGCCGGCATGGCGCTGAGGAAGACCTCCACCGCGCGCTGGAAGTCCAAGTTGTCGTAGACCGTCTTCACGGTCTCCTCGTCGGGAAGGCCGTCGAAGAACCTCAACGTACCCAAGCGTGTCTCGACGCTGTTTGGCGTCAAGATCGATGCGGGTATGTCGGTAGTCATCTTCATCTTGTGGTCCATCTCTACGCTCCTCTCTGTGGCTCGACAACGGGCGCCGCTCACGCCACCAGCGCCTCGCTCCTGTCGAGCATCTGTACCCAGCGCGCGGCGGTCTCGTCGCCCACCTGCCGCAGGAGGTCGAGCGTCGCCGCGCGGTCACCCTTCTTGAAGGCCGACCTGGCTGCGCACAGTTTGGCCTTCAACGACGCGACGAGCCCGGCCTTGAGACCGGAGTCCTCCACGGCGGCCGCCTGACGCTGCATCGCCGTCGTGACGCTCCCGCCGTCAACGGCGACACCCATGGGACCGAGGCCGATCGGGACCAGCGTGGCGTTCATCGACGACCCGTCCGTCTCAGTCTGCGGGGGGCCGGAGACGCCCACAATGTCCGGGGGGACAGACCGTGGGACAGTCCGGCCGACTGTCCACGGGGACAGCCGAAGCCGGCAGCCCGCGGGAGGAAGCCGCAGCAGCCGGCGGGGGACGAACCCCACCTGCGGCCGAACCCGCTTCCAAAGGCGCCGATCGCACCTGGGACCACGTGCGCGAGACGCTGGCAGAGGCTCACCCCAGGAGATTCCATCGCCAGAGGAGTGACGAGATCACGTCCCCGCGCGCTGCATCGGCGGCTCCGTCCACGTACCCTCGATGGCCTCCCTCTTGGGCCAGTACATACGCATGGGCACCATGAACGGGCCCTCGGGGGCCGGCAGCCAGTTGGCTTCCAGTCCCGGTCCCGGTGAGTCTTTCTGGATCAGCAAGGTCAGTCCGCCGTCCTCGTCGCGCCGGTACTGCGGCAGCATCGGTGAGCTCAGCAGGTAGCGGTCGAGCGGGTTGGCGACCAGTAGGTTCTCGGGCACCCGGTACATGGTCAGCGACCAGAAGGCGTGCACGGGTGGCAGCTGGCCCGGCGCGAATCGCAAGATGTACTTGTCCGCGCCACTCAGCGGCCGCCCCACAGAGTCCACTGTGTACAGCGGGTACATGGCCTCCTGCTTGCCTGTGCCGTAGAGGCCCAGCACAGCCGCGGCCATGCGGTAGAGGTAGTTGTTCTTCAGGTGTTCCCGGGTGCCGAGGAGGTCCCCGGAGGTCAGCTGCTTCGTGTCGATGCGTTCCGCTTTGATCGCGTCGTACTCCGCCCAGGCGTCGGCCATGCCCTGCTCCAGCGCCGCCTTCATCTCCGGCGACAGGCCATCGACGTCGATCGACCGGCCGGCGCCCACGCCGATCTCGGCGAAGCGGGCCACGAGCTCCGTCTCCGAGGGGTGCGTGGGGCAGAACTGCAGAACGAAGCTCAGGACGTCGAAGAACCGGACGTCGGTCCTCTGCGCCTGCGGCGTGAGCGGCGTCATGAAGTCGACGGCCGGGGCCGCCTGCGGCGCCGGCCCGCCGAGGAACGCCGAGAGCGGCTGCACGCGGTAGCCGGTCTGCACCTTCTTCACGTTGTCGAGGTCGTCGGGCCGGAAGAGCTGCGTGCGGTACACGGCGAGGACGAGCTCGGTCTCTGTGCGGAAGACCTTGTCCACTCCGGCCGGCGTCTCACCCCGCCACCCGGGCCCGGCCACGAGGTGGCTGCCGCCGCCGTTGCCCGTCGCGCGGCTGCCGATGTAGTCGAAGTCGAACGTGTAGGCGTCGATCAGCTGGATGCAGAAGTAGCGGTCCTCGTCGATCGGCGGCACGGAGAGGACCATCGGCTCAGCGCGCAGGTCCAGGCCGAGCCACGAGTACGGCGTGTCGGAGTTGGGCGTCACCACGGCCGTGTCCGCCGCCGTGTACACGCGCGGGATGTTGCAGAGATGGTTCCACGGCGCCTTGAACTGGGGATTGCCGGCGTCCTGGAAGTAGTCGTACTGGACCCGGTAGCTGTCCACCAAGGGGTGGCCGTAGATGTAGGCCTCCTTGGCGATGGCGCGCGCGGTCGTGGCATCCATGTACACCCTCCTCCTATGACGACGGCCTGGATCTCCCCCGGGCGCCGGGTGTCGTCGAACCAGAGCGCGAGCGGCCGTCGAAGCCTCCTTCACGTCGTCGGTCCGGCAGGACCGCGGCGTCAGCGGAGCGGCGGCGCCTCACGCTACGGACTCGATCTCGCCGGGCCGCCAGCTCTTGTCGAAGTACGACTCGAGCGGCCCGTAGAGACGCAGGATCACAAACCACCCCTTGCCGGGCACGGTCTGGATCCAGTTGCCGCGCCCGACGCCGTCAGGCTGCTCGGGCGCGAAGTACACTGTGGTGGAGCCGTCGGCGCTTGCCCCGGCCGCCGGCGACGGGTAGCTCTGACTGCCGGCGCGCGGGTAGCGCTGCGGGGTGTTCAGCATCGAGCGGGTCTGTGCGTCGTAGAGCGTGAGGGACCAGAAGTTCTTGACCGGGATGCCTGCAGGCAGGGTCAATCTGTAGGTCGCGCCGCCGTCGAAGTACTGCCGGTCCGCGTCCACAGTGGCCATCAGGTACTGCGAGCCGATCCCGCTCACCAGCATGCACTCCGCCGGGCTGAGGCACATGACGCCGTACGAGAAGTTGGTGCGGGCGTCCAGGTGGCGGTACCCGGTCGGCGGGCGAAGAGCGACCCCGGTGGGCGTGCGCACGCCGTCGTGCAGCGGACCCTCGATCTCTGGCGGCAGCGTCTCGAAGTCGTGGCCCGCGACCGTCACCGTGAGCGGCGTCCAGGCGGAACCAGGGTAGAAATACCAGCCCGGATCGCGGGGGCGCATGAAGAGGCTGCGGCCGGTCGCGTTGCCGACCGCCGCTGCGTCCGTGAGGATCCGCCTCATCCGCGCGTCGGGCGCGAAGGGCCGGCCCTTGACGATGCCGATGGCCGCGATCGACCCCATCATCTCCGCATCCAGCGAGTCGGCGGGCTCCTGCTGCACCACCTCGTCGAGCCACTCGTAGTAGCTGGCGTCGCTGGGCATGACGGTGTGCATCACGGCGCCGCTCAGGTCGTGGACGACGGTCTCGGGCGGCGGCGTGACCGGTCCGAGCCGGGCCTCGCCGCGCAGGAACGAGGCGAAGGACGTGCCGGGCCCGCCGGCCTGGTACGGGTAGACCTTCATTAGGGTGCGCACCGCCTCGACGGCCGGAGCGGTGTCGCCGTCCTGCAGGAAGAGGCGGCCGAACAGCAGGACGTGCAGGGTCCGGGGACAAGCGACGTAGAAGCCGCCCTCCGGCAGCGGCCCGTCGTAGCCGGGCGGCACGATCAGGTACCTGCCGCCGAGGCCGCGGTCGGCGCCGGGCCCGCCGACGTCGATCACCCAGCGGGCCCAGTAGTCGTTGAGCGCCCCGAGAAGCCTCGGCGGCGCCTCCACCACGAGCGGCCCGCCGCTGAGGTCCAGGATGCCGGCGACGTAGACGGTGTCGGTGTTGCCGGTCAGGACCAGCGCCGTGGAGTCGAGCAGCGCAAGGATGAGGAGCTCGTTGTCCTTGACGCCGGCGTCGAGAAGGCCCCGGTGGATGGCGTGCGTGTTGACGCCGCCCAGGGCGTTCACGAACGCCTCGAAGGCGTGCGTGAAGTCGAGGTGGTCGTAGACCTTGTCCAGGGTGTCCGGGCTCGGCATGCCGTCCGTGAAGTCCAGCGTGCCGATCCGCGTCTCCACCCTGTCGGGGGTGGCGACTGCCGCGGGAATCCGCTCGTCGCGCCCAAGGCTCGTCTGCTCAGTCGGTTCCATAGATGCCCCTCCTTGCTTCGTCGGTCATCAGGCAGGCGGCCCGCCTCCCTCTGCGAGGGCGCCGCGGTCGGGATGTCGTCACTCCTCCGGCTCGTCAATCCATCAGCTCGATCTCCCCCGGCCGCCAGGTCTTGTCGAACCAGGGCTCGAGCGGCCCGTAGAGCCGGAGCATGACGAACCAGCCCTTGCTGGGGATGGTCTGCACCCAATTGGCCTCCCCTTCCGGCGGCGGCTCGGGACCGAAGTACACGTCCACCGAGGTGTCGGGGTTCGACCTGATGCCCGGCCTCTGGCTGCCGATGGCGGGGAAGCGCTGGTCGGTCTGCAGCATCGAGCGCGTCTGCGGGTCGTACACGGTCAGCGCCCAGAACTGCTTCACGGGCACGTCCGGCGGCAGATGCAGCCGGTATGACCTTGCGCCGTCCAGGTACCGGCCGGCGGCATCGCGCTCGCAGAGGACGTACTGCGATCCGATCCCGACCATCTTCACGGTCGCTGCCGGGGTGATCCCGAAGACCGGATAGAAGAAGCCGGCCCGGGCGTCGAGGTCGAGGACGCCGCCCGGCGAGAACGTGTAGTCGTTGCCGATCCAGGGCTCCTTCCACGAGCTGTCCGGATACAGGTACGCCGCGCGGTTGCGCGTGGCGAAGGCGAGCGCCCGTGCGGTCGCGTTCCCGACCGCCGCGGCCTCGGCGAGGATGGCCTGCACGCGCGCATCCGGCGCGAAGGGTGCGTCCTGGCGGATGCCGATGGAGGCGAGCAGCCCGCGGGTCTCGGGGTCCACAGCCTCGAGCGGCTCGTCGTGGACGACGGCCGCGACCTGATCGAAGAACGACACGTCGCTCGCGAACACCGCGTGGATCAGTGCCCCGGACATCTGGACGGATCCCATGGCCGGGGGATCCGACGCGGCGGCGAGCGGATACGTGCGGAAGCCCGCCCTGATGCTCTCGACGGCCGGTCGCGGGTCGCCATCCTCCATGAAGCCACGGCAGAACAGGACGTTCCCGTACGTGCGGCACCGTATGGCGAAATAGCCGTCCGGCACGTCGCCGGCGTAGCCCGGGGGGAGCAGCAGGTACTTGCCGCCCCGGCCGCGATCCGGGCCGGGTGCGCCGAGATCGGTGACGTAGCGGCTCCAGGAGTCGTCGATCGTGCCGAGCATGCGCGGCGGCACCTCCATGACCAGGGGGCCGTCGTGCGTGTCCAGCCAGTCGGCGACGTAGACCGTCTCGCTGTTCGCGGTGAGGACCAGCGAGCGCGAGTCCAGCAGCGTCTCGGCGATGAGCACGGTCTGGTTGTCCGGGCAGAAGGCCCGGACGCCGGTGCGTATCGCGCTCATGGATGCTGCCGGCATCGCCGTGAGGAACACCTCCACGGCGCGCTGGAAGTCGAGGTTGTCGTAGACCCTCTGGACGGTCGCCTCGTCGGGGAAGCCGTCGAAGAACTGCAGCGTCCCCAGCCGTGTCTCGACGCTGTCCGGCGTCAGGATGGACGCCGGGATGTCAGTGGTCATCTTCATCTGCGGAACGTCCATGTCAGGTCTCTCCCCGCTCAGGTCTGTCGTTCACGTCGCAGGTCGGTCCATCGAGTTCGATCTCTCCGGGCCGCCAGGTCTTGTCGAACCAGGGCTCGAGCGGGGCGTACAGGCGAAGGGTGACGAACCACCCCTTGCCGGGGACGGTCTGGATCCAGTTGGGCTCCTTGCCGGCGGGAGGCTCGGGGCCGAAGTAGACGTCCGCGGAGCTGTCGGGGTTGATGACCGTGCCCGGCATCTGGCTGCTGACCTCGGGCAACACCTGAGCCGTGCGCAGCATCGACCGCGTCTGCGTGTCGTAGATGGTCACCGCCCAGAACTCCTTTACCGGCACGTCCGGCGGCAGGTGGAGCCGATAGGTCTTGCCGCCGTCGAGGTACCGGCGGGCGGCGTCGCGCTCGGCGTAGGCGTACTGCGACCCCACACCGACCATCTTGACCGACATCGCCGGGCTGACTCCCTGCGTGGCGTAGCAGTAAAGCGTGCGGGCGTCGAGGTCGAGCACCCCGCCGGGGGCGAAGCCGGGGTCGCCGCCGACCCACGCCATCTTCCAGGCGCCGTCGGGGTAGTAGTAGGCCTCGCGCTCGCGCGTCGCGAACACGATGGCGCGCGCGGTGGCGTTGCCGACGGCGGCGGCCTCGGCGAGGATGGCCTGCATCCGTGCGTCGGGCGCGAACGGCGCGTCCTTGCGGATGCCGATGGACGCGAGCAGGCCGCGCGTCTCCGGGTCCACGGCGTCCAGAGGCTCTTCGTGGACGACGGTCGCGACGTCGTCGAACAGTGAGGCGTCCACGTTCGGGACGTTGCTGAAGAAGCGGCCGGAGACGTCGACGAAGGTCATCTTCGGCGGGTCACCCGCCGCGGCGAGCGGATAGACGCGCAAGTGCTGCTTCGTGTTCTCGACGGCCGGGCGCAGGTCACCGTCCACAGCGAAGGTCCGGAAGAGGAGCTTGTGGCCGTAGGTGCGTGAGCGCAGGACCGTGTAGCCGTCCGGGACGGCGTCCGCGTGATCCGGCGGGAGCAGCAGATACCGTCCGCCGGCCCCGCGGTCGGCCCCCGCACGACCCACGTCGCCGACGTAGCGGCTCCAGAAGTCGTTGATGAAGCCGAGGACGTTCGGCGGTATCTCGATGACCAGGGGACCGTCCTTCGTGTCCAGCCAGGCGAGGTTGTACAGGATCTCGGCGTTCGCCACCGTGAACAGCGAGCGCGAGTCGAGCAGCGACTCGGTGATGAGCACGGTGAGGTTGTCGGGGCCGAAGGAACGATAGCCGGAGCGCTCCGCGTGCAGGGTCGCCGCCGGCAGCGCGGCGAGAAAGGCCTGCACCCCGTGCTGAAAGTCGAGGTGGTCGTAGACCTTCTGGACGGTCGCGGCGTCGGGGAAGCCGTCGAAGAACTTCAGCGTCCCCAGCCGCGTCTCGACGCGGTCTGGGGTCAGGATCGATGGCGGGATGCTCGTAGCCATCTTCGGCTGCGGATCCATGTCAGCTCCCTCCTCTGTCACGTCGGCAGCTCGACCATACCGAGACGTTCCGGGGCTTCACGGGCAGCACCCTACCGCCACGAGCCTTGATACAAGGAGTCTGCGAGCGCTCGGACGCGCCCGCAATGTCCCGCGAGACAGACTGCGGGACAGTCCTGCTGACTGTCCCTGCGGACAGTCGGCGCGAGGACTCGCGGAGTTGGCACCGGCGACGCCGAGTGTTGACTCTGCCCTTGGGGGCTCTATGGTGGACTTGGCTGCCGGCCGCTCGCATCCAGGGCCGGCAGTAGGGCGTGCCGAGGAGGGGATGCAGAGCTTGGGGACCTACGACTACAGCGGGTACCTGTGGCCGTCGTTCATCTCGACGGCGTTGATCGCCCTGCTGGCCGCCTACGGCTGGCGTCATCGGGGCATCCCCGGGGCAGTCCCGTTCACCCTCGGGTGCCTGTTCGCCGTCGCCTGGTCGACCGGCGCCATGTTCCAGACGGCGGCCACCGACATAGAAGTCAAGACCGCGTGGCTCTACTTCCAGACACTGTGGCAGCTCCCGGTGGTGACCGCCGCCACCTGCTTCGTGCTCGAGTACGCGGGCCTCAGGCGGTGGCTGACGCGCCCCGTGCTCGTGCTGCTGGCGGTCCCGCCGGTCGTGTTCGCCATCCTCATCCTGACCAACGGCGCGCACCACCTCGTCTGGACGGGCTTCCAGGCCGCTGATGCGCTGGTACCCGCTCGCGGACCCGCCAACATCGCCACGCTGGCTTACAGCTACGTGCTCGCCGTCCTCAACGTCGCGGTGCTCGTGTGGCTGTTCGTGACTTCACCCCGTCACCGTTGGCCGGCCGCCCTCATGATCGCCGGCCAGGTGTGCGCCCGGATCCTGCACCTGCTCCGTGTCGATGGCCCCTTCGCGGGGCGGTGGGACGCGGATCCCTTCGTCCTGCTCGTCGTGTTCAGCCTGTACGCGGTCGCGCTCTTCCGCTTCCACGCGCTCGACCCCGTGCCCGAGGCACAGAGGGCGGCCATCGACCAGATGGTCGAGGGCATGGTGGTGCTGGACACCGAGGGCCGGATCCTGGACGCGAACCCGGCAGCCGAGAGGGCGCTCGGCAGCAGAACCGCCGAGCTGCGCGGCAGGCCCGTGCACGGACTGCTGCCGGATCCCGGACCCGACGCACCCGGGGAGGCCGTGGCGCGCGACGCGGCCGCCCCCCTCGGCGGGGCCGCCGCGGACGAGCGCCGCGAGCTCGAGTTGCACGTGGACGGAGCGATCCGCCGTTACAGCCTGCACGTCGCCCCGCTGCAAGACCGGCGAGGGCGTTCACTCGGGAGGCTCATCCTGCTCCACGACGTGACCGAGGAGAGGGCGGCTCAAACGCGCCTGCTCGAGCAGCAGCGCGCCCTTGCGACGCTCCAGGAGCGCGAGCGCCTGGCGCGCGAGCTGCACGACACGGTGGGCCAGGTGCTCGGCTACGTGAGCCTGCAGGCACAGACGGCCGCCAAGAAGTTGGCGGACGGCGACGCCGAGGCCGGCGGCCGTCTACTGGCCCGCATCGCCGCCGTCGCGCAGAGCGCGCACGCCGACGTCCGCGAGTCGATCCTGGCGCTCTCGACGGCGTCGGAGCATTGGTCGTTCTTGCCCGCCCTGCGCCGGTACCTGGACCAGGTGCGGGCGGACTACGGCGTCCGGACCGAGTTGAAGGCGCCGGCGGACCTGGGCCCGGACCCCTTGGCTCCCGAGGTCGCCGTCCAGGTGCTGCGGGTGGTCCAGGAGGCCGTCACCAACGCACGCAGGCACGCCCCCGGCTGCGCAGTGCTCGTCGCCCTGGAGCGCCGCGGCGACGAGCTGAGCGTCACCGTCGCCGACGACGGGTGCGGCTTCGCCGTCGCGTCGGCCGAGGCCGGCCACAACGGTCACTACGGGCTCACCTTCATGCAGGAGCGGATGCGTCAGGTGGGCGGGAGCGTTGACATCGTCTCCCGGCCCGGTCTGGGGACCTCCGTCAGCCTCACCGCAAGGGCCCGGGCAACACTGGAGGGAAGACGATGAGGGTCTTGCTCGCCGACGATCACACCCTGATGCTGGAAGGTCTGCAGAACCTGCTCGAGGCGCACGGCATCGAGGTCGCCGGGACGGCACGCGACGGGCGCGAGGCCGCCGAGCAGGCGAGAAAGCTGCGCCCGGACGTGATCCTCATGGACATCCGCATGCCGGAGTGGGACGGGCTCCAGGCCACGCGCGTCATCAAAGCCGAGCTGCCGGAGACCAAGGTCATCGTCCTGACCACCTCAGCGGACAGCGAGGACCTGTTCGAGGCGGTCAAGTCCGGGGCCACCGGCTACCTGCTCAAGAGCATGGACGCTGAGAGCCTCATCGACGCGCTCCACGACGCCGAGCAGGACGTCCCGCCGTTCGCCCCCGGCCTGGCCGCCAGGCTGCTGGCCCAGTTCGCGACGGCGCCCGGGCCCGAGTCAGAGGCCATGCCCGGAGGACCGCCCCGCCCTCGTCCGCAGCCACCAGACGCCGGGGAGCCCCTCAGCGAGCGCCAGCTCGAAGTCCTCGCCCTCGTGGCGCAGGGACTCTCGTACAAGGAGGTCGGTGAGCGCGTCTGCCTGAGCCCGCGCACGGTGAAGTACCACATGGCCGAGATCATGCGGAAGCTGCACCTGCAGAACCGGGCTCAGGTCCTGGCCTACGCCGGCGCCCTGATGGCGCAGGGCGAGACCACCGGGTAGCTCCGGCCGCGGGAGCTCCCCGGCCTTCGGGCCCTCCCCGTCGCGGCCCGCTCCCGCCGCTCCCCCTGCCGCCTGTCCCCGGGGGCAGTCCCAAGACTGTCCCCGGGTCTGTCTCCCCGGACATTGTGTGCGCCCCCGGCCGCTCGCAGACTCCTTGCAGCAAGGCACCACGGAGGGGATCTGGGGACGTGGCCACACGCAAGCGCATCGTGCTCTACGGCAACTCGGTCGTCGTCGGCAGCGTGGGTGCCAGCCTCGAGCGCACGGGGCAGTACGAGGTGATCCACCTGCCGCTGCCGGCGCCGGACGCCTCTGAGCTCGACGCGCTGGCCCCCGACGTCGTCGTGTTCGACGTCGACAGCGGCCACGCCGAGGCGGCCTTCGCCCTGCTCGAGACCCGGTCGGGGCTGCTCGTGCTCGGCGTCAGCCCGGAAGGCGACGTCGTCCGGCTCTGGTCCCGGCGGCACTACCACGCACGGTCGAGCCGCGACCTCGCGGCGCTGATCGAAGAGGCCTGACATGCACCACCGGGGATCGCGCGGAGAAATCCGCGGAGAGACGTGAAGACGCGAGGAGAGGGACCCACGTCCGTTCGAAGGCTGCTCCAGCCACACTTCATCATCCTGCCGGCCTTGGTCGTGCTCCTGATCGGAGCGGGCTCCGCGTTCGCCGCCGACAACGGTGCGACCTACCGGACCATCGACGACCGGGACAACATCGTCGACTTCGACTCCAACTACTCGCGAGACTGCGCCGGACCGATGAGGGACCGGCGGCCTGCTCGGGTCACTCACGGCGGCCCGCTGCCTCCCCCGACGGCCATGGCCGCGTGAACCGTCGGGTGACATACTCAGACTGTCCCGCTTGCTCGCAGGTGGGGCCGAAGGGGGTCCGGAGAGAGACATGAGCCCTGTCAGCCATGCGCGACTGCTCGCCGGGCCGCCGGAGAGACCGCCACGGCTGCAGCGCCTGCTTCCGGCGGCGGGCTGGCTGCCGCAGTATCGTCGCGCCTGGCTCACCGGGGACATCGTCGCCGCGCTGACGGTCTGGGCGCTGCTGGTACCCGAAGGGCTCGCCTATGCCGGGATCGCCGGCGTGCCGCCGCAGTACGGGCTCTACGCCGCGCCGCTGGCGCTCGTCGCCTACGCCCTCTTCGGCGGCTCGCGGCATCTCATCGTCGGCCCGACCTCCACGGTGGCGATCGTCTCGGCCTCTGTCGTCGCGCCGCTGGCCGCCTCCGGCGGCGACCAGCGCTACCTGGCGCTCACCATCGCCCTGGCGCTGCTGACCGGCGCCATCCTCGTGCTCGCCGGTCTCGCCCGGCTGGGCCTGGTCGCCAAGTTCCTCGCAAAGCCCGTCCTCGACGGCTTCATCATCGGGCTCGCGTACACGATCGCCATCGGTCAGGTCGGCAAGTTCGTGGGCGTCCATCTCTCCGGCGACACGGCGCTCCAGAAGACGGTGAGCCTCCTCGGCCAGGCGGGCGCGTGGAGCTGGCTGCCGTTCGTCGTCGGCGCCGGCAGCCTCATTCTGCTCCTCGTCATCGAGCGCTACCTGCAGAAGGTCCCCGCCGCCCTCGTGGCCGTCGTCCTCGCCACGCTCCTCGCCGCCCTGCTCGGCCTGGCCGACCACGGCCTCGCTGTGGTCGGCAACGTCCCCGGCGGCCTGCCCGGCTGGCAGCTCACCGGACTGAACCTCGAGGACGTCTACCATCTGCTGCCCGGAGCCCTTGCCGTGGCGTTGGTCGGCTACATCGAGTCGCTCGCCGTGGCGAAGGCGGAGGCGGCGCGGCTCGACTACGAGGTCGATGCGAACCAGGAGATGGTCGCCAACGGCCTGGCCAACCTGGGCGCTGGGCTGTTCCAGGGCTTCGTCGTCAACGGCAGCCTCTCGAAGAGCGCCGCCGGCGAAGCCGCGGGGGGCAAGACCCAGGTCGTCGCGCTGGTCTGCGCCGTGCTGGCCCTGGCGACGTTGCTCTTCCTCACCGGTCTCTTCACGTTCCTCCCCGAGGCGACCCTTGGGGCCATCGTTATCATGGCCCTGCGCAAGTACTACTCACTGGCGAGCTTGAAGCGCCTCTATCGTGTGCGCCGCGCCGACTTCGCCCTCTCCGCCTCGGCCCTCGTCGGCGTCCTGCTCTTCGGCGTGCTGCCCGGCGTGGTCATCGGCGTCGTGCTCTCGCTGGCGCTGCTCATCCTCCGCGAGAGCAACTCGAACTCGGCCGTGCTCGGGCGCCGCCCGGACGGGGACGAGTTCGCCGACCTGGTGACGCACCCAGACTACGCCGTCATCCCCGGTCTCATCATCTACCGCTTCGACGGACCGCTCGTCTTCCCCACCGCCGAGCGGTTCGCACGTGAGGTGCGTGCGCTGGTCAGGGCTGGCGCCCCGGTCGCCGTAACAGGAGCCCAGGCCTCGCAGCACGGGACGGCAGCGCAGGAGTGGGTCCGTGGGCCGAGAGAGCTTGTCAGGGCGGTGGTCCTCGACCTGGAGGCGACCGCCGACATGGACACCACCGCCGCCGACCAGCTCGCCGACCTCGTGACGGGCCTGCGCAAGGCGGGCATCCGGATCATGCTGGCCAGGCTGCACGCGCCAGTGCGCGACTTCATGGAGAAGGACGGCCTCGTCGGGCTGGTCGGCGCCGCCGAGATATACCCCCGCGTGCTCGATGCAGTCAGGAGCTTCGAGGCGAGCGCCGTCACGGTGGCCGGCACTGCGTGAGCGGCCCGCCGGCCGCCTTCAAGACACCCGGGACTGCGTGAGTCGTCAAGCCGGCTGCCGCCTCCGGCGCCGCCGCCGCCGCCGACGCCACCGCCGCGCCCGCGCCGGCCGGCGTCACCTCACCGCGCCACCTCTATCTCGCCGGGCCGCCACGTCTTGTCGAAGAACGGCTCGAGCGGACCGTAGAGGCGCAGGATCACGAACCAGCCCCTGCCGGGGACCGTCTGGATCCAGTTGCCGCGTCCTGCTCCGTCCGGCTGCTCCGGGGAGAAGTACAGAGTGGTCGAGCCGTCGCCTTCGGCCTCGGCGGCGGGAGACGGGTAGCTCTGGCTGCCCGCGCGCGGGAAGCGCTGCGCCGTGTCGAGCATCGAACGCGTCTGCGTGTCGTAGAGCGTCAGCGACCAGAAGTTCGCGGCGGGGATGCCCTCGGGGAGCGTCACCCTGTACGTCCCGCCGCCGTCGAAGTACTGCTTGTCCGCATCGACGGTGGCCAGGAGGTACTGCGAACCGATGCCGCTCAGGCGCATGCACTCGGCGGGGCTGATGGCCATGACCCCGTAGTAGAAGCAGGTGCGGGCGTCCAGCATGCGGTACCCCGTCGGGGGGAAGGTCCGGACGCCGGTGGGCTTGCGCAGGCCTCCCTCCACCGGCCCCTCGATCGCCGGAGGCGGGGTCGTGAAGTCGTAACCGCTGATCGACAGCGTGAGCGGCAGCCAGGCCGAGCCGGGGTAGTAGTACCAGTCCGGATCGCGTGGACGCATGAAGAGGCTCCGCGAGGTCGCGTTGGCGACGGCGGCCGCGTCGCTGAGGATCCTCTTCATCCGGTCGTCGGGCGCGAAGGGCCTCCCCTTGACGATGCCGATCGCCGCGATGGGGGCCATCAGCTCGGGGTCCAGAGAGCCTGTGGGCTCCTGCTGCACGACCTCGTCCAGCCACTCGAAGTAGCTGGAGTCGCCGGGCGGGATCGTGTTCACCACGATGCTGTCGCGGAAGACCGTCTCGGGCGGCGGCGCGACGGCTCCGAGCCGCGCCTCGCCGCGCAGGAACGCGGCGAAGGGCGTGCCGACGCCGCCGGCCTGGTAGGGGTAGAGCTTCATGTGCGTGCGGAGCGACTCGGCCGCCGGCTTCGGGTCGTCGCCCTGCAGGAACAGGCGGCCGAACACGAGGCAGTGGAGCGTCCTGGCACGGGCGATGAAGAACCCGCCCTCCGGCAGCAGGCCGTCGTAGCCGGGCGGCAGGAACAGGTACTTGCCGCCGAGCCCGCGGTCGGGCCCGGGTCCGCCGACGTCGATGATCCAGCCGCCCCAGTAGTCGTTGACGGCGCCGAGGAACCGGGGCGGCGTCTCCAGCACCACGGGGCCGTCGCTGAGGTCCAGGAAGCCGCCCGCATACACCGTGTCCGCGTTGGCCGTCAGGAACCGTGACGCCGCATCGATCAGCTCGGGGTAGATGAGGAGCTCGTTGTCCGCCACGCCGGCCTCGAGGAAGCCCCGGTGGAGGCCGTGCGTGTTGACGCCCTGGAATGTGTTCACGAAGGCGTCGAAGGCGTGCGCGAAGTCGAGATGGTCGTAGACCTTGTCGAGCGTCTCCTGACTCGGCATGCCGTCCGTGAAGTGGAGCGTGCCGATCCGCGTCTCCACGCTGTCCGGGGTCGTGACCGCTTCGCTCTCGCGGCCGGGTCCTTTCATCGCCTGCACAGTGGGATCCATGGATACACCCTCCTCGCATCGTCGTTCACGTCGTCGCCAGCGTCCCCGCTGTGGTCACTCCAGTCACTCCACGAGCTCGATCTCCCCCGGCCGCCAGCTCTTGTCGAACCACGGCTCGAGTGGGCCGTAGAGTCGCAAGATGGTGAACCACCCCTTGCCGGGCACCGTCTGGATCCAGTTGCTCTCCTTGCCGGCCGGAGGCTGCGGGCCGAAGTAGAGGTCCACCGAGGTGTCCGGGTTGACCACGAGGTCCTCCCTCTGGCTGCTGAGGCTGGGGAACCGCTGGTCGGTCTGCAGCATCGAGCGCGCCTGCGGGTCGTAGACGATCAGCGACCAGAAGTCCTTGGCCGGGACGTGAGGCGGCAGGTGCAGCCGGTAGCTCCTGCCGCCGTCCAGGTACCGGCCCGCGGCATCGTGGTCGGCCACGGCGTACTGGGAGCCGCCGCCCACCCTCTTCGCCCACATCGCCGGGGTGAGCTGACACGTGGTCGCGAAGAAGTACATCCGTGCGTCGAGATCGAGCACACCGCCCGGCGAGAACTCCCCGTCGTCGCCTATGTACGGCACCTTCCACGCGCTGTTCGGGTACACGTAGGTGCCCCGGTCCCGCGTGCTGAAGAGGACGGCGCGCGCGGTGGCGTTGCCGACCGCGGCGGCCTCGGCGAGGATGGCCTGCATGCGCGCGTCCGGCGCGAACGGTGCGTCTTTGCGGATGCCGATGGCGGCCAGCAGGCCGCGGGTCTCGGGATCCACTGCCTCAAGCGGCTCCTCCTGCACGACCATGGCGACGAGCTCGAAGAGAGACGCGTCGCCGGGCGGCATGGTGTTCACGTCTTTGCCGGACAGGTCCACGAAGGTCATCGCGGGCGCGTCCGCCGCACCACCGCCTAGCGGATACACCCGGTAGTGCGCTTTGGTGTTGTCGACCGCCGGTCGCAGGTCGCCGCCCTCGATGAAGCCCCGGAAGAGGAGTGAGTTGCCGAACGTCCGCGAGTGCACCACGAAGTAGCCGTCCGGTATCTCTCCTCGGTGGTCCGGCGGCAGGAGGAGGTACTTGCCGCCCGCGCCCCCGTCCGGGCCGATCCGGCCCACGTCGGTCACGAAACGGCTCCAGAAGTCGCTCATGAAACCGAGCACGTTCGGCGGCATCTCGATGACCAGGGGGCCGTGCTTCGTATCGAGCCAGCCGATGTTGTAGACGGTCTCGGTGTTGGCGATGGAGTACAGCGTGCGCGAGTCCATCAGCGACTCGGTGATGAACAGCGTCTGGTTGTCGGGACCTAAGCTGCGGTAGCCCTCGCGCACTGCGCAGATGTCGGCCGCCGGCAGCGCGGCGAGGAACGCCTGCACGCCGCGCTGGAAGTCGAGGTTGTCGTAGACCTTCTGGACGGTCGCCTCGTCGGGCAGGCCGTCGAAGAACTTCAGCGTCCCCAGCCGCGTCTCGACGCTGTCCGGGGTCGTGATGGATGCGGGGATGTCGGTGGTCATCTTGAACTGCGGATCCATGTCAGCTCCCTCCATGCTCAGGTCAGTCCACCATCTCGATCTCGCCGGGCCGCCAGGTCTTGTCGAACCACGGCTCGAGAGGGCCGTAGAGCCGCAGGAAGGTGAACCACCCCTTGCCGGGGACGGTCTGGATCCAGTTGCTCTCCTTGCCGGCGGGAGGCTCCGGGCCGAAGTAGACGTCTACCGAGGTGTCGGGGTTGACGGCGAGGCCCTTCTTCTCGCTGCTGATGCTGGGGAACTGCTGGTCGGTCTGGAGCATCGAGCGCGTCTGGGGGTCGTACACGAGCACCGACCAGAAGTCCTTCGCCGGGATGTCCGGCGGCAGGTGCAGCCGATAGGTCCTGGCGCCGTCCAGGTAGCGGCCCGCGGCGTCGTGGTCGGCCATGCCGTACTGCGAGCCGGCGCCCACCATCTTCACCCACATCGCCGGGCTGATCTGGGTGGTGACGCAGAAGTAGAACGTCCGCTCGTCGAGGTCGAGCACCCCGCCCGGCGAGAACTCGACGTCGTCGCTCTTGCTGCCCTTCTTCCACGCGCTGTCGGGGTAGTAGGAGAGGCCCGGGTCTCGCGTGCCGTAGAGGATGGCGCGGGCCGTGGCGTTGCCGACCGCGGCGGCCTCGGCGAGGATCGCCTGCATGCGAGCGTCAGGGGCGAACGGCGCATCCTTGCGGATGCCGATGGAAGCGAGCAGGCCCCGCGTCTCAGGGTCGACGGCGTCGAGCGGCTCTTCCCGCACGACGGTGGCGACGAGCTCGAAGAGCGAAGCGTCGCTGGGCGGGATCGTGTTGATGTACCTGCCGGAGACCTTCTGGAAGTCCATCGCCGGCGGGTCCGCCGCACTGTCCAGCGGATAGACGCGGTAATGCTGTTCGGTGTTCTCGACCGCAGATCGGAGGTCACCGTTCTCCACGAACCCACGGAAGATGATGGCGTTCCCGTAGGTGCGCGAGCGCAGCACGAAGTAGCCGTCGGGCGCCGCGCCCGTGTAGCCCGGCGGGAGAAGCAGGTACTTCCCCCCCGTGCCCCTGTCCGGGCCGGTCCTGCCCACGTCGGTCACGTAGCGGCTCCAGAAGTCGCTCATGAAGCCGAGCACCATCGGCGGGATCTCGATGACCAGGGGGCCGTCCTTCGCGTCGAGCCAGGCCATGTTGTAGACGGTCTCGGTGTTGGCCACGAAATACAGCAGGTGCGAGTCCATCAGCGACTCGGTGACGAGCAGGGTCTGGTTGTCGGGTCCGACGGTCCGATAGCCCTCGCGCAGCGCGCAGGTGTCCGCCGCCGGCAGCGCGGCGAGGAACGCCTGTACGCCGCGCTGGAAGTCGAGGTTGTCGTAGACCGCCTGCACGGTCGCGTCGTCGGGGAAGCCGTCGAAGAACTTCAGCGTCCCCAGCCGCGTCTCGACGCTGTCCGGCGTCAGGATCGATGCGGGGATGTCGGTGGTCATCTTGAGCTTCGATCTCATGTCAGGTCCTCCTCTGCCACGCTTCGCCGGCACACCATACGGTCAGCATAACACCAGCCTCCGCGGCCCTGTGGGAGCCGCGAGCCGCGGTGGCGATGCCACTCACCTCGCCCCTCCTTACCGCGCCTGACGCCTGCCCGGTGCTTCGGTCGCCCATACACGACAGCGGCTCAGGGGGCAGGAAGTGTGTCGTCGTCGAGGCAGAATCGAGTTCGCGCATGGGCTGCGAGCGGGCGAATCAGGCCCCTGACATACGGGCTACAGGGCGTCGAACAGCGACCCCCGGGGCACGCCGACATCTCTCTCCCGGGACACTCATCATTCGTGGATGGCCGATCCTGCCATGTCACGCATTATCTCGACGATCGCGGCCTCGACGGTCTCGTCGGGCTCGCCGTCCAGGCCCATGCCGCGCCGGATGAACTGACCGAACAGCGCATAGCCCATCGCCAGGCAGCTCAGGCACGCGACCACCACATGCGGGTCGTGACGACCGCGGGTCCCCCGTTCCTCGCCCTCGGCCTCGAATCGCTGCACGAGCCGCGTCATCGCCGGATTGCCGGCGGGGAGATCGGGGAGGACGCCGTCGAGCGACGAGCGGGCAAGGAAGGCGATGAGCTCCTTTTCTGCCAGCGTGGCGCGAAAGACGTCCTCGGCGCCCTGTAGCACGTCGGCCATCTCGTCGATCTCCGTGGTGATCGTGCGCAGCGACTTCTCCATCGCGGCCCGCATGAGCCGCTGCTTGGCGCCGAAGTAGCGGTGCACGAGCGCCGGGTTCACGTCGGCTCTGGCGGCGATATCGCGCACCGTGACGCGGCCGGACGCGCGCTCCGCGAGGAGCGCCGCGGCCGCCTCGACCAGCGTCTGGCATACTTCCTCGCGTGAACGTCTCGGGCGCCTCGAACTGCCGGCCTCGGCGGCCATTTCGTCCTCCCGGATCGTATTTCCTGCGTTCCGCAGCTGTTCAGCCCGATAGTCCACGAAGCGTAGGCTCTGAGCAGGGAAAAGGCGAGATTCCGCGGGGAAACGGCGTGTATCCATGCGCCGAGAGGGCGCGCAGAGCTCAGGAGGCCGCCGCCGGCGGCGTGAGCCTCTGGATCAACGGCGGCTCGCGGAGCTGCAGCCTGGCGAGGATGGCGCGCTGCGCGGCCGTGATCTCGCTGCGCTGGCGGAAGCTCCCGGCGGCGCCCTGGAAGCTCCCGAGCTGCATCTTCTGCAGCTCATGGCGCAGGCTCGGCCAGGAGTCCTCGCAGGTGGTCTCGACGACGCGCACGAGCAGCAGGGCCAGCCAGCAGAGCACGACGTGGGCGCGGATGCGGGCTTCCCGGCGATGGTAGACGGGGCGCAGCTCGAGGACCTGCTCCACGAGCCGCCAGCCGCGCTCCACCTCGAGCAGCTGCTTGTAGCCGAGGGCGATGTCCTCGGCCGAGAGCGTCGGGTCGGAGGAGCGCAAGAGGTACTTGCCGTCGAGGCGCTCCTCGGCCTTGATGGCCGCCTCGTCCACGCGCAGGAGGCCGCCGGCGGTCGTGCGCAGGAAGCGCGCGAGGCCGGGCTTCGTGGAGAGCACGCCGCGCAGCTCGGCGCGCTTGGTAGGAGAGAGCTTGTCGCTGCCGGCGATCATCTCCCCGAGGCGCGCGAGGAGGCGCGCGCGCACGGCGGCGTCGCGCTCCGCCCCCTGCGGGTTGTAGCAGACCACGAAGCGCTCACCTTCAGCGATGCGCACCTCCTTGACCTGCAGGTCGCCGGCGACCTCCTGGTAGCGGCCCGCCCGCGAAAGCGCCGCCTTGGCCTCGGCCGAGCCGGAGCGCAGCTTCTCCCCCAGGATGTAGCGCCCGCCGCCGCGGCGCAGGAAGCGGCGGTTCTCGGCGGAGGCGAAGCCGCGGTCGGCGACCCACACGACGCGCGAGAGCGTCCAGCCTCCGAGGTCCTCCTTGACCTGCCGGATCAGCGCCGAGTCCGAGGTGCTCCCCGGCCACGACCAGACGCGCACCGGGATGCCCTCGCGGGTCACGGCCATGCCGATCACCACCTGGGGGAGCTCCTTGCGGTGGTCCTTGGAGAGCCCGCGGCTGCGGAAGCCGACAAGGCGGGCGGCCTCAGGCTCGGCCTCGCCTTCGTCGCCGGCGGCAAGCACCTCCCCGCGCTCGTCACGCCCCACGGGCTCGTCGGCCTCATCGAGCTCGAAGTAGGTCGAGGTGGCGAGGAAGAAGAGCAGGTCGACCTCGAGGTTGAGCAGGTTCGCGACCTGGTGATAGACCTCGCGCTCGAGGGCCGGCTGGACCTCGAGCAGCCAGTCCATGGCCCGGTAGCAGGCGTCGTCCGTGGTCTCCGCGAGGCCCTCGATGTGCACGTCCTCGCAGATCCAGCGCGCCGCCGCGAGCTTCGAGGAGGGCGCCAGGGCGCGGTTGGCGATCAGCGCGAAGAGCACGCGCTCGGCGCGCTCGTCGAGGCGCCGCCCGGCGAGCAGGCGGCGCAGCAGCGCGTCGATGCCGAGGCGCCGCCAGAG
>Ga0247842_10001422_pt1 | contig 40155 bp, 35 predicted proteins | sample LaCruzMarch2015__3_FD_192411 | JGI IMG/M metagenome (GOLD analysis project Ga0247842, IMG submission 192411) | Freshwater microbial communities from meromictic Lake La Cruz, Castile-La Mancha, Spain - LaCruzMarch2015_19m | ecosystem: Environmental > Aquatic > Freshwater > Lake | place: Spain...
GGGATCCGTCTAATCCTAAGTCTCTATTTGAACCCGGAGTCGACGCACAGGGGATTTCGAAGGCTTATTCAACAATGCAGTCATTCATAGTGGATATGAACACCATGGAACTATGGATCCACTTTATGCCGCCAACTTATTTTGGGGAAAAACCGCCATTGCGCCCAACCTATCAGAAAATTCCGAACCCGATTTATTGAAAAAAGTTATAAAGTCCCATTTTATAAATTCTAATATGACAGAGATATTTCAACAGGAACCTAACTGGTTAGTGCGGACCCTGGCCGGATTTTTACTTGGTTATTTCTTTACTTACATAATCAAGGGCACCAATTATATCTGGCGAAAGATTTTTAGCAAAAATTATCTCACAGGACAGTGGAACAGCTACTACCAGGTATGGGAAAATAACAGGCCGGTTCTTAAACGTGAGAATTGGACAATTAAGTTTGGTTACAACAGCAAACTGAGAGTGAAAATTTCAACAGAAGATAACCTCTCTTATAGCGGAGAGTTGTTTGAGGAGAAAGGAAATTTAATAGTTATCATAAAAGCCAAAGATTTTAATGAAAGGGGTTTCGGCAGGTATCCGATACCAATTCCAGGCAACGACACGACCGTTGTCGGTCTTTATTTAGGGATTGACTTCAACGGGCATGCAACCGCCTGTGTAAATATTCTTTCCAGAATCGAACTTCAGGTGAATGAACTGTCAACCCTGTTGAAGGAAAATACGGATGTAGATGCAGCAAATGGAATGATGAGACTGAAACATTAGCAATCCTGCACCTCCGAAAGTCCTGAAAACAAAATGAATGGACAAAACGCGCACTTTGACCAGCCTTCGCCAGAACAGACTGACCATATCAAGTGCAGATTGTCAATAAGTTAGTGTGGTCTATCACAACCGGCGGAAGATGGTCTGTCTCATCTGCAGAAGGAGAAGGGAGGGGGTGAGATCTGTTTCAGGTTTATTCTTTTACGAATTTTAATGCAGGTAATGGTTTTTTTTGTTCGTCTTTAAATATTATGAGATACAACCCTGGCCGGAAAATTGAAACATCAATTCGTTCCGGATTGTTCCAGGTTTTGCCCTGCTTCAGAATTTGACCATGCAGGTCGGTGATTTCCCATTCATATCCTGTGGAATTCGATCTTATGGTCAACTCGTCCTGAACTGGGTTTGGTGAAATCACCATTGGATTTTTGCTGAGAATGGCATCAAGGCCGGAAGAATGAACATTTCCCATCACATAGGGGGTCGTGTAATCGATCAATGAAAGGTTCAAATGTTCAAAACCTGCTACCATGCGGGGCAAAATGCTGGTACTGCCGGTTGCAGTATGGCTTGAAAAACCTGCCTGGATTCCGGCATTGGAAAGGACCATTACCGGTGCGGTACCATAACCTGTGAGTGTGGCTTTGCCTTCCACCGGGGTATATTTCATGTAATTGTGGTTGGTAAGCCAGATTCCATATTTCAGGGTGTCACGGGCCATAGCATATGGAACAGCCGTAGCTGTATTCTCAAATACATCCGGGTTCAGATAGGTGTCGGGCATCAGCACGGTGTGCTTCAGCATTGAAAGCCCTTTACCGAAAGAGAGTTCAGCATAATAGGAAGCATACAGCGCAAGATAATTGTCAACAACGGTTTTTCCTGCAAGTCGTGCATCTTCTCCGATAAAGGCTGCGATCATGTTGTCCCTTTTTATTTGTCTTTGAAGCAATTTTCCATTGGGGGTCGACATAAAGGAGGAAAACGTTATAAACCAATTCTTCAGAAACAGTATTTTTGTTGCCTGATTTATCTGGTTTGCGAGATTGGCGTCGTTACCATATTCAAGGCTGATGATGAAGATATTCACCTGATCAGTGCCTAATTCCAAAAGTTTTGATTTATAGGCGTCTGCCAGTTTTTGATCACCGGATAAAACAAGTATTTCTGCCTTTGGTGATCCAGTATTGTTTACCAGGTCGTTCAGCAGAGCTTGATTGTCGGAAACCGGATTACTTCCACTGGCCAGAATGGTATAATTGCCTGTTTCTTCAAGTCCGTTTGTGTTTATCTGGCGATCAAGTCCGGCATATACTATCTGACCCGTCTGGAAATTAAAGGTGCTGCCATGTAGCAATTGAATTATTTGAACGGTATCGGCGAGCAATTTGGTGCCGTTTAGTGAATAGTTACTGCCAGGTTTATAAAGATTTGCACATCCCGTTCCATATACAGTGCCTAAACCCTGCTCATCAACCGTCATGCAGGTCATGTCATCCATTCCAAGCCCGGTAATAGCCTCTCCTTTATTCAGAGCCCAATTGGCCAGAAAGCCAACAAGCCGGCCGAACCGGCCACGTTCAGCAAAATGGGTATCGAAAATGAAACCTGGGAAAAAGTTCATAAAATCGCTGGCAAGTGTTACATCCTGGTTGTTTGGGTTCTCAATACAATCATCAGGATAAGCGGTGCCGTTACGGGCAGTAAAAACGATGGAGGAAAGGATGTGCATGCCAGCCGAGGTTCCACAGATGGTGCCACCCCTCATATAAACATCGTTTACGGCTTCCTGCAGTTTTGTATTTCGGTATAATCTGTAATATTCATACTGGTCGCCACCCCTGAAAAAGATCACATCATAACTGGTCAGGGTGTCGTAGGTCGCCTGGCTGTCAGCACTGTCGTGACTCGAGATGGCAAATTCCTTTGCACGCAATGCGCCGCAACGTTGAATGAAATAGGGGGCAAGACTTCCGGTCGAAATTCCGACTATGGCTACTTTTTTTCCTTCACCTGCCCAACGGTAGGCCGGAGTGCTCCAACTGGCCGGACCTTCTTTTTCAGCGCCACCTCCCACAAGCAACAGCCGACCCGGCTGAGAGAATGTATTGAAGAATCCGAAGAGAAAAAAAAGAATTAACAGTCTCCGTAATCGATCCATTTTTGAGGGCATAGTATTGATTGTGTGATAATATTTTTCGGAGCGGATAAAATACTTAGACGAAAATATAGAATAAACGAGTCCAAAAAACAACAAACGGGTTTTTTTGTCAAATTTGGTAATCGATCTCCCAATGAAATTGCTCCTATATCCGATTACTGCCACAAAACAATACCGGAGGCAGGTGGGGTCAAAGGAATGAAAGAATAATTACTGGTTCTGAGGTGGAGCCGCTGGTATCGTGAAACAGAAGGCACTTCCCCTTCCTTCCTCACTCTCCACCCATATTTTGCCCCCGTGCCTTTCAATGAAGTCTTTACAAAGAATTAAGCCCAACCCGGTACTGGGTTCATTTTCGGTGCCTCTGCGGTTGGTTTGAACATCGAGCCTGAATAAATCGACAACCATTTCAGGGCTCATGCCGATGCCTGTGTCACTGACTGAGATTTCAACTGAATTGCCGGGAATCACCTTTGCAGCAATGGTTACCTTCCCGCCTTTGCGGGTGAATTTCGCTGCGTTGGAGGCCAGGTTGCGGATGGTTGAATCTATCATATATTCATCGGCAAACACTTCCAGATCGGCCGGGATTTCATATTTGATCTCGACCCCTTTTTTGTAAGCCGAATCCATTATCGGGTGCATACTTTTAGTCATGATAGATATCAACCTGGTTAATTCAGGATTAAAGATGATGCCACCCTGTTGCATCCGTGACCACTCCAGCAGGTTTTCGAGTAACCCGAAAAGATTGGTTGCGGAGTCTCTCAGTGCCCCGGACATCTTTTGAATCTCCGCCTGAGTCAAGCCTGGCAAATTTTCAGCCAGCATTTTAGACAATCCTAAAAATCCGCTGAAGGGGCCACGTAAATCGTGCGAAATGATGGAGAAAAACTTATCCTTGGTTGCATTAAGTTCACGGAGTTCTTTGCTTTGCCGACTCATTTTCAGTTGCGTGTAAACGCGGGCTACAACTTCTTCAGCCTGAAAAGGCTTATTGATATAATCGACTCCGCCCGTGGTCAATGCCTTTACTATATTATCGGTGTCGCCCAACGCACTGATAAAAATAACCGGAATGTCGCTTAAACCGGGATTTTCCTTTAACCGGCGGCAAACTTCAAATCCATCCATCCCCGGCATCATGATGTCGAGCAGGATCAGGTCAGGCTTCTCTTTTTCCGCAGCAAGCAACGCCAATTCTCCGTTGGGAACGGGTCGTGTTTTAAACCCTTCGGGGACCAGGATATCATTAAGTAATTTGAGATTGGTGCCAATATCATCAACCATGAGGATGTTGGGAATAAACCGGCTGTTCAGAGAGGCATGCTGCATTTGTAATACCGCCTCTTCCGGTAGTTTTGCTATTTCCGCATCAACGATTCCATCGTTGATCAGATTCCTGGAAAGGGCATTGGGAGATGTCTCTTCTTCGTAAATATATTTAATGCCCAGAACCCTGCCTATGGTTTCAAAAAACGCACTTTCACGGAATGGTTTAGGAATATACCCCTGTAAGTCAAGGTTTAAGACATTTTTTTTCTCGTCTTCAAGTGAGCTGGCGGTTATCGCGATAACCGGCGTTTGTTTCCCTTTTTCAGTTGATTTGATGTGACGGGTTGCCTCATAGCCATTCATCACGGGCATTCGCATATCCATCAGAATCAGGTGAGGGTCCCACTGCTCAAACTTCGAAATGGCATCTTTTCCGTTAACCGCTTCTTTTGTTTCGAAACCAGCCAGCCTGAGAAAACTCCCCATTACATGCCTGTTCTCTTTTTTATCATCAACTATCAGCACGCGATAAGTGTCCTTCGGGTTATCAATGCCTTTCACACGTTTGGTGATGGAAGCTTCAAGAACTTCGGGTTCCCCCTCCTTGATTTCCACATTGATGGTAAAGACCGAACCTTTTCCTACTTCGCTGGCAACTGAGATATTTCCCCCCATTAATATGGCCAGTTCACGACTCAGGGCAAGTCCCAGACCTGTGCCTCTGGTGCTGTTGATGCCGGCGGTTGTCTGTTCAAACTGCTTGAAGAGTTTTCCCAGTTCGTCCTCAGAAATTCCCGGGCCTGAATCCTTGATTTCTATAATCAGGCGGCTTGTCTCCTTGCGCCATTTTTCAACCCTGGCTCGTACGACGATGCTGCCAAGATCGGTGAATTTTATGGCATTTCCGATCAGATTGATCAGGATCTGGCGTAATTTATGGTCATCTGCAATGACATGATGCGGAAGATCACCGGCGGTTTCAACAATCAACTGCAACTGTTTGGATATGGCCTGCTCTTTGAACATCATCTGTATGTCATTCAAAACAGCATGCAGATCAAAATTTGCAGGTTTTAACTCCGCGCGGCCAGCTTCTATTTTAGACAATTCAAGAATGTCGTTGATGAGCTTCAGCAGATGTTCGCCGGCCTGATAGATTGCGGTATTATACTCCTTTTGTGTATCTGTCAATAATTTTTCCCGGTTCATCAGTTGCGAAAACCCAATGATCGCGTTCAGCGGTGTTCTGATTTCATGCGACATATTTGCCAGGAAGGTACTCTTGGCTTTATTGGCCACTTCAGCATCTTCTTTTGCTTTAAAGAGTGCGGTTTCCGCCTTCTTGCGCTCAGTGATATCACGGGTTACACCAAGCATGGTTATTGAACTGCCATCACTTCCAAGTACCGGATAAGTATAAGATTCGGTCATCAAGGTAGACATGTCTTTACGATAATACTCAAGCTCTCCGTGAAAAGTCGGCAAAGGCGAGCCAGACTCAATGGCAGCACATAATCTCACCACGTAATCTATGCTTATGGCTTGGGAATCAGGTGTGAGAATCTTGTCAAGCGGCTGATTCATAGCCTCCTCCACCGTGAGGCCACGCAATAGCTCTACGGCTGGACTGACATAGGTGATTGTACCGTCAAGATTCATGGTATAGACGACATCTCTGGTATTTTCTGCCAACAGCCGGTAACGTTCTTCTTTGATCCGTAATTCATCCTCCACCAGCTTGCGGTCGGTAATGTCGGAGATGAAGCCATGCCACAGCACTGATCCATCCTCCTCTCTCTGTGGCACAGCGTTACCGTATATTGAACGAATGGTGCCATCATTAAACTTCACCCGGTACTCATGCTGCCAGGGGGTGAGTTTTTGTGCCGATGCCTGGGTGGAAGCGAAAACGCCGGCAAGGTCGTCAGGATGAATATTTGCAAATACCTTTGAAGCATCTTCACGCACTTCATCGGGGCTTACACGGAATATATCCCTGATGGCCTCGCTGGCATAAGGGAAACAGGAGGTGCCATCGGGTCGCATAAGATATTGGTAAACAAGTCCGGGAACCCTGCTGGCGATTTTTTTCAGATTATCCTGTTGAAAGGCCAGTTCTTTGTTGGCAATGATTAACTCAGCTGCCCGTTTTTCTTTCTCTTCGTTTTGAAATGCCAGCTCTTTGTTGGCAATGAGCAGTTCGTCGGCCCGTTTTGTTTTCTCTTCGTTTTGAAATGCCAGCTCCTCAATAAGCTCCAGTATTTTGGCTTCGGATTTCTTTTTCAGCAACTCTTCAGCCTTTTGACGCAGGATTTCGGATTCTGATTTTTTAGTATTCTTCATGAACTTCAGGTTAGCATTTTGTCATTCACTTGTTTAATGCCGGAGATAATTGAAAAAGGGTGACCCCCATGCTTTTTCAAAATGGATGATGATCACGGCGACGGACTAATAAAACAAATTTAAAAAAATTAAAGAAGTAATAATCAGTTAGATATTATAAGAATGGCGTACTATTGGCCCCTCCCCTTAATATCAGCCACTTACATTGGTTCCAGTAGGTAAAAAAAGGTTAATTTAGCAAGCTTCTAAACATATCAAATAATCCTTTTCATTCTTTTTATGATTATCTATCCAATTTATGAAATCACTGAATAAAAAATTTGGCAGCTCCATCCTGGCAGCTTTATGCGTGGTATTTCTCATTGCTGGGTGCATCCGTTCATCAACAAAGGAGGAAAACAAAGGCACTTCGGAAAACTATCTGAAGAAGATAGATTCGATTAAAGAGGAGATCCGCTTGAGTGCTGAACTTCAAAGTGTGCTCGATAAATTCCCTGCTCAAATGGAAATTTCCATGGCACTGGAGAAGGCTAAAGCCGGTTATTATTTCGAGATCACAAATTCACCCGGCAATGTGGCCAAATATACCACCGAAAAGAGCAAGGCACTTAACCTGGGGGTTTACAGCGCCGATTTAAATTATTCCGTGGCATACAACCGCACCGATGAGACCAATAAATTTGTTTACTGCACAAGCAAACTGGCTGATGAACTGGGTCTTTCAGGGGTCTATGATCAACCGACCAAGGATAAATTAAAAAAATACAGCAACAACAAAGATTCTATGATAGCTTTGACCAGTTCATTATCTGATCAAACGAAAAGTTTTCTCTCTGAAAATGATCGCAACGAAGTGGCGGTTTTAATTGCTGCCGGTGGATTTGCCGAGGGCATTTTTCTTGCTTCGGCGCTTGGAGAGATGGCTGTTCGGGATAATTCAAAGATCATGGGTGTTATTGCTGGGCAGAAGGAGAATTACGAAAACCTGATGCAAATCCTTTCTGTCTATAAAAAAGACCCGGAAATAAAGCCCATTGTCGATGCCATGGATATGCTGAAATGCCTGTGGATAAACTACGGGATTGATCACGGAAAGAAAATTCCACACGAAAAATCCGTTGAAATTTCTAACCTGACCAAAAGAGTAAGGGAGAGCCTGGTGAAATAAAAGAGATTCCTATATCACCAGGAATACAAGATATTGACCCCGTTTTCATCGCCAAGTTGCCATTTGTATTTTCATCGGGTATTTTCCGCTGTCCGTCGTGAAGTTATTCATTTCAATCGAAAACTGGTCGACCACCCCGTCAATCCGTATTATTTTTGCTTCATCAAATTTTCAAACAAAAAAAAATGAAAGCAAAATCAATCATCCTCGCAGCAATTTTCACCCTCTCATCACTGAATGTTCTTTTTGCAAAAGATAACAGTGTATTGATGCCAGCCATAAACACCAGCGAAATTTTAAATTTGAAGGTTCTTTCGCCGATTACACCTTCTGAAGCCTCTTTTGAAGATGTGATTTCCGGGATGGATTTCTCAAACCTTGCTCCTGTGACTCCGGTCGAAGCTGCATTTGAAGACGTTCTTTCCGAGATCCCGAATTTTACCGACCTCGCACCCGTTACTCCTGCTGTTGCAAGTTTTACTGATTATGACGACGCAATAACTGTGCGTATCGACCTGCTTGCTCCGGCAACTCCGATGGCAGCCGATTTTGAATAAAAACACCCCGCTCAACATATTGTCCCTTGATTATTAAGGAGGCCGTCTCAAACCAGGAGGCGGCCTCTTGTTTTTTATCAACGTTTTAAGACGAACGCGATCGGCCCCAATAATGCATACCTTTGATTACTCAATCAATCTCTGACATTTTATCATGACCGAAAAGGAGATTATAAACAAGACGGCAGCATTCGTTCAATCCGAATTAAAAGATGCGGAAGGGGGTCACGACTGGTGGCATATTGAACGGGTCTGGAAGAATGCCAGGACGATCGCTGCCACCGAAATCGTCAACCTTTTTATTGTTGAACTGGGAGCTTTGCTGCACGACATTGCTGATTCAAAGTTTCATGACGGGGACGAGGCCATTGGCGTTACAAAAGCCCGGGTATTTTTAACCACTCTGGGTGTTGAAGAGAGCACCATCGGGCACATTGCACAGATCATTCAGAACATCTCCTTCAAGGGAGGAAACTTCACCCCTGGTTTTTTCTCACCTGAACTGGCCGTCATCCAGGATGCCGACCGCCTGGATGCACTTGGAGCCATCGGCATAGCCCGGACATTCAATTATGGTGGATTTAAGGGCCGGGAGATGTACAATCCCTCCATCAAACCAGCGATCGGGATGACAAGGGATCAGTATAAAAACAGTGATGCACCTACCATCAACCACTTTTATAAAAAGTTGCTGTTGTTAAAAGACAGGATGAATACAACCTCCGGGCGAAACATGGCCGAACAGCGGCACCAGTTCATGCTTTCTTACCTGGAACAGTTTTACCGTGAGTGGGATGGGATCAGTTGAAATTTTCAAGCTCCGTCACCTCCGCAACTTTCGTGGTTCCTATACCCGGAGCATAGATCACATGAAGTACCAGCCCGGTCCCCGGGGAGAGATATTCGTCGCATTCATACCCTTCGCGGTAGTGGATCATATGGTAGCGGTAGCAGGTGAACTTCCCGGCAGGAACAGTAACAATATCGTTCACCGATAAGACCGTCACCTTCGTACTGTCGAGGGTCATATATACTTCATTCACCGATGCCGGATAGCGGTAATAGAGCGATGGGGTTACGGGGGACAGCAGGACTGACTGATACATAAACCACCAGCCGGATGAATTGTTGCGGCAAATGGTCCGTATTGAATGGTCGTAGGTCAGTACGAACCATTTTTCCCCGTCAATGAGGGTGTCATTGATCACATCGTTTACGTGGGTGGTTTTCACCTTATCGGATGTCGTAGTAGTAAAGTTCCAGTGGTACCCGATGCTGAGCGGGAAGATCTCCGGAGATTTTACCGGCTCATAGGAGGTCTCGTTCTTTTTGCATCCTGCCATGACCAGCAAGGCAGGAAATAAAAGAAAAAATAGTTTTTTCATGGGTTCAAGAATTATTTCTGTTCACTTTTTCTCAGCTAACAAATGGATAACAGAAGCTTTGCCGCTTCAGATTCAGCATACCGCTGATCCCACATTTTCTCGGTCATGGTTTGTATTTTGATGGATATTCCTGATGATCTGACAGATGCCTTTAAGATCAATCCAAGATATATCCTGTGTTCGCCTCTCTATTTGTTAAACCGGGTGAGGCTGTTCTGGGTAATTAAATTCCAATCCGGTTTGCCAATAAAGGATGCAAGATCTTTGCTATCGGTGTATGACATGGCCGACGAAAGGTAATCGATAAAATTTTCTATCCATCCCTCCACAGTATACTCTACCTGGACCATTCGCGTAACTCCCTCTGATGACCGGAGTTCATTTCCCAGGTGGGCCTGAACCTCCTTGGTGCTCATCCCGCGGAATTTTTTGTAAAAGACCGAACCCATTTTAAAGGCGGTTTTCACCTCGTCACTGTATTGGTCCACCTGGTCGCCCGGAACGGTATACCCTTCGAACTTCTTGTTGGCAGAAAAGGTGTTACCGGCCGATTCAAGCGCTTTGTTCAGCAGTCCGCCGCACATAACAAAATCGGCTCCCAGGGCAAGCGCCTTGATGATATCCGCATATTTCTTGATCCCGCCATCGGCAATTACCCTGGCAAACGGTCCGGTCCGGGTGCTTTTTTCCTGGTTGATGTCGTGTATCAGGGAGGCCAGCGGATAACCGATCCCTGTATGAACAGAGGTGCTGCATCCCGACCCGTTCCCAACGCCGACCCTGACAAAATCGGCTCCCAGGGCCGACAATTCGAAGAATGTTCCCGGGTTGGCGACATTGCCGACCATGATCACGATCTGATTGTGATACATTTCTTTGGTTTTCCTGACCAGATCCATCAATCGCTTCATGTTGCCATTGGCGATGTCGATGCACACCTGCACCTTACCTGTATCTTTCAATGGATTTCCCGTTCCAAACAGTTGTTCAAACTGATCAAGGCTTAAAGCAACCCATCCGTTCGAACTGAGGCAATCCTCCGCGGTAAAATGTTTTGTTTCGGTTCGGGGAACGATCGGATAGATATGGTTTTCCCTGAAAATATTCCGGTGTGCCTGATCGGTCACCGTGTCCATGGGTGCAGTAAACAAAGGAAGCATGCCCTCGCCGTCCATGACGGAAACCGTCTTCCTGGAATTTATCGTGCTTTGTATGGCAGGCTGAATTAAAATATCATCGAAATCAAATTTCAGGCTTCTATTTTCCATCATCAGTCTTTTAAGGTTTTTTATTCGTTCTCAATGCTCCTGAACATCTGGGTTGTATTTGTTTAGTTCAACGGTTTTTTCATATTTCTCCGGTCATATACAATACAGCCTTGCCCCCGATCAGGCATCGATCTCCTTTGTATTCACAGATTAAATCTCCCCCCCGTTTTGATATTTGTTTTGCAGTCATTTTGGTTTTTCCAAGTTTCCCTGACCACAGAGGGATCAAAGATGTATGCGCTGAACCGGTCACAGGATCTTCATCTACACCGGATTGCGGTCCGAAAAATCGTGAAACAAAATCAACGGTATCTCCTTTGGCGGTTACAATGAGCCCCCGCGCATCCAATTTTGATATTTTCTCCAGATCGGGCCTTAAATTGAATAGAGCAGATTCACTTTCAACGAGGGCCATATAATCCGTTTTTCCTTTATATAACTCTTTTGGTTTCATCCCGATGCAGAGGCTGATCCGTTCAGTGTCGTCGCTTGATTTGAGGGTATCTGTAGGAAAATCCAGAAAGAAGATGTCATCCTTTTGTGATACCTTCAAAACCCCGCTTCGCAGGGAATGAAATGCCACTTCAGGACCTCTAAAATCTAAACAATTGAACAGGACGAAGGCTGATGCAAGGGTTGCATGACCGCATAGATCAACTTCAACCGAAGGGGTAAACCATCTTATCTCAAAATCTTTGTCCCCGGGAACCACAAAAGCGGTCTCTGCCAGGTTGTTTTCTGCGGCGATTGACTGCATCAATTCATCGCTGATCTGGTTTTCAAGGATGCATACTGCAGCGGGATTTCCGGCGAACAACCTGTCGGTAAAAGCATCAACCTGGAACATCTTGATCTTACTCATGACCTATTCTTTAACTGTTTCCTGCATTTTCACAACGTAAAATTACGCTGCCCTTGCAAGATTTCCTAGAATTAGGGGATATTTATATCAGATTGCTGGCAAGTCTTGTTATGAAAATATTATTGGCCTGGTTGGTAAATTTACAGGAATAGCGTTATTTTGCGAAAAAATTCAATTCTTGATGGGTCCAGGCAAATTTTATTTCATCTCGCTTCTCTTTTATATCCTTACGTTTTCGTCTTCAGTAATCGCCCAACCCTGGGACTACATCAAGGAAAAGGATGGTATCAAAATCTATACAAGGAAAGAGGCGGGACATGCATTAAAATCTTTCAGAGGCGTTGCCGACATCTATGCCTCGAAAGAAAAGGTGTTCCACCTGATCGGGAATGTTAAGAATCTTGACTGGTGGGACAAAAATCTCAAGGAGATCAAGGTGCTTTTTTATGAAAAGGACAAAAAATCAACGTATTACCTGGTATATGATTCTCCCTGGCCGGTAACCGACCGCGATTTGTGTTCGGAGGCCCTGATCACCACCGATTCCATCACGGGGGTCCGGAAGATATATTCGAAACCTCTTGACGGAGTTATTCCGGAAAAACCAGGACTGGTCAGGATCGAAGAATACTGGCAGCTCTGGACCCTGACCCCCACCGGCAAGAATGTTGTTCATGTGGAGCTTGAAGGCTATGTTGACCCGGCCGGGAGTGTTCCGGATTGGATCTACAACATGGTCATCACCGATACCCCGCTTAAAATAATACGCGGGATCAAGTTGCGGCTCGAGAAGAAATGATAACGCTGTTTTCAGGTCTGCTAAACAGGTTGCCGGAATAATATTAAATCTTCATTAACAAATTGTTAACTTCAGTTTAAACGCCCTGGATCAACCGATATTTGCATAAAAATCGTTTATGCAAATTACAACCTGTCAATTCAATGATTCCTATTTCCCGATCATGGATGGGGTGGGGATGACAGCCCATAGTTACGCATACTGGCTGAATGAAAAGTATGGTAAAAGTCTGCTGATCGCTCCGAAGGTCAAGGATTATAAGGACAATGTTAATTATAAGGTTTACCGTTTCAAGTCGGTCCTGCTTCCTGGTATGAATCCTTACAGGGTGGGACTTCCTTTAATCGATGTCACCTTTAAAAAGAAGATAAAAAAGATAAAATTTGACCTGCTTCATGCTCATTGTCCATTCATAAGCGGGCAACTGGCAGTAAAACTGGCATCAAAACTCAAGGTGCCGCTTGTGGCGACCTTCCATACCAAATATCGCGATGACTTTCAGAAGGTGATCAAAAACGACCTGTTTGTCGAATTCCTGTTGAAAGCCACCCTTGATTTTTACAAACAGGCCGATCTGGTTTGGGTTCCTAACCGGGCCACAGGATATACTCTCAGAGATTATGGTTACACAGGGTCCTATGAGATTATGCCCAATGGCACCGACATGGATATTCCTGACAAGGCTAAATTATTGAAATACAGGAAAAAAGGACTGGAGCGGATCAACACCGGGAGCAATGAGTTTGTAATGCTGTTTGTAGGTCAGCACCGTTGGGAAAAGAATGTACGGCTTATTCTGGATGCCATGAAAGTCCTGAAAGGTTACGGGGAATCATTTAAGATGGTCTTTGTAGGAGAGGGATATGCTGCACGTGAAATGATGAAACTTACCCGACAGTATAAGATCCAGGATCAGGTTGTATTCCTGGGCGTTATCACCGACCGTAAAGAGTTGCAACATGTTTATGCTGCATCGGATCTGCTTGTTTTCCCATCGGTGTATGATAATTCCCCTTTGGTATTACAGGAGGCTGCCGCTTTTGATGTTCCCTCGGTGATTGTACGCAACAGTTCGTCTGCCGAAGGTATCCTCGACGGGGTGAACGGATTCCTTGTAGAAAATGAGGTATCATCCCTGGCAACCAGGATCCGGGATCTGATGAAATACCCTGACGCAATAAAAAAAGCCGGAGAGGGTGCAAGGAAATCGATTTATCATCCCTGGGAAGCCATTGTTGATGATGTATACCAACGGTATTTGGAATTGATTAAGGAGCATAATCCACCCATGCCTCACCAGTGGGAGGATGATGTTGAGTAAACGTGCCGTTACTTCAGATTAAATTCTTTCAAAAGTTCGTTGAAGGTCTCTTTGTGACTTGGAGAATCAGCCTGTTTCGAAGAGAGGTCATAAGCCTGTGCATAGAGATCTTCACGGTAATTGTAAATTTTCCATTCACCTTCATTGTATTCAAGTGCTGAAAGATTTTCCACCCAATCCCCTGAATTAAGATAGGTAACCGATCCATGCGTATTGGAGATGGTCCGGATTTCGGGCTGGTGGATGTGTCCGCAGATCACATAGGAATAGCCCTTTGAGATGGCAATTCCTGCGGCGGTCTCCTCAAATTTATTGATATAGGATACGGCGCGCTTTACCCGATGCTTTATTTTTTGCGAAAAGGAGATCTTTTCACGGCCAAGCATGGTCAGAAAGAAATTGAATATGCTGTTGAGCAGGATTAACAGGTCATAGCCGAATGACCCGAGCTTTGCCAGCCATTTGCTGTATTGCATGGTAATATCAAATACATCGCCATGAAAAATCCATGTTTTCTTACCGTCAAGGTCGAGCAGGAGTTTATTGACCAGTTTAAAGGAACCCATGCTGAATTTTGCAAATTTCCGCATGAGCTCATCGTGGTTTCCGGTGATATATACGACTTTCGTGTTTTTTGCAATCAACCCGGTCAGGTGCCTGATCACCATCAGGTGAGATTTGGGGAAATACCGTTTGCGAAATTGCCAGATGTCGATGACATCCCCGTTCAGGATAAGTGTTTTGGGCTTTATACTGCGCAGATATTTCAATAACTCCCTTGCATGACACCCGAATGCGCCAAGATGCACATCGGAAATGATTACAAGGTCAACAGTACGTTTTGGAATAAAATGAGTTTTCATGATAATCATACAAAGGTAAGAGGAGTATCTAACAGCAATGTTAACAGGGCATTACATAATTATTAATTAAATGTTAAGAAATCTTTAAGTTTCCAAAACCCCGGGAAAACGGATTAATTAATCCGGAAATTTGTCGCAAATATTAGTTCCCATGCGAAAAGACAAGGCCACTATAAAGGACAGAGAGAAAAGGTCCCGTCGTAAAATGCTCCCGCAGCTTCGCGGGATGTTCATTTGTCCCGCTTCCATAAAATATCTCAGAAGCACCTCCGGTTCAGAAATGTTACACGATGTACTTGCCCATCTGGGGCCCGATAGTCAGCCAGGCAAGGAACCTGTTCCCGGACCAGAAGAACCTGACTGGATTGTTACGGAAGAGGGATTTCTCATAAGTATTTAATCTGCCATAAAACAGAATATGGATATAGTTCAGAATGATCTAAAACCTGCCGGACGATTGTTGTGGATGACAGATACTTTTGGCGATCACAATGGGGTGTCCACGGTGCTGAAGGCCATTCATGATGAGATTAAAACCCACAACCTGCCCATTGACCTCATGATCTGCAGCAACACTATACGCCCCGATGATCACCTGATTGTATTAAAGCCTGTTTCGGAATTCACCATTCCGATGTACCGGCAACAACAGGTAAGGATCCCAAATTTTCTCGCGGTGCTGCGCAATTTCAGGCGTGGAAAATATGACCGGATCATCTGTTCCACCGAGGGACCCATGGGTCTGGCAGCCCTTTGGCTGAAGCAGGCATTTTCAGTTAAAACATTTTTTTATCTGCATACCGATTGGCTTATTTTCGCAAAAGAGGTACTGTCGCTTGAACAGGCTGGTCTGAACCGGTTGCAGAGGGTGCTCAGGGTTTATTATAAACGTTTTGGAAATATCTTCGTACTCAACACGGACCAGCAACAATGGCTTACCGGTAAATCAATGGGATTTGACCCATCCAGAGTGTTTCTAACGGCCCATTGGGCTGACCGCATTTTTTCAGATCGTTCGGACAGGAGACTAACACCCCTTCCGTTCAGGACCGAAGCGCCGGTAGTACTGTATACAGGAAGGATTAGCAAAGAAAAGGGGGTGCTCGAGTTGCCGGAAATTTTTCGGTTGATCCGAACCGTATTTCCAGAGATGCAATTGGTGATTGCCGGCACGGGTCCGGCAGAGGAAGAACTTAAAAAGGCCATCCCTGAAGCGTTTTATCTTGGATGGATCGAACGGGAAAATTTACCCTCCCTTTTTAAGGCATCGGATATCCTTTTGCTTCCTTCGCGTTTCGATACCTTTAGCTGTGTTGTGCTGGAAGCGCTGAGTTGCGGTTTACCGGTCATAGCCTACAATACAAAAGGGCCCAAGGATATCCTGGATGACAGAGTGAATGGTTATCTGGTGGAAACTGCTGAGGAGATGGCCGGGAAGGCAGTCGAGTTCTTCCTTAATCCGGCTATGCAAATAGAAATGAAAGGTGCTGCCACTCACCGGGCGGAAGAATACCTGGCCGATAGGATCATGAATCGTTTACTGCAGGATACCGGACTGATCGCACAATCATGTCCGGTATGAGCAAGCAAACTGCCGAACCCTGGATCTGGTGGAAACACGGGGTGATCTACCACATCTATCCGCGCAGTTTTCAGGACTCCAATGGAGACGGGGTTGGAGATATCCAGGGCATTATCCGGCGCCTGAGCTACCTGAAGGGGCTGGGGATTGATGGCATATGGATTTCTCCCATGTATAAATCACCCATGATTGATTTTGGATACGATGTCTCCAATTACCGGGAGATCGATCCGGTATTTGGAACCATGGCCGACTTCAGGGAACTGCTGGAGAAAGCACATGCAGAGGGGATCCGCATTATTCTCGACATGATCCTGAATCATACCTCCGACCAACATCCCTGGTTCCTTGAATCTTCTTCTTCACCTGACAATCCCAAAAGGAACTGGTATATATGGAAAGAGGGAACCAGGGGAGGCCCCCCGAATAATTGGAAATCGGCCATGGGAGGAAGTGGCTGGACATTCGACGAACGAACCGGACAATATTATCTGCACTCTTTTTTCAAAGAACAACCCGACCTCAACTGGAGGAATCCTGAGTTATCGGAAGCTTTTTTCAACGAAATGAAGTTCTGGCTCGATATGGGGGTAGATGGCTTTCGCCTGGATGTGATCAACATGATAGCCAAAGATAAAAAATTCAGAGATAATCCTGTTTTTTTTGGCATCCAGGCGTTACAAAGACACGTGTACACACGGAACCGGAAGCGATCGATCACCATTGTAACTCAGATCCGCAAGTTGTTTGATCAGTATGAAAACACGGCTGCCATTGGCGAGGTCTATGTCTCTCCCCCTGGCGACGCCAGAATCGCGGCGCGTTACCTTGCCAATGGAGATAACGGGATTCACCTGGCATTTGATTTTTCCCTAATTTTCAGTGTTTGGAATGCCTATTCCTACTATAAATGCATCAAGGAGTGGTACGACCGCATCCCTGAATCAGGATGGCCGTGCAACGTTTTTTCCAACCATGATCTCTTCAGGAACATAGACCGCATTCCATGGAGAATCCACAGGGAGGAAAAGGCCAGGGTCGCCGCCACTCTGCTGTTGACGCTCAGGGGAACCCCCTTCATCTACTATGGTGAAGAAATTGGCATGCACAACGGATCCATCCGGAAACGCCATATCCGCGACCCGCTTGGAAAGCGTTACTGGCCTTTGTTCAAAGGCAGAGACAAGGCACGCACCCCCATGCAGTGGAATGAAGAACCTGGCGGAGGATTTACCACCGGGAGCGCCTGGCTGCCACTGAACCGGGATGCCTTTTCCCGCAATGTCAGGGAGCAGGAAAGCAAGCCTGATTCGTTGCTGAATTATTACCGGTGTTTGATAAAGATCCGCAAATCAAGCGATGCCCTTCAAAGAGGCTCCTGGATTCCCATCCTTAACGGGCAACAGGGAATACTGTCCTATTTCCGCAACACGGATAAAGAACGAATCCTTGTTGTCCTCAATTTTACAGGGAGCCTGAAAACAGTCTCACTGCCTGAGCACACCTATGGAGAGGTACTGTCATCCACTCACCGGATTCCCGAAGAATTCAATTACTTCCAAGCAATGGTCATAGCTCCTTTTGAAGCAACTGTATGGAAAGTAGCCCTATAAACAGAGGTTAACCATCAATGAAAAATAAAATCAGAATGAAATCAGGGATTTCGGTGTCGGGAGCAGAACTTACAGCGCAAGAACAGAGTTCTCTGAACCCAGTCCGCTCGGCACATATTTATCGGCTTCAGGATCATTTTCCCAGTTCGTACCATCAACCAGGTAACGATACTGGTACTCTTTGCCTGTTTCCAGATCCAAAGAAACCGACCATACACCGGTTTTGGCCTTTTTTAATGGGGTTTCACCAATTTGCCAGTTGTTGAAATCACCAACGAGCAGGATGGAGGCTGCAGATTTATACTGATCTCCCGAGAGAGAAAATTTGACTTTACAAACTGGTTTTGCTTTTAAAAACTTCTTTTCGATACTCATAATAATGTTTGTTTAAATTAAATGTGGCTGCAAAATTACAAAATATTTTTTATACGATGTTAAATCAGTGTTAAATCTAAAATGAACCATATAAAAGCCCAACATCTTTCGGAGAAAAGTGAACTCATATCTGTTGCAGATCTAATGAACGCTATTCCCATACTGAAATATCAGGGAGGAATGTACCTGGCTATTGTCCTTCACCGGTTAATGAAGATCGAAAAAATTAACAAGCTATATGCACCCTTGCATGAATTATCAGCAATCGATTTCATTGATTCTTTAATTAGCCAATTGGGTTTTCATTTTGAAGTGGAACCAACGGAGGTCCAAAACATACCATGCAACGGGCCGTTTATTGCCATTTCAAACCATGCCTATGGTGGAATTGACGGTATCATCCTAATGAAACTCTTTCACGACATACGACCTGATTTTAAGATCCTTATGAACTTTCTCCTGACAAGGATCAGGCAAATTGGAGAATTTGGGTTAAAAGTGAATCCATTTGAAACATCGCCAAATGCATATTCCAACTTCGGTGGACTGAAGGAGGCCCTTAATCATGTGAGAAGCAATCATCCTTTAGTCATTTTTCCGGCAGGGGAGGTCTCCGCTTTCCATTTAAAATCAATGAGGGTTGACGATAAAAAATGGCCTCATTCGGTAGTAAAACTGATCAGGAAGGCGTCGGTTCCCGTTGTCCCTATCTATTTTGAAGGTCATAATGGTTTTCTTTTCAATCTCCTTGGTATGGTCCATCCTATAATAAGAACAGCACGTTTGCCGGCTGAAATGCTCAATAAATCGGGAAAAACAATTCATGTCCGGATCGGGCGACCAATTTCTGTGAAGGAACAGAATAAACTAACTGATATCAACGATTTTGGACGTTATTTAAGGATGAGAACGTTCTCTTTGGGGCTCAATCCTGAAAAATGTAAAAGGTCATATTCAATAGGGAAACAGGAACCACTTGTTCAGCCAATTCCTATCGATTTGATTACGGATGAAATTGAGAAATTGAAATCCGACAGTTTATTGTTTTCAATAAATGAAAGTTTCGTTTTTTGTGCATCTTCCGACCGGATCCCGGAAACCATGAAAGAATTGGGCAGGTTGAGGGAAATCACCTACCGAGAAGTCGGGGAGGGAACCAATAAGTCGCTGGATGTGGACAATTTTGACCTGTATTACCATCAGCTTTTTATTTGGGATGCTATTGATAAGAAGATCACAGGAGGTTACCGGGTAGGATTTGGGAAACAGATTGTTGAATCACACGGAATTAATGGGTTTTACCTCAGCACGCTTTTTCATATCAGCGATCGTTTTACCTCTTTGCTTCAATTATCGATGGAGTTAGGACGGTCATTTATTATCAAATCCTGCCAGAAAAAACCACTTTCCCTTTTCCTCCTGTGGAAAGGGATCCTGTATCTGTTGTGCAAGCATCCTGAGTACCGCTACATGATTGGACCCGTAAGCATCAGCAATGCCTGCAATAATCTTTCAAAGGCCCTGACGGTTGAGTTCTTAAGGAAAAACCATTACAATAAAGAACTGGCTGCTTTTTTTGCCCCACGAAAAAAGTTCATTCGCCGGTTCCCCTCTGTAATAAAGAAAAGAGTATTTCATAAAGCTACAGTGAATGGAATTGGCAGCCTTGATAATTTCATTCAGGCATTTGATCCGGCTTTTCAGACACCGGTATTGATCAAAAAGTATTTAAGCATCAATTCCGAGGTCCTTGGCTTTAACGTCGATCCGCTGTTCAACAACTGCCTGGATGTACTGATCATGACCGATATTCTGGATATCCCTCAGGAAACCATCAGGGCACTTTCGCGGGAGTTTAATGACCATACGATCCTGGAACGGTTTACAATACCTGATGCTACTCACAGGGAACCAATAAAAAATTGAAGGCAAAATATGAAAATGGCAGCAAATGCTGTAAATTTGGATAATAATTGATTTTCAAATCAGAGTAAACAATCAGGAAAATGAAAAAAGAAAAGAAAATGAATCTTCCCGAAGTGCATATTCTTGGGGATTTGAAGGATGTTAAAAATTTGATCACAAGTATTGAAAAGAAAAAGAGTCTTGTGATATTCGTGAATGGAGAGCAGGAGTCATTCTATGTTGAAACAGATGGAAAAATTGAACTGATTTCGCAGAAAGGGATCAAGCGACTGGAAAAAAAGTTCAAATTGGTCCTCTTTTCATTTTTCCCCAGCAGGAAAAAAATCGAATCTGCGTTAAATGAAGGCGTTGAAGCGCCAGCGCCGGAATTAATAAAAGAGGAAAAGGTGAATACGAAAAAACCAAGTAAGAAGGAAAAGAAAGAGAAGTAAATATCTTTTCATCCCTCATCGAATTTGTATCCAACGCCTTTAATGGTTTTGATGCTTTTGATGGAGAGTTTTTCACGTATCCGGCGAATGTGAACATCAATGGTACGGTCGCCTACGATTACATCCTCTCCCCATACATGGGTAAAAATTTCATCACGGGTTACCACTTTATTTTGACGTAACACAAGAAACTGAAGCAGTTCAAACTCTTTGCGAACCAAGGTGATTTCCATATTCTCCATCATTACCACGTATCGGTTTTTATCAATGGTAAATCCTTTAAGGGCAATGATATCACTTTTTTCAACAATCTCCTTATATCTTCTGAGCAAAGCCTGGATGCGACTGATAAATACTTTAGGCTTTATGGGCTTGGTGATGTAATCATCTGCCCCGGATTCCAATCCGGCAATCTGCGAATAATCTTCTCCCCGGGCGGTCAGAAAAGCGATCAGGGTGCCGGCCAGTTCAGGAATCTTACGGATTTCCAAACAGGTTTCCATCCCATCCATCACAGGCATCATCACATCGAGAATAACCAGATGGGGTTTGTATTCCATCGTCATTTTCAAAGCTTTCTGCCCATTTTTGGCTTTTAATACCCTGTACCCCTCTTTCTCCAGGTTATATCCCAGGAATTCAAGGATATCCGGTTCGTCGTCAACCAACAAGATGGTGATCTCGTTGTTCTCCATTATATGGTGCTCTTAGTACTGATTTAATGTTTTTCCAAGGGGAAAACCGACATGTTAGTTCTTTGCGAAGTCGTTTTCAGGTTGAAAAAAGTGCAAAAGTATTTACAATAAAACGGAAATCCGGGGAAGCAGGATTAATTAATTATTAAATCTGATAAGGGGAGCTGTTCATAATAACTTAACCCAAACTTTTCATTGAATTAATATGTATGTTTGTAATACTAAAAATATTTTTATGATTAACGATATATTAATCTATAGTGGATCTTTCTTAACTATATTGTGGGGAATTATTCATGTTATTCCGAATAAAAAAGTGATGGATGCCATCGGGAAAAAAAACTGGGAGATGAGGGAAATAGTTCTCATGGAATGGATTCTGGAGGGAATTACCCTGATTTTTGTCGGAATTCTTGTTTTTCTTATAAATTATTACGGAGAGGGGCCAAATGTTGCCTGTCATATTGTATTTCGCAGCAGTGCCGCAATGCTAGCTTCGATGGCAACATGGACCCTGATTACTGGGACGATTACTTCTTTCAAACCATTAAAAATCTGTCCTTTTATCAAACTAATTGCCGGATCGTTAATTTTCTTTGGAAGTTATTTGTAAAATAAGGAATGCAAATAGTGAAACATAATTACAAATGATACCTTTTCAGCCAGTTTCTGACCTTTGACACGATGTTGAATTTTTGAATAAACTGCTTTCCTGTCATGGCAACGCCGACCCAGAAGATATTTGTTGCGGCAAGGATTACCGGGTAAATACCAGCATATTGGGTTAAGGTCAGTTTGAAGAAAGGCAAGAATATGATTAATGCCCAGAGGATCCAGGAAAGCACAATCAGAGAAAAACCAATGATCCGTAAAAATCCGTGATTCATTTATCAAGTCGATAGATTCAAAAAGAGGATGAAGACCTACACATTTTGTTTAAAAATCCTTTCAAATCCTGTATAGGGTCTCATTTCCATCAACTCAAACCGGGTCATTCCGTTTTTCACCAAGGGCAAATCGTGCAACATCTCATCACAGGCTGCTAAAGAGGAGTATTCCAGGATCAGGATGGCTTCGTGATTTTCATTGAAATAATACTCTCTGACAATTTCATCATGATAAAGCTCGTACAATGCGACCGCTTCTTCAGATAAAACTGCGGTCTCTTTTTCCGGATCAATTTGACGGACATTTTTTTCAATAGCCAGAATTTTCATGCTGCAAATTATGAATGGATTTTTTGTCGGGGCAAGGTATTGATTGTTAATAAATCAAAAGTTAATTAATTATTAATTCTGACCGATGGGAACCTGGTATCTCCATTGTTAATTTTTATTTAATTATTAATTGACAATTCCGAAACATCTGATCGACTTAATGATATGATCTTTGTGGCTGAATTTTTCCCTTGAAATACAGATCAGCATTGTAATGCAATGACTCAATTCCATCGAATGAAAAAAATGTCAAACCGAACAATCGGAATCATACTATTAAATTGCCTGTTGACATTTACCGGGTTATCAGTTCAGGGGAAGCCAACGAACATTTATGATAGTATAACAATGGATACACTTTCAAGCAATTCTACCCAGTTAAAAATTCTTTCCTGGAACATTGGAATGCTGCCTGTTCTTGATCTTTTTAAAGAAAAAGACGATCGGGCAGAGGCCATTGCACATGTTCTAAGTTCATGTGATTATGACATCATTGTTTTCCAGGAAGCATTTACTGCTCATTCGCGTGCTGTTTTAAACCAAGCTTTGCATGATCAGTACCCCTTTTCCTACGGACCGGTTAACGGATCGAAATTGTCATTTAAATTTAACAGTGGTCTCTGGATTTTAAGCAAAATACCACTTCAGATAAAGAAAGAGATCGAATTCACGGCCAATGCGGGATTTGATTCCTTTGCAAGAAAGGGGGCCGTATTGTTTGAAGGCCAGTTTCACAACAGTTCGTTTCAGCTGATCGCGACTCATTTGCAGGATGACGATTATCCGCAGTCCATAAGGGACCTCCAGCTTTCCGAAATTTTCGAACAGTTGATCTTCCCCTTTTCAGACATGAGTACTCCTCAGATCATTTGTGGTGATTTTAATACGGATGAAAAAAAAGGTGATCATTACAGGGGGATGCTAACCATACTGAATGCCGAAGACGGTGCAATTTCAGGAAAAATAAAGATCACTTTTGATGACGAAGCCAATGATGCCTTTAAGTCGGGACATGGAAATCCACGCCTGATTGATTATATTCTTACCAGGAATTCGAATGTAATCAAATGGATCAGCCGCAGGGTAGCTGTTTTGAAATTGAGGTGGGGGAAGGGGACCGAATATCTTTCTGATCATCACGGGATGGAAGCGACTATCGTGTTCAGAAAAGGTGATTATCTGAGTAAGGTCTATTAAATACTTGACAACAACTTTCTTTAAATTAAATCATATTCAATGAAAAACAACAGACAAGGAGCAACAAACGACTCAATTGACGTCAGAATAGAATTGTCAAACCACCAGAATATCATTCCAAGGTCAAAGCTGTCATCCGGTTCATTGACAAATAAATACCCCATCATCATTGATGGGGGAAAAACAACAATATTTATTACGGATCAAAGTAAAGAGATAGAGATAAGGCAAAAGTACGAAACGCGCAAAGCCACCAAAGCCTTTTCGCGATCTGCAAAATCTAAATCAAAAAATATTTCACATCCAGTGATAGTGGAATATTAATTCAACAAGATTGTTGATTTTGCAACCCACCGCAATTTCGAATTTTCAAAGCATCATTCAATTAGTATTCGCGGACTGTAATTTTTTTGCATTTTCATCAACAGAAAGTTAATTCCGTGCGAATTGATAGCTATCTCAAATAGTTATCTTTTACCAGACTACAGTTCCCTGGAAAGTGGACAAAAGATGTAGAAAAGTATTCGGGAGCCCGCTATTTTAACTATTTGATAAATTAACGCTAATTTTGTTAAACGGATAGCGGAATTGGAAGTCCCGCTATAACTTTGTGCATCCGTTGATAACTGCTAACTGCTAGGTGATGAAAAAGCAAAAGAAGAGTTCAAAAAGGGAGATGTCGGGAAAGAGTTTCTCTGCTACCAGGGCCGGCCTGGCTTTCAAGCATGGCTTTTATCTTGAAACGGCATGGATACTGTCTCTCCTTTGTGAGAAAAAAGCCAGGAACCTTCTTAAAAAGATCGAGCAGGGACACACGGTTCAAAGCTATTCCTTCGAACAATCCATTAAAAGAATAAAATACCATCACCAGTCGGGCCGGATCCCGTCGCTTGCAAAACATATGGAACCCGGACTGATTGACGAAATGCGCGAATGGAAAAATTTCCGCAATGCCATCATCCGTGACATGGTCAATGTTCATGTCTCCCAAAACCGGTTGGAACGCCTCGCCTCCGAAGGGATCACGATCTATAAAAAATGGAATGTTTCGCTGAAGCGCATAAAAAACGAGTTGTAGATCCCCTGTTTTGCCTTAAAGAGAAAACCCAGCCTGTAACATGAAAAAGAACCCCGATCGGTATATCAGTGAATTTCTCTACCGGTTTTACAGGAAACGTACGGCTTCGTTTCTGGCCAACGTTTACAAGGCAGGAATTACCGGTGCATCGAAAGATATTCATAAAGCCCGGCTGGATGTTAAAAAAATCATGGCCATCCTGGACCTGTTGCGGATTGTACGTTCAGGCAAGGAGAAGGATCCGGGCTATGAGCGGATCTTTAAAAAATTGTACCAGGCGTCAGGCAGTATCCGTGAAATCCAGGTAAACCAGTTACTGCTTACCAAATCGGGGGTCGGGGCGAGTGGTTTGTCACTATACAGGGTTGAGCTGCAAAAGCAGGAAAGGGAGCGGACCCGGGAGTTTTTGCAGGTCATCAGGAAATTCAGGGAGAAAAGTCTTACGCATATTGAAGGAAAGATCAGGAAGGAGATTTTTGAAATAACCTCCCGTTCGCTGAAAAAAAAGACCAGCAGGTATGTTGATACCAAAACGGCTTTTTTCACGAAAATGCCGGATAAAGTAAATGATGAAAAGGCACTGCATACAGTCCGTCAGCATTTAAAAGAGCTGTCCACGGTACTGACCCTGGTACTCAGCGTTAAATTTTCAGGGAAATTTGAGCAGATTGTTGAAAGGTTGAATGCAACTGAAATAATGATCGGGAACTGGCATGACCATGTTGTTTTGGCCGATTCCATAGCAGACTTTCTCGACCGGGCTGCAAAACCTTCAGAACAACCCCTGGAACAGATCCGTAACTACCTCGAAACCCTGGTTGAAAGCAACAGTAAGGAATTTGTACGCATCAACGGTGAGTTAGACCGGCTGATTGACACAGGTTTGTTCCCTGATCCGCAGGATAAGAGGCAAAAACCGGAGGATGTTCTCTCCCAATGAAGGTAACATTAAAATGATCATGAGAAAATGTAAAAAAGGTGTCTGGTTGATCATCCTGGCTGTTTTTCACATGGCATGCAGCCAAAGCGATGAAAAACTTTCAGTCCTGTCTGCCCCGGCCGGCAATCGCTATGTTGGCATCAACAAAGCGGGCATTTCGGTGATCCCCAACGGACGGCTTCTCACGCCGGCAGGCTGGTCGGTCGAAGTGGCACCCCATCCTTATGGACTGGCGGTAAGCGACGATATGGATGTGGCGGTCACAGCCAACTCCGGCGTCAGCCCGATCTCTATCTCCATAATCAGGGGATTGCAAAGCGGTCGTCCCACAGTCATGCAGGTACCCCCTGGCTCCAGGTCAGACCAGGGAATCCTGGCTTCGGTGTTCATGGGACTGGCTATTTCACCGGATAAAAAAATGGTCTATGTAGCAGGTGGTCAGGCAAATAAAATTTACCTATTCTCAATAGCCGATGGCAGCAAGGTCGATTCGGTCGATTGTGCCCGGGAGATTGCGGGTCAGAAATACCCGGATGGCTACATCGGGGATATGGTACTCGGAAAAGATGGCCGATACCTTTTTGCCGTGGATCAGACCAATTTCAGACTTGTGATCGTTGATGTCCAAAAAAGGCTGGTAACAGCGAGTGTTCCGGTAGGCCGTTATCCATTCGGCCTTGTTCTTTCTCCTGATGAAAAACAGGTGTATGTTGCCAATGTCGGGATGTTTGCTTACCGGAAGGTTGATTCGATCGAAGAAAAAAAGGATTATGTCAACGCATTGAAATACCCGCCCTTCGCCTACGGGTCGAAGGAGATGAAGGAGGGGGTGACCATCGGATCGGTCCGCGTTCCGGGAACCGGGGAGCCCAATGTTCCTGAATCCTTCTCCGTTTGGTCGGTGTCTGTTGAAAACATATCCAAACCCGCCGTGGTTGCCAGGATCAAAACCGGAACACTTGTTGGCGACAAGGTGGAGGGGATTCCTGCTGTTGGCGGCTCCAGTCCGAATTCGGTCGTGGCCACTTCAAAATATGTCTTTGTCAGCAACGGGAACAACGATAACATCTCGGTCATCGACATTCAAAATAACCGGATCATCAAAGAGATCAGGATTGAACTGACTCAAGCCGTCAGACATTTCAGGGGTGTTATACCATTCGGACTGGCTGTTTCGCCGGATGAAAAGCGGCTGTATGTTGCGGAATCGGGCATCAACGCCATCGGGGTCATCGATATTCCTTCGCTCACTGTAACAGGGCATATCCCGGTTGGCTGGTTCCCTTCAAAGCTGGCTGTAACAAAAGATGGGAAAAGGCTGATCGTTGCCAATGCGAAAGGTTATGGCAGCGGGCCAAATGGCGGAAAAGCATTTAAACCCGGTCCTGAAGGAGTCTACATCGGAAATCTGATGAAAGGGACTGTTTCCGTCATCGACATTCCTTCAGATGAAAAATTAATCAGTTACACCCGGCGTGTTATCAGCAACAATTTCAGGATGGGAACCCTCGGTGAGGCCAGGCAGAATAGAAAGGATAATCCTGTCCCGGTATTTGGGGGGGAAAGGGAGACGCCGATAAAATATATTGTGTTTATTTCTAAGGAAAACCGGACTTATGACGAAGTGTTCGGGCAGCTTGCGAAAGGGAGAGGGGATGCATCCATTGCGCGGTATGGGAAGAATGTCAGTTTTTCCAATAAGGATCGTACACGTCGTGTAGAACATGCCACCGTCATGCCAAACCACCTCAGGCTGGCCACCAGTTATTCGGTTGCTGATAATTTTTATGTTGATTCCGATGTTTCGGCTGATGGCCACCGGTGGCTGGCGAACACCTATCCCAACGAATGGGTGGAATCGACGGTCCCAGCGAGTTACGGGGGGAACCGTAACTATAAACCATCCTCCAAAGCACCCGGGAGCCTGGGTATGACCGGATCGGCCGGCGCCATCTATCCTGAAGATTACAACGAAGCAGGTTCGATGTGGGACCATCTTGAACGGAATGGCGTTGAGTTTTTCAATTTTGGTTTTGGCGTTATGTTCGAACCGGCCTTTTATGCCGATACCTTTAAATATTTCGGGATCCGCTATTTCACCAACTTTCCTATGCCGGCGCCCATGTTTTCAAGAACCTCAAAAAGCTATGTAACATTCAACATGGCCATTCCGGACCAGTTCAGGGTAAGCCAGTTTATCGGGGAGTTCAATGAAAAGTGGATGGGAAAGGGGAAAGAATTGCCAGGCCTCATCACGGTGATCCTGCCAAACGACCATGGTGCAGGGGAGCGGCCCGAAGCCGGGTATCCCTTCAGGGAGAGTTACATGGCCGACAATGACCTGGCCGTTGGCCGGATTGTTGAGTTCCTGTCGCATACCCCGTACTGGAAAAACATGGCCATCGTTATTACCGAAGATGATGCACAAAACGGAGTCGATCATGTGGATGCCCACCGGAGTATCCTGATGGTCATTTCACCCTACGCTAAAAAAGATTATGTGAGTAAAATCCACTACAGTTTTGGCAGCATTTTTAAAACCTTCTGGAACCTGCTGGGACTGCCCTACCTGAATCAATATGATGCGGGAGCCACCGATCTATCCGATATGTTCACCGCACAACCCGACTTCAGCCCCTATGTGGCCCTACCCTCCGATTTACAGATCTTTGATCCGCAAAAGGCATTGACTCCGCTGGATGAAAAATTCGACTGGAAGGCACTTTCAACATCTCCTGACCTGGACAATCCCAAAGACATGGTTTTGGATCAGAAAGAGAAAGAAGTATACCGAACCGGGGATCAAAAGTAAAAATGATTAATTTTACCTTTCATTGATCCGGGTATGAAGAAGACAAAAAAGAGTGCTGCGAAAGCGGAACATTCAAATAAAAAATCAATACAGCAGGCAAAACTGGCAGTTAAAAACCAATTTTACCTGGAGGCCTCCTGGTTGATCTCCTCATTACTTGAAAGCAGGTTGAAAAACCTCCTGAGAAAAGCCGACCATCATCAGCCATCAGCCGGATTCACCCTGGAGCAGTCGATCAAACGGGTCAAGTTCCTGCTGCTGACCTCTGAAAACGCTGCACTGACGGGAGCTTTTGATGTCGGACTCATCGATGAAATCAGAAACTGGAAAAATCAGCGGAATATCCTTTTGAAAGACATGCTTGATGTACATGTATCGCAAAGCCGGTTAGAGCGGCTTTCATTAGACGGAATGCGGCTTTACAGAGATTGGAAAAAAGCTGCAAAACAATTTAAATCCGATCATACATGAAAATGTATTTTCTGGTTCCGTTAGTTTTCTTTGCTTTATCTACCCGGGTTTCATTTGCCCAATACACCCCAATTGACCGATGCGTGGAGGATAGTCTCTCACGCACTATGCCGCATGAGAGCCAGGTTGAGCGTGCTGAATTCTACCTCAGACTTGCGAAAATGTGGGATTCCGTTCCACACAAATCACTTAATTACATTCTGCAGGCAATGCCCATATCCATCCATGAAAACAATATGAACCTGAAGGCGCAGACCAGGATGGCGCTTGGTGATTATTGTGTTGGGAAGCGCAGGTTTATTGAGGCCATGGAGCATTACGAGGCAGCGTTGAAACAATATCATTGGGCACAAAATGAAACAGGCGAAATGACTGTTTTGTGTCAGATAGGATCACTAAATGGAAACCTGGGAATTTATAATGTAGCGCTGACCTATTTTAATGAAGGTCTGGAGATTGCTGAGAACACAGGAAACATGTCAATGCAGGCAACATTCCGGAACCTGATAGCAGTGATATATCAAAAGATGGGGAATTATAACCAATCCATGCTGTTTTTTCAGAAGGCATTGCTGAATCTCCGCGTTGCCGGAAAAAAGGCAGATGAAATGAATGTTCAGAATAACATCGGAAACATACTCCTTGACCAGAGAAGGTACGATGAAGCCCGGGTTCATTATTATTGGCTTATTACCAAAGGGGATACCTCTGATAATTACCTGATGGGAACCGTGTATACCCGCATGGCCCACATCTATTCAGAAAAGAATGATCATTTAACTTCATTAAACTATAACAGGAGAGCCCTGGCGAAAAGGCAGCAGATTCATTCTGCATCAGGGGTATCCAGTTCGCTCATCAACATCTCCGGTGATTTTTTCCATCTCGGGCAACTTGATTCGGGAAAGTTTTACAATGATCTGGGAATGCGCATTGCTATTCAGAACAACTGGAGAAATTATATCGAAAACGGATATCGCCATTTGTATCAATATTATCTGACTCATGGGAACTATGAAGAGGCCCTTACCTACTATCAACTTTATAGTGCAGAAAGCGAAAAAATTTCACAGGAAAGGAGTAAAAGCAACATCAACATTCTTGAAGCCAGGAGACAAATTCAAAGGATCCAGGAATCGGAAAACCTGCTGATTAAAGAGCATAAAATTCAATCGCTGAACATAAGCAACCAGCTTTACCAGTTTTCCTTTGTTAAAAGCATTACCGCCCTGGCAGGGATCATCATGTTGATCTTCCTGGTCTTCTTTTTAATCAGCCGTCAGGTCAGGCGAAAAATGCAGGGGATAAACAAGTTGTTATCCGCTGAAATCCTGGAGCGGAAAGCGGCAGAGAGACAAACCAGCGAACGGGAAAGGCAATATCGTTTTCTCACGGAAAATTCTGCTGATTTTATCGCCCAGACGGATGAACAAAAAAACCAGATCTATACCTCCCCTTCATCCCTTAAGTTGTTTGGATACAATCAAATGGAAATTATGGGGAAATCGTTGTTTTTCCTCACCCATCCTGATTATCAAGCCTATACCGAATCAGTATTCAATGGACTCGCCGAGACCCGGTCGCCCAGGCAAATTACCTACCAGGCCCGGAAAAAGGATGGAACTTTTTTTTGGGTTGAATCAATCATCAATCCGCTTTTTGATCCGGTTGACGGTATTTTCAAAGGGGTTGTCACCGTTACACGAAATATCCAGGAACGTAAAACCAAAGAATTCGAAATCATGGAAGGAACGAAACAGAAGGAAAATCTTCTGAAGGAAATTCATCACAGGGTGAAAAATAATTTTGCCATTCTGGTGAGCCTGATCAATATGCAACTGGCACAAAGCAAAAACCCGGAACTCGTCCAATCCCTGACCAATCTTCAGCTTCGGATCCGGACCATGTCACTGGTCCATGAGATGCTATACCGGTCGAAGGATTTCGAGAGCATATCCTTTCTGGATTATCTGCGATCACTGGCCTCAGTTATAGCAGGGACCTTCAACAGGCATGATATCGTGCTCACTTTTGAAGCCCAGGATTCTGTCATCGATATCGAAGCTGCTATTCCCCTTGGGCTTATCGTCAATGAAATCCTGAGCAATGCTTACATGCATGCATTTCCCGATAACAGGGCAGGTCACATCCGGATCTCCTTTATGAATGATACTGAAAAAAGAATGAGCACCCTGGTTTTGCAGGACGACGGCATCGGGATGCCCGATGGATTGAACCGGGGCCAATACAAGACCATGGGATTGCAGATCATACAGATCCTCTGCAAACAGATTGAAGGAACCCTCACAGTGAAGAACAACCCGGGAGCATCCTTTACCATTACTTTCCAGACAATTCCTGAATAAAGGAGGCTGAAATATTCAGCCACCAGGTTTAATTTCCCCTCATCCGTTAACAATTATTTAACATAACGGTAATCATTTGTTAACATGGGCAGCGGGAGGGTGAGATAACTTTGCCGCAAAATTAAAACCCATGAACATGAAAAAACTTACGAACCTTCTTTTAACATTTGGATTGATCCTTCCGTTTTTGGTTTTGTCCACCACTACCAAGGCGCAAAAGCAAATTGATGAGCTGAAAAAAGAACAGGACACCCTGAAAGAAAATGTGAGCACCCTGCGCGATAAGATCAGCGGTGTGGAAGAAAGAGTGGCGACAGCCGAAGGCGACCTTGCCAAACTGACCAAGATAAAATTGTCAGGATACATCCAGGCCCAGTATATGCATTATGAAGCGGCAAACGCATATCCCAGCAATGTCTTTATGCTCCGCAGGGTCAGGATCAAATTTCAATATGAACCCATCAACGGCGTTGTTTTCGTGTTACAGCCCGATTTCGTTCCCGGTAACATCACCCTTAAAGATGCCTACGTGCAATTGAACGACCGGTGGTTAAAGACCTTTTCATTGTGGGCCGGTAAATTCAACAGGCCAAACTACGAAGTAGAATATTCATCGAGTAACCGTGAAGTTCCCGAACGTTCACGGGTGATCAGAGCCATTTACCCCGACGAACGCGCAACAGGTGCCAAGCTGGAAATTGCACCTCCGAAGGTCCCGCTGAAAATTCAGCTGGCCCTGTTTAACGGCAATGACGGCCTTACCATCCCCGATGCATCAGGGGTGAACCTCAATCCGTTGAACAACGACTTTGACAATCACAAAGACTTTATGGGACGTGTGACCTACACCTTTAAACTCGGTAAGGTAGGCGCTCTCGGAATTGGTGCACATGGTTATTATGGTGCCATCAAGGCCAACACCACCGATGTTCTCAACTCTGATTATACTTACAACAAATCGCTTGACAACATCGGCAAACTGGTCAGGAAAAACTGGGTTGGCTTTGAAGCACAGCTCTACTTTGATTTCCTCGGCGGACTCGCCCTCAAGGGAGAGTATATCTTTGGTGTGAACGGAACGCCTGGTTTTACATCCAAAACAAGCGTGGTAAGCCCGATGACCTCTGTTCTGAAGAATGATACCCTCACCCTGACCACCCTTACAACCAATACCACCAACAACCGACCTGCCATCGAAAAGAGTTTCAGCGGCTATTATGTTTACCTTATCAAAAACATCGGCAAACGCCACCAGGTTGCCGTACGTTACGACTATTATGATCCCAATACAAAAGTTGCATCCGATCAGATCGGGATTGCAAAATGGGATGCAGCCATCAAGACCACGACAACCAATAACTTCACCTATGCCGGAACAGATGCGGTCATTGCAACCAACGCACAAACAAAAACGGTGGTGGTCAATAACCTGAAAAGCGGGACCAGTGATATTAAATATCAGACCATCACCCTTGCTTACACCTATTACTTCGACGACAACATTAAAATTATGCTTGGATATGAGATCCCGTTGAACAAAAAGGTTGGTGTAAACGCGAATGGTGTCGGCAATGTAACCTCTTCCTATGCCGTCAATGGCGAACCGGGAGTATATGATTACAGCCAGGCTATTAAGCAAAATACCCTCACCCTTCGTTTGCAGGTGAAATTCTAATTCCAGGACAAATAAAAAATTAATTACTATATTTCGTAAAATTTAAAGGAAATGAAAAAATTGAAATCAAAAATCGGAATGGCAGCTATTGTGGTGATCGCCTTACTTGGCTTCGCCTTCATGCCGGCTCCAAAAAAAATAACCGTAAAAGGATCTGATACCATGGTCATCCTGGCGCAGAAATGGGCCGAAGTATACATGAAGTCGCATCCCGAAACAGTCGTCCAGGTAACCGGCGGAGGTTCAGGAACCGGTATCTCCGCCCTGATCAATGGCGCAACCGATATCTGCAACTCCAGCCGCCCGATGAAACAATCGGAGATGGATAAACTGAAAGACCGTTATGCTTCTCTCGGAGTTGAAATACCCTGTGCAAAGGATGGCGTTACCATTTTTCTGAATGAATCAAATCCGGTGAAAGAATTGACCATCAAGCAGCTGAGCAACATCTTTTCAGGGAAAACCCGCAACTGGAAAGAGGTTGGCGGACCCGACCAGGATATAAAACTGTATGGCCGTGAGAACAGCTCAGGAACCTATGTGTTTTTCAAGGACAATGTAGTGAAAACCGATTATGCTGCCAGTTGCCAGACACTGCCCGGGACAGCAGCCGTAGTGAATGCCGTATCGAAAGATAAATTTGGAATCGGTTACGGTGGCGCTGCCTATGCTGCCGGCGTGAAACACTGTGCTGTGAAAAAAGATGATAAAAGCCCTGCTTTTGTTGCCAATACCGAAACTGTTAAAAAAGGGCAGTATCCCATAACCCGTTATCTTTATATGTACCTCTGCAACAGGCCAACTGGTGAAGTAAAGTCTTACATTGACTGGATCCTCAGCCCGGAAGGACAGAAACTGGTGGCTGAAATAGGATATTTCCCGGTAAGATAATTTTGGTTAGTTATGTTTAAATCGGTGACTGGCAGCATATAAACAATGTTGCCTTTCGCCGTTAAAAAGATACAATGGAAGAACCATCAGGAATACCAAAATTTGTTTTCAGCAGGGAGTCGTTAAAGAAGAAATTCCGGTTATCGGAGTTCCTTTCGGAGAAGATCATTACCGGAGTAGCGTTTCTCTCCATCACCATCATCATATTGATCTTTTTCTTCGTTTTCAAGGAGTCAATTCCCATTTTTCAATCCAAGAAGAAGGAGATTGCAAAAGTTGAAACGGTTCAGAAGCAGGAGCAATACGGAACGGACAGCACTGTGGCGACCAATGCCTCGGGACAGGAACAATATGGCGTTGAACCAGCCGGGCGCACCAACGCATCAGGTCAGGAGCAATATGGAGTAACGGAGAACGATTCGCTGATGACGGAGAACCAGCCACTCGCTGAAGATACCGTTGTTCACGGATCGGATGAAGCCACCGCAAAAAGCCTTTTAGGCACCCAATGGCTTCCTGTTTCCGATAATCCCAGGTATGGACTCATCCCTCTATTTGTGGGAACCCTGAAGATCACACTGATTGCCATGTTGTTTGCAGCCCCGATTGCCATCCTGGCGGCCCTGTTTTCGGCTGCATTTGCACCCTACTGGCTGCGTGAAATCATCAAACCGGCCATCGAACTGCTGGCTGGTTTTCCATCGGTGGTCATCGGCTTTTTCGCCCTGATGGTGATGGCCTCCTTTTTCCAGAATATTTTTGGTTACGATGGCCGGCTGAATGCTTTTGTTGGAGGAGTCGCCATGGCCCTTGCAGCCATCCCGATCATTTTCACCATTACCGAAGATGCGCTCACCGCCGTGCCGCGAACCTATACCGAAGCCAGCCTGGCACTGGGGGCCACCCGCTGGCAGACAGCCCTGTTTGTGACTCTTCCGGCGGCAACCCCGGGAATATTCGCGGCGATCCTGCTCGGGATCGGACGTGTATTCGGTGAAACGATGATCGCCCTGATGGCCACCGGAAATGCGGCCATGATCGGGATCAATCCCTTTGAATCCGTCCGGACACTGGCCGCCACGATCGGCGCCGAAATGGCTGAAGTTGTATTTGGCGACACCCATTACAACGTACTGTTCCTGATCGGCTCCCTGCTCTTTATCTTTACCTTCAGCCTCAACGCCCTGGCCGAATTTTACGTGAAGGGGAAATTGGTGAAACGTTTTCAAGGCAAGCAGTCATGAGCAAGCGAAAATCGATAACCGGCGGTTTTTTTATCGGAATAACGGCATTCTCCGCCTTCCTGATCTTAGCAGTGATCATTATCCTTTTGGCGGTAATCATCCATGGAGGAAAAGGCACCTTTTCCTGGGAGTTTCTAACGGCATTTCCCGAAGATGGCATGATGAAAGGGGGAATTTTTCCGGCCATCTTTGGAACAGTATTCCTGGTTCTGATCATGTCGGTTGCAGCAGTCCCGTTCGGCACGATCACGGCCATATATCTGACAGAATATGCCCATGAAAAGTCCATCCTTGCACAAACCATCCGTTTTGCTGTGAGAACCCTTGCAACTGTCCCATCCATCATTTTTGGATTGTTCGGACTTGGATTTTTCATCAAGTTCGTCGGCGGCGGGATGGACAATTTTTTTCTCGGCGGTGAGCTGAAATGGGGGCAACCCAATATCCTGTGGGCCAGCCTGACGATGGCCCTGCTGACTCTGCCTGTCGTGATTGTTTCGGTTGAAGAGGCCATCCGCACCGTACCCCGCGAACTGCGCGAAGCCAGCCTGGCCCTGGGCGCCACCAAATGGGAGACCATCAAACGCATTGTGATTCCGGGTTCGCGGTCGGGGATCATGACCGGCACTATCCTGGCTGTTAGCCGCGGCGCCGGTGAAGTTGCCCCTATTTTGTTTACCGGGGCGGCCTATTACCTGGCAACACTTCCCACCTCCCTGAGCGATCAGTTCATGAACCTGGGATATCACATCTATATCATGGCAACCCAGTCGGCCAATGTGGATCAGACGCTGCCCATCCAGTTTGCCACCACCATGGTATTGTTGCTACTCACATTTACCTTAAATTTAGCCGCTGTTATCATCCGGTCGAGATTGCGACGGAAAGCGAAATGACCCAAGAAGAAAACTGAATAATGAAAGAGATTAAAATAAGAACCAAAGACCTCACCCTTTATTACGGCGCGAAAATGGCGTTGAATTCCATTACCATGGATATTCCCGAGAAGGAGGTTACGGCATTCATCGGCCCGTCGGGATGTGGAAAATCTACCTTTCTTCGTACCCTGAACCGGATGAACGACCTCATCCCCAACGTAAGGGTGACCGGAGAGGTTTTGGTGGATTCATTGAATATTTACGACAAGCAGATTGATGTCGTCAACCTGCGGAAAAAGGTAGGGATGGTTTTTCAGAAGTCAAATCCATTCGCCAAATCGATCTTCGAAAATGTGGCCTATGGCCCGCGCATAAATGGGATCAACAATAAATCGAAGTTGGAGGAGATTGTGGAAACTTCCCTGAAAAAGGCCTTTATCTGGGAAGAGGTGAAAGACCGGCTGAATGATTCGGCCATGGGATTGTCGGGGGGTCAGCAGCAGCGTATGTGCATTGCACGCACGCTTGCAGTGGAGCCCGAAATCATCCTGATGGATGAACCGGCCAGTGCCCTCGACCCGATCTCTACGGCCAAGATCGAAGAGCTGATCTTCGAATTGAAAAAAAATTACACCATTGTCATCGTGACCCATAACATGCAGCAGGCTGCCCGTGTTAGCGATCTCACTGCCTTCTTTTACCTGGGTGAGCTGATCGAATTTGGCAAAACCAAAAAAATATTCACCACACCGGATAAAAAGCATACGGAGGAGTATATCACGGGAAGGTTTGGCTAAGAAAAAGCGTGACAGGTGACGCGTGACGCGTGACAAAAAAAAATTGGTAATTGGTAATTAGTAATTGGTAATTCATAAATTATGGAACGTCATTTTGAACTGGAACTTGAAAAGCTGAACAAACGGCTTCTCAAGATGGGCTCCCTGGTGTACGACCAGGTTCACAACGCACTGGATGCTTTGCTAGCCTGCAACATTGAACTGGCTCAACAGGTCATTGACACCGACAATAAGGTAGATAAGCTGGATGTAAAGATCGATAAGTTGTGCCAGCGGATTTTTGCCCTGACCCAGCCTGTGGCGACTGACCTCAGGCTGATCATGTCAGCGCTGAAGATGAACAACGACCTGGAGCGCCTGGGCGATTTGGCTGTGAACATTTCCGAAAAAATAGAGGGTATCAGCGAATACAAGGAGATTCTTACCGAACTTCACGTGGACGAGCTGGCCAACATGGCCGATCTGATCGTGAAGGATGTGGTAAACATCCTGCATACACGAAATACAACCTTTGTAAAAGATATCTTTACTTCGGCCAGTGCCATCGAGGAGAAAGTTCAGTCGGTATCGGCCAGGATCCTGGATGAGATGATGCATAAAACCGAGGTAATCGTAGTGGCCACCAACCTGATGATCATCCTGACCCAGATCGACCGTATTGCGGGTTACTCAACCAACATTGCCGAATCGATCGTCTTCATCGTGGAGGGACGGATGATAAAACACAAAAAAGCCTTCAGTCATGGTGAGAATAGCGATAATGGCAGTGAAGCCGCACCTGAATCAGAAGCAACTCCCGAATCAAATGACAATCCTTGACATTCCCCTCGTTTCTCCAATTATAATAGTATGTCATTAAATTTGCAAGTCCTTCAATCAGATGAACAGATCCTGATAATTGCCTTTTCAGGTAAACTTGATGCCCTGGGTCTGCCCTCTGTGGAGACAAAATTCCATGCCTTGATAAACAATCAGAACAGCCCGGTAATACTCGATTTTAAGGAGGTCACTTTTCTCTCCTCATTGGGCATTCGCATGTTGCTGACTGCAGCCAAAGATGTGGCAAGACAAGGGTTTATCCTGAAAATCGATCATGCCAGAGATGATATCAGAAAGATAATTGAAATGGCAGGGCTTTCGGAGTTATTATTTGTGCAACCAAACCCTTAAAAGAGTCAATAATTTTTCAGTCTGAACCGGTTTTGAAAGGTAGTCACTGGCCCCGGCCTCCAGGCATTTTTCGCGGTCGCCCTTCATTGCCTTGGCGGTGACGGCAATGATCGGAAGTTGCTGAAAGCGCGGATCCTTCCTGATTTCACGCATGGCCGTGTAACCATCAATCTCAGGCATCATGATGTCCATCAGTACCAGGTTCGTGTCGGGATTGGCCCTCAGTTTCTCAATGCCCTCCCGTCCGTTTTTCCCTACCAGGATGTTCACCTTTTTCTCTTCCAGGATTTTGGAGAGTACATAAACATTGCGCATGTCGTCATCGCAGATCAGGACCTTCTTATTCTCGAAAACGGTATCGGGAAGGAAGCTTGAACTGGTCTGCAATTCCTCGAACCTGGAATGGTTCTTCACCACCTTGTAGACGCCTTCGGCCTCCCCGGAATTAACACCCGTTTGTTCCCGGCTGTTTTCAGAGACCAGGGCAGGTGCCGCCATTTCAGGAGCAACGGCCGATACGGTAAGGGTTAAAGGAAGATACAGGATGAAGGAGGATCCCTCCTTTTCCTGGCTGTGAAGGTGGATCTCCCCGCCAAGCAGCCGCGAAAGGCTGCGCGAAATGGTAAGCCCGAGCCCGGTTCCGCCAAATTTCCGGCTTATGGTGCCATCGGCCTGCTGGAATGCTTCAAAGATCACCTTGGCTTTTTCAGCAGAAATTCCGATCCCGGTATCTGAAACCTCAATGGCGATGGAGTTCTGGGAATTTAATTCCTGATGGGTGAATTTTGTCTTTTTATCAGGACGGTAAACACGAAGCTTCACCCCTCCCTTTTCGGTGAATTTAATGGCATTCGACATCAGGTTTTTCACGATCTGGAGCACCCGCTGTGAATCCGTCATAATAAATTCCGGGAGATTTTCCGCAAAGTCAGTCTCGAGGCTGATCCCCTTTTTATCGGTGATGTGGGAGAAAGCCTGGATCACATAGTCCTTGAGCTCTTCAAGGTTCATCTCAGCGATGTCAATTTCATACTTACCGGCCTCCACTTTCGACAGGTCAAGAATGTCGTTGATCAGGTCGAGCAGGTCCTTCCCGGCAGAGTTTATGATATTGGCAAATTCAATCTCATCCTTGCTCATCCCCTTGTTCTTATTGGTTGAAAGGAGTTCGGAGAGCACCATGATGCTGTTGAGGGGGGTACGCAATTCGTGCGACATGTTGGCCAGGAATTCCGATTTGTAGCGGCTTGCAATTTCGAGGGCCTCTGCTTTTTGTTTGATCTCATACTGGGCCTCTTCCAGCGCTTCATTTTTGAAGCGAATATCGTCCCGCTGGAGCTCCAGAACTTTCGAGCGTTCTTCCAGCTCTTCGTTGATTACCCGCAGCTCCTCCTGCTGATGCTGTAGGTTTTCCTCCGAAAGACGCAGCGCCTTCGTCTGCTCTTCCAGCTCCTGGTTGATCTGGCGCAGCTCTTCCTTCTGCATGACCAGTTCATTGGCCTGTTCCTGTGTTTTCGAAAGCAGTTCCTCAACCCGTTCCCTGGAGTTTGCGGTATTGATGGCAACAGAGATGTTATCGATGGCTACTTCAAGGAAATTCTGTTTCTGGTCATCAAAAGGTTTGAAAGATCCCAGCTCAATCACCCCGATCAGCTGGCCTTCGAACAGAACAGGGGAGATGATGAAATGCTGCGGTTTAACCTTTTCGGGTCCGATGTTCACCTCCGGAGAGTTGTTCTCGGAAGCAAAAAAGGAGATGGATTTGCGTTCCTTGGCAACCTGGCCAACCAGTCCTTCGCCAATGACAAGCGATTTGCTGATGACCGATTCATCCTGAAAGGCAAAGGTTGCTTCGAGCCGGAGAAGGTTTTGGTCATCTTTGAGATACAGCAGTCCCATCTGGGCCTCGAGGTAGCGTGAAAGGAAGCTGATGATTTCCCCCGAAAGATCATAGATGCTTTTTTCACCGCGGATCTTCATCCCCAGCTCATTGATCCCTGTCTTCAGCCAGTCCTGG
>Ga0247842_10001423_pt1 | contig 40137 bp, 39 predicted proteins | sample LaCruzMarch2015__3_FD_192411 | JGI IMG/M metagenome (GOLD analysis project Ga0247842, IMG submission 192411) | Freshwater microbial communities from meromictic Lake La Cruz, Castile-La Mancha, Spain - LaCruzMarch2015_19m | ecosystem: Environmental > Aquatic > Freshwater > Lake | place: Spain...
GACGAAGGAAGAGATGGAAGAGAATGCCGTGCTGGTCGAAAACGCACTGGAGACTTTCGGTGTGAGCGGAAAGGTCGTTCACGTCTCTCCCGGACCGATCATCACGCGGTATGAGATTGAACCCGCGTCGGGCGTTCGGGTCAACCGCATCGCCGCGTTGTCGGACGATCTGGCGAGAATTCTTCAGGCGAAACGGATTCGTATCGTCGCGCCGATTCCGGGCAAATCGGTCGTCGGCGTCGAAATCCCGAACCGTCATCCCTCGGTGGTTTACATCAAGAGCATCGTCGGATCGAAGCAGTTCATGGACTCCGAATCGCTCCTGACAATTGCGCTGGGGAAAACTACATCAGGCGAGATTTACACCGTCGATTTGGCGAAGATGCCGCACCTGCTGATCGCCGGAGCGACAGGTTCCGGAAAAAGCGTTTGCGTCAATTCCATCATAGCAAGCATTCTCTATCACGCCAAACCGGACGAGGTCAAGTTTGTTCTGATCGATCCGAAAAAGCTGGAACTATCGATTTATAAAGCGCTCGAAAAATATCATTTGATCACCTGTGAAGATCTGGACGAATTTGTCATCACGCGCCCGGATAATGCGATCGTGGCGCTTCGCTCCGTCGAGGTGGAGATGGAGCGGCGATATGAAATTCTCGCCGAAGCAACGGTGCGAAATATCGATGAATTCAACGCCAAGACAAAAAAAGGCGAAATTGATAAGGATTTCCTGCCGTACATCGTCGTCATCATTGACGAACTGGCAGACCTGATGATGACTTCCGCTAAGGAAGTCGAAGAGCCGATCACACGATTAGCACAAATGTCGCGGGCTGTCGGTATTCATTTGATCATAGCCACGCAACGGCCGAGTGTCGATGTGATTACCGGCGTCATCAAGGCGAATTTTCCCGCACGCATCGCTTTTCAGGTCGCATCGAAAGTCGATTCTCGGACGATTCTGGATCTGAACGGTGCAGAAAAGCTGTTGGGCAGAGGCGACGGACTGATCACGACGCCTCAAAATCCCGAGGCATTGCGCGTGCATTGCGCATTCATTTCCCTCGATGAATTGGAGCGAATACTGTCGTTCATCCAGAAACAACCGCAACCGGGAGAAATGGAACTTCCATCTGTTCAGGAACAGAAAGTCGGTGATGACGGCGAATATGGAAGCGGCGAACGCGATACACTGTTTTATCAGGCGCTCAGGTTGGTCGTTACCCATCAGCAGGGATCGATTTCGCTATTGCAGAGACGGTTACGCATCGGTTATTCCCGCGCGGCAAGACTGATCGACGAACTGGAACGAGCCGGAATCGTCGGCGCGTTTACAGGCAGTAAAGCCCGGGATGTTCTGGTTGATGAAACTTATCTGGAAACACTAAACGAAGAAAATTCAGAAGATCAGGACAACCCGTAATCCCATTTCTGTGAGAAATATCACGATGGCACTGTCCGAAATGATTTATACTATTGAAAATTTTTGCAATTTATGACGATACAATCAATCCATAAAATTTTCATCAGTCTCTTATGCGGCTTCGTGTTAACATTTTCTGCTGAAAATGAGGCGTTGGAGCATGTGAAAAGGCACTATTTGTCATCGGTTCCTTTTCAGGTTCGTTTGACCGTTCAACAGAAATCGCAGGCTCAGAAATCTTCCAGCGAGACAATCGGTTCATTTTATCTGGGAATGAATGATCAATTTCGGGTCGATTTTACAGAACAAACTATCATTTTCGACGGTAAAGCATTGTGGAGCCTCGATAAAAAAACGGATCAGGTAGTCGTCGAGGAAATCAATCCGCGTTCCGGGATGAAACTCGTCTACAATTTGATGAAAGGGAACTCGTCGGGATTTTCCATCGGGAATTATACTATTCAAAAATCCGATACTCTGGTTTGTCTGCAGCTGATGCCAAAAGATAAAAATGCCTTTTTCAAATCAATCGTCCTAACGATCGATCCGGACAGCGGAATGTTAAAAAACATAGTTTATTTGGATTTCCAGAAAAATGAAGTCACGATCGATATCGACAGCGAAAAGTCGTGTGAGCAGGAAAAAAACGAACTCTTTCGGACAGATCGGTTTCAGAAGAAACAAATCATCGATTTAAGGACTGAAAATTGAATCTGGAATTCCGTAAAAAATTTCTTAACTGGAAGTTGTTAGCCGGCATTTTATTGAGTGTGGCAGGACTCTATGTTGGATTCAGAAAATTCGATGGTGTTGCTTTCCTGACCTCGCTCCGGCAAACGAATATCTGGTTGTTCCTGTTGGCAATGGCTCTGATGGTTTTTACGATATTTCTTCGCGCTTGGAGATGGAAATACCTCATCATGCCGTTGCAAAAAATTCCTCTGAAGCATTTATTCGCATCGGAAATGATCTGTTATTTCGGAAACAACGTATTTCCCTTGCGGTTTGGCGAACTGCTTCGCTGTTACGCGCTAAATCAATCGACCGGTTTATCTTCGGTGTCGATTTTCGGAACCGTTGTCGTCGAACGCATCATCGACCTCATTACTTTTTTCGTCATTTTATTGATAACGATATTTTTATTTCCTGGTTTACCCGATGTCCTCCGGAGAGGCGGAATCATCGCGGTATTTGTTATTTGTCTTGTCGGTATTTTGGTTTATATTCTAAAAATGAAAAAGGCGATTATCAGGAAATTCGTCGATCAATGGACAGGTAAGAGCAAACACGGAATGAAAATTCTGGATATAATAAACCGGTTCCGGCAAGGACTGACAACGTTGAGGAAGACGCCCCATCTGGGTATGATCGCTTTCCAATCGGCGGCTATCTGGAGCATCTGCATTTTCATCAACTGGATCGTCGGCGTCTCGCTGGGCACGCGTTTTTCTATGTACGAAATCCTGCTGATCTTTTTCGTGACATCGGCGATCATTTCGGTGCCGTCCGCGCCCGGATATGTCGGAACTTATCATGCAGGCGCAATCGGCATTTTGGTTTTCATCGGTATAGAATTGAGCAAGGCGCAGGCGATTGCCGTTATTTTGCACGCGGTCGGATTTATTTCGCTGACATTGATCGGACTACTCTATTTTTTAAGGTATTCCGTTCGCACGAACGGTTCGGAGTTAGAGAAAGGATAAATAAAGGAAGTGATGGAAGGTTTAAACAATCAATCGCAATCTGATTTTCAGGAAAAAGAGGTTTCATTACAGGATTACCTCCGGATTTTATATCGTGGCAGATGGATCATCGGTATTTCGTTCGTATTGGTGATGATTATAACCACCTATGTTACTTTTACGACGACGCCGGAATATCAATCCACAACGCTTCTGTCACTGGCGGGCCGGCCAGGACAGACTTCGACGCTGTTTTCAAATCCGTTTATGCCGACCAACATGATGAAAGTGAATAACGAAATCGAAGTCCTCAAGAGCAATGCGTTATCCCGTCGCGTCATCGCCGCGCTCAGGGTGTCGCCTTATGCCGACACGCTGTACATTCTCGGAACGAGACATTATAACAAAAAGGGGATTGATTTTAAGAATGTCTTTGAGCCGTTAGCATTCAGTCTAAAGAGTATTTTCGGAAACATACCATTCGATACGTCTTCTGCGATCGATACACTGGACAGGGCGTTGGTTCGCGGTTTGCAAGCCAGCATGAAAGTGGAACCGATTCGGGAAACGGAAGCGGTCAGACTGACCGTCACATCCGCAAGCCCGATTGAAGCCGCATATCTTGCCAATATTATAGCGCGGGAATATTACAAACTGGATATTGAATTTAATTTAGGAGAGATCGTTGAGGTTAAGAATTTTCTCGAGGAACAGTTAGTCGATATTGAATCTGATCTGACCGCATCCGAGGAAGCGCTCAAGAATTTTCAAAAACGTGAAGGCGTATTCGGTCTTGATGAAACGGCACAGACTCTGATCGATCAGCTATCAACATTTGAGGCTACCTATTACACATCGCTGGCTGAACTAGAAGTCGCGAAGAAGAAATGGGACAATCAGCAGAGGATGCTGACGGAGCGCGAGCAGATGGTGTTAAAAGAGGCCGTCAATACGACTAATCCGTTGATTGCGCAATTAAGACAGTCCATCGCTGAAATCGAAGCGCAAAAGATCACTGCGATGGCGGTTCAGGGTTATAAGTCGGGCGACGTTGCCATTCAGGAATTAGATGGCCGTATTCAGGAACTGAAAGTTAAGTTATATAAAGAAGCGGAAAATCTGACGAATTTAGGTTTGTCACCGGAGGAACAGTCCAAAATATCTTCTGATCTGTTGCGCGATGTCCTTTTTACAAGCGTGGAAAAAATTGCATTAGAAGCTAAAAGCAGTGAGTATAAAAACTTGGTCGATCAATATGCGGCTAAACTCAATAAACTTCCTGAGAGCAGTTTGGAATATGCGCGTCTGGATCGCGAACGGCAGGTCAACGAAAAATACTACATTCTGATGAAAACAAAATATCAGGAGTCCCGCATCACCGAAGCGAGTAAAATCAGTAATGTTCGGATCGTCGATCCCGCCATTCCGCCGGAAAAACCGGTAAAACCTAAGAAGAAAATGAACATGTTGCTGGGATTGTTTCTCGGTCTCGGTCTCGGCGTCGGGATCGCATTCGTCAGGGATTATTTGGATCATTCAATCAAGAGCACCGAAGATTTACAGAGACTCGGACTTGCGACGGTTTCGATCATCCCGAAGATCGATGTGAAAAGCGCTATCGAGAAATCTCAAAAAGTGTTTAAAGGTGAAAACCTCGAGCATTCGCTCAAATCCCGACTCGTGACGCATTACGATCCGAAGTCATCCGTCGCGGAAGCCTACCGAACTTTACGAACAAATATTCAATTCATGAATCCGGATAATCCGATTCGGACGCTGGTCGTCTCGAGCGCTGGCCCGGGCGACGGAAAATCGACCACTGTCGTGAACATCGCGATTACGTTTGCCAGTTTGGGAAAGAAAACGTTATTAATAGACGGCGATCTGCGGAAACCGATCTTGCATAAGGTGTTCGATATCTCGCGTGGTCCCGGATTGACACATGCGATGATCGAGGATCTGAATGACACGGACATCATCCGGAAGACAGAAATTTCGAACCTGTACATTATCACCTGCGGAGATATTCCGCCCAATCCTTCAGAAATCCTGTCTTCTCAGAAGCTGAAAAACTTTATTGAGCGCATGAAGAGCGAGTTCGAAATCATTCTCTTCGATTCTCCGCCGATTATCGCGGTCACGGACGCCAGCGTCATTTCAAAAATGACAGACGCGATCTTACTCGTCGTCAAATCCGGTGTAACAGATACTCGTGTCGTGGCGCGCACAGTCGAACTACTCAAACAGGTCAAAACGCACCTGATCGGCGCCGTCCTGAATGGCGTCAACATCACCGCCGGTTACGATTCTTATTATTACTATTACCATTACTATTACTATTATGGCGATGGTGGAAAGAAGAAAAAAAAGACACGCTTTAAAAAACATCGGTCGGTGGAGCCAACCGAGTCTGAAAGATAACCGCTCCATTCGGATTCGACTGATGATTATCTAATGAAGGACGATTCATTCCAGTTCAATCGGATCGTTCAGGGTGACTGTCTCACCGGTATGTCTGATATGCCGGACGCGTGTGTCGATCTGATTGTTACCGATCCGCCGTTTGCCATTGAGTTCAAAGCCAAGCGAAGCAACTATCATCGAACGGCGAGTCGTGTGCTGGAAGGCTATCATGAAATTTCGACAGCCGATTACGGACAATTTACGCATCGATGGATGGATGCCGCCTTCCGTGTTCTCAAATGTTCCGGAAGTATGTACGTTTTTTCCGGATGGAATCACCTCAAAGATATTTTAACAGCCATCGACGACGTTGGATTCATCACGGTTAACCATCTAATCTGGAAATATCAATTTGGCGTTGTCACGAAACGACGTTTTGTGACATCACATTATCATTGTCTATACGTCTGCAAAGATGAGAAAAAACGGAAATTCTTCCCATTTTCCCGTTTTGATCCGACGGCGCGGGATACGCAAGGAAGCAGTTTACATTACCATGACAAGGAAGACGTTTGGTCGATTCATCGAGAATATTGGCACGGTGATCAGAAAACACCCACCAAACTGCCTTCGGAAATCATTCGGAAAATTCTCTCTTATTCCAGTGAAGAAAATGATGTCATTTTTGATCCGTTCCTCGGCTCCGGCCAGGTCGCTGTCGTCAGCAAAAAGATGAGCCGGCGCTATTTCGGTTTTGAGATCAATCCGGGTTATTATGAATTTGCCAAGAAACGGCTTGACCAGAATGCTTATCGACTGAAACCTGATGACGAATAAAATGTTTTCGTAAATATTTCAACGGCGCACAAATGCCAATTTTATACCAAACGAACTGTCATGAGAAATCACTCATTCGTATGGCATTCGACCCATTGATTCATCCGGAAAAGATCGAAGGTGTCATCATCGGAAACGATCTTGATTCCTTACTGAGCGCAGCTCTTCTGAAAACGCGGTTCGGATGGGATGTCGCCGGTTTTTACGACTATACATCGCTTTGGTTTTCCTCTGAAATGCCGAATTTTAAAGAAAAAATGTTATCGGGTAAATATTTAGCAATCGATCTGGACATTTTTCATCCGGCGATTCCGTCGATTGGTCACCATATTCTGGAATTTCAGGCGGATGTGAATCGTATCGGACTTCCCGAACAACGGTATTCACTCAATCCGAATTTCATCCGGGGAATCGATCTGAAGAGTTTTCAGCGAAAATATCCGCTCGGAACGATTCACTTCCTGTCGTGGTTACTGGACTGCGAACCTATTTCCGATGAGGCCGAATTGCTTATGTGGCTCGCCGATTCCAGTTTCATCAACGGCCAGCGATTCCATGACAATGTCGGGGAATGGATCAATGGATTTTTTAATTCTCACTCCTTAAATAAAGTTTTTCAGGAGGTTGATTCATTGGCTTTTGAGTTAAGACTTCGGAAAAAAATACTTGGTAAGTTGGAAAAAATACGTGGGATCGAACAAACCGGACAAGTTCGGTCACGATATCTGAACATCACCGGTTTCCAATGCCGCTGGCGCGATCCGAATTCCGATCATGGACAGATTGTAGACGTGCTGTCTTTAGTGGGGGAAATTACCGGTTGGCAAATTCCGGTTATTCCACTTCAATTCTGTCGTCTTAAAGGGAAACGATTCAGTAGCCGAATCGAAGAAATTCAAAAGACTCATTCTTCACTTGAAGCCTTTCTTCGGCAAAATCGGGTTTTTTCATACGTAATACCAACTCGTCAGACGGTGAATTACACGATGGATCTTCTCATTGGGAAATCCTGAGAATTGTTATGAATATACAACGAGTGAAATGTGATGGAAATCAATTTTGGGATTTTTTTTAAAGTAATACAGGAAATTGAAGAAAAAATTTTGAATTCGTGATATTATTCAAGTAAATTCATCTGCAAATTACTGTGAATTGAAAATGTTAGCAGTTGATATTAGTTCATTGGAAAAATTTTTATCCGATCCAAATTGGAGGGAAAAATGAGTAGAAATTCAGTATTTAGATCTATTACTATTGCATTTATTCTTGTTATTGCTGGGTTTGCGAGTCTTTCTGCTCAGACAGACCGTGTGACTTTTACCAATTTTCCTCAACAAAAATGGGTGCTAATGGGCTTTCCGGTAACGCCAAATAATACCAATGCGGACACAATTTTCAGTAAATACTTCAACGTTGCGGGAACCGATTGGCGTTTTTCTCGTTGGAATATCGGTCATCAGACATATATTCGATGGAACGAGCCCGATCCGAATCCGGCTGGCGGAACTGAAAATTGGGGCGATCCGGAAACGATTCGTCCGGGATTCAGTTACTGGATGTATCAATATCCGACCGCCAATGCGAATGTTGAAGTGACGGGAACTCTGATTCCTCAAACAACCGACTATTATATACCGATCGATCCCCCACAAGGATCATATGCAGGAATCACGATGGTCGCCAATCCGTTCAATTTTCCGACCGACTGGAAGAACACAATTGTCAAAGTCACTTCGGGAAGCGAATCGGAGGAAATGACACTGGAAGAAGCTAATCTCGCCGGATTGATCGATCCTTATGCATATAGATGGGATGTTGAAAACGGTGTCTATGTACCGTATCACCGCACGACCGGTGGCACATTCAACGTGTGGGACGGATACTGGGTTGAGCAAATTATGCTATCAGAAGGACAAATGATTAATTATAAAGTCGAAAGGGTCAGCAGTCACGATGACCACTCCAGAAAATTCCACGATCCGAGATGGGATGGTGATAAAGACCTGCTGGGTGAAGGTGGCGCAGACGAGACAGATCGCTTCAATTTTATCGTTTTAAATGCAGGGAGCACCTGTACAATTGCCACGATCAATCAAAATGATGAAATCACATTTGATTTAAACTTGCTCAATACCCCCGTGTCTCTGGAAAATGGCTTTAGCGCGAAACTCGTTGCCAAGAATTCGCTCGACGGTGGGTTGACCGAATATAAGTTTGAAATCTCGTCCTTGACGAATTCCAAGGCATTGGATCAGATTTGGTTCGATTTTCTGGTAGGCGCTACGGTCCAATCGCCGCTTCATCCCAGCGAAGGCGAACATCACTACACGACTTTCCGGACGCCTTACGAATCAAAAGCTTCCAAGGCTGATGTTTCATTGGAATTGAAAATCCCGCCGATTAATGTCGGGACAAAATCGCTTGGCAAGAAATCCGATCATTATCCGACGGCAAAAGCAACAACATCCGAACGCGACTGGTTCATTCCCATTTCGATTTTCGATGCGGGTAACTCGATACGCGATGACTACAATGGCATCGGCGTAATGAGCAATTCGTCAGATGATTACGATATCAACGACGCTAGAAATTTCACGCCGATGTTCTCCAAATTTGTCGATATTTATTTTAAACATGACGACATCAACGATCCACGCAATTACTGGTTTGAACACCCAACGAAAGTTTGTTATGATGTTCGTGCCGATTCTGCAACGAAAGTGTGGAATATGTCCGTTATGTCCGGGAAATCGCAGAATACAACTTTCACACTGAGTTGGGATGGCTCGTCTGTTACAAACGAATGGAGCGTAGAATTGCTCGATGTCACCAATCAGGTAACTATTGATATGAGAACTCAGAATTCCTACCAGTTTACGACGTCTGCGGATTCCGGGTATGTAAAAACGATGTTTCAGATTACCGCAGTTTACCTCCCACTTTCAAAAGTGGAAACCGAGACAAAGCCTGTACATTTCGTGCTCGGTGCCAACTTTCCGAATCCGTTCAATTCAGCGACCGTTATTCCGTTTGTTCTGGAAAAACCATCTATGACGATTTTGTCAATTTACTCAATGAATGGCAATCTGGTTAGAACGCTTTCAAATCGACGCCTGTCTACTGGCAAGTATGAATTTAAATGGGACGGCACTGATCAGTCGGGTAAACCGGTATCATCCGGAATTTACATATACAGACTGACATCTGATGGCCGTACCGAGATGAAAAAAATGTCATTTGTGAAATAAAAAGGGGAGAAGAGACTTTATGAACGACCAAGACACAAAGATATTGGAAGAGAAAGATAAAAAGCCGGTCTATTTTGCCCCGGGAATCGTCGAAAAAAGAGAGCTTAAGGTCGATTTGGTGACGAATATCGAGGAAACGCCGTCGCTTCCGGACGAACCGCCGCCACCACAGTAATAATCGGGAATTAGTCGATTCAAATTGTGGAAGATTTGCACGAGTTACTGCGTTCTGCAACGCAACCATTAACTATAACAACCAATGGAAACAGCATGTTGCCGACGATCGTGCCGGGAGCATTGTTGAAAGTGCTTCCTTTTTCTTCCGATAAAAACTTAATTCAACCTCAGGATTTGATTGTTTTTAATAACGGTTCACAGCTGATCTGTCATCGTGTTCTCGGAATTTTTCGGGTTGGACGACATGTTTATTACTATGAAAAAGGAGATGCCAATCGGCTTGGCTGGATAGTCAGCGAATCGAAACTCATCGGTAAAGTTACCGCCATCGATGGTCAAGCAATTCGGATTCATTCAAATCCGTCAGAAAATTCTACCAGTCGTTTTAAAATTCTTTGTGAAATCCTGTTAACGAAGTTGAAGAATTTTAGTCGCTTGGGATCGAATCCGAAATAGTCGATTTTTCTTATTTTGTCCCTGAAAAAACTCTTTATCCCAACCGAAAAAGTCTCTATATTTTTTACAGTGAAAAACGAGCAGATATTCTTATCGCAACTCTGTAAAATCGTCGTAAACGAGAAAACACCCGTTTCATGCGGTTTTAAAGAGATGATTTTCAATGAACCGCTTCTCATCAAAAAATGCAATTACCACCAAGTTCTGCCGCTTGTCTATTATTACCGTGAAGAATTGCAGAAGCAATTTCCCGTCTTGTCGGAAGATTTTTTCCAGCAGGCGCGAACCTATTCGGTTTTCAATGCGACGCGCGTCATTGTGTATGAAAATTTTCTTATAGAGTTAGATAAAAAACTTGCGGAATGTCAGATCGAGTATCGAATTCTGAAAGGACTCGTCACCGCGAGCGAACTATATACCGCATCTTATTTGCGCGCTTTCGGAGATTTGGACATCATTGTCAGATCGGAGTCGGTTACCGAACTGAACAATGTATTGACCGATCTCGGTTTTCAGCTGTCGGAAGATTTATACTCGGTCTTTCCCGAATCGATCATCCGGAAGTATTCGTTCGCGCGCCACTATATTCGTTCAACCGCGACGAATATTGCTGTCGATGTTCATCTGAATCTCAGTGGAAAACTTCACGCGTTTCAGTTCGACATCGAAGATTTCTGGAAAAATTCACGGTCGGTTAAAATCGGCGGCAAAAGTTATCCGACTTTCTCCAACGAATATCTCGCGGTTTATCTGCTCTATCACGCCTTCAAACATCACTATTTTAAATTGATGTGGATGATCGATTTTTTCAAGGTGATGGATATGCCGACGCTCGATGTAGTTGAATTCAAAAGGTTGATCGTCGAATACAAGATGGAGAAATTGTGGCGTATTTTCATTCGGATTTGCGTTCAAATATTTGGAAGACTTCCGGTTTCCGTCGCATCGCCAATTTTAGCAAAATACAGTCCGATCGACTCCCGGAAAATCAACGCTGAATCCATTTTAAGAGGTGTTCTGCCATATTCACCGTCCAAAGCGCGGATCATCCTGCCGATGGTTTATCTGAGCGGATTCGGTAGAAAGACCCGATTTCTGTTCCGGCAATTATTCCCGCCGCGGGAAGTCATCCGCGATTTTTATTGTCGAAAAGATTTGGCGCTGAATTGGCGGAATTATTTTAAATTACGGAAAAAGACGATCCTTGAGATGATGAACCTGTAAAAAGTTTGGAGAACGAAAGATGTGCGCTCATAAACGTGCCGACGAAATCGAGTGGAAAATGTTTGACGACGAAAGCCTGCTTCTGAACGTCAAAACGGGTTTCTATTTCCGGCTCAACGCGGTTGGGAGTTATATCTGGTCGAACCTCGACGGCAGTCGGAATGACGATGAAATCATTCGGATGATCGCCGATACGTTCGATACGACTTCCGAACAGGCACGTACGGATTATCGTGCTTTCATTGCCGAACTGTCCGAAGAAAAATTAATTCTTAACGACTGCTAACCAATCATGTATTCATATTCGCGGCAACTCAATCTTTTGCATTTTATCATTCATCTCCACGCCAACGATTCGCGCGTGCTGGATATTCTGTGCGACGATTTTATCTACAATCCAAAGGCTAAAAACGATTTCGTCCGGTCAGAATTCCACTTTTACATTCTGGTCGAGGACGACGATCGGACGATAGAAAAGCCGAAAGGCGATTTTTCTTATAGTTACGATTTCGAAGCCAATGTGCTTCATTTGAAATACCTGAACGGCGCGATCAATATTGACATCGATTATACAAAACGGAGCGTGTTCGCCGTTATCAGCCGCAGTACGCTTTTCTGTGGCGCCGCGCTCGGAAACTGGATTATGACGATTCCGATGGCGGAATTTCTCAAAGAGTACGGAATGTATTTCATTCATGCCGCCTGTCTGGAATATGAGGGAAAGTCCGTTCTGTTTGCCGGAAAATCCGGTTATGGAAAGACGACGATCTCGTTGGGACTCATGAAAATGGGATGGAATCTGATCGCCGACGACGAGGTATTTCTTTTTGATAAAGTGGCTTTTTACGCGGTCGGCGGACCGGAAAAGGCGAAAATATCCTATAAGACTTGGCAGAAATTCGTTGACATTCTCGGCGAAACGGATGTTTTTCCGAATAAGCGAACGATCAACTTATCCGTGCTTTTCCCTGACAAGATGCGTGAATTCGGGAAAGTTCATTCTCTCTGCCTGATTCGGCAGGGAACCGAAAATCGAATCAATCGTCTGAAACCGATTGATGCGTTTCAGTGCCTGTTTTCACTGGCTTTCCTGAATTCAAATCCGGAATCTACCCGGAGTAATTTCGAGTTTCTCGCGAATCTATGTCGCAACTGCTACTGTTACGATCTGGAAAATAACCTCGATTTCGATTCGCTTCATACCTTTTTACTTGACGAATTGTTTGTTCACCCTGATAGAGCGAATGGCTGAAAATCAGACTGTAATCCGATTGAAAAAAGGCATTATACGCCTTAATTTAGGTGAGATTTTAAGCAATCGGGAATTGCTTTTCTTCTTCATCTGGAAAGAGATCAAAGTGCGATACAAACAAACCGTGCTCGGTATCGGCTGGGCGCTTCTCCAGCCATTGATTCAAATGATCATCTTTTCGGTTCTCTTCGGCAGGTTAATGAAAGTTCCTTCACAGAATTTTCCATATCCGATTTTCGTCTATTCCGCTCTGCTTCCCTGGACTTTTTTTTCGTCGGCGATGACGCTGTGCAATAACTCTGTGATGAATCACGCCGGACTGATTCGGAAAGTCTGGTTTCCGCGCCTGCTGATTCCGCTCAGCGCAATCGGTACAGCATGCATCGATTTTATAGCGGCGTTGGTTGTTCTGTTCGGACTGATGTGGTTTTCCGGTGTTGCAGTTACGTGGGATCTATTGTTTTTGTTGCCGCTGATCGTGGCTGAAATTTTATTATTGACGGGAATCGGTTCATTCATCGCCGGATTGTCGGCAACGTACCGCGATTTCAGGCAAATCGTTCCGTTCGGTATTCAGATTTGGATGTTTCTGACGCCGGTCATTTATCCGGCGTCCATTGTAAGCGCGCGGCATCAGTGGCTATTCAACTTGAATCCCATGACGGGAATCGTCAACGGATTTCGCGCTGCAATTTTAAATTTACCGCCTGACTGGAACGCTCTCGGATTTTCACTATGCGAGATTTGTTTATTTCTGCCGATCGGAATCCTTTATTTCAATCACGTTGAAACACAGTTTGCGGATCGAATGTAAAGATGCCGAAGGACGCAATTCAAATATTTCGGTTGGGTAAAAAATATCCCTTAAACGAAGCAGAACGATTCGATCAACTCCGGGAAGCCATCTCGGATTGGATATCGCGTCCGTTTCGTTCCTCAACTTTCCACGTGGAAAAAAACAACGAATTCATCTGGGCATTGAAAGATATCGATCTGTCCGTTCGACCGGGTGAAACGTTGGGAATTATTGGAAGAAACGGCGCCGGGAAAAGCACGTTGCTGAAAATCCTTTCCCGTGTCACTCAACCAACCGAAGGAGAAGCGATCCTGAACGGTTCTGTATCCTCTTTGCTGGAAGTGGGAACGGGTTTTCATCCGGACTTGACCGGCCGCGAAAATATTTATCTCAACGCTGCGATTTTGGGAATGAACCGTCGTGCTATCCGGGAAAAATTTCAGGAAATTGTTGAATTTTCAGAAGTCGGACAATTTCTGAACACTCAGGTGAAAAAATACTCCAGCGGTATGGCGGTCAGACTGGCGTTTGCCATCGCGGCTCACCTCGATTCCGAGATTATGCTGATCGATGAAGTGCTGGCGGTCGGTGATGCATCATTTCAGCGTAAATGTCTGGATAAAATGGAATCAAACGCTCGGAGCGGTCGAACCATTTTATTCGTCAGCCATAACCTGCCGGCGATCGAGCGATTATGCAGTCGTTGCATCGTCTTTGAAAAAGGAATGATCGTTTTCGATGGAAAACCTAATGAGGCAATCGATTTTTATTACCGGACGCAGGTTTCAACCGGCGATCATTCCGCGTTCGATCTGGCGGATTCCACACGTTCTGGAACCGGCAAAGCGCGATTCACCTGTCTCGAGATTCGGTCGAATCCGCCGCATCGTGGAAACATCGTCCAATCCGGGAAGCAAATGGACATTTTCCTTCGGGTAAAATCGCTGATGTCGGTTATGAATCCGCAAATTGCGATACTCCTGAAAGATCAAACCGGACGGACGCTTTTTGGAATGAATACAACCGAGGTGTTGCAAAAAATCCGGATTCTGGATAAGGATACAGAGATTTGTTGCAGCATTCCTGAAGTACCATTAAAAGAAGGCGTCTATTTTATCGATTTGTGGATAACCGAGTCGAATGAGACGGTTGATTATGTCCGGTATGCTTCGTCGGTTACGATTGTTCCGAACGATTCGAATCCTCTAAATCAGCAACTAACCACGGGGTACGGCGGGTTGATTTTTGTTAAACACGAATGGAAATTTCAGCAAACCTGATTGAAATTCGGGAACGAAGTGTGTGTCAGGTCACGCACATACCACGAATCTAAAAAATATGAGGGAGAAAAGCCCGGTTACCGTCGGAATTTTGTATTGCCAAAGAGAGTTGAATTTCTTAAAATAACACCCGTGAAGTGCGAACGAAATGCCTCAAACCGATAAAACAGATATTTTACAGCCAACCGCATTTCGATCAACTGAGTTTTGGGTTACGCGAACTGGTGAAATTTGCCCATTTCGCCGATTCTGTTTACGACCTTTTCTGAAAATAAATTCATCTATAAAGTTTTGTAGTTTGAATATAAAATAAGGGCAAATGTGATTTGAGCCTCGTCGGTGCATGTGACTGAGGAGGCGGAGCCGTGCCCGGAGCTATTTAAATCTCCAATTTTCAATTTGCCACATTTCTTAAAAAATTATTTAGGAGCCATTACATGAAAATCCCCTTGCTTGATCTGAATGCGCAATTGGCGACAATCCGTCCCGAACTGAAAGATGCAGTCAGTCGGGTCATCGAATCCACTCATTATATCATGGGACCGGAAGTCGCCGATCTGGAACAGAAAATTGCCGGTTATTCCGGCGTGAAGTACGGGATCGGCGTTTCGTCAGGGACAGACGCTTTACTCGTCGCTTTAATGGCTTTGGATATTCAACCGGGAGATTGGGTCATCACGACGCCCTATTCGTTTTTTGCCACTGCCGGTGTGGTTTCGCGTTTGAAAGCGGTCCCGGTTTTTATAGATATCGATCCCGAAACCTACAATATCGATCCACTTAAGTTGAGAGATTGGTTCGGCCAAAATCCTGACAAGGTCAACAAAGTAAAAGCGATCATTCCCGTTCATCTGTACGGACAATGTGCCGATATGGATCCGATTCTTGAGACTGCCGATCGGTACGGGATTCCCGTCATCGAAGACGCGGCGCAGGCAATTGGTTCGCAGTATCCATCCAAGACGGGCATTAAAAGAGCCGGATCGATGGGAACGATGGGTTGTTTTTCCTTTTTCCCCAGCAAGAATCTGGGTGGAATCGGAGATGGCGGCATGGTTATAACCAATGATTCGGCATTAGCGGAAAAATTGGTCAAACTCCGGAATCACGGCTCATATCCAAAATATTTTCATTCGATGATAGGCGGAAACTTCCGTCTCGATACAATTCAGGCGGCGGTTTTGTTGATCAAACTCCCGCATCTGGAATCTTGGAGCCGCGCCCGGCAGGTTCATGCCACTCATTACGATACACACCTGAACATTCCGGAACTTAAAATCCCGAAGGTTGCTTACCGGCGTGAGTCTCATATCTACAATCAATATATTCTTTCCGTCGCGGACAAACGTGATGAGTTGCGAAAATGGCTCTCTGAAAATCAGATCGGAAACGAAGTCTATTACCCGGTGCCTTTTCATCTGCAGGAATGTTTCAAAGACCTTGGCTATGGGAAAGGCGATTTTCCAAACAGCGAATATGCCGCCGAACATACGATCGCATTACCGGTCTATCCCGAGCTGACGATGGAAATGCAGGATTATGTGGTAGAGAAAATCAAGGCGTTTTATAAGGCATGAGTGAATGGATGTATGACTGCATAACTACATGGATGATATGTCTGAAATAGTTTCGACACGAAGAAATATTAACAGAGGTTTCCGGAAACTGGATATATGAAAATTATCTATCGAATATTACAAAATGGTCGTTGAAATTATGGCTAAACATCAAGATATTCCTTTTAAAATTCTGGCGCAGGTAGAGGATTCTGCTCTGTCAATTTCATCGAATATTGCCGAAGGATACTCTCGCCGGACACTAAAAGAAGATCTTAGATTCAATGAAATTGCACTCAGTTCGGCAGCAGAAAATTGTTCTCAAATTCATGCTTTGACAGAATCCGAGCAAATTTCCCACAGTGAGTTTGATTTATTGGATGTGAAATTATATGAAGTTGAAAATAAGATAATTCGAATGAATCAATCGTTGATAAAGAAAATGAATAGCGGTGAGAAATGGGAATCGGACTATCAATGACCCTCATCCATGCATCCATGCATCCATGCATCCATGCATCCATCCTTTAATATTCATCTAAACCTTAGGTAATTAAAATGAAATTTTTCATTCATGAAAGCAGTTACGTCGATGACAATGTCGAGATCGGCGAAGGAACGAAAATCTGGCACTTTTCACATATTCAGGCGGGTACAAAAATCGGCATGAAAGTTTCGATCGGTCAGAACGTGAATATCGGCAACAATGTCGTCATCGGGAATTTTGTAAAAATTCAAAACAACGTGTCGGTTTATGAAGGCGTGACGCTGGAAGATTATGTCTTTTGTGGTCCGTCGATGGTGTTTACGAACGTGATGGATCCGCGATGCAAATATCCGCAGCGTGGAACGGAATTTTACCGAAAAACGCTGGTTAAAGAAGGGGCTTCAATTGGAGCAAATGCGACGATCGTTTGCGGGAATACTGTCGGCAGACATGCGTTTATCGCCGCCGGAGCCGTTGTGACGAAAGATGTTCCGGATTATGCCTTAATGATCGGCGTTCCTGCCCGACAAAAAGGTTGGGTCTGTGAATGTGGAGAAATTCTTCCCAAGGTCGATCATGAGGTGAAATGCCCAAGATGCGGATTGGAATACTGGCTTGAGAAAGAGAAATTGCTCGCAAAGGGCGCTAAGTAATGACAAGTCCGCAAAAACTGGAAATGTGAACTAAATTGAATACTCGATGACTGAAAACGAGATTTCCAAAATCATTCTTGATGTGTCCTTTAGTTTGCACACAAAGTTCGGACCCGGTCTGTTTGAATCGGTTTATGAAGATTTGATGGCATACGAACTGGAGAAAAATGGCCTTCATGTCGAGAAGCAAAAAATCCTTCCGGTCGTTTATGAAAATCTCCGAATGGAATCGGCTTTTCGGATTGATTTGTTGGTCAATAATGCAGTGATAGTTGAGATCAAATCGGTGGAATCTATTTTACCTGTTCATAAAAAGCAGTTATTAACATATTTGCGATTGGCAGATAAAAGGCTTGGCTTACTGATTAACTTCAATGAAGCACATTTGAAAGATGGAATTACTCGAATCGTAAATAACCTGGTTTAATTTTCCCAAAATAAAACCCCCTTTGCGTCCTTTCCTAACCTTATAATCCTTTGCGAGAGATAACTATGAAAAACATTGCTCTGATCGGTTGCGGTAGGATTTCGAAGAACCATTTCGAATCCATTGCCGCCTTAAAAGATGAATTGAAACTCATCGCAGTCTGCGATATCCTTGAAGATCGCGCACGCGAGTCCGGTGAAAAATATAGTGCTGATTGGTACACGGATTACGATAAAATGCTCCAGCGCGGAGACATCAATGTAGTCTCGGTTTGCACGCCCAGCGGTTTGCACCCCGAACATGGAATTCTTGCCGCGGAAAAGGGGATTAATGTCATTTCCGAAAAACCAATAGCGACCAAATTGGAAGAGGCCGACAAACTCATCCAGGCCTGCGATGCAAATCATGTTCAACTATTCGTCGTCAAACAGAACAGGCTGAACACGACACTTCAATTGCTGAAAAAGGCTATCGATAAGAACCGGTTCGGAAAAATCTTCGTCGTTCAGTCGAATGTGTTCTGGCAAAGACCGCAGAGTTATTATGATATGGCCAAATGGCGCGGCACCTGGGAATTTGACGGTGGCGCTTTTATGAATCAGGCGAGTCATTATGTCGATGCGATTTGCTGGTTGATCGGTCCTGTCGAAAGCGTCATGGCGGAAACGGCGACGATGGCGCGTCATATCGAAACGGATGATACCGGTTCGGCAATCATCAAATTCAGGAACGGCGTCATCGGTTCAATGAACGTTACGATGCTGACCTATCCGAAGAATTTCGAGGGTAGTATTACGGTGATTGGCGAAAAAGGAACCGTCAAGATTGGCGGCGTCGCGGTCAATCACATCGATAAATGGGAATTTGAGGATTATGACGATGACGACCGGCTGATTCAGGAATCAAATTATAATCCGCCGAATATTTATGGGCTCGGTCATTTACCCTATTACAAGAACGTCATCGCCACGTTGAATGGAAACGCGGAAGCCAATACGGACGGACGAAGCGGCAGAAAATCGCTGGAAGTGATTCTCGCAATCTATAAATCGGCACAGACAGGCAGGAAGGTTCCATTGCCGCTGAAATTGTAGAATAGGAAAACGGTATCGGATGACAGGGATCGGTGGGAGAATTTTAATTAATCCGAAACCTGTTACCCGAAACCGGTAATCGTTCTAATATATTTTTTAAACTTATCATAACAGGAACTCATCTAATAACATCGTGTTAAAGGAAGGTGCAAATGAATGACACAAAAATTGGAATCGTTGGACTTGGGTATGTCGGTTTACCGCTGGCTGTTGAATTCGGAAAAAAATTCGACACCATCGGCTTCGACATCAATCTCAAACGTGTGAACGAACTGCGAAACGGTATCGATCGCACGTTAGAAACCGAAACCGAAAACCTGAAGTCGGCAACGCGGCTGACCTACACAACGAACTATCTCGATCTTAAACCATGCAACTACTTCATCGTGACGGTTCCGACGCCTATCGATAAATATAAAAACCCGGACCTCACACCGGTTATCAAATCGACTGAAACCGTCGGCAAGGTTTTATCGAAAGACGATATTGTCATTTATGAATCGACAGTCTATCCCGGTTGCACCGAAGAAATTTGCGTGCCGATCCTCGAAAAGGAGAGCGGGTTGAAATTCAACGTCGATTTCTTCTGCGGTTATTCACCGGAAAGAATCAATCCGGGTGACAAAGTTCACACGGTGACGAAAATCCGGAAGATCACATCCGGCTCGACGCCTGAGATCGGGAAAAAAGTCAACGACCTGTATCAATCCATTATCACAGCCGGAACGTTTCTCGCCTCGTCATTGAAAGTTGCCGAAGCCGCCAAAGTGATCGAAAATTCACAACGCGACATCAATATTGCATTCGTGAACGAACTGGCGAAACTATTCAACGTTCTCGGAATTGATACTCATGAAGTCTTAGCCGCCGCCGGTACCAAATGGAACTTCCTTCCTTTTCAGCCGGGACTCGTCGGCGGTCATTGTATCGGCGTCGATCCCTACTATTTGACTTATAAAGCACAGGAAGTCGGTTATCATCCCGAGGTCATTCTTTCCGGACGCCGCATCAATGACTCGATGGGATTTTACGTCGCCGGTCAGATCATTAAACTGATGATAAAAACAGGTCATACGGTTTCGGGATCGAAAGTTCTCGTTCTGGGAATGACCTTTAAGGAAAATTGCCCGGACATCCGCAACTCCCGTGTGATCGACATTATCGACGAACTGAAACAATTCGGTTGCAACGTCGATGTTTACGATCCATGGGCAGATCCGGAAGAAGTTCAACACGAATATAAAATCGCCATGCTCGATAAGCCGGAAGCTAAAATCGGGTATGATGCGATCGTTCTCGCCGTCGCGCATGACAAATTCAATGAAATGGATATGAGTTCGTTGAAGAATGGTCATGCGGTCATTTATGACGTGAAAGGTTTTTTAAAGAATTCCGACGGGAGACTTTGACTGAAAATTGCACGGAGGATTTGTTCGATAATCGGAGTGCATTTGACCCGTAACATTGATTATAAGGTGGTTAAATGCTTCATAAAAACCGGTTAAGTAAGTCCTGGATTCTACTTCTCGGTGCATCATTCAGCGGAACTACCGCTCTAAAAAGTTTTACAAAACCACGATCATCTAAAACATTAACCTTCCGAAATGAATCCGTAGAAAGGCTAAAATGCAGACATTATTAAACTACGGCTTTGAACAAATCGAATGGCAGATCGCTTTACTTTCGTTCCTGATGGCGCTCTCTCTGTCCAGTCTGATCGCTCTGGTTTATGAAAGAACGTTTCAGGGACTTTCGTATTCCCGAAGTTTGGTGCAAAGCATGATTCTCGGTTCGCTAATTTCCTGTATGCTGATGATCGCGATCGGCGACAATATCGCACGCGGAATCGGTATTGTCGGTTCGTTGGCCATCATTCGTTTCCGGACGAATTTGCGCGACCCGCGTGATCTTGTATTTCTTTTTGCATCGCTGGGCGTCGGTGTGGCTTCAGGTGTTCAAAGTTATGTCACCGGAATAACAGGCGCGGTTATTTTTTGCCTTGCGGCATTGGCGCTGGCAAGTTCTCCATTCGGAACGCGCCGAAAACACGACGGTTTGCTGCGCTTTCAGGTTCCACCCGATCCTGCGACGACAAATAAAGTTGCGGAGATTCTTCAGAAACATACAAAGCGATTCGTCCTGGTCACGATGCGGGATGTCGCGCAGGGACAGGTCGTCGAATATGCGTATCAGGTGAAATTATCCGCTCCCGACGATAACAGGATTCTCCTGTCCGCTCTCGAACAGGTTGACGGAATGCGCAGTCTGACTTACACGAATCTGGAGGCGGGCATCGAACTGTGAACGCTTATGAAGAAAAATAAATTCAGACAAACACGAAAAATAAACTGGTACGTCCTTCTATGGGCGGCATCCATTTTGCTCGCTGTTTATCTTTTTCACACATGGCAGGTCGAGAAAAATTTACTCGGGATCGTTGAACGAAGAACCCACTTTGTCGGTGCGCAGGAATCCGGGCGTGTTCAGACATTACTGGTCCAACCGGGCGATAAAGTCTCAAAAAATCAGTTGCTGGCGGTGCTCTACATGTCGGATTTAAAGAGCAATCTGGAGAATCTGCGTGCTGAACTTGGCCGTCTTCAAAAAATGGAAAACGCGCGTCGAAACGCTTATACGATGCAGGTCGAGCGGGAAAGATTACGTCTGGATAACGAAGTTTCCGATTTGCTCGAACGCATGGCCAGGATCGAATCGAAAAGCGCCGAATTGGCCGGCGTCAACGCTTTAATCCAGCGTCTTCAATCCGCTCAGGATGCCGGTTTAGGTTATAATCGCGATCTCGCCGAACTGAATATTCAGCGTGACGCTTTAGTGGCATATCTCAATGAATTACGTCGTGAATTACCGAATCAGCCGGCTAAATCCGAAATTTTTTCAGAATCGAAACATACCGGAAAAAACATTAATACGGATGATATGACCGAAGCGATGCTCACCGAAGGAATGAAACACACGGAAGAGCTGCGGCGTGAGATTGTCGAAACGGAATATCGCATCAATCTGCGGACTTTGGTATCGCCTTGCGACGGTTATGTAACGCAGGTGCTTGCCGGATCGGGTGATATGGTCAAGGCATTCGATTCGATCATGACTGTCGAAGAAACGCATCCGAGCCGGCTGACGGTTTACATTCCCGAACACTCGACTTTACAACCACAAATTGGAAATCCGGTCAGGATTTATTCATCGCGTAGTAAAAAATTTGCCACAACCGGAACGGTTTCATTTATTCATCCCGGCTACACGCGGGCTGAAGACCGGATTTCATTTCGCGGTCAGGTTTTTTGGGCGAGGAAAGTTCAGGTCGATCTCAATTCCGATCATCATCTCGTGCCCGGCGAAGTCGTGACCGTCCGCCTTGGGAATATCGGTAATCTCGTTCAAACTTTCAATTCCAATGTCGCCGCCGCCGAATCGGTCGCCACGTTGATCGAGCATGATCCCGACAATCCGCCGCCGATAAAAAATATGGAAGTACCTCAAAACTTTAAGATGATAACGAGTTTCGAACCTTCCGGCGTCGCGTGGAGTCCGACACTGAACGAATTTCTGTTGGTCAGCGACGATACCGGCATTAAAGATTCAAAAAGCGAACACGCGCCTTACATTTTCCGGATGAATGAATCCGGAAACGTGAATCCGCAACCACAGAAACTGTCGGGAATCGCGTCGGTCAACGATCTCGAAGGAATCACCGCCGCCGGAAACGATACGTTTTACCTGATCTCTTCCCAGAATATCAGTAAAAAAGGTAAACGACCGGTCAACCGCGAATTTTTACTAAAGATCGTTCGCAAAGACAACGATCTGTTTGTAGTCGATAAAGTGAATTTACTGACTTTGATCCTGCAATCTTATTCACCCGGGGAACAAATACAACTCGGCTTATCCACGAAAGAAGCCGATCAACGACCCAGAATCAACATCGAAGGCATCGCTTCGGATGGTCAGTCGCTTTATTTTGGTTTGAAACAGCCGATTGCGGAAACCGGTGCCATTATCTGGAAATTGGAAAACCCGCAAACGATGTTCGACAATAAAAAAATCGAACCGGGACAGTTGACACTTTTCGGAACGATAAATCTGAAAGGTCCGAATGGGCAACCGGCTGGCATCTCGGACATGTGTTTCGATCTCGACGGCAAATTGTGGGCGCTTTCCACGATCCCTGACGCCGGCCAAAAAGATCAACTCGGTGCTCTGCATCGCATCGATCGTTTCGCGGACGGACAATTGGAAGCCAAAATGACTTTTCATTTTCCCGGGATGAAACCGGAAGGACTCTGCTTTCAGAGCCGGTCGCGCCTGTTGATCGTTTTCGATACAGACAACGAAACGCCCACCTACTGTTTCATCAATCCGGAACAACTATAAGCGAGCCGAACCAGATAATGTTTCAGAAAAATTTCAGACACTTGCCATATCTTTTCGCAGGAATATTTTTCGCCTGTTCGATCCCGATTTGTTTTTCGGCGGAACCGATTTCCCGCGCCGGTAATGCGTTGAATCTGAGTGAAAAGATCGAGATCAGCCTCGTCGATAAACCGCTGACCGAAGCGGCTCTTGTCGAGATGAGAATCAAAAATAGTCGCAAACTTCAGTCCATGGTAACCAACGTGGATATTGCAGATTACAGGTTGAAATCCGCCCGGAATATTCCGAATCCGGAACTGCGGGTCAGCGACATCACGACGCGGAACTTTAATGATGAATTCGACGAAATGCGCATCGGTATGCGTTTTCGCTTGCCGGGACTCGGTGAAATGGGCGAGGACAGGCAGGATGCGAGGGTGCAACTCTGGGAACAGAAAAGTGATGAATTGCTTTACCGTCAACAGTTGATCGCCGACGTCCGCCGGGATTATTTCTCCGTTATTTTACATGACAAACTGAAAATTCTCTCCGAGAAGAGAGTGGATCTGGAAGGCCGCCGACTCAATGTCATTGAAGAAATGGTGACGGTTGGAACCCGTTCGATCGTTTATTTCACAAAGGCCAGAATGCGGCATGCCGATTCCGTCAACGATTATTCGCGGGAAATTCAAAACCAGATCGAATCCCGGCGAAAACTTTCCAAACGCACCGGCATGGACATCAATTCTCCGCTCGAAGAAACCGACCTGCCGGAAGTCACGCTCGGGTTGGATCGCCTGACCGAAATCGCCTACAAGAATCGTCCCGAAATGCAATTAGTCGCGCAAAGGATCGAATTCGCGATGAAACAAAACCGGCGCGAACATTTAAAGGTTCTGCCGTGGTTCAATTTTGTCGAACTGAATTATCACGTCGAAGCGAACAACAAAGCCGACTGGGGCGAACTGACGATGGGAATCGATATCCCGCTTTTCAACTTGAATCGCGGAAATATCAAAGCCTCGACGCTTGCCGTCAAGAAAAAGGCAGTCGAATCCGACGCCGTCAAAGAGACCATCGGTTATGAAGTCAACACAGCTTATACGGTGTATCGGGATCTGTTGCTGGATTGGAAAAACTTTTCTGATGAATCCGATACACTGATTGCCGAAGCCACTCAGGTCATCGAACAGGCGAAGCATCATCAGACACTGTTGATGGATGAAGTGATGGAAATGGAATTGACCATCCTGGAAACACAGGAAATTCTCGCGCAAAAGAAAAAAGATCTTGCGGACGCACTTTTAGACCTATGTATCACAATAGGCGTCGAAGATTACGCGAGTTTGCAGAATTGATATGACAGACGATCTGAGTAAAATCCGGCGTTACGAACTGAAATACGCAATCACCGAATCCGTTGCGGGTGAAATCCGCAATTACATCCGGAATGTCTGCGTACCGGACAAGCATGTCGAGACCGGGAAAAATTATTATGTCGTCAATAATATCTATTTCGATACCGACGATCTGCGGTTTTATTACGATACGAAATACCGCAAATTGACGCGTTTCAAGGCGCGCGCCCGCTATTACGGTCTCAAAGCCAGTGGAAATATTTGGCCGGAGATCAAATTCAAACATGCAAATATCGTCTGGAAAGTTCGAAAAAAAATATCCACGCGTGAATGGGCAGATCAGTTTTCACCGCAGGTCTTCGATTGTTTATTGAACGCGGTACAACCGTGCGTGAATACTTTTGAAGATATCGTCTATTGGTTTGACGCTCACTCGGTTTCGCATGTCCGGTATGTGCGCGAGCCTTATGTCAGCGTTCAGGATGATTACGGGCGGATCACTTTCGACCGCGAACTTTGTTATCGCCGGATGGACGGTTCCATCGATCTCGATTACAACGAAAGCGAAATGCTTTATTATGACGATCCGATGACGACATTCAATCCGCGATCGCTCGTTTTACTGGAAATCAAAACCGAAACGCTGGTTCCGTACTGGGTAATTCAAATGATCAAAATGTTCGGTCTCGCCCAGCGGCCGTTCTCGAAATATTGTTACAGCATCGACAACATGCTCGAAAGAAATTCGACTACGCGGGAATCGGTTTTTAACTTAACCTGAATAATTAACCGTACAAGGGCAAAGAGAGACCTGAATTGACCACGAAAAGAGACGAAATAGGGACGAAAAAAAGAGCAAAATAAAGAAAAACACGGGGAAAAACTTGGATAGAAAAGCGAAAAGACTTACCACAGAGAGACCGGAATTGACCACGAAAAAACACGAAAAAACACGAAAAAGAAAAAATAAAGGAAAATGCGGGGAAAAACTTGGATAGAAAAGCGAAAAGACTTACCACAGAGAGACCGGAATTGACCACGAAAAAACACGAAAAAGCACGAAAAAGAAAAAATAAAGGAAAATGCGGGGAACTTGGATAGAAAAGGGAAAAGACTCGCTACAGAGAGATCGGAATTGACCACGAAAAGAGACGAAATAGGGACGAAAAAAAGAGCAAAATAAAGAAAAATGCGGGGAAAAACTTGGATAGAAAAGCGAAAAGACTCACTACAGAGAGACCGGAAATTGACCACGAAAAAACACGAAAAAGAAAAATGCGGGCAACTTGGACAGAAAAGGGAAAAGACTTACTACCGTACATATTACACCTCCGACGCGAATATGAATGACGAATGTTCATTTGCAGTAGCCCTCGGATTCATCCGAGGAGTAAATTTCGGGGTAAACAAATGATGTGGATTAAATAGTTCAGGAAATCTGGATAGTTTTTATGAGAGTTCTCAAATCGTTTTCTTTCTGGATGATTTTCATGGTTGCGCATGTACTTTTGGCCGGCGATGTGACGATCAACGAAATCATGTACAACAGTCCCGGCGATACGGACATTGAATGGGTTGAACTTACCAACAACAGCGGCGCCGCAGTGGATTTATCCGGATGGTATTTGATCGACGACAACGAAGATCACACCCATTGCGTGCTTTCCGGAACGCTTGCCGCGGGCGGTTATTTGGTCGTTGCAAGGATCGTTTACCAGTTTCAGGTCGCTTTCCCGACCGTTACGAATGTTTTTTCGACCGGATTCGGCGCCGGAACGGATGCCTGGTCTTTGAGCAACGGCAGCGATATTGTTCGATTGTTCGACGGCTCCGGTCAACTGCGCGATGTCGTCGAATATCAGGACGGCGATGATTGGCCGAACGGTGCGGACGGCGATGGTCCCTCTCTGGAACTCCTGAATCCGAATTATGATAATGCTTTGGCAACCGCCTGGCGTTCCAGTTCGGCGGATGGCGGCACTCCCGGAATTGTCAACAGCGTTTATACGGCCAATGCGGCTCCTGTCTGCAAAGATGGATTTCGTTCTGTCGATCTTCCGACGCATTCCCAAACCGTCGCAATCAGGGTGTTCGCTTACGATCACGAGGGAATAAACAGCGTCAATCTGATGGTCAGTACCGGAAACGGTTATACGGCTACCGCGATGGCTGACAACGGTCTGAACGGCGACGCGGTTTCCGGCGATTCCGTTTTCACAGCTGTCATTCCCGCGAAAAACAGCGGAGTGCTTGTCAAATATTATGTGATCGTGCAGGATATGATCGGGCAAACCGACACGTGGCCGAACAATGCTCCCAATGAATATCAGGCTTATACTGTCGATTATACACCGCCCGCTTTGATGATCACCGAAGCCATGGCGGCGAATCAATCTACGAATAAAGACGGAGCCGAAGAATATGACGACTGGTTGGAAATTTATAACAACGATTCTCAAACGGTCAGTCTGGCTGGAATGTTCGTCAGCAGTTCGATGGACAATTCTCAGGCGTTTGAACTGCCCGATGTCGATCTCGATCCGGGTGAATATCTGCTCGTTTGGGCGGACAACGATACCGAGCAGGGCAGTTTGCATGCCGATTTTAAATTATCCGCAAGCGGTGAAGACGTTGCGCTCTTTGAGACGATCGATCACGGCAATGTGCTGATTCATGGCTGGTCATTTGGCGTCATGGCATCGGATATTTCGATGGGTTTTCCATCCGCGTTGAGCAATACCGCGCCTGAATATCTCAAGACGCCCACGCCGGGCGCAACCAATGAAACCAGCGCGTTCTTTTCCGATGTTTGTATCAACGAATTTCTATGTACCAGCAATTTCGGCGGCACCGACGATTGGGTGGAAATCTATAATCGGGGAAATAATGCCTTCGATCTGTCCGGTTGCTTTCTTTCCGACAATCTCGATGAACTGGCCAAATGGACTTTTCCCGCGAATACGATTCTTCAGCCGGGCGCACATCTTGTAATTTATGAAGACGCGCTCGGTTTTAGTTTTTCTTCTACCGGAGATGAAGTGATCATGCTTACGGCGGCGGACAGCACAACCGGTCTGGATTATTTCGATTACGGCGAGCAGGTTGCCGATCACAGCCATGGGCGTTATCCGGATGGAATGAGCAGATGGTATTTCTTTACGAATCCTACCAAAGGGGAAGCGAACGCCAATCCGTCTTCATTGCAAAATGAAAAAAGCGTTTTACCGACGGAAATATACCTTTATCAAAATTATCCCAATCCGTTCAATCCTTCCACGACGATTTCGTTTCTTCTTCCGTCCGAACAGAATGTTCGCTTGGCAATTTATGATATGCTGGGGAAAGAAGTTGCAGTCATCACCGATGGAAATCTGACTTCCGGAAAACATACATTTCGCTGGAATGCCGAAAATCAGACTTGCGGACTCTATTTTTACCGTCTTATAGCCGGATCCACCCGGAAAACCGGTAAGATGATCTTGCTTAAATAAGCCAAAGGTCGTTTGACATTAGTCACAGATTGATCGATATATAAAATTTTTTACAATTCGCGGGAAATTTTCTGGTTGATTTTTTAGGCGAAAAGATTAACTTTCTAACGAATTTGTTAGTTACTTTAAATTTCGAGTGAGGAAGAGTTTTCAACCCCGGTGTATTTGCCCGCGTCGGTGTTAAATAATTTCTATGGCATCAATCACAATTACACGCGCGAATTAGTTAAAAAAAACACCGGGTTTTTCTACATATTTTGAAATTGGCTCCGTCGTGACATGGGACTGACGGAGCGAAGCCGTGCCCGAACGAAAAAGAGAATTTGACCACAAAATAGCCCGAAAAAACACGAAAAATAAAGAAAAACACGGGGAAGAAGTTTCACCACACAATCGTCTCGATAAGTCTTTCTGAGCCGCAGATAGAGTTGAATAGCGAAACAGGAAGCAGGAGACAGGAAACGGGGAGAACGATCCAAAAATCTTCATTCTTCATTTTTAACCCGTTAAATGCGTAGCCTATTTAACCGGGTCTTCATTATCCATTATATAAAATCCAAATAGAGAGCAAAAATGGAAAAAATTATTAATATTCATATTCAAAAATTACCAGAGGGAGTATATCTTGCTACTTCTGATGAAATTCAGGGACTTGTCGCACAAGGCCGAACAGTTAGTGAAACCTTAGAAATCGCACGGGATGTTGCGAAAAAATTACTCGAAGCCCAAAATGAAATACCAGAAGCGCTGAATATGTTAGAGAAGCCTTTTGATATGCCATTAGTCCTGGGAATATAAATGGGAAGATAATAAAAATATTCTGGTAATTATTAAAGAGTAAATAATTAAAAACTTTGCGCCTTTTGAGTACTTTGCGGGAGACGATGATGACTGAGATGGAGACGGGAGACAGGAAACGGGAGACAGGAAGCAGGAAACAGGAAACGGGAAACGGGAAGAACAATCCAAACTCTTCCTCGACATCGCCTTCAAAGTCCACACAAAGTCATAAATCCCAAGCACCAAATCCCAAATCTCAAATAAATTGCAAATTCCAATGAATAAAATTCCAAACAAGGATAGAGTTTATGACCTTGAAGATAGGACATATAATTTTGCAAAAGATATAAGACTATGGCTAAAGAAACTCCCCAAAACTCTAAGTACCGCTGAGGATATAAAACAGTTGATAAGGTCATCCGGATCAATCGGCGCTAATTACATTGAGGCAAATGAGGCTTTAAGTAAAAAAGATTTTTTTATGAGAATGAGGATTAGTCGAAAGGAGTCGAAAGAGACCACATACTGGATAAAACTCATTTTGGGTACTATACCAGACTCAGAATTGGATAAAGAAGGGAATCGATTATTGAATGAGTCAATTCAATTGACAAGAATTTGTAGTTCAATAATAGAAAATTCACTTAAATCACATCCCAATAGTGTTTAGAACATTGAGATTTTGATAATTGTGATTTATTTGTCATTTGGAATTTATTATTTGTGATTTATTTGTCATTTGGAATTTATTATTTGTGATTTATTATATAGGATGGCTTCGTCCCGCCCTTGCGGGAAGAGACAATGACTGAAATGGAGACAGGAAGCAGGAAGCGGGAGACGGGAAGAACAATCCAAAATTCTTCATTTTTAACCCGTTAAATGCGTAGCCTATTTAACTGGGTCTACATTCTAACTTCTCAATTCGTGAAAATTTGTGAAATCAAATGTCGCATAAAATGAAAAATATCTATTTTGCTGTTACAGCCGATGTTGTCGATTCGCAGAATCCACAATATGGCGAATTATTGAACAAGATTCCGGATTTTCTCGAGATACTTAACCATACATATCAGCCACTGGTTCATTTTCGGATTTACGCGGGGGATGAAATTCAAGGATTGTTAGCGGTAAATGCCCCAATTTCTCAATTGATAATGGAACTAATCAGCATATTTTACCCACTGAATCTGCGAATTGGAGTGGGAATCGGAACCTTGAGCACTCCTATACTGAATGATTCAGGGCAGATGCGCGGCGCTGCCTTCGTTAATGCTCGGAAAGCATTGCAGAAAGTGGCCAAAAATCAAGTCCGTTTCGAATCGGATGAAGATAGTTCGATCGTTGAAATGTTTAACCACCTTTGGTTGATGATAAGTACAATCATATCACGATGGGATAATCAGACTTATAAACGCGCCAAATTATTTCATGACCTCGCTAACGTAACGGCAATAGCGTCTGCAGAAAAAGTCTCGCGCGTGGCCATTAATAAATACCTGAACAATAATAGCATCAAACAAATCGCCAAAACAATCTCTTTTATGGATAAAAATCTATCTCTGTTAAGTCAACCCTCTATGGTTTACAATCAATAAATCAACCCTGTGTGGTTTACAAATAATACGATGATACTAAAATACTCATTATCCGGATTCGCACTGATTCTTGCCACATTTGGCGGATCGCCTGTAGTGAAATACTTTATCAACCCTTTTTATGATCAGAAATTTCCACAAGGATTTATTAACGCAGGAAATTTAATCGGGATACTTGAACGTTTTCTAATCTTTTTGTTTTTATTATTGAAGCAGTATGAATTGATTGGATTTATTATTACCGCGAAAGCCATATATCGTTTCGGCGATATTCAGGGTACTAACGATATCAAAATGAAATTGTCCGAATATTTCATTTTAGGAACATTTCTCAGCCTGATCTGGGTATTTCTGATCTATTCGTTACTGGTCATATCAATAAACGTTTTTGTATGAGGTCAACAGATTAACATAGCGTTCACCGTCCCGCCCTTGCGTGAAGCAGGAAACGGGAGACAGGAAACAGGAAACAGGAAGAACAATCCAAAAATCTCCATTTTTAACCCGTTAAATGCGTAGCCTATTTAACCGGGTCTCCATTTTCCATTATTCATTATTCATTCTTAATGATGTTATTAATAGATAAACCGGTGCCGCTGAAGGCTCTATTACCAAAGATAACGACCAAATTCACCGGTCTTATTAAAATCGCAGTCGATATTGAAAAAGAATGGATCGTGCTGGATGGTGAACTGCACGCCGATTGTGAAGCCGCACTCTTAGAAAAAGGCTCGCAACAGGAAAATATCTGGGGAGCGAATATTTATCCGGAAAATAGCGGTGATGATTTTATCGAATTTATCTCGTTTATTAATATCCGTCCCTCGCAAGATAATCCCAGCATGGAAGTACTTAATCCTGAAATTCGCGATAATATCAAACAAATTGTCAGTCGTTTATTAATTGTTTGATCATGTATCCTTTACGCTATCATACAATAGTCGCTGATAACTGGTATTCAAAACCAAAAAAATTTCAATTGCTAAATATCGCGACAGAATTGACCCGCGCCAATCACTGGATCGTATCGAATCGTGCCGATCTCGTTAATGACTGTTACGATCGAGCGCTGGAACTTATCGACCTAACACGCTCCGATCCACGCTGGAAAGCAGAATTGCGGGAATTATCACGTGGCCGGGAATTTCTCGCCGGTTTGCGGTATGCAAAAGAAAAAAATAGAAATGCAAATACACTCTTATTCCAAACTTTAATTTTATTGAATGCCGACGCAGGAGGAGTGAGAGGGTAAAGAATTTCTCGCAACGCTCGCAGAGATCGCAACGAAGAAATATAAAAATAAAAAAATAAAAAAACCTTTGCATCCTTCGAGTCCTTTGCGAGAGGAAAGAATTTCTCGCAACGCTCGCAGAGATCGCAGCGAAGAAATAAAAAAATAAAAAAAACCTTTGCATCCTTCGAGTCCTTTGCGAGAGGAAATATTTCTCGCAGTATTCGCAACGAGCGCAATGATAAAAATATATTAAAGATCCTTTGCGATCTTAGCGTACTCTGCGAGAGGAAAGAATTTCTCGCCAAGTCTGCAAAGCATCAAGTAAAATTATTAATAATCTTTGCGTTCGTTGCGATCTTAGCGAGATGCAACCATGACTGAAAACGAACTAGCCAAACTCTTCCTCGACATCGCCTTCAAAGTCCACACTGCCCTCGGCCCTGGCCTTCTCGAATCTGCCTATGAATCAATTCTCTGCTATGAACTTGAAAAGAATAACATTCCATTTGAAAGACAGGTCGATGTCCCAATTCGCTATGATAAAAAGATTTTCTCAAACGCCTTCCGTGCGGACCTTGTCCTTGATAAAAAAGTAATTATCGAACTCAAGTCTGTTGAAACACTAAATGATGTTCATAAAAAGCAACTGTTAACTTACCTAAAATTAACTGGATTAAAATTAGGGCTTCTTGTCAATTTTAATGAGAAACTTCTTAAAAACGGTATTACACGAATTGTAAATAACTTATAATTTCTTGCAGTGTTCGCAACGATAATATTATGGTAATTATTGAAAAGAGAAAAAATAAACTTAGCGCTCTCTGCGTCCTTTGCGAGAGATGAAAAGACTATTTCTCGCAACGCTCGCAGAGATCGCAGCGAAGAAATAAAAAAATACATTGCATCCTTAGCCTGCCCCGTAGCGAAGCGTACTGGGGCGTACTTTGCAAGAGGAAGTTATAAAAGAAACTTTGCGCTCTTTGCGTGCTTAGCGAGAGATAAAAAAGAACCCTCAGCATAAATTCATAAATGAACAAAAACCTTAACAAACCGGATATTTCAAAGGGTGAGATTGTCATCTATCAACCATCTAGTAGTAAGAACATTCATCTTGAAGTAAGAATCGAAGATGAGTCGGTCTGGCTATCCCAAATGCAGATGGCGGAATTATTTAATTCAACAAAGCAAAATATCAGTTTGCATATCAATAATATTTATAAAGAAAAAGAACTGGATCAATCTTCAACTGTCAAGGAATACTTGACTGTTCAAGCGGAAGGTAATAGAAAAGTTCAGAGAAAATTGGCAATCTATAATCTGGATGTTATCATTTCAGTTGGTTACCGTGTTAAGTCACTTCGGGGCACTCAATTCCGTATCTGGGCTAATAAAATTCTTAAAGATTATCTGTTGAAAGGCTATGCTGTCAATCAGCGGATTATGAAAATTGAAGATGATATTCAGTCTCTGAAAATAAAAGTTGATGCTATCGATTTTCTGATCAACACAAATCTTCCTCCGCATGAAGGAATTTTTTATGATGGACAAATTTTTGATGCCTGGCAATTTGCTTCAAATCTGATGAAATCGGCGAAAAAGTCCATTATTCTTATTGATAATTATATCGACGAAAACGTTCTGGTGCTCTTGTCTAAACGAGATCCGTTTGTAAAAGCCACAATATATACAGGTAAAATAAACCAACAATTAGAAGCCGATATTGAGAAATTCAATTCGCAATACGATAAAATTGAAGTGAAAAACTTTAAAAAATCACATGACCGTTTTCTGATTATTGATGAACAGTCTGTCTATCACATTGGAGCATCGCTGAAAGATCTCGGTAAAAAATGGTTTGCCTTTTCAAAAATAGGTATTGATCCCGAGGAAATTGTTAATAAACTTGAGAAAGTATAAATGACTGCTCAAAGAATTTCTCGCCAAGTAGAGTTTACCCCGTTAAATAATGATGATATATTCTATACAAAGTGAAAAACATACAGAATATTTAACAGGGTTTACCCCGATCCTTCGGGGCCAAGATCGCAACGAAGAAAATTCACCTCGTTAAATAATCAATAATGAAAAGTCACTCAAAGATAGATGAACTAATGCTTTTTAGCCTTATAAAGACACGATTGGAAAAGTTTAAATCCCGATCCCTGTTTCCTATCTCCTGTTTCCTTTATTAAATGCACTCTGCGTACTTTGCGAGAGGAAAGAATTTCTCGCAACGCTCGCAACGAGCGCAATGATAAAAATATATTAAAGATCCTTTGCGATCTTAGCGTACTCTGCGAGAGGAAAGAATTTCTCGCAACGCTCGCAACGAGCGCAATGATAAAAATATATTAAAGATCCTTTGCGATCTTAGCGTACTCTGCGAGAGGTCTTAAAATTCACCCCGTGGAATAGCGCTTATCAAATGTCGTAGCCTGTCTAAAAAGATTTATTCCACCGGGTAAAATTCGCGGACTAAAAAAATGACTTTTGAAGAAAAATATATCGTACTAAAAAAAATATTCTGGGACTATCATACTGAAAAGTTGCCGCTGGAAAAAATAATAAACGGAGACTTCCATTCCGTCGATGATTACTCATTCAATTTAATTATCGTTCGGATGTTTGAAAGATTAAATTGGTACGATCTGATAGAAATATTAGGTCTGAATAAAATTAGACAATTGCTCACAGTAGATACAATTGCCAAATTACATTTTACCGAGTTAAGAGATAAATATGAATTCCTACGGAAAGTATTATCGGGAGAAGATGTATCCTTTACAGGATGGGGTGATGCGTATTATCAACAAATTAAACACACCCTTTTTTCTAACCGGTGGTACAGCCCTCAGCAGGCATTATTTTAATCATCGCTACTCCGACGATCTCGATCTATTCGTTAACGCCTGTGATAAATATCAGGAACTGCTCGATATTGTCTTAATAATGCTGAGCGATGCAAAACATGAAATTAATTTTCAAATAGAAAAAGAGAGTCTAAAAAAGTATGAAAACTATACACAATTATTTATTATCAATCCGTCATTGCCGGAACTTAGATTGAAAATAGATTTTGTGAACGATATTGCTGAACATTATGGAGATTTTGAGTATCACAAACAATTAGGAAGAATAGATGGCTGGCAGAACATTCTGTCAAATAAAATAACTGCAATTTTCCGATTTGAACCAAAAGATATTGCCGATATATGGGTCATAGCGAAAAACAAAAATTTCGACTGGAAAATAATCATCAAAGAAGCCAAGACAAAAGAGGCGGGAGTCGAACCGGAAGTCATTTTTAACATTCTCAAATCATTCCCCATAGAACAATTAAACTTAGTTAAGTGGGTACTGATGCCAAACTTTAATTCGGTCCAGGACGATATTGGCAGAATGGCCGATGACATTTTGTACGGAAGGGAAAATTCAATCAGAAGCGGGACTCGTAGTTAAAAAACTACTAATTACCACCGCCACGGCGGGAAGAGGTCTAAACGAAGGGTAAGATTAACGGTCAGATTAAGATCAAGGTTTAGATTAAATGAAGAATGAATAATGAAAAATGAAAAATGAAGAAACCGAAAAATGAAAAATGAATAGAAGTAACTTAATCTTAGAAAAAACGTATGACTTCTCTATGGAAGTGATAAAAGTCTATCAGCTTCTAACAGAAGAGAAAAAAGAATATGTCATGTCAAAACAGCTGCTCCGATCTGCAACAAGCATTGGGGCTAATTGTGAAGAGGCAGATTCCGCGCAAAGCCATAAAGATTTTATTGCTAAAATGTCCATTTCTTTGAAAGAATCCAAAGAATGCAGGTACTGGATTCGTCTCTTGTATGAATCAAAATATCTTGAAAACCCAATAATTCTTGAAAAATGTGAAGAAATAATTAAAATCCTTACAAAAATACTTAAGTCAGCAAAAGAAAACGAAAACAAATAAATCATTCATTTCATTCTCCATTTTTAACCCGTTAAATGCGTAGCATATTTAACTGGGTCTTCATTATTCATTATTCATTATTCATTATTCATTATTCATTTTCCCTCTTGTTCAAACGAGTTGACCAACTGTTCATTTGATTTGAACGTTTATTCAAACGATCTGCATAAATGTCCAAATGAGTTTTATAAGTATTCAAATGACCGGGACGATTGTCCAAATGATCTGGACAAGTATTCAAACCAATTGAAGAAGTATCCAAATGAGTTAACCATTTATCCAAACGATTTGCATAAATGGAAAAATGACTTGAATACTTTCACAAATGACACAAATATTTATCCGAAAGACAGAACCAACAGGCCTATCGGCATGATTATCATAAAAAATGTTCATAAAATGTACAAAAACCGTACAAATTCCTATTGACAAATTACCGGAATAGATATAGATTCATGATGGATAGCGTATTTGATTTATTTAGTTCTTTTAAAAAGCAAAACCCCCCGGAAGGGCAGTTCCAGGGGGCTTCGCAGCTAAGAAATGACTTGGTTAACCTTCCGTTGATGGGGTGGTTGCTGAGTCATTTCCGTTTTTGGTTGAACGACGAGCTTTCAGCGTGTCGAGCCCAAACTCGACAATCCGCGGATCGCTCTTACCGAAATGCGCATAAACAGCATCTCTCATACGCCGTAACAAATCTATCGACTTATCACGTGACGCATAAAGATCCTGCGTCGCTTTTTCGGCCGCTCCGGCCATCTGCGCTTGATTTTGCAAAGCGCTCGACAACTCTGTTGCACTTACTTCCAATTCCGCTACAGTTGGCGATACCGGAGTGTAACTCGCGGTGTATTTCGCTAAAGCGGCCAGCATTGTCTGAATTTGTGCAATTAGAATTGCCGGTTTTAAAACAATGGATTTCGACATATCGCCTATCCTTCCTAAGGTCTTCCATCCATGAGAAAGCCTGAAAACTCATTGGACAACCAGTTAATAATATCCGTCCGGGCTTTTTTCTGTTGTGAATATTCACAATGTCAAAGACCGTATTAAATTTAAATAACACAGAATACTATATGCAAGAACTATTTGTGCGATTAACATACAAATATCAATTATTTTTAGATTTTATTGTGAATTCGTTGACATTTCCTTCTACATGTTGTAAATTTGTGCGTGAAAAAGGAGGAGTTGATAAATGGAGAACTTGAGAGAGGCGCTCAAACAATTGCGTATCGAGCGGCATCTGACACAGGCGGATCTCGGACAAAACCTTGGGGTTTCCCGGGATGTTATCGCCCGCATCGAGAATAACTCTCAAAATATCACCTTTGATGTCGTTTCAAAGTACGCCGGCTATTTCAAACTTTCAACAGACGCCATCGGTAACTTAGCCAGAAAATTCGATCAGCCCTTTCAGTATATGCTCCGCGCACATCATTACAATAAATTAACGCCTGACATGTGTAATCGGTTCGAGCGATGGTACGATCGGATGGAAATATTGACGACATATACTCCGCTGACACCGATCCTGGAAATACCCGAATTGCCAAAAGCGGACGATCCGGATATGAATTACCAAACCCTTAGTCATCAAATCGTCAGCAAACTCAGAGAAACATGGGGATTGGGTAAAGCGCCGATTTCCGATCCTGTCAACCTGATCGAAGCGCTTGGATATTTTATCAACGGCGAAGATCTCGGTGATTCCCCCGTTTTTGCCATTACCGGTAAACGCGGTCACAATGGACGACCGGGGATTTTTATCAATACCAATAAAGAGATTCCCATCGAGCGTCAGCGTTTTTCGATCTTTCATGAGCTGTGTCATATTCTTTACCATCCGGACGCGTATCAAGAAACTCCTACAGCGATCGGATATGGCGAAAAGAAAGATGACAAAGAGAAATTGGCAGATTGTTTTTCGGGTAATTTTCAGGCGCCGAATGAGGAAGTCAACAGGATCATTGAGGTGGTTGAAGAAAATAACGCCGAAGATTATCTGATCCTGCTCCTGAAATCTTATTTTAAAGTCAGTTACCAGACTATTCTCTACCGCCTGCGCGACACGGATTATATCACAGGCGATGAATTCAGAACGTTATTCGATCAGTATCAAACTAAATTTGGAATCAAAGAACCTTCACCGCTGACAGATCCTCTCCATTTCAATCAGGAAAATAAGATCGAACAGAGAAGAAACGAAAACCTGGCGATGGCATAATGTCCGGTCATCTCTATCGGTTCCATAACAGAAGATATCTCGCAACGTCCGCAACGAGCGCAAAGTATATAAATAAATGAATTAAACTTTGCGTAACTCTGAGTTCTCTGCCCCGTAGGGTATCCTTTGGATCGGGAGATAATTACGAAGGAATAAGATATGAAAGTAACCAAAGATTATATAATCCACTTTATTAATACTCAAAAACCTGAGTTGAGTAGTAAATACGGTGTCAAACGGATCGGTCTGTTTGGAAGCTATGCCAGGGGCTATGCAAATCAGGATAGTGACATAGATATTGTAGTTGAGCTCGAAAAACCAGACCTGTTTATATTGATTGGAATTAAACAATTTTTTGAGGATGCTCTTGGGATTCCAGTTGATATTGTCAGATTAAGAAATCGAATGAATCCAGCCCTTAAGACTAGAATTGATCGGGATGCAATCTATGTATGATTTTGAACTGGTAAAAGACATTCTGAAAAATATCCTTTGGTCAATCGATCAAATCGGGAAAAGGTTTATGGGGATAAAAAATAGCGACGATTTTCTTAATAACGACGAGGGACTTCAAAAACTCGATAGTATTTGTATGCAGCTGATCAACATCGGGGAAGCGTTAAAACAAATTGATAAATTGACCGATAATAAATTGTTGACAAGCTACCCTCAGGTAAATTGGAAACACGCAAAAGGGATGAGAGATATTATTACTCATCATTATTTCGACATTGACGCAGAAACGGTCTATACAGTTTGCAATGAACATATTCCTGATATGAAGAATACAATTGAAAAGATTATCTCAGAAATAACAGATAAATAAGTAACTTCTCGCGGCACCCGATCCAAAGGTCACTTAGAACTCCGCCTTAGCGGAGATATCCCTTGGAGCAACGTATTAGTAAAATTAAGAAAAAACTTTGCGAACTCTGCGCTCTTTGCGAGAAGCAAAATAAAAAGAACTTTGTGTTCTTTGCCTGCCCCGTAGCGAAGCGTACTGGGGCGTACTTAGCGAGAGGAAAGAATTTCTCGCAACGCTCGCAACGAGCGCAATGATAAAAATATATTAAAGAACCTTTGCGATCTTAGCGTACTCTGCGAGAGGAAAGAATTTCTCGCAGAGTAGAGTTTACCCCGTTAAATAATGATGATATATTCTATACAAAGTGAAAAACATACAGAATATTTAACAGGGTTTACCCCGATCCTTCGGGGCAACGAGCGAAAAGGGAATGAATATATAAAGAAACATAGCGTACTTGGCGTACTTTGCGAGAGGTAAAATGGGAATCATCTACGGAAAATTGAAAAAAACATTCGGAACCAAGGAACCTCAGTCAATTACAACACCGCTGGAATTTCGAAATCAGATTCCATTGGTAGCCGATATTGTCTTTAAGATGGCGGGATAGATGGATGAAGGAAGATTGTTAAGTAAGTATTCCAATAAAATTATTCAAATAGAGAAATATCAATAAAAAGGAATAAGTAATGTTAAATAATAAAACGATTCTTGTTACGGGAGGTACAGGTTCCTTTGGAAAAAAATTTATTAAGACCGTACTAGATAAATATAATCCTAAAAAGATTATTATCTACAGTCGTGATGAGCTCAAACAGTTCGAAATGCAAAATACAAAAGAATTCCATGATTTTGATGATATACTACGATATTTTATCGGTGATGTTAGAGATGAACCGAGACTGAAAAGAGCAATGGAGGGTGTGAATATTGTGATTCATGCCGCGGCTTTGAAACAAGTACCAGCAGCCGAGTATAATCCTTTCGAAGCTGTAAAAACAAATGTGATTGGTGGGCAAAATGTAATTAATTGTGCAATGGATTCTGGAGTAGAAAGGGTAGTTGCTTTAAGTACGGATAAAGCCGCTGGGCCGATTAATTTATACGGAGCAACAAAACTTGTATCCGATAAGTTATTTGTTGCGGCAAATAATTATAGAGGACATCATAATATCAAGTTTTCGGTAGTCAGGTATGGAAACGTCATGGGCTCACGAGGTTCAGTTATTCCCTTTTTCATCAAGAAAAATGGAGATGGAATAATACCGATTACAGATGAACGCATGACCAGATTTAACATAACTCTACAACAAGGGGTTG
>Ga0247842_10001427_pt1 | contig 40025 bp, 16 predicted proteins | sample LaCruzMarch2015__3_FD_192411 | JGI IMG/M metagenome (GOLD analysis project Ga0247842, IMG submission 192411) | Freshwater microbial communities from meromictic Lake La Cruz, Castile-La Mancha, Spain - LaCruzMarch2015_19m | ecosystem: Environmental > Aquatic > Freshwater > Lake | place: Spain...
TGGTAGTTTCAGGGCAAGTTTTATTTTAGCTTGCGTCAAAACTACCGCCTACTTTTAACATTAAAAAGGAGAAGGCAATTCCTCCCCATGCCTGAAGGCAGGGGTGTCCTTGCCGAAATCGGAGATGAAACGTATTTTAGTGTTATCAATTATGGTTACTGCTATGCTTATATTGGGAATTCAATATACCACAAATGCTCAAAGACCAGAAGAACGACCTGATATGCCCCTCGGCATGTCTGATACGAAAACTATGATTATGCAGGAATTGGAAAGATCATGGGCTTATCTCTCGCTTGATATGAATATCACTGATGATCAATTCATAAAAGCAAGAAAAGTCTATCAAGAGTCATGGATAAAATATAAAGAAATAGCAGATAAATCAGAACAAGAATCAGGTGATCGGGAAACGATGCAAGCTGTGAAGGTAGAATCAGATAAGCTCAAAGCTAAACGAACTGGGAAGTTAAAGGAAATCCTGTCTGAAGAAGAGATGAAAAAGCTCACCGAATATGAAAACAAGCCTCAAGATCGAGAGCAGAGAAGAATGATGCCACGCTAATTTTAAGTTCTATCGGAACGACTTATGTTTCAAAAATAATGATTTCTTATTACGTTTACGAGTTTTTCACTTATAGAAATAAAAAGAAGTTAAACACGGAGAGTTGTTAGAAAGTATGAGGGATGATGGATGAAATGAAGAAACGAGTATTACAGTTTCATCCATCATCCTTCCGCCTTCATCCTTTTTCTCTGTGTCCTCTGTGTCTCTGGCTATATTTGCTAAGTTGTGACTAAAAGGTGATACACTTCATATTGCAGGTAGCTAACCTTTTATGTATTGTCAACTACCAACGAATAAATTCGTTGGCTTGTAGCTATGCTCCACCTCAATTCACTTAACGTACCATTAAGCGCTTCGCTTCTTTACACGCCACGTTTGGCAAGTTGACGGTTGCCCTGTAGTCTTTCGACTACAGCGATTGTGTTCTTTATAGTTGGGCGTTGAATTTTAGAGCATCCAACTAATTTCAAGAACAGTCGGTGTTGTTAAACTGTTATCTTCTTTACAGAAGTGCCTTACACCTACATTAATTATAGCATTTAATTACACAAAAGTCAACATTAAAAAGGGGAAGGCAATTCCTCCAACGACTGAAGCTCGTTGGTTTCCTTGCCGAAATTGATCATGAAGGTCCTGTTGGGTTATTACCACTAGCAGAAAAAAATGGCTATGTTCCAAAGGTAGGATATGTAAGCAAATGCCACCTTTGTCATGAGGTTCGGAAACTTCTTCAGCCATATTACACGAAGTTTTTGGGGCCGAAATCAGTTTATACGGAATAAATGAGATATTAACACCAATATTGTATTAAATCAGTATTAGAGGAGTACCTAAATGGTTTACCATACCTGTTCTTTTGGGGTAATTTTTGTATTACTTTTCTTGTTCTTCACCGTTGCGATATTCAATCTTGTATTTTCAAAGGTTGCCTTCGCCGACATGATGGCAGATTCTCCGGTGACTTTTCCGAATGAAGGTGCATTGCCTGCCAAGTATCCACCTGATCAGCCTTGGAGACCCGCTCAACCTGTGATAGAAGGAGAAGTCTCAGAAGAGGGTTACTATATCTTCAATACACCTATACGATCTCTAGCACAGATAGCGACTATTCAGGCAGAAATGCCCAAGGGTAAGTTCACCCCGCCTCTATCAGATTGGACTAACCTTCAGCACACCCGACATATCCTGACTGAAGGTGGAACACTTCGCATTTTTGCTATGGGTGATAGCATTGTAAATGATACCATGCGATCCGATTGGGTGGCTAAATTAGGTGAGTTTTATCCAAAAGCTGATATTCGAACTACTATTTATGTAAGGGGTGGAGGGGGTTGTCAGCACTACAAAGAGGAAAACCGTATTGCAAAGCACGTTATCCCACGCAAGCCTGATCTCGTGTTTATCGGCGGTATCAGCCAAAAAGATATAGATAGCATTCGTGAAGTTATTCACCAATTACGATCTGCTTTACCTGAAGTTGAGATTCTCCTAGCTAGTGGAACCTTTGGCACAGCAGACCCGAGATCACCAGAGGAACTTGCCCAAGCCCCTCATTCAGGAACCGGCGATTATGGTAAATCCCTCAAGAAACTTGCAACCGAAGAACGATGCGCTTACCTAGACATGACAACACCCTGGGCAGAATACATACGCTCAACAAATTTGCACCCTCATGTGTTTTACCGTGACCGAGTACATGCCAATGAGTATGGCGAACAGATACTATCAAAAATCCTGATGGCATTCTGGGGAAGTTCTAGTCAATAATCTTCACTTTAACAAAAGCATCTTACTGACAGTTCTAAAATTGCCAGCCTTAAAAACGCAAAAATATACGCCAGATGACGATTCCTGACTGTCATTGTCTTTTCCATCCCAGTAAGCTGAATCCTTATTACCGGTGTAACTACCCGCCGGTTTTAATCCAAGGTCAAGTGTGCGAATGAGTTTACCATCAGAACTGTAAATGCTTATGGTAACGTTCTCTGTCTTTTCTAATTCGTAAGGTATCCAAGTTCCTGGGTTAAATGGATTAGGATAGTTTTGATATAATGCAAAGCGATATTTTCCTCGATACTCACGCTCTACTTCTATAAATGCTGATTTCGATGAAGTACCAGCGTTTCCATTCATATCTATTCCACTGACTGTAAAGGTGCATCGTCCTGAATTCTCTGCTAAAAAATCAGCTTTATATATGCGATTTATGATTTGTACGAGATTTATCTGGGTGATAATACCTTCAATCTCAACTTTCAAGCTAGGTAGTGATTTAAGTTTTTCTGACGCTAACACGTACACGATAAGATGCTTATCATGCAATGACACTTGGATCGGTAAGATAATAAAAGATGGCGATATTACATCCTCATAATATCCTGTGTGAGATGGATCATGTTGAAATTGACTCCATTGGTATCCATTTTTGCCCGGACGACCAGGAAGCTCCCATACGTGCAATTGTCCGCCAGAGCCGTCATAATAACGACTTGTACCAACGATTAATTCCACACTACCATTTCCATCAATATCAGCAAGTGCAGGCGTTGAGTTGATTATATTCCCATCAACACCAAAAGGAAATTTAAGGTTAGCCTTTTTCCCGAATTTATCCAAAGCATACATCATTCCAATATATCCCTGATCAGTGCTTCCGCCTATAATAATTTCAGAACTTCCATCACCATTTATATCACAAAGCGAAGGGGATGAAGTCACTGTACCCGAAATTGGAATAGGAAAACCGCTCATAACAATACCATTGTTTTTGATAACGAATACCTTACCATCTCTTGTGCAGATGACAATTTCCAGAGACGAAGCATTACCGTCTATATCACCAAGTGCAGGTGACGAAATTATTGCGCCTTTAAGATTAACGGGAAAACCTGATATTTCACTACCATCTTGATGCCATACATTTACCATGCCTGCTGTATCAGCGACAACGATCTCGATCTCCCCATCACCATTTATATCACCAAGTGCAGGGGAAGAGGATATATTTCCATAAGCATATACAGGAAATCCATTGATTTTAGTGCCGTCACCTTTGAAAGCATAAACACTGCCATTAACAGAGCAAACAACAATCTCTTTTTTTGAGTCACCGTCAATATCTCCAATTGCGGCGGTTGAATAAATCGGGTCATTGATCGCAATTGGCCAGCTTTTCACTGAAGAACCATCGCTTTCAAAAGCATAGACTTTGCCATCAAGAGAGCCAACAACTATTTCCATTTTACCGTCGTCATCTATATCATCCACAGCAGGTGATGCTAAGATGTTTCCCTCTGCATTTTGAGGCCAACCAGAAACTATTCTACCGTTATAATGCCAAGCGTATATCATTCCCCCCGCCGCAACTATTATTTCTGCTTTACCATCACCATCTATATCACTTATAGCGGGTGACGAAACAGAACCTGCATCCATTGTAATTGGCCATCCAGACGCATAAACACCATCGTAACGGAGAAGAGCGACTCTCCCACTCCTTGTAGTAATAGCGATCTCCATTTTACCATCATTATCACCATCATATACTGCTGGTGAGGATTGTATATCGTGATCCATTCTTAATGGCCATCCGCTTTGGTAGCGCAGTTCAGACAAAGGGAAAAGTTCTGGAACAGCATAAAATTCATCTGATTTTGCACTCTCATTTCCTGATTTGTCAAACGCACTGACCGCAACGAAAATCCCAACGCCGTTAGTCAGTGATTCAATCCTGTAACTCGTCGCATTATACACTGTTACAAATTTATCGTATTTATTTGATGATAATCCGTAATAAACATGATAACCATCAATATCGTATTCAGTATTTCTCGACCATTTTACATCTAACGCAGTATTTATAGGCATTAAGGTTAAACCTTTAGGTCGTTCTGGTGGAGTTGTATTTGGTTCACCCGGCACTATAGTTGTCACGTAAGTTTTAGCACTTTCATTGCCTGATGAGTTATAAGCACTCAGTGAAAATGATATTGGTATACCGTTTGGCAAGTTATCAAGCTTATAGTTGGTTACATTACCAACATCAATACGGTTAGATTGTAGATATAATCCGTATCCCGTTACATTACTCTCCGGGTTAGCCGACCATTTGATAGTCACAGAATTATCTGATGGTATAGCTTCAATATTACGAGAAGTCGATGGTATATTCATTGCAGATAGAACATCTAGCTTGCCATATCCCCATGCCCTATCCCAACCAGACTGGCCCTGATCAGTAGCAGTAAAAGTAAGTCTATCTCTAACAGCCTGTATATCCATTTTAGGATTCTGCTGGAACATTAGTGCGATTGCTCCTGCAACGTGAGGTGATGACATACTCGTACCACGAAATGGGGCGTGTGCTTCATCACGATATATATATCTTGGGTTATTCCATGCGTCAGATGAAAAACCTGCCACTATCATCTCGCCCGGCGCAGATATTTCAGGTTTAAAATCACCGTTGAGCAAAGGTCCAAGACTTGAAAAAGCTGATATTTTATCAATATTCAGATTATCATTCCTGATCCTGTTTTCTGAGTCTATCCATTCCGATTTCGTAACGTAAGAACCTACGGATATTATTTTACCTGCACTTGATGGCGATATAATAGTTTTATAGCCATCACCTGCAATCAAGAAAGATTGGTTAGGTGTCGAAATTGAACCAGAGAATTTGCTTGTAAACAGTCCGTAATATGGTGTATAGGCATTAAAAGATGCTCCTGCTCCATCAAATTCTATGCCATAGATGTAGTCATCAATGGGTATGCTTGGGTCATTATTATTAGATATGTGAATGTAAATTTGATTAAAATTTGGGTATAAATCGTTTAACGCCAGAGATGAGGTATCAATAAATATCTCTGCCCCTTTGAGAGGACCTTGCACGACAGTGAATGTTAGAAAATTACTTTTTCCAACCCATCCTATACCTAGATCACCGAGATCACCGTTCAGATTTATCGGTAATAATAATCTTACTGAGATCGTATCTGATGGATCGTACCAGATTTGAATTGGCAAGAATTGCGCACCGATTAGAGGGCGAACAGCTACCCATGGATAATTATTTCCCTCTGATGGACGAAGTGACGTTACTCCTACATGTACAGATCTACCACCGTCATTACCTGCGGAAGCGGTTATAGCCCGTCCGGGTTTAGAAATTAGAAAATCTAATGCCTGATCTGAGAGTTCTGTACCATCATGAGGCCCCCATTGACTTCCGAAACTCATATTTAATACTACTGACTTATTTAATTCATCTGCTTTTTGAAAAATGTAAGTTGCGGCGTCAATAATATCCGCATCACTAAACGAAGTTTTCACTGCGATTATATCTGCTTCTGGGGCAACTCCTGTGAATCCATTTATATTTCTCTCGTCACCTGCGATGGTACTCGTGACGTGAGTTCCGTGACCATCCTCATCAATCTCACCACAGATTCCCGCATCTATATCATCTTTTGTCCATTCTGTGCCATAGTTGTATCCTTTGGGATATTTATCTGACATAAATATTGATTGATCCCATATATACAATATTCTTGACTTGCCATCTTTGCCTAAAAAAGATGGATGATTCCAGTCTATTCCAGTGTCTATAACCCCAATGATAACGCCTTTACCGGTATATGCCGGGGAGCTTGCCCATACTTGATCAGCACCTATCTCAGGTACGCTAACGTCCAAAGCCGGTTGCATCTCTCGGCTGATCTGAAGCTTTCGTGCTGATTGAATATATATAACGTTTGGAAGAGCTATAAGCTCATCAAGGGAACTCAAAGGAACATCAGCAGTGAGAATATTTCCTGTAATTGATCTGACTCTTGCACCTGTGGATTTTATTATCGTTGGATTACTGTTTACTTTGATTATTGTATTCAGAAGTGTTTCAGAAGTGGTTTGTAGTTGTACGTTTCGTGTTGGGGCAAGTTGGCTTATACTATTTTTAAGCAATGCTGATCTAAGCAGAGGATCAAGCTTTCGCAGATCGCTTTCTGAAGGAGTTTTTGCAGGAATAATGCTATATGAGAAGATCGAAAACAATAGCACTAATATGATTACATTAAATTTCGTCATGTTATTCAATTCTTTCGATACTTAGCTTATTCAGGGTTCTAACAACACCTTCACCAAGCTCTATGTTAGATTCTGTTTCTACCTGAGTACTTGAAAGCTGTATGTGGCTTGCATCCGCCTGAATCTGACCAAGTGTAGGCTCCATACTTATCCAGCGTCCAATGTAAACCTCGGGCCAGAAGTGATAATAAAACGCATCTTTATGATATACTATGCCTGTACATATACGTGACGGTATTCCCAATGCCCTTGCTAGACCTATGAAAAGGACAGTATGCTCACTGCAATCACCACTCAAGTCTTTGAGAGTTTGTTTTGCAGTTCCAAATCCAACCTTGTAGTTTTTGTCTTTCATGTTTTCATTGACCCATTTACAGATTTTTATGGACGCTTTCCACGAGTTTTCTTCGGAACCTGCTATTTCTTGAGCTTTGGCAATGATCTCTGGATCATCCGATTGCACGTATATACTTGGCGATAGGTATTTAGCAAACTCTTTACTGGTTATTGGACGACGGGTTGCATTGTTTTCATTAATGTCGTGTATTGTTACATCAACGGTTCCTTCACCAGTATCTTTACCAGAAGTCACTTTTTGGCGATCACTGTTAGCAAACGTCTTTAGGATATCGCCTTCTGGAATAGATACTTTCACCTTGAAATGCTCGATATTTGGTTTTGGACGTTCACCTTGTAATTCGATTTTTGTTTGAAGAATCAGATCAAGTTCCCCTGTATCACCGAGTGCCTCTACCATATCTACTTTATCAAAACTCATACCAAGACTTAACGTATCCATCTTGTAAATCTCACCATCGTCAGTTATCCATTCCCTTGAAGTGATACCACCCATAATATCCATTGTATAATCAACAACAAAAGTGTCCTTGATTTGTCCCTTATACGTTATTTTCTCTTTCTTTAATACGTTTACGCTGATGCCCACAATGTCGTATAGGTCAATACTAAAAGCTTTAACGCTGAATTTATTACCTACGTTTAGACCTTTTCTTATCGTTATTTCTTCTATGGCTTCAGCAAAAATGGTATCAGGGGGAAGTTTTTGTACCTTTTCGGTTGTTCTGCCTTCTAGTGTAGTCTTCATTTTAACAATGCCATTCAGTACCGTTCCTTCCACAACCTTTTCCTGACCTGTCTCATCAGACTTGGAGATGAAATACATAGGAGTAAGATCATCTCCAATGTAAAACAATTTTGTTTTATTCAGTTTTATAGACATTCCAAATCGTTTGATCTCATTAAATATTATCGAATCAACACGAAGGACGTCTTGACCATTGTATTTGTCACGATCTACTTTTGTATGCATATAACCAACTTTTACCCCTAGCATTGTTGCGTTCATCCAACTTTCGTAGGGGAGGTTTTTCATCCAAACAGATTTAAATTCCGATGAAAACGCATTTTGCTCATATATTGCCATAAGAATAAATAAAAAAATAAACCCGAATATAGCAGGAAGAAAATTCTTCATAAACATTCAAACCTTTCTATAAAATAAGCGACTTTACGAAATAGAACGCGGATAAACGCAGATCAGGCGGATTTGCGCGGATCGAAATAAATAATACGAGTTTTTCACTTATGCGATAAAAGGAATTAAACACAAAGACACTAAGTGCACAAAGAACTCTAAAATAGTAATGAGTAATGAGAGTAGAAAGTTGAACTCTCATCTCTCAACACTTGATTTCTTTGTGTTCTTAGTGACCTTTGTGTCTTTGTGTTTAATTCCTGAAAGTTGGATTTCGTTCCTCAATCCAACCTACTTTTTCTTTGTGTTTAGTAACTGAAAAAGTCGTATAAATAAAGAAAAATCCGCGAAAATCCGTTTAATCCGCGTCATCTGCGTTCTATTCCTAAAATTAACATCATTTTGCTCTTTTGGGACCGATAACACCAGATTCAAGCATTGAAAGCAAAGGCGAATCCTCTATGTCGAGAGGAAGATATATCCTAGCACGTCTTCGACTGGATTCGTAAGTCGAGAAGATCAGTTCCGTAGCCTGCAAAGCCTTTCTTCCACTAAGCTCTGGCTCACGACCAGTTTTAATACAGTCAATCAAGTCAAGTACGGACAGGACAGTATCATCACCTTTTGGAACGTCATCAAGGCTTGGAATCTGCCATCCATCTGCGCCTTCGTGCATCACACGGATAGCCGGTCCTTTGTGTACGTAAACTTCGATCATGCCTTTTGTACCAATAATCCTGTTATCGCATCCGCCACCGCTAGCTCTGCCGGTAACAAGTAAGCCATAGACATTATTTTGCCATTTCATATAAGACAGACCATCAGTTTCTAGTTGCACAGCAAACGCAGTATGCTCCTCTTCCCAGTTAATTTGACCAATCACCCATTCAACAGGCTCATCATTATTGTAAAAGAAGAACATATCGAACCAGTGAGTTCCCCAGTCAAACAGGTTAGAGCAATAGCCTTCGACACGACGTAATTCACCTATTGTGCCATCATTTGCGAGTTGTTTCGCCTTAACGAATGGGGCGCCAAATCTTCGCTGATGGCAGAATGTGATTGTAACGTTATTATCCACACATGCCTGATATATTTTCTTTGCTTCACCCCACGTTGGCGCCATAGGTTTCTCTGCATGAATAGCTTTGACTCCAGCGTTTACAGTGTCTATGATCACTTGATAGTGCAAGCCAGTCCATGTGCAGACACTCACTATATCAAGCTTTTCCTTTTTCAACATCACCCTGTAATCCTCAAATATTCCAGATTCAGGGATATTATGGGCTTTTGCCATTTCTAGCGCATTTTCTTTTTTGGGATCGGCGCATGCGACAATCTTAACATCCTTTGATGCCGCATATCCCTGAGCATGACCACGACCACGACCACCGCAACCGATGATTCCGACTTTCAATGTTGGCATGACATTTCCCTTTCTATATAAGTTTTTTTAAGTAATCGTTAAGAAATAGCAGGTGGATTTGCGCGGATTAGAAATAAAGAAAGAAAAATCCGCGAAAATCCGTGTGCTATTTCTCAAAGTTGCTTAAACGCCAAAGCAAGAAAGAACAAGGTCCGGATTTATCCGGTTTCTTGTCCTTATTGAAACAATCTGAGGCAAAGTATACCTCATCTGAAACCACGGATCCCTGCAAGACATTGGGTACAAATGTATATGATGTTGCCTGATACCCAAACTCAAAAGGATTAGTTTTTGGCAATGGTATTCCATCAACAGAGCCACTGCCACCCAAATTCACTTCCCATATACGAAACTGTCCCATGCTGGGATTATTGATAAAGATCGAATAATCACCAGATACAGGTATCCATTTCCCTGAATTAGAGAGTCCGTATCCTGTCTCTATTGATCTTAATAATTTGAGTTGTTTTGTTTTTGTATTGTATTCCCAGAATTCATGATTACAAGATTTATGATCTTCTGGACTTCTATTGTAATAGATTATAAGTCTGCTCCAGTCTTTTGGGTTTATTGGACGTAAATCATAAGAGAAATATGAGCCATTGCCATTCGTCGGCAAATCCTCTTGATGAACTAGCTTTCCGTTCCAATCAATATGTATAATACGGGTTGAGTGTATATCTTTTTGATCCCACATTTCACCGACAATAACGATCCCATCATCAGTAGCCGCAACTTGCGGATAAAAGAATCCCATAGCATTTTCGTATTTCATCGGTTTTTGAAAAATAAAATCAAGTTCCTGCCTTTCACCAAAGAATATTACAGGCGTATTAAATGGAATACTGCAATCTTCCGAGATTGCCAGTATCACCAGAACCATTCTCTTGCCATCAGAACTGATACCGACGTTCATCCTGAGATGAAAGTCTTTATAAAGTTCCGTTGGTATAAGTTCGGTTCTATCTATAAGTGTGGAAATGTCATCAGGGTCTTTACTACGGTAATATCTCAGCTTTCCCTTGTTATATGATGGGTTATCTGTGGTATAAGTAACCCCGATGAATACGTGGATATAACCATCGGGAGTTCGGATCATCTGTGGTTGGTTTGAACCTTTTACGTTTTTTTCAGTAAAACGAATAGTTGTGACTTTTGGCGAACTACCATCTAATGGATACTGACCAATCATTGCAGTTGGAGTTTTATCATTTTCATCATAAGCTGTCGCTGACCAGAATATATTTTGCTCACCAAGTAACAGGTAACAAAAAGTATGTCCACCCCATTGACCTGCAATGCTGTTGTGTAAAACTATTGGTTCATCTATTTCATAGGATAAAGATTTACTGGAATATGCTGACATAATAACTCCTATTAGTATTGTTGTAAAAATAGTTAAAATATATCTCATCTTAAAACCTTATAGTAAAAGATACTCTATGAGTGTTTCCAAGATCACCGTAAGGCACGATTGCATAATCCACTTGATAATCTTTAGAATCGTAACCTATGCCCGCAGACAATCCTGATGGAAAACTAGAACCTCTGCCTGTGCGATAGCCGCCTCGAAGAGATATACCATTTCCAAAGCGATATTCTGCACCAATACGAGCATTGATTGAGCTATCATTGGGAAAACTGAGATCAGCCGCTATTGTCAAAGCACTTGGTGATGATAAGGGTTCTGTTTTCGTTTGGGGTACTTTATCATTCGGTGTTTCAGTCGTTGGAGCCTTTTCTGAGAGCATCTGAACTTTGTATGCCATACCAATATTAAGGGCGAAAGGCATGGGCGCCTTTTCTGTAAAATAGGCTTTACTTTGCCCGCCAAGATTCTGTAAGCATCCTCCGACACTTAGTCCCGGAATTTTGTTGATATTATAGATACCACCCAGATCAATCGCCATTCCCAGCGCTGTCTTATCGCTGATCTTTTCTTTGGTAACTTTATCGAAGCTTACTTTTGATTGAATACGCTGTATAGAGGCACCAAGAAGAATATTCTTAAAAGCTTTTACAGATAATGCTACTCGACCAGCCATGTCAACTGGAGAAAACGTTCCATCTTGTTCGTATCCTTCCGTAGAGGACTCAATAGTTCTTGATATAGACCCCATGTACATATACGAAACGTCAACACCGATAGCGACTCGTTTACTCAAAGGTTGGGCAAAGGCAAGCCATTCGTATCGAATATCATCAAACCATTCTATGTGCATCGCTGATAACTGTGAGGTTTTTATTTGAACAAGCCCGGCAGGATTCCAGTATATACTTGCTATATCATCAGTTACTGCTACTGAAGCCTCACCCATACTGGTCGCTTTGGCGCCAACTCCGATCTTTAGCATTGAGTTCTCAGAAGTTCCTGCGCCTATCGCTTCAGGAATATACGGGGTCAATAAAAAGCAGAATATAAATATAATACAAAAATTTAAGACTGATTTATTTAACCAATAATATTTATACATAATCTGGATTTCCTAGCGAAGGATAATGATCTTTCCTGTAAAGGTGTCAAGTTCGTTTTGAATGAAGAAGATATAAGTTCCACTTGCAACAATTTCGTCTTTATCGTTAAGTGCATTCCACGTAGCTTCGTCTCCGCCACCGAGTTTATCTATGGATTTTACTTTTTCACCATCAACGCTATATATCTGAATTGTCGCATTTTCGGTCAGATTCTTAAAAGTAATGTGACCATTTATTGACTGTGACGGTATGAATGGGTTTGGATATACTACCACTTTATCGAGATTATCAGGCAATTTAAGTCTGGCTATACGGAAAACACCAAAGCTATTGACCTGTGTTGACACTGTATTTTGAATGGTATCAACCTTTTGCTGTCCAGCGGCTAATTCCCATCTCGGTAATCTGGAAGCCTCGTTGAGCCTGAATATTCTGAACAGTCTTTCGTCATTTTGAGACAGTATATCTGTAGTATTAGTCATCTCGGTTACGTCTGTATAAGCCAATGTAATTGTTACTGCTTTCCGTAATTTCGATGAACTAGCTTTGAATATTCGAACCGTATCAATAAAATTGGCATCAATCTGTGAATCAATGTAAGATTTATCGAGGAACTTATTGGCTTCATCAATTATCTGGAAAGTCGCATCATCAGGCCAGAGTATGTCTATCGTCTCCTGATTGTCAAAAGTACCAGCAGGGATTTGAATATAGGTGTTGGAATCGAATCCTGCTGAAATTTTAGTTTCATTATTTGCTTTCACTATGTTAGATACCGCTTGCACCGGACCAAAAGCTGATCTTTCGGAATCGTCAAGTAATGACTCATTTGCGCCGAAATCCACAGCAGTAATCGCCACGTAGATAGGATCAGATTGCACTTTGAGTTTATAGCTTACAAGCTTGCTATTTTTCAATGGTTCTACTGATTTGCTACTAACAGAATCCACAGGGGAAAGATTCTTGATTGTTTCATTATCAATAAATAGCTTGGACACGTAGATGTTATAATGCTCTATTACTTCGTCTTCATTTGAAATCCAAATTACGTTGATGAATCCGCCGTCATCATCTGGTGTATCAACAACGTCTATCAGGAATACTGGTTTTGGTGGAATGTCATCTTTTGCCTTAACCGGACCTGCAACGGACCCGCCACTGTTATCCAATGTGGATTCATTACCGTCTTTGTCAACCGCAGTAACTGCAAAATAGAAATTCGTACCATTAGAAGATACGGTAACGTAAACACCGATCTGATGTGAAGTATTGGAAGTTCCATCTGTCACAGGTATATCTACTATGTCTCTTTTTGTAGCCAACATTACAGGCTTTAGACCATTTAATGAGATGATTGGCACACTTGACGTATATATTGCATAGTGATTGAAATCTATTGCATGACTTGGATTTGTCCAGCTTACTATTATCGTCTTTCCCTGATCATTGGGTTTATCAATTGCGGAGACAATAGTAACTGGATCAGGAGGTATATTGTCTATCGCCTGAATAGGTCCAAATGTAGAGCCCGATTTCAATGTATTGATAGGAGATTCGTTCCCTGCGGTATCCACTACGGAAACTGCAAGATAATAATCTATCTTATTCGTGGGAATATTGACTTCTACACGTCCAGTCGTCACAGTATCAAGATTCATGGTTCCATCATCTATAAGCGGAGTCAAACCTAACAAGGATGTGATAGGCGCTGATTCTCTGTAAATATTATAATGGTCAAAATCATTTATCTGAGTTACTATATCCCATGTCATTATGACCCAAAATCCCTGATCTTGTAGTCGGTCTGAAACATTGACGCCCATGATTGATGGAGGAGGAATAGCATTTATGCTGATTCTCTCAAATATTCTGCTGATTGATTGATTGCCGTTTTTACTGGTTAAATATCCTGTAATTCCCGCATCCTTCACGCTGTCGTTCTTTTTGACTATGTAAGTGCCAACGTAGATGCCATCATCGGCTTTGTCATCCCCTCTTGTTCCATCATCATACATGGGTAATCCCATTTTGAACTCCCCAATGTCAAACGTGGCAGTGTTTCCGGGATCGCCTTTGAGTGTGACGATCAACTTATCATTCTCTTTTAGTATATTCTTTGCATTATGGATAAACGAGATTATCTTAGGTAAAGTGGTGTCAATGCTTACAGGTTCTCTGGATGTCGCTTCGGCAGTATTACCACTGACATCAATCAGATTTACCGATATTAGTATATCAGTGACATTATCTCCTTTTTTGACTGTATATTGTCCTGTGTAGATTCCATCATCAGCGACTTTATCATCACGACTACCATCATCATACATCGGCAGAGATATTGCTAGACTGCCTATGTTAAACGTTGCTTTTCCTTTCTTTGTATCAGTGACAGCAGTAACGATCAGCACGTCGCCATCTACAAGCACATTCTTTGCATCATGCGCTACGCTTATGATCTCAGGCGCTGTGGTATGGAAGAATACAAGACGCACGGCAGATTTCACTGATTCATTACTCGCCTTATCAATCAGATGACAGACTACAATCCCACCATCAAGGTTATCTCCTTCAATAACAGTATAACTACCAGTATAAGTTCCAGCGGGATCCTCTTTCATCTGGAATTCGGAAGTACGGTAAATAACAGGTACTTGATTTTTATCAACGACAGGTATTTGAATATTGAATAAAGCACTTTTGGCGTCAGGTTCACCAATCATCGTCACTTTCAAAATCTTATCTTCTGATAATGGTTTAAGAGGCATATCGTGATCCACAGAGAATATCTTCGGTGGTATCGTATCAATATTCAAAGTAACATTGAGACCTGTAATTGAGTCCTGTAAGGTGAAGTCCGCTGTCCATTTTTCCCCTGATCGTGCAGGAGGCATTCCAAGATGTAATAGTATCGTTCCATTGGTCAGGTCGTCACCAGCCTGAACGGTGTAAATCCCTGAGTATATACCGTCATTCGCTTGAGAGTCATCATGTTTTCCATCATCATACATGGGAATAGCTGTTCTCAGACTGCCAACGTCAAAGGTTATTGTGTTTTCTGGCATCCATTTTATTTTTAGTGTTATGGCGTCACCAACCGACAGCGGATAATCTTGAGTCTGTGTTTGATCAAACTCAGTTTGAAACTGATCAATTGCACGTTCCGTATTCATTTTTATTTTATAATCAATCTCAAGAGTATTTGCAACAAGATCGTATTCTGCTGATGGGTCATTTTCTCCATTGGGTTTAAGAACTACAAAGTAACTGCCAAGATTCAGATTTGCGCTGATTGTTGCTTTTTGACCACTGATAACACTTGTTGATGAAGTAGCAATATCTGTCATATCACTACTCTTTAGCGTAATATCCGTTGAGCCTTTGCCGAATGGTCTAAACATAGATATGACAAGTGTTTTACGCTCATCAATACGACATTTGAACCAATCGGTATCATTATCTGGCTCCCAGCTTGTGCCTTTTATGACTTTGCCAATATCGCATATATTGGCAAATTGAGAGATGTTGTTAGGCTCAAGTTCCCATTTCTCTGACGTTTGAGCGAATGATACTCCAAGTGAATAAATGTTGTTAGTATTCTGCTGATTATCCACTTTGATATAATAACTGCCTGATTTAATCGGCACAGTAATCGTCTGTACTGTCAACAGGTCTGGTGAGTAACTGATAAAGCCTATCTTTGGAGATTCCGTGATTGGTAATGAGGCATAAAGGCTGATTTCCGTAGGACTTGACGCTCTGGGTCTGATGAAATCTATCATCATGAAGGCAATAGCGTCTTGTTTAAGTCCAGATACTTGTATTCTATACCAATCTACATCACCAACATTATTTCCGAAACCAGATACCTCGTACGTACGATTAATCCCATTTACTACGCTCAGATCCCATTGTCCCGCAAGTTGTGCTAATATCGGTAGATCGTTGCTCTCTTTATCCCATTGAACAATATCACCTTTTAAGTTTTGAGGTAATTCGTCAACAGTTACAGATAATTCATACTTCGCATCTGATGACTCTCCCCGTGTATCTACAAGTATGTAATAATCACCAAAGTCAACACCTGTGATAACATAAGCTCGATTATTTAGCGGATCAACCGTGACACTGGATAAATTTACATCCTGACCTTTGAAAACAGTCACGTTTGTTGTGCCTTTTGCCTGAATTCTGTCAAAATGTAGAGCCATTATTGCCACGTTTGTTCCCAATGGCTCAACGTGGAATCTGTACCAGTCATTATCGTTATCATCCGTATTCGTTCCGACAATGGTTACTCCTTTTGATATCCAATTTGCACGTTCAGCGCTGTTGTTTGGTTCTGATTCCGTTATTGTTATGCGTTTTACCGAGAAAATACGTACTGCGGGTATCGGATCAGTTTCAGTGCCTAAATCCGCTCTGACGTAGAAAGTATGCTGTCCCTCTCTAAGATCGTTGTATGTCTTGGTAATTTCATTTGTCCAGACCCAGTTATCATCATCAAGCTTGTAATAATAACCGGGCATTGAGGATTGTTGATTAAACCATCTGCGCCATACAAATGTAATGTCATTGTGATTGATCTCACCCACAGGTCCGCCAATTATTCTAACGAGTGTATCAGGTTCGGCGCCAAGATTATCTATTGAGATTAATGTACCTGTTACAGAATCCTCGTTTATATCCGACTCATTCCCGGAATTATCCACAGCAGTAACAGCAAAGTAGAATGGGACGTTATCCTCTGGAACTGTTATGTTGGAGATACGTACGTTCCTGTCAGTGATACTACTATCTACAAGCGTAAAAGATGAAGGAACTTGATGTGTTATTTTTGTATCAATTACTGATTGTCCAACATAGATATTATAGTTATGGAAATCTGTTGCAACAGATGACTGACTCCAGTTTATTACTATGACTTTACCATGATCGAATTCTCTGTCGTAGCCAGCGACTTTTCCAACAACTTCAGGAGGTAGATTGTCTATACTTGTAATAGGTCCAGCAGAACTGCGGGTTTCAAGAGATGATTCATTAGTCGCAATATCAACAACTGTTATAGCAAAATAATACGTTAGTGGTGGTGAATCAGGTATCGGTAGCGGGACTTTTATCTCTATACTGGATGTATTAGAATCAGTGAGCGATAAGTCTAAAGGTGGTGAATCAAGAATAGAGGTTATAAACTGATCTGATTGATATATTCTATACTCTTTAAACTCTTTCTCACTGGTTGGCGTCCAGCTTAAAATAATGAATCCGCCATTGTCATCAGGTTTATCAATTGCTTTGACGCCAATTACGGGATCAGGCGTGGTTGTGTCTACTGATACTGTTTCGAGAGCAAAACGTTGTGCGCTCTTGCCGTTAGAGCTTAAAGTGCTGACTTTAACTGTGGCATTTCTGGTGTTATCGCCTTTCTTTATCATATAAGAGCCTGCATATACACCGTCTCCGGAGGACCCGTCATTATGATTGCCATCGTCATACATTGGTCTGTTGCTAACTAATCCATCTATATCAAAGGTAGCAGTTACTCCTGCTTCCGTATTGGCTGTTACAGTTATAATTTCGCTATCAATGAATGGTCTGCCGATGGTGTTAAAAGTTACGGATGTAATCCCCGGTGCAGTTGTATTAATGCTGATTGATTGTGTTCCAGAATAAGTGGAAATATTACCCGCCTGATCCTTTAGATGACCTGTAATTAATGCACCTGAAACCTTATCTCCTGATTTTACTCGATATGTGCCAACATAAGCATTATCCTCAGGAATCATCAGTAAGCCTGTCTTAAAGCTTCCTAAATCGAAAGTCGCATCACAGTTGGATTCACCTTCTAGTTTAACCGATATTACATCATCTTCAACGAATACTTTATCCGCATTATAGCTAAGTGATTTTATAATCGGAGAGATATTGTCAAAGGTAACGTTTACATCTGCGGATTTAGATGATTGGTTTCCTGCGGAATCTGTGAGATAACAGATTATTGATGCATTTACAACGTTGTCATTATCTTTAACCTCGTAGATACCTGTATAAACCCCATAATCGTCCTTCACCTCGCCAACTAATTTTTGATCAGAACCGAAGGCTAATTGAATTTTTGCACTTTTCTCTTTTCCAGAATAATCGCTGAAAATCTTAAAAGATGAAATAACTCCAACAGGGATACGGTTAGGCGTAGTGTAACCAAATCCAGAATTGACAACGCCTCCAGCAGTATCGTAAATGAAATAATTTATTCTTACCAAATCCTTGACTGGATCAGATATGTTCTTAACTTCACCCGATATTACAATAGAGCCATTCGTTCCTACTGTCTGATCGTATCTCCAATCCCAATTGAGTATCACCAGTGAGGGATTGGCTTCGTTTGATGACATATTATACATATCAAGACCGTTTTTAAATCCAGCTATGTCGAATTTAGCACTAGCTCTTGGTTGTCCGATCATCCTTACAGAGAGAATATCTCCAGCAGATAAAGGCATACCAGCATCATGGGATACTTCAGTGATCTCCGGCGGAGCGCTAACCACTATACCAACATACATATTATCAAGTCTTATATCAGTTTTATTGAAAGCATCATCCTCGATATGCAAAGTTACAGCCTTATTGCTTATATCGTCCCCTTTGACTATTGTATAGTTTCCCTTGTAAACTCCATTATCTAATTGCGTCATCTGGACGACTCTTGATACATCATCACCTATTGAAAAAGAAGCTTTACCTTTATTAACATACCATTTCGTCTCAAGAATAATGAAGTCTCCAGCCTTCAAAGGTGTTCCCTGCTGTGGTATTTCCTTGCCATCCGCAGACATATAAGATAATTTTATAGATTCCACAAACATAGCTACCAGAGCATATTCTGTGGATGAATTCTCGTTCTGCGGGCGTATTTTCACGTAATACGTTCCTGATTTCACAATGAGAGATACGTTACCCTTTTGAGCAGAACTCACATCTGCATTAAAACTACCAATTACCTGAGAAGCGGAGTTAAGCACATCCACTATTGATGAGCCGATCCCGAATGGTCGAGAGAACTGTAAGTTGAGTATCCCATCCCTCTCGATATACAACTTAAAAACATCGTTATCATCGTTCCCATCCCAGTTAGTTCCGTTTAGTTTAACGCCTATATTCATGATATTAGCCTCTACGACTATATCATTCGGTTCGGTTTCCGATACAGTATTCGGCTCAATTGTAGTCTTATTAACAGACAAAAGGAATTGATATAAAGCACTTGCATTTTCGCTTTGCAGATTGATATAGTAATCAGCATCGGGTTTCACTACACCAGTAAAAGAAGCATTGTTATCTGATATTTCACCGATCTGATCCGTTACAAGAGGTGAAGAATATATCTTCATTACAACTGGAACATTAGAATATTGCAATATTGACAAACTTGACGGATTAACGACTGATTCCGATATATGCACCTTAAACCAATCTGAATTAGATACCGAGCTTAAACTGCCTGTTACTTCTAAACTTGCTCCCTCGCTGATAGTAAGATAATTAGAATTCTCCGGCTGATCGTTAATTTCTGTTTCCCATACCAATCCTTGAGGTAACTTGCTGATGTTTGTCACAAGTCTGTATTGTCCAGAAGCATTTATATGTATCAGATAATCAGTCTCGTTTACCGTTCCAAAAGTTAAATGTAAAGGATTATTTCCGTTATTTTCAGATACTGCAACTTGTCGGAAAGGCTGATCCGTATAAACCGAGATACTAGCAGAACCAGAATACGATAAAAGCACATCCATAAGACATTGTGACGAGCTTGATGGGACATGCACTCTATACCAATCAGAGTCTGTACCATTCCCTCTGATTATCACGCCAGTAATGAGTTTAGAAGCGGTATCCTGTGTATTATTTGGTTCTTGTCCAGAAGTCAAAACTGGTGTGACTGTGAAGAAACGCTCAATTGTTGGGGCAATCCCTTGTGGTAGTTGCCCCGATGAAGATTCCGAAAGTCTTACAGCGAACTTATGATCGCCTGCACTGAGATTGTAGAAAACAGCAGATGATTCCGTAGTCCATAGCCAATTAGCATCATCCAATCTGATATAATAACCACGTATCATGTTGTTAGTTTTGTGATCATATCTATTCCAGTGAAACGCTACGTGATTATGGTGTATGGCGCCAATCGGTGCGATAATAAAAGCCAATGCGCCTTGAGGTTCAACACCGATATTATTCTCTGCCCTAACAGGTATAGAAACCGACCCACCAGATTTATCAAGTTCAGATACATTACCAGAAAGATCAACCGAAGTGACAGCGAAATAATAATCATTTGTATTTGACTCCACAGAAACGTCATATATTTTCAACAGTCTATCAGTAATGGTATCTATCGGTCTTAATCCATCTGTCGTAATTATCGGTTTTATATCCTGATAGATATTATATTGGGAAAAATCCCCGTCATTATTTGTATCAGTCCAGCTTAGAATAATGATGCCACCAAAGTCGTTAATCCGATCAACAGCTTTTACAACCTTTACAGGTGTCGGTTTAAGATTATCCTTAGCCTGAACGGGTCTCGCAAGCGATTCACCGTCTTTGCTTAGTATGGATTCATTTCCCATTATATCAACAGCAGAGACTGCAACGTAATAATCAAAATTATCATCAACATTTATATCAACGCTTGTTTGTTTAGAATCAGTAATGTCAGTTTTTATTGGCGATATATCTATTGGACGGTCTTTTGATACAGCGATTGGAACGTCCTTTGACAGATATATATTATAATGCGCAAAATCTATCTCAGTTGATGGCTTCCATTTTATTGTGACGTAACCGCCTTGATCATTGGGTCTATCAAGAGCTTCCACACCAATGACAGGAACAGGTGGTACGGCATCAATATTCACTTTGATAAGTGCTGTCTTTGTTGAGATACGTCCTTTTCTATCAACCAGGCGACCTGATACCAACGCAGAAAGAATGCCATCACCCTCAACAACTTTATACGAACCCACATACGTACCATCACCCAGTGACCCATCGTCATGTTTACCATCATCATACATTGGTAGATTATTAACCAGTATATGATCAGTTTCAAACTGAGTTTGATCAATATCATAAATATCAAAGCTGGCAATTCCATCTGGATCGCCGATCAGGGTTACGGTTAGAGTATCGTCCTTACCTAATGTTAATCTGCCGGTATGTTCAACTGAGTTGATTACAGGATGATCGCCAACAATGTCAACTTTAATTACTGCTGATAAATTAGAGACATTATCTGCTATATCAGTTAAATATCCTGTCACTATACCGTCAGAGATATAGTCACTGCCTTTGACAGTATAAGTTCCAGTGTAGACGCCATCATTAGCAGAACCATCATTATGTTTAGCGTCATCATAAGCAGGTAATCCTGTCAAACGTAGTATTCCAGTATCTTTACTGTCAGATACTATATCAAAAGTCGCAGTATTACCTACCTCACCTTTTATAGTAACAGTCAGTTCCATACCGATTGACAGTGGTGATTTTGCAGAATGGCTAACTTGATTTATAACGGGTGGAATTGTATCTATTACTATTGGTTTATCAGATATTGGTATATCAGACGAGTTATCGAATTTATCCCGAACATGAACGACTACAACAGCATTTTTTGCATTATCTTTATCTTTTACAACGTAAGTTCCAGAATATATCCCATCATCAGCATTACCATCATTGTGGAGTCCGTCATCATACATCAGTATAGGTACAGTAGGGGCAATCCCTTGCGGTTGCCCAATCCCTTGCGGTTGCCCAATCCCTTGCGGTTGCCCAATCCCTTGCGGTTGCCCAATCCCTTGTGGTTGACCATCATCATAAAATATATCAAAATCGGCAGAATTACCTTTTTCCCAGACCAATCTAACTGATATTTTATCCCCTATAGACAGAGTTTTATCTGCTGGTACGTCATGCGAAACTGATGTGATTAATATAGCAGTGAGCCAGTAATCGCCTGTGAAATCAGCAAAATCAGTATTGATGAGATATTCTCCAGTTGAAATGTCAGTGTTAAGTGTATTCTTTTGTTCTCCGGGTTGAAGTTTGAAGCTGTTTATTGGTTGTCCGGCAGTATCAAGTAAATAGATATTTATTGAGCCAGTTTTTAGTATACGTGATGCTGTCAGACTTAAAATGCCATTACGAGGAACGGATAATCTGAACCAATCCGTGTCGCTAGATTGGTTTCTTGATGCCTTGATACGAGTTCCTATTGGAAGACGGTTAGCAAAATCTGGTGAGTTATTGGGTTCAATTTCCCAAATCTCTCCTTTTGGTATATCAGATAGCATTAAAGATAAGAAATACGGAGTTCCAGAACCAGATGTCCCATAGTTAGAAAGGTCAACTTCAATTAGATAATCAGCAAGTCCAGTTGCAACATCCAGTTTCCACTGAGGACCACTAGCGGGAGTTACAGTAAACTCTCCAAGTAAAGTCAATGGGGAAGCAGAATAAAGGCGTATCGTGGTTGATCCACCAATTGGGCGTGTGAGATTTAGACTCATTCGCTTTTGTTCGGTAAGGTTAGCGTGAATTCTATACCAATCTTTATTATCGCTAGAACTCCATTTATTACCTATAATCTCCATCCATGGGGTAGTTTTTGATAAGAATATAGGTGATGTTTCAGTAGGATTGTTAGAACTGTTGTTTTCTTCCATGTCCCAGATGGTTTCATACGTTAAGCTATCAGTTGTTACTGTGAGAGAATAGGAGGATACTGAACTTACGGTAATAGGTTTAACATTTACAAGATAAGTTCCCGATGTAACTCCCGTAGCAAAAAATCCCTTATCTTTAACATCAAAACTCGCTATCTCTTGTCCAGAAGATATGTCAGGGAATCTATAAACCTTGACTATGCTGGATACTAAGGCGTCAGGTCTATTGAGAATGACAGTCATCAGACGTGGCGTTAAAGATAAGTTACCACTGGCAATATTGACAGAAAACCAATCATCGTCAACCCCGCCTTTAGCAGTAAAACTCTGGCATTTGACTGTTTTTCCGTTAGGTATAACCATAGCGGTTGACGGAGAATCATTAATTGTTCCATATACCTTCAGGTCACTGTCTTTTTTGATAAAATACGATTTATCGCCATCTGTTATTTGCCATTTGCTGTCGTTAGAAATGACGTCAACTATCGCATTTGTGGAAAGTGTTATCCCTCTGAATCCAAACTCTGCCTTAATACCTGTAGAGATAGTTTTATTATTCAATTCGCCTTGAAAAATGGGATCAATGACAAAAAGGCTTTGACCTTCATTCGGTTCGGTTACAAAGCTTTGCTCAATGTTAAAGGTGCGAAAAGCGGGATTTGGATCCTGTTGGTCATTGCTATCAACCGCTTTTACGTCTACTCTGTGATTACCGCTTGGTAGATTATAATAGGCAATATATCGCTCTTGAGTCCAGTTCCAGAGTTCACCATCAAGGCTGTAATAAAATCCTTTTATTGATGGCAAACGTCCAGAATCATCAGGAATAACCTTACCAGTCCACCAGAACACGACGTCATTAGACGAAATGTTTCCGCTCGGACCAACTACGATTACGGTATCAGGCGGAGTTATTGCAATGACATTAGAAGCAATAATAGAGAAAGCAAGCACAAAAATTATTAGTGGAATTATATTATATTTTTTCATAATCAATTCGGTAAGGTTAATTCACCATCTATATTTATGTTACTAATAGGAAAGTCAATCGTGCATGTTCCTTTCGTTGGAAGCTTTAGCCCGCCTTTTTCAACAACATCAAACGTTGCTGATGCTGGATATTTGAATACATCAGGGAGTTTATCTACCTTCAGCGTGTAGACTTTATTACCATCCACTATCTTTTGACTTATTACCCTCATATCAAGTTTACCGGTTTCTTTATATAAATACAGATTAAAGCCAAATTGTTTTCCAATGTAAAAATCTTCAGTATTAAACATGCGGATAAGGTTCAGAAAACCAGAAAAAATGTCTTGAATATCAGGTTGGACGTTGCTCAGAATTGTGCTGTTGTCATCATAAGAAGTAATACGTTTGTTTTTTCGGTCAAAGTATACGTGATCATTAAGTTTCTTAGTTCCATCATCCTTTAATTTGTAAACTTCATATCTTACAGGCAAACCAGTTTTAGTGTCAATGTAGGAATCAAAGGTGTTAGAGCCTTTATATATACGCAAGAGTTTTACGATGAATCTCAACAAACCGCTCAATTCTTTGGTTTGTGATGATACAAGTATTACATCCTGCTCTTTGACTTTATCATTTCTTATTACTTCCATAGTTCCATAAGCCGACATTCCCCACCATTTAAGAGATAGACTGAATTTCGCCACGGGTTTATATACGTCTAGTGGATTGCTTAGAGATAATTGTTGTGAGATTAATAAAGTGAGGATAATTACTGAAATGCTGATAGCTATTTTGTAAACAACGCTTTTCATTAATTTAAAGGTGTGAAAGTGTTACAAGTATTAATAACTTTTTAATATTAATTTTAATATTTAATAATAGCACACGGATTGACACAGATGCGACGGATTTTCACGGATTAAAATAGTGATCAGTTATCAGTTTTAATATGACTAAATCTTTACTGATCACTGATTACTATTTTAATCCGTGTGATATTTCCTAAATAATTAATCTGGTTAAGCACTAGCATCCTGGCTGGCTGTATAATGCTGTTTAACCCATTTATCCAGAGTACCAACCGGGTCTTTGACTACTTCATCGGTTACAATAAACTCGGATTTACCGATATTCCTTTTTATCAGATTAAGTCCATGTATGTAATCTTCAAGAAGCTTATCGCATAAGGCTTTTATACTAATGCCTTCTAATTCTGCTCTTTCATTTATTAGCTCAATTGCTTCGTCAGAAAATTTTAGAGTGATATTATTTTTATCTGCGTAATATTGTTCATATTCACTTATCATCTCTTTTGCTATAAGCTTTTTATTATCACTTGGATCGGTCAATAATTTATTAAGCCCTTCGATAGGGTCATCAACCATTTTATCAGTTACAATAAAGCTTTTTACATCAGTTGATGGAAGCTCAAACTTAAATTCACGGAAAACTCTCTCACTAACAGTTGACAGCGCTCTTGCGCCTGTTTTTTCTTCATAAGCCTTTTCGGAAATCTTACGCATACTTTCATCAGTAAAATTGACAGCTATGCCATAAGCTTTGAAAGCACGTTTATACTGCTTAATTATTGATCCTTCGGAATGCTTCAGAATATTAAACAGGTCATCAATAGATAATTCATGGCATACGACACGAACAGGCAATCTTCCGACGAATTCAGGCTCAAACCCAAACTTAACAAGGTCAGACGATCTACATTCTTTAAGATAGTCAACTTCAATTTTTTTTGATTCTACTTTTGCCCCAAATCCTATCCCCTGCTTGCGAAGTCGCTCTTTTATTATTTCCTCAAGCTGGTTGAAAGCACCGCTAACGAAGAATAGAATATTTTTGGTGTTGACAATCTGCTTTTCGACCTTGCCTTTTTTCTGAAAATCCATTAAAGCTTTCATCTGAGATATAGGGTCATAAGGCGTATTAAGGTCCACCTCGGTCTCTTCCATGAGTTTCAATAAATTTGTCTGAACACCCCGCCCGCTGACGTCTTTGCCTATTACATTTTGCGCACTGGCGATCTTATCTATCTCGTCTATGAACACCATACCATACTGGGCAAGCTCAATATTACCATCAGCTTCTGTTACCAGATCACGAATAATATCCTCTACATTTCCACCAACGTACCCGGTTTCACTAAATTTAGTAGCATCTGCTTTAACAAAAGGTACGCCGATAAGCTTGGCAAGAGTTTTAATCAGATACGTCTTGCCAACTCCAGTCGGTCCAACTAAAAGCACGTTTTGCTTTGAGTATTCTTCTTCAGTAGCGCATTGGACTTTTGAATTCTTCTGTTCTCTTTCCAGCCTAACACATTCAGAAACGTGGTTATAGTGATCGCATATAGCTATCGCAAGTGTCTTTTTTGCATCATCTTGCTTTATGACGTATTGATCTAGATAAGCCTTAACCTCTTTTGGTTTTAGCTTGAAATTGAAATCAAATTCATTTTCTTGTTTGTTCTTAGTTTCTTTACTGCCATTTTCGTCAGAATTAGCATTCGGGTATACTAGCTTAACGTCCTGTACCCCGTCGCCAAAATTCTTTTTTAAGAATTCTCTTAATTCTTTTTGTAGTTCTTCAGGCGTCGGAACTCTATCTTTCACTCTATTATCTCTCCAATCACTTTATTTAGATATAAATTACCACACGCTCTATTTGTTTGTCTTTCAATTAATACATATTATATATTGGGCAGATCACAAAACCTGCCCATTATGATTCTAGTTATATACTGAGGTAAGGTAAGAATATGTCTAGGTTGCTTTATATAACTTTTTTTATTTTTATAACAAGTGTTAGAAGCAAGTTATTCCAATGAAATGTTTTTAGGCTTGTCATAACGACCAAATTCTTGTCTTAGATCAAGCATCATTTGGTATCTTTCTGGCGGCATACCATTGAAAGCCACGTTACTCGTACAGAATATGTATCCACCGCCAGGCATACCGTCTCTTAGCGATCTCAATATGTCTGCTCGTACTTCTTCATCTGTGCCGGTTTGCAGAAGACCGCAATTTACGTTACCTGCCAAACAAACCTTGTCACCTACGAGTTTTTTTACTTCAGCTAGACTTACCTTTGCCTGCGGGTCTACTGAATGAAGTGCATGCGGTCTGCATGAAACAAGTTGATCTAGTATAGGCATGATGTTGCCATCGGTATGCTTTATAACGTAAGCGCCGTTCTTTCTGTGACCTTCTATAAGCCTATGTAGGTATGGCGTCACAAATTCAGCAAACATTTTAGGCGACAAGAATGGTCCGTCATTGAAGCAGTAATCAGCGCACATTGTCAGACATTCTGCACCTGCTTCTATCTGTGTCCTGCCCCATGCTATACCATTGTCAACTGATGTTTCTAGACCTTTTTTGATCTCATCTCCATGCTCAAAGAGTCTGAAGGAAAGATCAACCATGCTTTTTCCATCGGGGATGCCCATAGTTCCATCAGCCTCACCGCAGAGAAGGAATTTTTTGTTTGCTCCCATCTCTACAAGCTTTTTGAGCATCGTTACGTCACCGGTTCTTATGATAGAATAGTCCAGTTTTTCGGTTATCTCAACGATGAAATCAGCATTATAACCGATAGCCATGTCAAGGTCTTTACCTTCAAGACCGTTATAACCTTTGTAGCCTTTCTTAAAGAATTCGTTTGTAAGCTGGAATTCTAGCTCAAAGGTAGGGACAATATCGTCTGGTTGCCTTAGTTCGAGAGCGGCGATTACTCTTTCTTTCGGGGTCATAGGTTTCCTCCATTGTGGTTTATTATTGTTGAGTCGGGGGACTCGGCGGAACGTGAATTGTCATTCTGAGAGAAGCGAAGAATCTCTTTTCTTTGGAATATGTTAGCTAATACGAGTTTTTCACTTATAAGAAATAAAAAGAAATTAAACACGGAGACACTGAGGCACGGAGAAAAAAGATGAAGGATGAAAAAGAAGAAAAAATATTACAATTTCATCCTTCATACTTTCTCATTCCTCTCCGTGCCTCAGTGTCTCCGTGTTTTTTCATGAATTATGACTATTCATCAACTAACTGAAAAACTCGTAAGCTAACTGAAAAACTCGTAAAATAATATTAACTGTTTTTTGATTTCAGGTCAATGGAAATTTGTAAAACTGGTCTGATTGAATGCTAAAGCCTGCCCTGTAACGTCCAGACATACCATTCGGGTAAGGTCACGGGCAATCAGCCTCCCACCAACCAAAACCATTGGACCCCATGCATCATGACCCTTTAGAATCTGAGCCTGTGCAAGTTGCTTGTAACCTTCAGGAGTTGCTTCTGCAAGTGTAAGCAAGCCAGTGTCATCCATCACGTATATTAATCCACTTGCGATCAAGTAAGGTCCAAGACCAAAACGGTTTGCAGACCCACTTGTCCATAAAAGTTTACCATTCAGATCAATACAGGCTAACTGACCACCCGGCTTTACACTGTAAATATAACCTTCGTAGAGAATTGGTGTTTGTTGATCAGATGCGAAAACTTCGGGTTTCAATCGGTAAAGCGTTTTTACAGTGATCTTACCTGCATTTTCGGTTAGCTTTATCATCATGCTTCCTGTATCGTATCCACCAGTCAAAAATATACGACCATCGCCTATTATTACAGGAGTGGGAACTGTGGCAATGCCAATCTTCCATTCATTAGTTTCCCATAATATTGAGCCATCCAGAGCAGAAACTCCGACAACGCCTCCACTGGCGCAATACACATATATACGTTTCCCATTAAATTCCATCGGAACAATTGACGAATGGGTCATGTTCCAATTATTTGGATTCGGCGTCTTCCAGATGATTTTACCGGTAGCAATGTCTACTGCGATCATGAGTGCCTCACCGCCCGGTGCTAAAATTACTCTTTCACCATCAATAAATGGACACTGACCTGCGTACCATTCAGGCACAGTTGCATTGTAATCACGAACAAGGTCTATACCCCACCTAAATTCTCCAGTAGTTGAATCCAGACATAATACGTGACACTTCGGACCTATAGACACAACAAATTTATCATTTACCGCAGGAACTGTTCGAGACATACCATGATTACGCTTGACTTTGATAGGATACGAATATTGCCATATATCTTTCCCATCCGATAATGTAAGGCAGCGCAGAACGTCTGCCTGCTGTTTTGCATCATAATCAAGTAAGTAAACACGACCATTTAATACCGCAGGACCTGCGTATCCTTCGCCAATATCAATGCCCCAAAAAGCCTTTGGCTGTCCGAGTCCCCACCTTCTTGCAAGGGGAACTTTCTCTTTATTAATATTATCAAAGTCAACACCACGAAACCATGACCAATAACCGGGCATATCAACAGCAACACCATTGAATTTCGTCAACTTACCTCGAAATACAGCGGATACTGTCTGTGGTGAACCATCTACGGATACTCTATCCAGACCGGGAACTCGTTCTGTTAATTCTAGTTTTGATCCAGAGACCATCCACAGGAAAAGTATAAAAAGTCCTAGTATCGTTATAAATAATGGTGTTATCCTAATCAGGAGTAGAAGCGTTGACGTTTTTATCCGTTTAGTCATTTTTAATCACAATCTCCCAATTGTGGTTTCATGTTGACACTATAAGCGCAATATAATATACTGCATAACATAGAAATTCGCAATAGTTGTACGAGTTTTTCAGTTAGCGCTGAAGCATAAACTGTTATTGGAAATGAAATATATCTTTTTATTTATACTCTTTCTATTACTCTTATATCCACTATCCAGTTTCTCTGCGCTTCCGCCTTTCTGGACAGACAGCCAAACTATATCTCTCGGTCAAAATATCTCGACAGAGGCAGACGTCTGTTCTTTTGAGGACAGGATATATGTTGTCTGGTGCGATGACCGAACAGGGAATAAAGAGATATTCTTCCGTTCCAGCGAAGATGCGGGCTTGACGTGGGGCAGAGAGGAACGCCTAACTGATACTCTTGACGAATCAAGCCAGCCTGCTATTGCCTGTGACAGCAAAAACGTATACGTGGTTTGGCGAGAGAAAAGCGATAATGCTTCACAAATATTTTATAAGGTATGGGATGGAAACTCGTGGAGTGATAACATTCTGATCTCTGGTGATCAAAAAAACACCAGACGACCTGATATTACTACTACAACCATTGTGCCAAACTCTTACCTTTATATCGTCTGGGAAAATATAAATCAAAACAATATTACTGCATATCTAATCAGAAGTACGGACGGTGGAAGGACTTTCTCACAAACTCAATCTTTAACGGAAGGGGCATGGAATACCAAAGAACCTGCTATTTGGGGTGGTGCAAGGGATGCCTACGTTGCATGGGTTGACGACAGGGAAGGATCATGGAACGTATTTTTCAAGAGATTGGGTGAGGTGCAAAATGGTACAGAAGTTAAACTCTCATCTGTTACAGATTGCAGTTCTCCATCTATAAACGGTGCTGAACCAAGAATATATGCTACGTGGCAATGTGTTGAGGAAGGTTTCGTTTATAACGATATATATGTGTCTCGTAGTTCGGATCACGGGGTTACGTGGTCAGGTGCGAATAAACTTACAAAAAGTGAAGCGGAAGCTGTATTCCCTAAAGCTACTGTAGCTATGGGCGGAAATATTAACTATCCACAAGCGTGGTTCTTCTGGCAGGATGGACGAAATGGTGAATGGAATATTTTCTTTTCAACAGAAGAAGCTTATGGAACGAATCCTGATTCCTTGCCAATTGTTATTTCAGACAAACCATCTATAATGCCCGACGTTGTCGCAACTTATGGTCAAGTGCATCTGTTCTGGACTATAGTTGAAAGTGATTTACGTTCAAAAATACTATACATGCGCAGGGATACCTTACCACCCAAACGTCCTGGGCCGCCAGTACACTTTGACCTTACTGCAAATCCCGGATATGATGATGACAAAAACATAACATTCTCGTGGACGTCATCAGAACCACAAGAGACAGTTAAGTATAATGTCTATGCGTTTGTTGATAATGGCGAATTCACTCTTGTTGGAAGCACCGACAAAACTACTTATGATCTAGCTGGTGAAAGCGGAAAAATATATAGAGTCTATGTAGAGGCAGTTGACGTTGTTGGCAATGTAAGCGTTCCATCGGGAATATCACAAAAAGTAATAAGCGATCCTGATCCCCCGGAAGTTATTATTCATTCTCCGGGTTCCAACTCTATTGTTCGTGGTAATGTTCCGATAACTATAAGCGTAAAAGATGACAATCTTTTGGAATCCAATCTTGAATATGGGGTAAGCTCATTTCCGTCTGTGTGGGAAAGCCTTGCCGGACCTTTTTATGAGAATATGGATCGCATACTTATCATGACATGGGATACAAAGAATCTTGATGGCAAATACACCATCAGACTGACTGCAACAGACAAAGCAGGCAATGAGTCAAAATCAGAAGCAGTGATTGATATAGACTCAAGTTCCCCAATTGCCATATCGTCGGGTGAATTTACAAAGTTGACGCCATCCGATGTAGATTGGAATTACGGAACACCTGCATGGTCTCCAACGGGTGATAAAATTGCTTTTTATTCTGACGAAGGTGGAACAGAGGATTTATGGGTCATGTCTCCAGATGGGAAAAACCGTTCCCGCCTTACCCGAAGCACAGAGATTAAAAGGCATCCCAATTGGTCGCCTTCTGGTAATATGCTTGTTTACGAATCGCTACCCGCAATCAGTAAGTCACAGCCTTCAAAGCCAGAGCAGTGGAAACTATGGTTAATCAGTTCAGATGGAAAAAATGCCAGACAGATTACTTCCAGAGAAGGTTCAGATACAAATCCATCATGGTCGCCTGATGGCTCTGCGATAGCCTTTGACTCAAATATAGACGGGAATTATGACATAAGGCTGATAACAAATATAAATAAAGTTATCACGGGTGCGTCTCCACTGTATGCCAAACTTACGGATAACAAATGGGACAATAGAAATCCTGAATGGTCACCTGATGGATCAAAGATAATATTCCAATCAAACGGTAAAGGCTCATGGGATATAATGGAGATAGGGGTTGACGGAACAAATCTGAATACCGTAGTTGCGACTCAATCAGATGAGATTGAGCCTGATTGGTCTTCAGACGGAAAATGGATATTATATTCAACAAACGAATCTGATGATCACTATGAGATCAGAGCGATAAACTTGCCAGAACAATCTGAGCAGATAATCTTATCGTCACCAGATAATGACGCCCATAATGCCCAATGGTCGCCAAAAATGGACGTGATTGTTTATGAATCCCAAAATTCTTTGTTTACCGCTGGGATAATTCATCCTGTTAGAAATTTAGAGGCAATAATCTCGTTGCCTAGAGGTGGTGAGATACTTACAGGAAAAGTGGATGTAAAAGGCATAGCTCGTGGAAACGATTTTGTAAATTATAAACTTCAGTTTTCCGACCCGAATCTATCGAGTTATCAGTTGACGGGAGAATCTACATCACAGGTTACAGAGGATGGATTTCTGGGTAAATGGGATACAGGTGAACTTGAAGGCAGATATTTACTAAAATTAATGGTTACGGGTAAAAATGGTCAATATGCAGAGGATTCCGTCTGGGTTATGGTATCGAATCGCCTGCCTTTTATTGTTGTTGACGAACCAAAAGATGGCTTTGTCACTAACGAATCTATTATCACTGTCAAAGGACATGCAGAATCACAATCAATTGTCACGTTGAACGGTGCAACTGTTAAGCTAGATAGCAATGGCGTATTTTCGCAAAAGATTCAGCTTACGGATGGAGCGAATAAGATTACAGTAAAAGTTTACAACGGTCTGGATAAGGGTGGAGAATTTACCGTTGAACGAACTGTTATTCTGGATACAAAACCACCAGAATTGTCTATGGAATCACCCATAGATTTTCAGGTAGTTAAAGTGCCTTATGTTACAGTTAAAGGTAAGGTGAATAAGAAAGCTGAGGTTAGTGTACTTTCAACACGGGTCTGGACGGATGATAACGGAAATTTTCAGCGTAATATATCTATAAAAGAAGGGCTTAACCTTATTATAATATCGGCTTCAGACCAACTTGGACATTATACTTCTATCCAAAGAAGGGTGATCTTTCTAAGAGAAACTAAGATTGTGTCTGACAATAACCCACCGGGGATCACTGACGTATATCCAGAGAATCTTGCTGTCATCACTGGTAAATCATTACAAGTATCTGCAACTCTCATTGACGACTTTGGCATTGATCCTTTTAAGATTGCCTTCTGGTTTGATAATAAAGAGATAAAAGATTATGAATTGGATATAGGAACTCTTAAAGAAGATCAGGTTATAAGCATTGACCAATATCCAGTTATCCATTTTAGTTATAATCCAGAACTTCCTATATCGGACGGTAATCATAGTTTTAAGCTTCAGATAAAAGATACTTCTGGCAATCTAGTTGAGTCATCATTCAATTTCTCTATTGATACTGTTCCACCAGAAGTTTTAGTATCTGCATTTTTGAATGATACGCAGGACAAAATAAGGATTGTTGCAGTTGCAAACAAACCTCTGGGTGAGATTGGTTCTATTTCTGTATTTTCTCAAGAGGGTGCAGGTTACTCAATAACTAAACTCACGCCAAAAGATAGTTATTACGAGGCTTTTCTTGATGTGTCGCCATCACAGAAGAACCTTGTTCTGAATTTTATAGCTAATACATACCTTGATAAAGAAGTTATTAGTCAGGGTTACTTAGCATGGAATAATATTCGATCCGGTGAGCAAGTAAAACTTGGAACAGATAATTATGCAAAATTCATATCTGATCCGGTTAATGTTAGAACTGGAAAATTGGCTGTGGTTTTACGAAGCCTTGACGGGCTTGATATTAACACGCTAGATTTGTATCGTAGTGATGCAGAGTTTAGAAGGCTTAAACTTTCGGGATTAGCATACGTACTTTCAGCATCTCAAGAGAGTGATATACAGGGTATACTTAGTCTTCCAATATCTTCTCAACAAGAAAAAAATCTTGTGATGTTCAAATGGGATGATACCCAAAAGCAATGGCAGGCGCTAAACAGAATCATTATAACGGACTCTTTGTTATCTTCCAAAATCACTGGAACAGGAACTTATGCCTTATACTCAGATGCTGATCCGCCATTGATCCGTAACATATCCCCAAAAGATTCAGAAGAAGTTTCGCTTGAAAGATTTTTCGTTGAAGCTAATATAACAGATATGGGTTCCGGTGTATCAGAGATTGAATTATTGGTTGATGGAAATAAGTATGACTATGATTACGATCCCACGACTGGACAATTAACCTACTTTCCCAGTGAAATCGAATGGGGACTACACAAAATAGAGATCACTGCAATTGATCGTGCAGGCAATGTATCTGTTTTCTCATCAAGTTTTTTAACCAGAGAAATATTTCAGTTCATATCTGTTCGTGTTTATCCAAACCCGGCTAAGGATAACGCTAATATAGATTTCAAGCTCACGAGATCAGCAGATGTCTCTTTGAAAATTTATACAGTATCAGGAGAACTTGTCTATGATACAAAAAAAGATAGCATTGCACGTAGTATTTTTTCGTGGCGATGCAGAAATAATTCAGGAAATAAGGTCGCATCTGGAATCTACGTTTACGTTATTGAAGCAATTATCTATCAAACGACTATACAAAAATATGGAAAAATCGCAATAATTCGATGATAAAATTATTAATACGGAGAATCCCAGTAATTTAACGATAAAAATATAATAAAATTGCACTACAATTCTTGACAGACAAAGATCAAATGATGTATACTAGATATAATATTATGAAAGTATCTGTATCTGATTTTTTCTATTAATGTATTACTTTTTATAAGTTTATAAGTTTCATATTTTGATTGAGCTATTTATGTAATTTGAATATGCTGAAGAAGGAGATTTCTAATTATGACTACTCCATATCAACCATCTGGTGTGTATCAGCCGACTACAACGTACCGCTCGACTCAGTACCAAGCGGGTGTTACTTTTTCCACAACGCCACGTATGCCAAGGCTTGTAGTAGAGCTATATGTTGATCCTGATTTTCAGGGGGCTAAAGCAACGATAATAGACAATATTACCAATCTAGCAGAAAGGGGTTTTCTAAAAAATGTCTCTTCTGCTAAGGTTTTTAGAGGACCGGGTTATGCAACCAGCCCAAACTACAAGGTAATATTACACGAACTAAGGGATTACAAAGGCAGGCAATTGGTGCTTGGTCCCGGATATTATCCTAATCTTCACGATATTGCTTATGATTTTGGAGATATGACTACCTCTATAAGCTTCGGATTCGCTTTGGTTACGGCAGGTCCTGAGTATGGAACTATACCGCTAATTGTGGAGGTTTATAAAGACATAAACTTCAAAGGACAAAAGAATATAGTTTTGAGAGATGTAAGCCATACTGCACAAATAGGACTCCATGACGCCATAGCCTCTATGAGGATCATAAGAGGTCCGAATTTTCCGCAGAACGGTTGTAGAGCCATCTTTTATGAGCATATCGAATTTGATGGTCAGCAGATGGTAGTGCCTCTTGGTCCGCTTGAATATCACAAGGAGCTTCCAAACCTATTCACTCAGCCTCAGTTTTTCGGCAACATAATTTCATCTATAAAGATAGAGTCTTGGGTGTCTGGTGGTACGGGCAGATTTAGAGATATAATTTTCCTTGATGAGTTTAACTCCTTAAAGCCCGTTTGGCAGTGGATGGATCCACGAGGCGACTGTACTCGTAATCTTGGTCAGCCTGCTACAGGTGGTATTCTCCGTGAACGAGGGGGATGGTTAGAGATAGGCGTCGGCTCTAATCATGATCTATGGTGGGGACCTGATGGCAGAACTGGAAATATGGATGCACCTCGCATGTTACAGCCCGTTTCAGGTGATTTTGCCATAGAACTCAAAATGACTGCCTCTGAACAGCAGAAGGAGCATGGCGGATTATTGATATGGAAAGACCCAGATCGCTACATAAGACTCGATAAGACGTCTGCTCTACACGGTTTTAGAGGTGATATTAGATTTGAGACTCACGTAAATAGAAGATATACCGCAATAGGTCGTGGAAAACACGATTCGGTTATGAATTTCCTACGTTTAGAGCGTACAAAGCATGAATTTCAAGCATACTCTAGCCCTGATGGGCAGACATGGAACACTTGCGGAAATGCAAATGTCGTCATGAATGACCCCTTAATGGTGGGTATTCTTGCTATGTGTCCGGGTAATATACCACCGACTACATCACGTTTTGACTACTTTAAGATATTGAGACCAGTGGCTTCCACCACGTTAGGGCTGGCTTCTCAGATGCAAACTTATGGAACATCGTCGGCTTCAACGCAACCTAGTTAAGTAAAAAGGAGCGTATTAAATGCCGATTGCACCACGTATCATAGTCGAAGTTTTCCGTGATCCGAATTTCAATGGTAAAAAGGTCACTATCGTTGATTCAGTAAGTGATTCTAACACTATTGGATGCGATGATATGATCTCCTCAATAAAAGTGTATAGAGGTCCCGGAATTGCTGCTGCGCCGAACTTCAAAGCAATATTCTATGAGCATGCCAATTTTACGGGCAGAAAAATAGTTTTGTCTCCGGGGTTCTATCCTGACATACATCAAATACCATATAATTTTGGAGATATAATATCTTCTATTCAATTTGCTCCGTCACTTGTAGCAACTGGTCCTGATTACGGAGTTGTACCAATTATTATTGAACTTTATCAGGATGCGGATCTTCAAGGCACTAAAGGCGTGGTTCTCAAGGATGTAAGCAACACTCGTGATATTGGGCTTGATAGGTCAGTATCATCTATAAAAATCATTCGAGGCCCAAATTTTCCACCAACAGGATGCCGTGCGATTTTTTTTGAGCAACCTAATTTTGAAGGCGCAAGTTTCTCAATGTCGCTTGGGCGTCTTGAGTTCCAAAAATACATACTTGATTTACACGCCCATCCACAGAGATTTGGAGATATAGTTTCCTCTGTAAAAATTACGCCTACTGGCATATTCAACGTGCTTGTGGTTGTTGGTGATACACGCACCGTAGAGCCTGCTATGCTTGCTGGGTTTACTAATATTGATGGTAATATTTTTAGATTCAGAACTGTAGTTATCAATTCAAACCCCAGTAACTTTGGCGATCCTGCAAATTCAATAAATTTAGGTTCACTTGATCTATCAGAATATGATATAATATGGTTTACGTGGAATGGGACAGGGCATGATAAACAGTATTTACTTGATAACACAGAAGCGGCTGTAAGGGATTTTGTGACGGCTGGTGGAACTTTGTGGGCGTCTGCCATGGATAATAATATCAATGAAAATGGAACGTGGCGAGGAAATTGGTTACCTGTGGAAACTCATCCTATACAGGTTGTTAATTCTGATGATGCTAATATAACGATAACTCCAGAGGGAATGTCTACCGGCTTGTTTTCTTGGCCAAATAGAATTGATCCCAATGTGCTTATAACTGATGACCATTGGGTTACTGATGATCCTGTCTATAAAATTCTGGCAACGAGAAGAGCAGTTATCAGAACTCTAGTAGTAGTTGGTGATAATCGTACCATTGAACATGAGATTATCCGAGAAAACAACATTTTAGGAGGCAATAATTTCGATTTTGACGTCGTTAGGGTTAATCCCAATCCTGATAATTTTGGCGACCCCAATGCCATTAAGTTGAGTTCGTTAGACCTTACTCAATACGATATAATATGGTTTACGTGGAATGCACCGGGTCATGATAGAGAATATTTCATTGCAGATGCCGATATACTTATAAAGAATTTTGTCGGTCGTGGAGGAATTGTTTGGGCGTCTGCTATGGATGATAATATTATGGAAGGCAGAGGCTGGCGAGGTACGTGGATGCCAACTGAATTCTTCCCTATAAGAGTTGCCAAATCAAAAGATACCGGCATACTTATAACAGCTTACGGCAATACAACAGGATTATTCTCTGTACCAAACAGGATAAATATAGAGTCCATAGCAACCGATCATCATTGGGTTACAACTGATAAAGCATATCAGCGATTAGCTATTAGACGAGATAATAATGATTCCGTAGGTATTCAGTTAAGGTGGGGTGCTGGTTACTATATATCCTTTGCAGTAGATACGAGAGATGCTGGAAGGTCAGAAGCATCTCGACCACTATTGCAAAATGCTCTGAATTATGCGGCAAGTTTGGTTAAACTAAAAGGTGAATATATTAGCTATCGGCTTAAATGGGGTAAAGGACATTACGTTACATTTGCTCTGGACTCAAGAGACCCTGCAAAAGGACAGGTAGCAAAACCAATTATTCAGAACGCTCTGTGCTATCTGGCTAGTTTAGCGTGGCAAACTTCTCCAAAACAATTACATGGACTTCGACGTGAAGTTATGAACCATAGTATTGAATATTAATTTTTTTAATTCCTAACTCAATAAAACTGAAAGCTATTATAAAGCTATTATATAGACCCATAAAGGGGGACAAAAAATGCGTCTTGTTGTTGCGATTTTATCGTTAGCGGGACTCATAGTACTTTCTATGATAGTGGTCTTATTTACAAGTATTGAGACCACATTTTATGTTGTAACCTCTATTGTTATAGCGGTACTTGGTGTATTTTTTGCTGTGATCTATAGGTATCAAATGCCAAAAGCTGATCAGGCAATCGTAAGAACAGGAGGTAAAAAATACGTTGTCCGCTTTCAGGGTGGTGGAGTTTGGATAAACACGATATTCCACGAGGTAAGACCGATCTCACTCAATACTATGAGACTTGAGATCACTCGTGTCGGAAAGGAAGAGTCTCTAATTACATCTGACTTCATGAGAGCCGATATTACTGCTGTATTTTACGTTAAAGTCCCTCCTGAAGAAGATAGTGTTATCAAAGCCGCTCAAACACTTGGTCAAAAAACTGTTCCTGTTGCCCAACTAAGGAGTTTATTCCGTATTGGACGAAGAAAAACTGCTAAACCAGGACAAAGGGACGTTGAACAGGACCTAATGCTGGAAAACATTAAACTTCTTCTTGAAGATAAAGTTGATGGTGCGCTCAGATCTGTAGCGGCAACGATGGAACTGGAAGATTTACAAAAAGAAAGACAGACATTTGCTGAAGACGTTAAAAAAATAGTTTCCCCTGATCTGAAAGAAAATGGTTTATTACTCGAAACGGTTACTATAACCATGTTGAACCAGACCCCAGTTACAGAAATGGATCCAAACAACAGGTTCGATGCTGTCGGTATACAAGAAATTACTGGTATCATTAAAGTCGCCGCTGTTGAAAAAGAGAAAAAGATTAAAGAGGCAGATGTCGCAATCACTGGAATTGATGTTAAAGCGGCAAAGCAAAAGTTTACCCTTGAGCAAGATAGGTCGTGGGCAGAATCTGACCAGCAGATGAAAATAGCTACTTATTCTGCCGAAAAAGAAGCTGAAACAATTAAAATAGTATATGAACAGGAAGTTGTAGGTCAAAGGGCTGGTATTATAAGGGATCAGGAACTTCAGAAAATCGAGATCAATAAAACCAAAGAAGTCGAAATCGCCAAGGCAGAGCAGGAACAGAAAGTTAATGAAAGAATCATCGAAAAGAACTTGGTTGTCGAAATTAAAAATATTGAGATGGGTCAGAAAGTAGCTGAAAGAGAAATACAGAGAAATCTAGAAGTTGGTCTCAAGCAAATAGATCAGGAACAGAAGATCGGAGTAAAAGATTACGAAAAACAACTCGCTATAACGAAAGCCATGATTGCACAAGAAGAGGGTGTTGGTGTAAGAGAGATCGAGAAGATGCTGGCCATAGCAGTTAATAGAGTAGCTCAGGAACAAAAGGTTCTTGAACGAGAGATAGAAAAGAACAAGATTGTTGAGATAGCCTCTATTGAGATGAGTCAAAAAGTAGCAGAAAAAGAGATTGAGAGAAATCTTATCATCCAGAAGGTAGGATATCAGGCACAGGTGGGAATTAAAGAGGCAGAAGTTAATTCTTTGAAAGCTCAATATGTTCTGGAAAAAGATAGAGTTTTCGCTGAAGCAGATAAAGAAAAGGCAATTCAAGCATACAGCGCTACCCGCAAAGCCGAAGGAACTAAAGTCCAGTATGAGCAGGAAGCGGTCGCCGAAGTATCTCGTATAGCTAAAGACCAGACGGTATCAGTCAGAGATATAGAGAAGTCCAAGAACGTGGAGATAGCG
>Ga0247842_10001428_pt1 | contig 39992 bp, 38 predicted proteins | sample LaCruzMarch2015__3_FD_192411 | JGI IMG/M metagenome (GOLD analysis project Ga0247842, IMG submission 192411) | Freshwater microbial communities from meromictic Lake La Cruz, Castile-La Mancha, Spain - LaCruzMarch2015_19m | ecosystem: Environmental > Aquatic > Freshwater > Lake | place: Spain...
AAAATAGATTAATTGATATTTTATTTATATTTTCCAAAAAGATTAATTGATATTTTATTTATATTTCCAAATAGATTAATTGATATTTTATTTATAATTTTTAAAATAGATATGTTAAAGAATTGTTAAAGAATTATTAAAGAATTATTAAAGAATTATTAAAGAATTGTTAAAGAATTATTAAAGAATTGTTAAAGAATTATTAAAGGATTATTAAAGAATTGTTAAAGAATTATTAAAGGATTATTAAAGAATTATTAAAGAATTGTTAAAGAATTGTTAAAGAATTATTAAAGAATTATTAAAGAATTGTTAAAGAATTATTAAAGGATTATTAAAGAATTGTTAAAGAATTGTTAAAGAATTATTAAAGAATTGTTAAAGAATTGTTAAAGAATTGTTAAAGAATTGTTAAAGAATTATTAAAGAATTGTTAAAGAATTATTCATTTATATTTCCAAAAAAATAATTGTTAAAGAATTGTTAAATAATTGTTAAATATTCCTTTAATCAATCCTTAAATATTCCTTTAAAGATTTTAAACTAAAAATATTTTTTTGAGTAAATATTTAAAATATATAATTAAAATTTGATTCAAGAAAAGTTAAAAATATAGAAATCCTTTTAAACATTCCTTTAATCTATTTTGAAATTAATTAATATTTATTTATAAATTCTATAAAAATCATTTAAGAAATAAATAATCTTATTCTTAAATCATTTTTGGAATGAATATTAAAGAATTTTTTTAAAATTATAATAAAAATAATTGAAGAAATTTGAGAATTATATATCATAATAATTGCGTGTTGTATATCTATTATAAATAAATCCAAAATTTTGATCATCAATATCTTCATCATCATCACCATTTCCATCATCCTCACCTACATCATATTCTCCTTCGGCATTATCATCAAATTTTTCTTTCACAACTTCTCTTATATCATCATCACCATCATCAACAACATTTCCTAAACCAATTTTCTTCATTTCCTTTATCATTTCTCTATCTTCTCTTGTTTTTTTATTTAATTTTGATAAAATCTTATCTTTATTTTCCTCACGAATTTTATTTATATAATTAATCTGGTCTTCTAATGTAGGCATCTTATTATCATTTATAATCTTAAAAACTTTTGAAGAAATTTCATTTGTAATAGTCTTAAAAACCTCATTCTCAATCTTAATCTTCGATATTAATTTAGCATTTGGACTTATATCAGGATACGCAGGTAGACACATCGCACGAATGACAATAATCGCTCTTATTTGATAAATATAAGTATTATTATCATCATTTATAATGGATGATATATTATCTAATTCTTTAATAGTTTCATTAATTTCTTTAATAATTCCTAATGAATTTTCTTTGAGATTTTTATATAAAATAGTTGAAATCATTATTAATATTTGTTTATAATTATTGAATTTATAATCATCTGGAATTTCTTTTTTTCCAAAAAAATTCTTCAAATAAGTTAAATGAATATTATAAGTATCTCTTAATTTTGTCTGTATATCATTCTTATTCTTCTTACTAATAATCGTTTTATCACTCATATTCATAAACCATTCTTCTAATGAACTTTCATAAATAAAATAAACATCATTTCCATATTTAATTCCATCAAAACCCTCCTTCTTCTCACTTATCATCTTCTTAATTAAATAAAATCGCTCATATCTCTTCTTATTCAAAACTCTCTCCGTTATGAAAGCAGATTTCGCCTTTTCCAAATCCTTCCTCTTCGTTTTTAAAAAAATATCCGCACTAAAATTATCATCAATCTTCTCTAAACAACATCCTAATAGATATTTATGAATTTTTTCATATTTAACCGAAGGCATATATATCAAAGCTTCTATGAAATCCTCAAAGAATTTATCACCTTTCGCCTTATATTCTTGATATTCCTTGGTATTATTCTTCCTCGCCTCTTCATTTATATATTTATTTAACTTCTTTTGTGCTTCAAGTCCCTTCGTATCCTTCTTCTTCTTCTTCTCACCTCTCTCAAATTTTTTCAAATCATTCGAATAAACCTCATTTATCATTTTTATAATCATCTTCTTATAATCACTTGGAAATGGCATATAATCATCATCATTTTCACTAAATTTCTCCTTAAAAACCTCTTCAAATATACACATCAAATATGGAAGAACACCATCTTTATCCTTTGTCTCCATATCATAAGGCATCCCAAAATCATTCCAACTATCATTAATACAAGGAATATAACATCTATTTCTATCAAACATAAGTGTTCCATTTAATATCTCATTTTGAATTTCAATAGACCATTTACATATAGCATCAAATATCATATTAATTATTAATGATATATGTTCTTCATATGCTTCAACTAATTCAATATCTTCATCATCAGCATTTAAAACATATTTCTCGGTTTTTTTTGCTTGTTCTTTATAATAATTATCATCAAATTTTCCATTATATTTCCTTTTAATTATGATAAGTTTCTCTTGAACTTTTCCAGAAAAATTCTTAAAAAGATTTTCAATTATTATATCAAAATCCATCGGAAGTTTGCTTAAATCAATCATTAATTTAAGAAAAGGACAAATCTTTTTAAGAGCATCTATAAAACCTTTTTCGAGATTATAACGACTATTGAGATAATATTTCTTAAAAAAATTTAAATCATCTATAACATCAACTTCCTCTGCATCATCATCTTCTTCATCAATAAAAATAGCATTTTTTTTAAATTCATCAATTCGTGCTGGAATTCCTTCATAATCTTTTGTATCTAATCCTTTCTTAATTTCGTGTTCTTCTTCTTGAAAATCAAAAGATATTTTAAAGAGGTCTTTATAAGATTGTGTGAAAACTTCGAATTTATTAATGATAATTGTTAGATGTTTATCAATTTCTTTAATATCAATTTTAGAATTGAATAGATTTATATAATTATCTATGGAAAGATTTTTCCTAATATCTTTCAAATTACCTATAATATCATCATAATTACTTTCATTAATATTCAGGATTAATGTTTCTAAATCATTTATAATAAGTGAAACAACATTCTTCTCACCTGTGAAATCTTTAATTCTATTAGAAATTTCAGTAGAACTTTTATGAGTTATATCAAGTAATTTAAGAAAACTTTTGATAATTATAAAAAATAAATATCTATTATTCGTGATATTAAGAGGTTCTATTTTAATCCTTTTATAATCAACTACCTCCTCTTTTTCCTTTTTCACCAATCCCTCTAAATGAATTTTAAGTTTTTGATAAGTATCATTATCCATAAAATCCAAATCATAATTAAATTTATTCAATAATTCACTTAAATTCGAATAATGATATTCATCCTCATCAATTTTATCTAAGGAAAGTTTTATCTTATATGCCTTTATCATCTCTTCAAATGTTTTAAAATCACCCTTTTTGAGAACCTCTCCCTTAAATCTATCTTTATTTAGAAATTCAATAATTCGTTCATTCATCGTTGATTTAATTGTTGATAAAGGTTCATAATAATAAACTGCGAGGACTGGAATATTTCTCTCATCATCTTTAAATATGATATAATTATCATTTTCATTTAATTCAAGAATAGAAGTGGAGGTTGGTGAGAATTGGAGAGAATTTTCAACATCATAAACAAGAGGAAACCATAATTTATTCTTATTTTTTAAAGCAAAATTAACTTGTTCCTTACTATTTGCCTTAATCTTTGCTACATAATCTTCAATATCCAATTCTATAAAATTATCTCTTTTTGCATCTGCTATGATTATAAAATTATTGATATTTATTGGATTTTTCTGTCTCTCAATTACTTCATTAAAGATATGTAAGAAACCTTCTGCTTTTGTTTTGGATTTAAAGAAGGCGAAGAAATAATTATAAATTTCTTCTTGTGTGAAAGCGACAAAGGTTGGATTTAATTTGATTATTTCATCGAGAGAAACGATTTCAAAATAATCAATTTCATCCAATTCTTCATCTTCATATATAAAACCTTGTTCTTCCATATCTATAAAATAAATATAATAAAATTATAATTAAATAAAATCTATAATAAATAATTATTGAGAAGATTTGATGAATTTTGAAGAGATTAAATAATGGATATAATTTCCTTAATATATATTCAATTATATTCAAAGGTTCTATTTGATAATTAAATGAATAATTTTGGTCGATAAGCATCGGCAAAAAACAAAAACTCTTTAAATCAGCATATCCAGATAAGAAATAATCAAAATGACAAATATCTATAAATCTCTCATATCTATCTAAAATCTTTTTCATTCCTTTCCTATTTAAAATATAAGCGTGAGAACTCATAGGATTAAATTGACAAATATTTCCATTAAAGATTGGTGTCTTAAATAATAAATCATTCTTCTTATTAATCCCAAATGCGAAATAACCTAAATAAAAACAATCCCAATCATTCTTTTTAAGAAATTCATTAATCTTCTCAAAATTTTCTTTGGAATAATAAGATGTTGGATAAGCATCATCTTCAAATATTAGAACATTTTTAACACCTCTTTTATAAACATCTTTAATAATTGATATATGAGAATGAAAACATCCATAAACACCTCCTTTTTGATGTTTCTTAACTATTAAAAATTTGAATGGAATATTTGAAAAATAACTTTTAAAATGTTTTCTCCTATCCTGACATTTATCTATTGATATACAATAGATTTCCATAATTATTTAATAATTATATTTTAAAGAGATGAAAACAAACAAATCAAATAATAGGTCAAAATGGTAATCAATATGTTTTAAATTTCATTTAGAACATAATGATTTTATTATCGCTCAATTAGGTTCCTTAATTTGTATGAATAGTGGTGTTGATAAAGCAGATATTAAATATGATGGAATATGGAAAGGAATTTCGAAAGTATTAGCAGGAGAACCATTATTTTATCAAGTATTTAGAGGAAATAAGATAGGAAAAGGATATATCTATATTGGAACTAATTTCATAAATTCCATATTGGTTATAAAAATAAATAAAGGAGATGTTTATCGTCTATCTCGTAATTGTTTTCTTGCTTCTACTGGAAATATCAAAATATCTTTCACAGTTCAAATGAAAGGAATATTAGGAATAGGTCAAGAAGAAGGTTTTATTCTTCCAACGGCGACTTGTATAGGTGAAGAATATGGATTTATTTGGATATGTGCTTTTGGAAATTTAGAAAAAATCGTTGTTCCTAAAAATGATTATTTAATTATTGATAATGGTGCGTTTTTAGCGTGTAAAAACAACTCTCAATTTGAATTATCCAAATTAGGAAAATCTCTTTTCACCTCATTCTTTGGTGGTGAAGGATTTGGAATGAAATTCGTTGGTCCTGTTGAGATATATATCCAAACGAAAAATATAAATAATTTCTTAACTGATGAACCCACAGTAGAAAATGAAATTGGTGATATAGTTGATGAAAATGTCGAAGATGTTATTTGAGATATTTTTGATGTTTAAGCACATTTGAGAATTGGATTAGGATTTGGATACATATATCCTGGCGAGTATTGTTGATTATTTTTATTAATTTCACTCCATTTATTTAAATCATTTGAATAATCTTGATTAGATTTCGGCATAAACTTTTCTTCTTGATTATCAGGTGTTTCTATGAGAGGTATGTGATTATCTTTCACAACCATTCTATAATTCACACCAATTCTATCAAAACTTTCTAATGCCTTTGATTGAGGGTTCCAACATAGAGGGTCAAAACGATTAATCCCAACTTCTTTTAAAGAACAAGGAGGATTTGATAATCGACAACTTTCCGTAGGTATAGAACATTTGCGAACTTCATCAATCGTTTTTGGAACACATCCAGTAGATATATATTTATTAGGAATATAGGCATCCTCATTACATTTAGAATTCTTATAATTTCTTCCAGATAATTCATTACTATCATCAACCGCCTTTTTCATACTACACGCATTTTGTCCATAGGATTGAAAACGAATATGAGGGTCATTTGGCATAAATTTATCACAATCCATACAATCATTATAAGGTGTTGATAAATGATAGTTTCCAGAATAAATTGAGCGTTTTAATTCTTGTTGATATGAAGAATTATCATAAATCATTCGTGTATCATTTGGTTTATACATTTATTTCTTAATAAACTATAATAAAAAAAATCCAAAAATTAACATTAAAAATAACATTAACATTAACAATTATTTATTTTAATTGGAGGAGGAAGAGGAACTGATCTATACATAATTGATTGACAAGATGGAAGATGGTTCATCGTAGTATTAATAGGAGATGTCTTATCATTATTAATCATATTATCATTTGAAGGTTTATATTGATTTGTTTGACATTTTGAAATAATTCGAGTTTGTCCTCGTAATTCACTATCTAAATCCACGAGATTTCCTTGGATATGTGAAACAGTAGTTCCTCCTACGAAACCTAATTGATGAATACATTTATCCTTATGTTCGTATCGATATGGAGAAAGAATATGACTTAAAGTTTCTACACTTGATTTTAAATCTTGTTTATAAGAACAATTATCATATTTAGTTCTATTAAAACTCATTTATAATTCTATACATATTAAATATTTTTATTAAAATTAGTTCTATTTATATATGAACGAGTATCTTCGCCTCCATTTACCCACATAGGAACAATATTATTTGGATTTTGAATATCTTTCATACAATCTACAAGAGGAATTGGATGTTTTATTTGAAGTTCCATTAAAGATTTACGACATCCTCCCATAGAAGAACCGACAGAAGATGTCGTATCTGTTCCAGATAATAAATCTAATTCCTTTGTTATATCACCACCACATCCTTTCAATTGTGGAACACCTGTGAAAATTCTTGAAAATAATTGGATTTTACATTTATCTCTTGTCATCAACTCATCATTTTTAACAAGATTATTATAATTATCAATTAAACAAGCATCCGCAATACCATAACCAGCACGACCACGAAGATTAGGATGGTCTAACATAAATGATGGAAGACGGACATTAGGACTTTCACAAGGAATTAATTGAGAATAATTTTCGTAAGTTTGATAATTCATTATTTTTTCATTTCCATGATTTTTAAAATCCATCCAACAACTATCAGCACATATATTATCTTGATTTTCAAAATAAGTTTTTCCTGTTTTAAATGTTTGGTTTTCCATCTCTACTATTTACATTATATTATAAAAACACATTTCCCCATTCCCTTCTTTACAAGTCTCTTTTCTATAATATAACCATTTAGAAAATGCCTCCTGATTATTAGGAATGGTCGTCGAAGGCATCGTATAAAATTGTCTTTGTGATGAATTCCTATCATAAATATCTACAACATCTCTATATTGATTATTTAAAAAATGATTATCTATTTCTTCTTTTATATATGGATTATCTATATAACAGGCATTTATATTCTTATTATCATTATCATTATCATTATCATTAACATTAATATCTACAATTGAAGGGTTCATAAATGGATTATTTCGTGAAGGTTTAATGCATATTTGATTATTAATAATTGCTTGATTATTATTTTCTAATTCCTCTTTTAATTTCACTTGTTCTTGATTATAATATAAATAAATATAGAATAGAAATAAATTTATTATAATTCCAAAAAGTATAAAAGTAAAAGTTCTAAATATTAATGATAATATTAGAGCTACGAATAAAATAAAATTAGATATTATCAATAGTTTTTCTTTAAAACTAAACATCCTTCTTACTAAAAGAACTTATTTCTTTCCTGCCAGTTTCTTTTGAAGTTCCACTCGTTTCGCTAATGCCTTTAATCCTTGTTTATTAACAGCAGTCTTCGTCTTCTTTCCTCCCATTCCACCTCCCATTCCACCTCCCATTCCACCTCCCATTCCTCCCATACCATTCATAGCACCCATCATCTTCATCATATCCGCCATATCAAAACCACCACCACCTCCTCCTCCTTTATTTCCAAACATAGAAGGAAGAATAGAAGCAAATTTCATCGCATCCTTCATAATCGCATCTTGATTTAATTCACCGGTAGAAATCTTGTCCGTTACTTTATTTCCTACTTTCGAAAATAGTTCGCCAAGTCCATTTTCAGGATTAGCAAGTGCTTTGAGAATATCTCCCTCCTCATTAATCGTCTTCTTAAATTTATCAATATTAACATCATCAATAATCTCCTTCGCAATCTTTCCAATCGTAGTATCCTTTAAATCATTCATTCCCTCAAAAGAACTATCATTCTTAACCTTATCAGTTTTCATAGAATTAAGACGATTAATAACCTTCTTATAATCATCATTCTCTAATTCAAAATCTTCATTAAAAGTTTGGAGAATTTTAAGAATAGTTGAAGCACTCTCATCATTCATCTCATTCTTAAAGATATAAAAGACACTTAAAAAATGATGACATAGGAAATTATCTCGAACAAGTTTCGCAATCTCACCAATAGATATATCCTTATAAAGACAAATAACCTTCACTTCATCCTTCTTTAACCATTCATCACAATTTTCCTTATCAACCTCTAAATAAGATTTCCAAAAATCCTCATTACAATTCGCATTCAAATATTCAACATATTCGCCAGAAGTTTTATCAAATTCCTTATAATTATCCTTCATCACTTCAAGAACCTTCTTCGCCGTTGAACTATTTTCCTTATGCTTTTTCGCAATCGTTCTAATCTTCGTTAAAAGATCATAATAATATTGATTAAAAATTACAATTGAAGACGCCATAAATTTCTTTATATATAAACAATTATTTAATATCTTTAAATAAATTTTCTCTGTCTCTCGTTAATTCTTCAATAGAAGGAAGACTTTTATTATTCGTCTTTTCATTCGATTTCTCCTTAAACTCCCTCTCAATATTAATATTCTTATTATCATTCTCAATAAAATCCCATTTATATATCTTATTATTAATTGCATTATCATCATCAATATTGCTAAAATTATCCGTTAAAATACTTCCAAGAGAGAATGCTTCTGGTTCATCCGTCTTTTCAGTATTTAAAGGAATTGGTGATGATAAAGATGATGGTTCTTTTTCCTTATTATTTCTACTACTCTTACTCGTGAATAAATATCCACGATCTGGCATTATGAGATAATCAAAAACTTTTTTTCCATAAATGATTTCTTTCGATGGTAAGAACATTAATGCTGGAACATTTTTAATAATATCTTTAACAATATTTATTTTACTATCAATACAAACTAATTTAATAGTCTTTTTATTATCATATCGTTTAATCGTATCTAATAAAACAGAACAATGTTGGCAAGTATCACTATAAAATAAAATCATTTATTTAAATAATGATAAAATAAAAGGAAAAAAAATGACATAAAAATTTAAATTCATTTATTAAATAAAAAGAAATGTTTAGTAATTATAAATTTGATAAAGTCGCCGATAGACATTCATTTATAATTGATAATATTGATTTAGGAATAGTTAATTCAATTCGACGAGTTATTTTAACTGAAATTCCAGTCGTAGCGTTTTATGGTGAAGAACATCCTACCATAGACATCTTATTCAATAATACACCTCTTCATAATGAATTTATGATACATAGAATAGGTTTAATCCCTCTTCATATTAAAGAAGGAATTGTTGATATTTATGAAGATGGTGATTATTCCTTCGAATTAATCAAAGAAAATCCTAATAATGAAATGATGAATGTTTCTACTGCAGATATTTCTGGTTCTTATAAAGATAAGAAATTAACTCAAAATGAATTAAATGAAATCTTTCCTCCTAATCCCATATCAAAACAACATATCCTCATAACTCGTCTTCGTTTTAAAGAGAAAATTCATTTTAAAGCAAATGCTATTAAAAGAACCGCAAAAATAAACGCCTCATTCTCTCCTGTTTCTTTATCAAATTTCTTCTTCGTAATTGATGAAACAGAGGCAAGTAAAACCGATAATATTCTCGATAAGGAAAGAAGTTTTTATAAGAATAAATATGGCGAACCTTCTAAAATCAATTTCCAAATTGAAACTATCACCGGACTTTCCTATAAATATCTCTTCAATAAAGCAATAGATATTCTCATAAATAAATTAGAAACTATCATCCTCAAATTAGAAAATAAAGAAATTGAAATCGAACAAGTTCCTAATATCCCAAATTCCTTCAATTTTAAAATAGATGATGAAGATGATACTCTTGGAAATCTCATTCAATCCCTCCTCCATAATAAATATATTCGTGAAAAATCCAAATTTAATGATTTAACCTGTGAATATATTGGTTATATTTGTCCTCATCCATTAATTAAACAACTCATCGTCCGTTTCACATTAAACAGCGAAAATCCTGATATATTCTACAATTTCTTCTCCCAAAATTGTAAAGATATTATAAAAATAATAAATGATATTAAAACAAATTGGATTAAATTCGTTAAATAATCCTCGATTTATAATATACCTTCATCTCTAAACCACAATCAACAAAAATTCTATATAAATAATCCCACATATTTAAATGAGAATAAAGAACAAGCATTCTATTCTTTTTTTCCTCACAAATTACCTCATCCGTATATTTATGAATAACAATCGGCAAATAATCCTCATTTATCGATTTAAGCAAATCATTCACCTTTCTTTCATATTCAGGTGTAAGAACTCCTGAAAATATAAACTCATAATAAGACATCTTTATTATCTTATTATTTCAAATCTTTAAGTAATTTATTATATAATTGATATTCAATAGCAGAATTCACTAATCTATCATTCGTATCATAAATAAATGAATTCATATCATAAATAATCTTCTTATCATTCACAAATTCCACATAATTATCAACTTCATTCGCAGATGATAATTGTTGTGTTAAATCACATTCTTTAATAACACCAATAACTTTCGTGAATAAATAAGTAATTTTCATTCCATCGGTGTATGCGATTATCTTAATATGACGCGCGAGAGGTCTATTCGGTCTATGAATAATGATATCAATATCAAGAAGAAATTTATTGGCATCTTTCACAGAAGTTTTAAAACGATTAATATTCTTCTTGATGAATTTATAATCAAGTTTTTCAATCTTTTTTCTAAAATCATTTATTATATTTTTCGAATAGGAATAAATAGTTGTTGATAAATTCATATCATTTATATTATTCCATTTCGTCCATTCAATACCTTCAATATTCTTAATTAAATCCAATTGATTTATATTAAACATTTTTATAAATCGTTCATTTAATTCATCATTTCCATAATCATAATAAGATGAATTCTCATTTTTAACAATAATATCATAAGGTATAGATGAATATATTTGATTATATTCGAGGGGAATTGTTCCAGTATTCGTATAATTGGAGAATTTTTCTAAATAATAAACAAGGAAAATATACATACAAATAATTAAAATTAAAATTAAAATTATTTTTAAAATCATTTATTCTATATTTAATTTATAGAATTATAATGAGTTCATTTGTTCCTATCATTCCCATATTAATTTATATATCCATTCTCCTACTTCTTTTCATCATAAAACCACCACTCTTATTCGATAATAATGGAATTATGATGACATATAATCCAAAGGCGATGATTACATTAGATATTATTTATCCAATCATAGCAGTTTTATCTTATTATTTTTATATGATTATAAAAATAATTTTTCATAAATAAATAATGGAAGAAATTAAGAAGTGGATAATAGATTGTTATTCATATCCTAAATTATCCATTAATTCTTGTCTATTTATATCAGGCGTTTCTGGATGTGGTAAAAGTTATATCGTTTCTAAAATAATTAAAGATATGAATTTATTTCCTATCAATATCAATTCTAATAATTGTTCTTCATCATCGCAATTATTAGATTTATTAACAAAATCATTCGTATCATCTTTAATACAAATTTTAACTAATAATAATTCAAATAAAATAATTGTTATAGATGATTTTGATGTTTTAAATACATTTGATAATATGATAAATTTATCTTTATATAATTTCATTAATAATTCTAAATTAAAGAATATTCCTATTATCGTCATTATTAATAATGAAATCATAAAGAAGATTGGTGAAATTAAGAAGAAATGTAGGATTATAGAGATTAAGAAATTATGTGAATATGATATTTATGAAATCTTGAAGATTTATAAAAATGATTTGGAATTTGGTGATGCGTTGCGAATTATAAATGAAAGTAATTATAATATTAATGAAGCGATTAAGATAGTTAATAAAAATAATTTTAATGATAATGATATTTTCATCAGCAGTAGTGATTTATATAATTCGAGATTTAATAGAAATAATCTTAAATTATTATTATTGAAAGAACAATGGATTATCCCATTAAATTTTCACGAAAATCTCATTTATGAATTAACAACTAATCGCAAGGGAACGAAGAAAGATAAAGATAAATTCTATAAATTCTTCATCTATAATTTCTGCTATTTTGATATATTTATGAATAAGAATTATGATTATAGTCTGGATTTATTCATTTCAATTATTAAAGAATTATATGAATTTCCCTTGAAGAAAAATAGTAAAAATAAGAATAATTTTACAAAGATGTTGAGTTATTTATCATTACAAAAGAAAAATAATAAATTTGTTTTTAAATCTTCCTTTCCTTTTAACCAAATCAATAATTATCATTCAAATATTATTAATAGAAAATTTATTTATTAATAATAGATAAGAAAAATATAGAATGAGTTCAAGTCCATTTGACAATCTAAAAAATATGTTTAGTGGAAGTGATAATGAAAGTAGTGGAATTTTATCTAGTATAACATCTGCTAAAAAATCTTTCTCTGGTGATAGTAGTATTTATATCGGTCTTTTTATAGTAATTGTAATCTGTCTCGGTGTAGCATATATCCTCTATGTCCTTATAACTACTAAACTATTCTTAAATATCCATCAAGTAGTAGATGAAACTAAAATTCCCATAATTTGCACTGAAAAACGGCGATTTGATTTTGAAATAAAGAAAACTGGAAATGGTGAAAGACGCACATATACATTCTGGATTTATCTACACGATATGAATAGATTTGCTGGTAATTATAAAAATGTCTTCAATATCCAAGCATCTACATCTATAACAGACCCTCGAAAAGCATCTCCCTTCGTATTCCTAGATAAAACTGATAATAAATTATATGTTCGTTTTGCTGATTTAGGAACAACTGAAAGTTCAAGAGTTTCTAGTTATATGTCATTAACTGAATCAAGTTTAAAAGAATTTATGAGAAATGGAATTGTAATTCCTTATGTTCCTCTTCAAAGATGGGTTCATATTGCGATTGTATGTAATGCGAATTCTTATAAGAATTATATATATGCTTATGTAGATGGTGATTTAGTCAGCACAACTTCTAATAATGAAAAGGATAGATATTTAGGAGATACAGATGATACACGAAAAACTCTAACGAAGATGAATATTAATATGGGAGGAGTTGTGAATATAGGTGGTGAATTAAATTCTACGGAAGGCCCAGGTTTCTCTGGATTAGTTTCTAAAATCTCCACTTTCAATTATGAATTAAATCAACGCGATGTTTATAATGATTATTATTGGGGGCCAATTGGAAATCTATTAGCGAGAATTGGTTTAGGAATGTATGGAATAAGAAATCCAATTTATAAATTATAATATATAAATAGATATAATGCTGAATATAATAGTTCAAATATTATTGGGAATTTTTTTAGTTTTAATTATGGGATTTATAGCATATTCTATATTTGATAGAGAATATTTATCCTCTGTTCGTTTCTTTCCAACGAATAAAAAAGAAACAAAAATATTCACAGGTATTTATCAATTAACAGAAACACAAGCTAAAATAGAAACTATTAATAAAAACGATCCTTATTATCTTAATATAAATCCTTCTGTAAATCAAAATGGAGGTGCCGAATATTCCTATAATTTCTGGTTATATTATAACATAAAACCATCAATTGGACGAATAATAGAAAAATCAAGTGATACTACTAATGATTTAACTAGAGATGCTTTCATCGTTTTATTTTATAAAGGTGTGAAACAACTTATTCCATATAAACAAAATCGATTAAGTTGTGATACTGATAAAGCTGATACTGAGGAACCTTATCCATATTTTTTGGTTAAAAATCCATTAGTTAAACTTAATAATAATGGAAAAGAGATTGTTGTCGAATATAATAATTTAAATACGCCTGATAGTTTCAATTCATCTGCTATTAAATTAAATTGTAGTGAAGTTCAAAATACTATGTATGCAACAAATGTTAATAAATTAGGTGTTAAGAATATTAATACTGATATGTATAATAAAACTTGGAATATGATTACAATTGTTATTCAAGAAAGTCCTTCGAATGAAGAAAAATTATTCACAAATAGAACAAATTGTAAAATCTATTATAATTCAACTTTAATAGCAGACCGTTCAACATTTAATAATGATATATTAAATTTAAATAATGAAAATGGTGTTTCAACTGCTATGAAGAATAATATTGGAAATTTATATATAAATCCAAAAGAAAATATCAATAAAGCTTATAATACATTTCCTACAGCAAAAACAAATCATAATTTAATTAATAAAATAGAACCACAAACAGAAGACGATGGAATTAAAAAAGATAGTCCTGTTAAAATGGCGAATATGTCTTATTTCAATTATGCGTTAAGTGATAATGAAATTCTCGAATTATTTAAGAAAGGTTTTAAGAAAGAAGCATCAGATCTTTCGATACGATTGTCTGGATTTGATAAGATGAAATTCGTTCAAGGTAGTAAAATATCCTATAATCTTATGGCGAATACCGAAGGAAGTATGCCTGTTGAACCTATTTAAAATAATAAATATATATTAAATAAATGGTTGGTGGTTTAACTCAATTAGTTTGTAAAGGTCAAATTGATAGTTATATAAATGTCAATCCTGAAATTAGTTTTTATAAGTTTGCCTATAAAAAGCATACTAATTTCTCCTTTGAAAGTGTTCGTCTGGAATTTGAGATTACACCTTTATTAGATAGGAAGGATACGATTTATAAATGTAAAATTAATAGATATGCTGATTTATTATCTAATTTATATCTGGTTTATAAACTTCCAGCAATTTATTCGAATGATAAATATAGATTTCGGTGGATTAAAAATATTGGAACTTTATTAATTAAACGAGCATATTTAACAGCAGGAGCAACGATTATTGATAATATCACAGGAGAATATCTCTTAATTAATAATGAACTTTCATTAGATAAAAAGGATAATTATAATAATATTACTGGAAATGTCAAGAGTTTATATGATCCAACTTTACCAGTTCCCATTTTAAAAATAAATAATAATTATTTCACGGATATTTCTTATCCTGTTGGTGATAAGGATAGAGATGTTGTTTCTATTGCTGAAAGGGAATTAATAATACCTCTTTCATTTAATTTCACAAAACATACATCACTCGCCTTATTATTATTGAAATTACAATTGAGCGATATTTATTTGAATATAGAATTAGAGGATGTTGAAAATCTTTATCAAGTTTATATAGATGGTTATGATTTATATGTAAGTCCCAGATTTTATAATGAAATATTTTCAAATGATTTGATTAATATTTGGACTTTTATAAAGACAAATAGATTAAATGCCAGAGTAGAAGCAAATTATATCTTTTTAGAAAATGATGAAAGAGCGTTGATGATGATTGACCCAATAACATCCATCTTAATAGAACAAGTTTTCATATCTAATTTTTATAATATTAAAGCTGGAAATGAATTGGCGACTTTTATAGAATTGAATGGTGCAAATACACATAATAAGGAGATTATTTGGACTTTGAAAAGAGATGATTATAGAAATTTTAATAATCAAACAAATTATACAAATGATATTATTGAAAATAGTTCTAAACCAATAATGACATCTGCAATAATTAATTTTAATAAAACAAATCGAATAGAACAAAAGGACGCCAATTTCTTCAATCTCATTCAACCTTATCAACATCATTCGTCAATTCCAAAAATTGGCATTTATACTTATTCATTTGCTATACAACCTGAAAAATGGATCCCAACAGGAAGTTATAATGGTTCTTGTATTTCAACAAGTTTAGTTGTTTATGTGAATAAGGATAATAATGAATATATAAATGAAAAGATGAGGAAATTAGGAAAAGATGAATATTCATATAATTATGAATTAAGATATTATATCAAAAGTTTTAATATTCTTGAATATAATTCAGGAACAGTTGGTATCAAATATATATAATTTTTTTGTTTTCTTATAAATAATGGATTTAACATTATTTTTAGTTCTTGGATTATTAATCATAGTCATCATATATTTCGCAAATATCATAAATAATTTGAGAAATGATATTAGGAATATGAATGTATGTGCGAATGTTGAAAAAAAAGAGAAATTCGTTGATGAAAATAAAGATTTGATTAATAAAATCACGAATGGTTTAAGTTATTTAAAGAACTACCTTTAAATATATATAATATGCCTCGTAAAAAAATTGTTAATGATGTAGTAATTAAGAAAACGAATAAGAAGAATATAATTGATAGTATGATTAAGGATGTTGAAAATGATAGTGATGATATATTCCTTCAACTTCCAATAAGTCAATCAAAAATCAATTATATCATAAATAATGATAGGAATTGTATAATTACTGAACCAAGTCCATATGAAAATATCTGTTATTTCACAAATGACGCAGAGAATATCTCTTGTGAAAATGAATATTATCATAATAATAATATCAATAATCCTAATATAAAAAATAAGTCGTGTTGTTTTTGGTGTTGTCATTCCATCGATAATTCTATATTTGGAATGCCTTATAATTATGATACGATAAATGACACCTTTTATATCATCGGTTCATTTTGTTCCTTAAATTGTGCGAATGCTTATAATTTCTCTGTCAATTGTGGAAGTGATAAGGTATGGGAGGTGAATAGTTGGATACAGATGTTAGGAAAACGCTATGGATTTAAGAATATAATTCGACCAGCACCTTCACGATATTTATTAGAGATGTTTGGAGGAAATTTGAAAATAGATGATTTTAGAAAAACACATATAGACGAAACGAAGACCTATGTTTTAAATATTCCACCGATGATTTCCATTAATACTTCCGCAGAAGTTATTAATACCTCCTATTTATCCAAATTATCCGAAAATAAAAAATGATTTAAAGAAATGGATTAATTTCATAATTGGAAAATATGGATGATATTTATTTTACTGATTATAAGGTAAGCACTATAACTTGTAATGTTGATTTGGGAGTAACTATCCATTTAGGAATATTATATGAGAAGTTTGATATAGGTGATAAGAGTAAATTCATTTGGATTTATTATCCAAAATATCCTGAGGGTGAGAATAAGAGGGGAATATATCCAAAGAAACAGAGGAAGGTTAAACCGACAACGGTGAAGAAAACTTCATTTGATAATCAAGTAACCTTCTTATATAAGGCGGATAATTATCCTAATTTGAAGATATTTAAGAATGGAAATATTCAAATAACAGGTGTGAAGAATAAAGATGATGTGAATAAAATTGTGGAAGATGTCATAGAAGCGATTAAGAAGATTTATGAAGATTTTAAGGAGATTACGAGCACCGAAGATTTTGAGAAGAAAATAGGATTTAATAATTTCCATATTCGTATGATAAATACTGATTTCAAGACTTATACGGATAAGGAAATGACGAATAAATTTGTAATAAGGAGAAAGGTTCTTCATAGGATTTTAATGAGTGATGATTATAATAATAAATGTAGCTTTGAGCCTGGAAAGTATCACGGAGTTAAATTGGAATTCTTTTGGAATACGAATAAATCATATCAAGATGGTATTTGTAAATGTAGTGATAATTGTTTTGGAAAAGGTGATGGAAATGGAGATAAGAAATGTAAAAAAATAACGATTGCTATATTTGAGAGTGGAAGTGTATTGATTACAGGTGGCGTATCATTTAATCAAATAAACGATGCTTATAATTATATAACGAATGTGTTTAGGGATAATAGGAATGAGATTAAGAAGATTGATTTAAATTCATTATTAATTGAATAATTTCTTTTATTTTTTCGAGAATATTATCAAATCCGTTGAAAATATTTAGATTGTAATAAAGATGAAAATCATTATCTTTAAGGACGAATTTTAATTTATAGAACCTTTCATTTATTATTAGATTACGAATTGCTATGAATTCATTTGCGAAATCATCATAATTATCATTATAATAATCTTCAATTTGAATTGGGGTTTTTTCAATAATTTTTTTAAGATATAAATCGATATATTCAAAGTTTTTATAATCAAAGAGATTGAAGAGGAAGAGATGAATATCTGTTAAATTATCATAAGTTTTCTTATTAATAATCAAGGAGATATTATCATTAAAATCTTCTTTAAAAAGGAGATTATGAGAAGGATATTTATATTTATAAATTGTTTCGTTGTCTTCATATTTGATAGATAATTTATATTCTTCTTTTGAATTATTTTTGATGAAAATTCGAATATCGTCCATTTTATTTATGTGAAATTATATAAAATAATCATTTTTTATTATATTAAGTAATGTTTATAAATATCTATTATAATTTTTTAGCATTTCAAAATAATATCATAATGAATATATTATTATTGATTAATTTGTTTCTTCCAAAACAAATGAAAAATAATCTCATTTATTATAAAAAAAAAGGTGATGATTATTATAAATATCTGCTTCTCTTATCGATTAATGACGAGATTGAAGATAAATATCATATAAATATCTTACAAATTGGAATGAATTTATATGATAAATATAAGAAATATATTAAAGATGATTTGAGTGATATTGATGATTTGAGTGATATTGATGATTTGAGTGATTATGAATAAATGATTTCATTACATAATCCCATTTTCACCGCTTCTTTTGGATTTATGATAATATATTTCTTATTAATATCACCTATATCTTTCATAGTCATCTTCGTCTTTTGTTTAAGAATTGTTTTTATTTGATGAAAGATAGTTTTATAATTCTTAAACATATCATCTATTAGAATATTAGTTATTGGATTTTTGAAATATAATAGATTACATATGATAAATGAATGATTATAGATATAAATTTTATTTGTATATAAAAGCGGAAGAATATTATCAATACTGATGGGAACATCAATAACCGCTATTTTATTTCCTGAAATTGCTTTAATTCTGTTTGTTAAATTAAGAGTATGAAATATATCGAAATCATAATCTTCTTGTTTAGGAACATCTTTTTTTTCTATATAAGTCTTTTTAGCAATTTCTTCATTACATAGATTATGGATTGGATATATGATATATGTTGAAGAAGGATTTTCATTATTTTTCCTGATAATTAAATCGAGATTATTAATATCATTAGAACACGGAAGAAGATGTAAATTGAATGTTTTTTCATCTTTTATAATATCATAAATATCACCTTTAAATTCTGGTGATGGATGTTGAAAGTCGATTATTCTATCTACAATTCCTTTTTTGAGACAATATTTATAATTAAGATATAAATCGTGTTGAAGTAATTCATCCAATTCTTCTTTTTTAAATTTTGTCTTTTTTAAATACATTTGACAGATATTATTGAAATAAGTTTCAAATTCATTCACCTTAGAAAACATTTTATCTCTTTTAAAATCATTCAATCCTGTTATTGAATAATAATGAAGGAGACAAAAACTATTTTTCGTCATTAGACGATATGGACTATGGATGGATAAAAATGTTGCAGATGAAAATGAATAATTATCGATAATCGTCGCTATTGGAACTGAACTTATTTTAAAAATAGATAAAAAACGCATTCCATCATATACAGAACCTCCTTTTGAATTTATATGAATTAATATAGGTTTAGGTTTTATATTATCAATTGTTTTATTCGCATTTCTAACATCCTCGATTAATTTATCAACTAACTTATCTTCAACTCTTCCATTAAAATAAATATGAGTTAATTTATTTGAAAAGAAATCATTATCACTTAATTTCTCAAAAAAATCTGTCATCTATTATAATAAAATTTATTTAAAGAAATCATTAATTATTTAAATAAAAAAGAAATGTCAAAGGAAGATAATGTTGGAATTGGTATTGATTTAGGAACTACTACAAGTTGTGTAGCAGTTTGGATTGGTGATAGAGTGGAAGTAATTCCAGATCATCAAACAGGTTCTCGTATCATTCCTTCATATGTTTCATTTACAAATGAAGAGAAACTCGTTGGAGATGCTTCGAAGAATGTTTCAACGATGTATCCCAAGAATACTCTTTATGATATTAAGCGACTTATTGGAAGAAAATATGATGATCCTATCGTTCAGGCAGATAAGAAACTTTGGTCTTTTGATTTAACTGCGGATGATAATAATAAACCTGTGGTGAAGGTTGATTATAAAGGCGAGGAGAAGAAATTATATCCAGAAGAGATTTCAGCGATGGTTCTTGTTCGTCTTAAAGAGACTGCTGAAGCATATCTCGGTCATCCTGTTAAGAAGGCGGTAGTTACTGTTCCAGCATATTTTAATGATAGTCAAAGACAGGCGACGAAGGACGCTTGTATTATTAGTGGAATGGAATGTCTTCGAATTATTAATGAACCTACGGCAGCGGCGATTGCTTATGGTCTTGATAAGAAGAGTGATAAGGAAAGCACTATTCTAATCTTTGATGAAGGTGGTGGAACTCACGATTTATCAGTCCTAACTCTTGATGGAGGAATATTCGAGGTGAAGGCGACAGCAGGAGATACTCATCTTGGTGGATCTGATATTGATAATCTTATTGTGGATTATTTATGTGATGATATTAAGAAGAAACATAAAAAGGATGTTAAACAAAATCCAAAGGCGTTGAAGAGACTTAATATCGCTGCTGAAAGAGCGAAGAAAAATCTTTCATCATCAACGACAACGACTATTGAGGTTGAAAGTCTAATTGATGGAATTGATTATTCGATTAATTTAAGTCGTGCTAAATTCGAACAACTTGCGGATAGTTTCTTTCAAAAATCGATGGAACCTATTGGAAAGGTTCTAGGTGATGCGAAGAAGAGTAAGGGAGAAATTGATGAGATTGTTCTTGTAGGAGGCACAACGAGAATTCCTAAAATCCAAGAAATGTTAAGTTCATATTTTAATGATAAACCTCTAAATAAAAGTCTAAATCCTGATGAAGCAGTTGCAATTGGAGCTGCAATCCAATGTGCTATTCTTACAGGACAAGGTGATAGTGATAAAACTTCTGGACTTCTTCTTCTTGATGTAGCACCACTTTCATTAGGAATTGAAACAAGTGGCGGAGTTATGACGAAGATTGTTGAAAGGAATACTACCATTCCCACAAAGAAATCACAAACTTTCTCAACTTATGCTGATAATCAACCTGGGGTCGATATTAAGATTTATGAGGGTGAAAGAGCACTTGTGAAGGATAATAATCTTCTTGGTTCATTTCATTTAAGCGGTATTCCACCTATGCCAAGAGGTCATCCAAAGATTACGATTGATTTATCTCTTGATGTGAATGGTATTCTTGAAGTAACAGCAAAAGAAGAAAGCACAGGAAAGACGAATAATATTAAGATTACAAATGATAAAGGACGACTTTCAAAGGAACAGATTGAGGAGATGGTGAAAAATGCGGAGAAATTCAAGGAGGAAGATGAGAAACAGAAGGCGGTTATTGAGAGTAAGAATGATTTAGAGAATTATCTTTATGGAGTGAAGAATAGTATTTCAACGAAAGCGGAAGGTGTTCCTCCTCTATTTGATGAGGTTAAGGAAGAAATTGATCCTATTATTGATGAAGGTCTTAAATGGTTTGAAGAAAATCCAAAGGAAGATGCGGAAGTTTATAAAAATAAACAAAAGGAGATTACGGATAAGGTTCAACCTCTTTTAATGAAACTTCAAGGAGGCAATATGTTTCCACAAGGAATGCCGGAAGGTGTAGTTCCACCAACCGAACCACCTATGGATGATTTTGATTAAGAAACATAAATTCTTCTTCTGTTAATAATGCCAAAAATTTTATTCTATTATTTTTATTTTTAAAAAATTCTAATAAATCTTTTATAATTATTTTATCATCATTCGTTTTAAATAATTGAATTAATTCTTTATCAGTTAAATTATCATAATTTATATCATAATCTTCATAAAATTCTTCATTTTGTGTATTAAGAAAATCTATAATATCTAATCTACTATATTTATAATTTCTTCTATTTTTAAAATTAAGAAATATAATATATAATTTATAAATAAAATCTCTTAATGATATTAGAAATTCTTCTGTGAAATCTTTTGTAAATATATCAGTTCTTAATGGTGTTTTTGTTATTGAAGGTTTTAAAGAAATATTAGTTATTGAATTAATCTCTTTTAAACTAAAACTTTTTTTATTTCTCTAATATCTAATTCAAAATCTTTATTCTCAATTTCTCTTCTTTTTTTTCTCGTTTAACATAAACAAATAACCTTTTTCCTTTTTCGAAAGAAAAACAAAAATCCTTTTCTTTAATATCATCTAAACTACATTCTTTTCTATTTAAACAAAATTCTTTTTTTGAATACCAATCAAAAGGAATTAAATTACAAAATTTAAAACTTTCATCTTCTCGCATCCAACCATTATAAACATATCTTTCACCTCCACAAGTTATTCCTGTAATAGCGTGTCCTAAATTTAAAAAAGCTCTTAATAAAATACTATCTAATTTAAATCCTTTTAATAAAGTTTCAATTTTATATTCATAATCAATATAAGTATTTTTATAAAAAGGAATATATCCTATATGAAAAATAATAATTTTAAATTCTTTATCAAATTTTTTGAAAGTTTTTAGTTTTTTATCACTATCAATAAAAACAGATAAATATGGAATTTCTAATATATCTAAAAATAAAGATAAATATGAAATAGAATATCCTAATCCTTTTTGTTTAATAAATATATTTTTCAGTTCTTTATCATATTCCATTAATTTAAATAATAATTGTTCTGGTCTTATTTTATTTAAATATTCTTGAAATAATTTTGTTTGTTCTTCTCGTAATTCAGGAAATAATTTAATTCTATTTATATATGAAATAATATTAAACAAAGCAATTTTAAGAGGATTATTAGAATTCTCCCAATCATCACTTAAAATCGTTTCTCTAAATATTCGTGAAGCACCATCACTATATAAACAAGACATAAGAATAGCATTAAACCAACAAGTTCCTAAATATTGTGGAATTATATTTACGACGGAACAATAATCATTCATAATTATCTAAACATTATTTATAAAAATATAAACTATGAATTATTTAATACCTGTTAATTATGAATTAAATATTAATGAGATTTACGAAGATGAAAATATAGAATTTATTATAAATAATAATCAAATAATCATTAATAATTTCAATCTTTATTATAATAAAAATTATTTAATTTATAAGATAAGTTCCAAAATAAATCTAATATTCCTTTTGGATTTTTTGAATAATTATGATAATATTATTATTAAAAAGATTTATTATTATCTAATTATCATCTATTTATTCAAACTCAAAAAAACAATCAATAATTCTTATTCTTATTCATTCAAATATAGATATTTTGATAGATATATAAATAATCGTGAATTCTCCATTTTTAAAAATGATAAAATCATTATTACTGATATTATCAATTTTAACATATGTCTTCTAATCATTAATGAAAGTTTAAATAAATCTTTCATCGGTTTAATTGATATGAATACGAATATTGATTGTTTATATGATATTATTAATGATGTTTATGATGAATATAGATTTGAAGATATTAAGATTTATATGATTGGTGGAAATATGGAAAATATCAATCTAATCATTAAGATTTATTTAATTCTCAAAAATCTAAAATTATCTAAATATATTTATATGACTTATTTAAATAACCATAAACCTCTTAAAAGGATTAAATATAATTCCATTCAAAAATCCATCAAATTTGTATCTAATATCAATAATTATGAAAGTTATGATTATTCCTATCATAAATATAATTTCAATAATTATGAAAATTATTATTCAAATCTCCATTTAAAAAAATAAAATCTATTTTAAATAAATGACCGAAAAATTCATCACTTTCAATTCGAATGATGTTAATTTTGATGATATTGGAAGCGAGTTATTCAAAATCGGTATTTCCTTAACCTTCGCCTTAACTCTTAATAGACAATTAGCATTTATAGAAGGTGGTTATACAAATATTATAAATATCTTCATCAAATATTTTAGATATAAATCATTATCTCCTGATGATTATGAAAAAATGAATTTTAAAGATTATTATTTGAATAATTATTCGCCAGATGATAATCTTAATCTCATTTTTAATGATAATTATTCTCATAAATATATAAGTAATCAAGTAAGAGAACTATTATCAATTCTTATCATCAATAATAGTATCTATAAAACCTTCATCCATAATAAATTAACAAATATAATGAATTATTTTGGAGATTATGAAATTAATAATTATGTTTGTATGAATATCAAAAAAGATTTATATATTCCTTATTATTATGAAAAAGCATATTATAAACATTTCAATAATTTTAAAATTATTGTTTTATGTGATGATATAGATTGGATACAAATAAATATGAATTTTATTCCAAAATCAAATGTCATCTTTTTAGCAAATGTTCCAGAACATCGTTTCACGAATTTTGTCCTTTTATCACAATTTAAAAATATGATAATTGATAAAAATAATTACTCCTTTTGGATGGCATATCTAGGAAAGAAAGATAAAAAGATTATCATTCCAGAGAAAAATGATTTTTATTTAAATGAATGGATTAATATTTCTTAATAACTTTAACTATTCTTAATTTGCCTCCTGTTTTTTGTTTTTTTGTTTGTTGAAATGATGATAAATTTTCTTTAATTTGTTTAATTAAATTTAAAAGTTTTGTATAAGACATAACATAAGCAAATCTTTTATCTTTAAATCCTTCAATAAATTTTTCTCCTTTTTCATAATAAAAATCGTGTGTAATTCTATATTTTTTCCTGATTATTGTTAAATAATTATTTGCGAGATTGAATAAATCTTTAACTTCTTTTTTATTTTTATCATCGTGTATTTTAAATATTATAGGATGTGTTGTTTTTGTTATAAATGGACTTAAATCTAATCCAGACCATTCTGGAATATCTTGTTCCATAATATTTAATAATGCCTCAATATTTTTTAATTTATTTAAATCTAATTCCGCAATTAGTTTCAAAAAAACAATTTTTAATTGTAATCTTCTTAATCGAAAATCAAAGTTTTTATCATCTCCGTCTATATCATAGCCCGCAGGTAAATAAGTTCTTTCAAAATTTGTTCTAAAATCATCTTGTAAATCCCCTATGGAAATATCTTTATTAATATAAGTTTTAATTTGTTCTTCTAATTCTTCAAAATTCATTTTCTATTTTATATTTTATATATTTATTTATTTATTTAAGTAGAACCAAATCCTCCTTCATTCCTCTTCGTCTTTTCAACATATCCAATCTCTTCCAAATTCGCTTGAACTTGTTTTCTCATAATCATTTGACAACATCTAAACGGATATTCAATCTCCTTCGCATCATCACAAACCTTCGTTAAAGCAATCATCAAATTTCCTCTATAAGAATTATCAATAATTCCAATACTATTCGCCATCATATATCCAGATTTAGATAATGAACTTCGAGGAACAATCTCCACATAATAACCAAAATCTATTTGAATTTTAAGACCTGTATCATATAAAGCAGTCTTCGAATTATAATCCTCAACTTTCTTAATAATTGATAAATCAAAACCAACATCACTCCAATTCTTCTTTGATGGTCTAATCGCATCATCATCCGTTAGAACGACATTAATCTTTGGAAGATTTGAATTATAATTATTATAAACAAATCCAATATTATTATCAATATTATTATAAAGAAATCCAAGGAAATCTACTGAACTACATCCATATTTAATCAAAATTCTATTCTCATCATCTACGATATAAGGAACTCCTAGATATTCCATAAAATCTTGATAAATATTACTAATTATTTCATTCTTTTTCATATGAATATCATTTGAAGTCTCATTTATATTATTATATTCATAAATACCTCGAATAAATGCTCTTTTATAATCATCCTTAAAATCTTTAAATTCCTTAATATCCTTCTTCATCTCATCCAGATATTCAGGATTAATTAAACTCATAGAAGTTGTTCCACATTCATCAATAATATCCACATATTCCTTTAAGATTTTAAGAATTCCTTCATCTTCTTCCTCATCAATATTCATCAATTCATAACAATTCTGCGAATATTTTGTATGAACTTCTTTGATATATGAAAGAAAACCAAGAACAAACGCTTTTTCACAACTATCAATCATCTATGTTTATTTTTTTAATAATATTTCTTAAATCATTTTTTATTTTATAAATATTAAAGAATTTATTAAAGATTTATTAAAAAATTTATTAAATAATTATTAAGAATTTATTAAAGATTTATTAAAAGATTTATTAAAAGATTTATTAAAAAATTTATTTAGATATTTATTTAGATATTTATTTAGATATTTATTAATAAATTGTTAAAGGATTGTTAAAGGATTGTTAAAGGATTGTTAAAGGATTGTTAAAGGATTGTTAAAGGATTGTTAAAGGATTGTTAAAGGATTGTTAAAGGATTGTTAAAGGATTGTTAAAGGATTGTTAAAGGATTAATCAAGAGGACTATCGGTAATTTTCATTCCACAATAATCGACATTATTTAATTTAAAGTCTTGTTTTTTATAAATACCGATATTGATTGCTTCTTCTAAAATCCATTTGAAATTATCCCAAAATTCCGTAGTATGTCCTATACTTAAAGTGCAAATATGTGCTAATTCGTGAAGAACGACGAAAATCATCGTATTTAAATCCATTAATTTATTATGACTTCTTAAACATAAGACGATTTGCTCGCCTTTATTTACGGAATAACTCGTGAATTCTGGATTATCTATTCCTTCTTTGATATTATCAGGTCTAAAATTCTTCTTTAATCGCATCGTTCTATCTTCATCTGGATAGGATTTGATAAGATGGTCGGTGATTATTATCAATTTTTCACGAATTTGAGCAATTAAATTCGCTGCTTCTTGTGCGTCATCTTTAATTTGAACTTCATAATTTCTATTATCAATTGTAGAAACAACTTTTTCGATTTTACTATAATAATGATATTGATATAATATGAAAACGAATATAATTCCTAAAATGATTATAATGAAACCTTGAAAACTTATTTCCATTTCTATACAACCAAAATAAAAAATGAATAATTCATATAAATAATTCTTTAATAAAAAGATATATGAATAGTTTTCCAAGAAAAGAAATTGATGAATTGAAAGATTGTCGCAAGACTTTGAAATTTCAAATTACCGATTTCTTTATCCCTGAAAGTGATAAAAATAGAAAAGATTTTGATGATTATGAATATTATTCTATATATATCTATGGAACTGATGATGAAAATATTACTTATTGTCTCAAAGTCATTAATTTTAAACCATTCTTTTATATCAAACCACCGAAAGAATGGAATGATTTAGATGATAAAGATATGATTTTGAAAATGAAAATGAAATTATCGAAAGATAAATATATTACAAAAGCAAATAAAAAAACTGATATTATCCCATATTCATTAAAGAAACATCTTGATAAAATTGAAGTAGTGAATAAGAAAGATTTTTGGGGATTTTCAAATGATAAGGAACAAAGATTTATCAAGATTTCCACCAAATCCCTTGGATTATTTGACCGTCTCAAATATTATTTCTTATCATCCATCCCTAAACAAGATGGATTTAAATTATATGAAAGTAATATTGATCCTTTCTTGAGATTTATTCATATGAAAGATATTAAACCTTGTTCTTGGATTTCCATTAAGAATTATGATATTTCTAATAATGTTCCTGAAACCATTTGTAATAGGAATATATGTGCCGATTGGAATGATATTAATCCCTTGAAGATTAATAAAATAGCACCTTTGATAATTGCCTCTTTTGATATAGAATGCACGAGTTCTCACGGAGATTTCCCAATTGCTATTAAGGATTATAAGAAATTAGCACAAGACTTATGTCTCATATCGAAAAGAGGTCTTGATGATAAAAATCTAATGAAATATATATCAAACGCTTATTCAAATGAAGTTGAAATAGGTGATTTGAAAATTCATCGTTTATATACGGATAGGAAATTAAAAAAAGAAGATTTTGATGAAATTGAAAAAATATTAAACGAAAATGAAGGAGACATTCGTTTCTTAATGAATAAAATGAAGATTATTGAGATTGGAAATGATAATGAAAATGAAAATGGAAATGAAAATGAAAATGGAAATGAAAATGAAAATGGAAATGATAATGAAGAAGAAATCATAAATAAGAAGATTACGACGAAGGAATATAATGAAATTGAAGATGCTCTTAATCACAAATTATCTAAATTATTGCCAAAATTAGAAGGAGATAAGATTATTCAAATTGGAGTTTCGGTTCATAAATTTGGGAATGAAGAGATTATTTATAAGAAATTAATTTCTTTAAATACTTGCGATGATATTGAGGGAATTGATATTAGTTGTTGTGAAACAGAGGCAGAATTATTAAACAAATGGAAGATATTTATGAAAGAATTAAATCCAGATATTATCATCGGTTATAATATCTGGGGTTTTGATATAGAATATATTTGGAATAGAAGTGTTGAAGTTGGAATAAATACTAAATTTCAAAAAGGTTTAGGAAGGATTTATAGAAGAAAATCTTCATTAGTAGAACAAAAATTATCATCATCCGCATTAGGAGATAATATATTCAATTTATTAGATATTGATGGAATTGTTACGATTGATTTATTGAAGGTCATTCAAAAAGATTTTAAATTAGATAGTTATAAATTAGATAATGTAGCATCTATTTACATAGGTGATAAGAAAGATGATTTGAAACCCAAGGAAATCTTCGAGAAATTTCTTGGTGATGCGAAAGATAGAAGTGTAATTGCGAAATATTGTATTCAAGATTGTATTCTCGTTAATCGTCTTTTACATAAACTCAAAATTCTTGAAAATAATATTGGTATGGGAAATGTTTGTTTAGTTCCTTTGAATTTCTTATTTAGACGAGGACAAGGTATTAAAATCTTCTCATTAGTAGCGAATGAATGTATGCGAATGAATTATCTCATCCCTGTCATTAAAAACTTCATCGAAGATTTAGATATGGATGGATATGAAGGAGCAATCGTTCTTCCACCAAAAGAAGCGATTTATCTAGATGATCCAATTGTCGTATTTGACTATGGTTCTTTATATCCATCTTCTATGATTTGTAGAAATTTATCACACGATACATATATCACGGATGATAAATATCTCATAGAAAATGATGAATATGAGATTATGAAAGTAAGTTATGATTTATATCAAGGAACAGGAGATAAGAAGATAAAGAATGGTGTTAAGGATTGTTATTTTGCGAAATATAAAGATGGGAGAAAAGGGATTATTCCAGAGATTTTAGAGATGTTATTAACGGAGAGGAAGAATACACGAAAGAAGATTGAATATTCAACTTTGGTTTTAAAGAATGGTGAAGAATTGATTGGAGTTGTTGAAGAGAAAGATGATATGATGATTGTTGGTGAAAAGAAGATTATAAAAGAGGAGGTTTTAGAAATGAAACCAACTTATAATAAATTTGAATGTGCTGTTTTCGATGCTCTTCAAAATGCTTATAAAATTACGGCAAATTCTTTATATGGTCAAATTGGAGCAAGAACATCACCTATCTATCTTAAAGAAATTGCAGCTTGTACGACTTCGACTGGAAGAGAGATGATAATATTGGCAAAGGATTTTGTGGAGAAGAATTATAATGCGGATGTTATTTATGGAGATACAGATAGTATTTTCTGTAAATTCAGGATTAAGGATGAAAATGGTATTGAATTATTTGGAAAAGAAGCATTAAAAGGTGCTATTAAAATTGGGATGGAGATTGAAGAGAAGATTAAGAAACATCTTCCTTATCCCCAGAAATTAAATTATGAGAAAAGTTTGTATCCTTTCATCTTATTTTCAAAGAAGAGATATGTTGGAAATTTATATGAAAAAGATGATATAAATTTTAAACAAAAATCGATGGGAATTGTTTTGAAAAGGAGAGATAATGCGAATATAGTCAAGAAGATTTATGGAGGAATTATAAATATTATCTTAAATCAACAAGATTTAGAATTATCGGTGAAATTTTTAAGAGAAGAATTGAGAGCGTTAGTTGATGGTAATACGGATATTAAGGATTTGATTTTATCGAAAACTTTGAGAGGATTTTATAAAGATCCCACGAAAATAGCTCATAAGGTTTTAGCAGATAGGATTGGTGTTAGGGAACCAGGCAACAAACCAGCGATAAATGATAGAATTCAATATGTATATATTAAAAATGATAAAGCGAAACTTCAAGGAGATAAAATCGAGACGATAGATTTCATTAGAGATAATGAATTGAAACCTGATTATCTTCATTATATTACGAACCAAATTATGAAACCTATTCTTCAATTATATTCCTTATGTTTAACGGATTTAGGGATTGATGAGGAATATTGGGGGAAGGTGGAGGAAGAATTGATGAAAAAGGAGATGTATAAAAATGATACACGAAGGAAAAATCGTTTAGATAATTTGAGATTAATGAAAGTTCAAGAATTATTATTTGATGAATTTATTAATCAATTGAAAGAACCGAAGATGAAGAAGAAGAGTAAGAAGGAAGAGGAATTGATTTTAATTGAAGAAGTTAATGAGGAGATTAAAGAAATTGATTATGAAGGATATATGAAGATTATTGATAGTAAGGCGAAGGAATGTATTACATATAAGATAATTATTAAGGATAAGAAAGGGAAGATTATTTATAAAGATGAAGGGGATATGAAGGAAGGAACGAAGGAAACGATAATCAAAGATAGATTAAAGATGATTTATGAGAAAATTGATAAAAATGTGAAGATTAAATTGAATAATAAGAAATTTATTAAGGATTATAAATTATTAATTGCAAAATGTAGATATTTGGAGAATTTAGGAAATGTGAATAGAACGGATGTAGGAATAGTGAAGATGATTAATGAGATTACGATAAATCTTGATTTATTAAAATTAAAAGATAGAATTATATTAGAGGAATAGGATGGGAAATAGTTCGAGTGGGCCAAAATATTTAGAAGAAGTTCGATTGGAAGCTTTTGAAAATAAAAATGAAAATTCTTTTTTATTTATATTAATTGGATTATTTATAATTCTACTTTTAATAATCCAAATAAAAAAAGATATAAAGATTAGATTTTATTAAATAAATGTAAAGGACTATATTTCAACGGTTAGAATATCGCTCTTATGAAGCGATGATCTGGGTTCAATTCCCAGTAGTCCTATGCCATTATTTTTATTTATAACAGAAAAGATTATAATCTGTTTTATATTTTTGATAAACTTGTGGATTAATGGAATTATTTCCAATTCGTTCTTGGGAAGATGGGATATGATTTTTGGCGTAGAATTGAGAGGAATATGCAATAGTATCAGGTTCTATACGCAAAGGAGGTATGAAAGGAGTATTATCATATGGAGAATATTGAAGCATCTTTTATTTTATATAAAGAGATTTTTTAGAGAGATATATAGAAAAATGGATGGACTTTCGAATGTTGAGTTGGTGAATATAGTAACGGCGATTATAAAGAGGAAGGGTGAGATTGAATATAAGGATGATAATGAGAAATATGAGAAATTGAAGAATGAGTTTCCTGAATTTTCGACGAGATATTTGATGTTATTTGAGATGGCAATAAGAAATGAGGAATTTGATTGGAATTCATTTAATTATATGATAAATATGAGAAATAAGATTATAAATAATGAGATGAGTGTTGAAGATGCTTCAAAAAAGGTTGGAGAAGATTGGTTTAATAAATATATAGATGTATCTAAAATAAATAAAAAAAGAAAAATATAATTATAATATAAATGGATATAGAAATATTAAGTAATCAAGATAAATTAAAACGAAAAAGAGCATATTCATTAAACGATATTATAGAAGTTAAAAAAAAAATTCAAGAAAAATTAAAAGTAGTAAAAAATACAAAACATAGGTTTTCTAGACCAAATATAGCAGTATATTCACGAAATCGACAAAAAAAAGAAGGGAAAACTTCAGGAGTTAGTAGAAGAAATTTAAAACAAAAAGAAGAAGAAGAAATTAATATACATATATATCTAACAGTAATTTTTAAATTGATTAATTTAATAAAAAAAAATCAAACAACTAATTTTGATTATAAACCTTCATATATATCAGCAATAAAAACTGGAACTGATTTATTATATCAAAATGATATAAATATAAAAAAAGAGAGATTGGTTGAAATATTTTTAAATGATATTGATAAAAAGTTTAAAAGAGTTGTTCAAGATCGTATGGAAGGTGTTGATGAAGATCAAGAAGAATTATTAATAAATAATTTTATAAAATGTTCTTTATTACTTCTTGATATAGATGATATAAATTTTGATGTTAAAGATGATAAAAAGAAATTAACATCTTCAACATCAGGAGGATTTAAAAAAAAAAATAAAAAAATAAAAGGAGGAGCATTTGATTTCTTGCCATCAACTTTAATTGAAAATTTTTTAAAATATCAATATATATTTGATAATTATCACGATTTTAATGATTTTAAAGAAATACCAGATGAATATTTTTATAAAGCAACAGATATTGGAGAAGCAGAATTACAAAAACTTTATGGATTAAGAGAACCAATTATTTTTAATAAAATTATCACAAAATCACCAGATATTCTCGATAAAATCTTATATTTTAGTATTTATAATTTTGTTAATTATACAAAAGAAGTTGATGAAATTTTGGGAAAGATTATGGTTAAAGATCAAAAAGATATTGATTTAATGAAAACAAATATAGAACAATTTTTAAAAGATATTATGGGAGTTAAAGAAATAGATTATGTAGTTGATATGAAACTTAATTTTGGAAATATAAGTTTATTAAATAAATTTAGTGATAAAATATTATCATTAGGAGTTATATCTAATATAACAAATTTATTAAATGAAAGTTCTAATTGGGAATTAATTAAAAATCAAATTATAGAATTATTTGATAAAAAAAGATTTTATACATTAGAAGATATTTATGATTCAGCTCCCATTGATTGTAAAAATAAAGCTTTAAATTTTTTGAATGAAATGAATGATAATTCTATTAATGCATTAGGATATATATCTCATTTAATTTTTGGAAATGAAGATTTCCAAGGTAGTTTAAATGCTTTAAATATCTATATAGATATATTTAAAGCATTTAAAAAAAATATTAGAAATGCTTTTGAAGTAGTTTATTATAAAGACGAAAATAATAATTATAGAGTTGCTTTAATTTTTAAAAATGAAGAATTTTTTCGTAATATAAGATTAGATGATACTAAAAAATATTTTTTTAAATTAAAAGTTTCTTTACGTCATATATATATATATATAAAAGATATAGATGGTGGTGATTATTATGCTATTGATATATGTGAAAATAGAAAAAGTGTTTTTGAAATTAAAAATGTCGTAAAAATGATTAAAAAATTAACTACAATAAATAAAATAAGTGAAATTCGATTAACAGATTTAAATAATATTATTTCTTCTTATGTCGCATTTTGTATTAATCCTAATTTTGATGGACTATTAACAAAGGAAAACAAAATAGATATTACAAGAGCGTATTTTGATTTAAAAAAATCAGGAGATATTGCTCGTATTTTATTTGTATTTTTTTATAATTATTTGAAGAAGAATAATATTGAAAATAATACTTTGAAACATATTACAAATGATATATGTTATACTGGTAATGATAAATTAGCAGATTTAAATTCAATTATAAGAAAAGGAAATAATGTTATTTTTCCTGATACTGCTAATTATTCCATATGTTTATTTAATATAAATAATAAAGATTATTCATTTAAAGATTTTTATATATCAGTAAATACATATTTTATATCTAAATTTATATCAAATAAATTAGATATTTTCCAAAAAATTTATGAGAATGAATTTATTGATAATGATATTAAAAAAATTAATAATATCATTAGAAATATATCATATGATACTATTTTATTATTAAAAGATAATATTGATAATACTGATAAAATTTATGAGGATGTTAAAAAAAATATTAAAGGAGATTTCGAGAAATTTATAATTAGTTTAAAAAATAGTAGTTTAAATTTCAAAGATATTTTGATTAAAATATTAAGTGAATGTAAAGATTATATATTAGATCCTTCTATTCAAAGTAAAGTTGATGAATTATTAGGGAAAGTTACAAGAGTAACAGAAACATCTGATATTGAAATTATAGCAAATCAAATAAAATTAACTTATACTGATTGTAATTATAATCATAAAGAAATTGAAAATGATTTATTGGATAAATTAGAAAAATTAAAAAAAAGTATTGGCGAATTGAAAACTATAAACCAAAATCTTAACAATATAACATATACATATACATATATAAAAATTTTACATTTTTTAACACTTTTAAATGATATTAGTAAATATGATAAAGATACATTTAAAAAATCATTAAATGGTAATATGAAATATATATTGATTCAATATTTAATACATATTTCCGTAAATATAAAAGAAAATTTGGAAAATGAAAATGTTATTAAATATTATAATGAAAATGTTATTTTTAATAAAGTTGAAATAAATGACAATAACAGAGAGATTTTTTTAAATATAACTAATCGAGTTTTAAATAATATAAAAAATAATAATAATAAAATTATTGTAAGGTTTCAAGAAATTATTCAAGAAATTGATGATACAGAATTTAAATTATTATTACCTGAAAAACTCAAAGAAATATTTTTGACAATTCATAATTATTTAAAAATAATTGATACTTTTGTTTTCTATATACCTTCAAAAGAAATAGATAATCCAAATCCTAGTAATATTCACGAATGTATAACAAATTTTAATAAATATATATTTGATTTATTAGCATATAAGAAGAATTATTCTAAACAAGATAGATTTAAAGTTAATTTTTATAATTTAATTAATAATCCTACTATTCTTAGTACTATATTTAATTTTGATAGTGCTTCCGGTTTATCTTTAAATGGATTATCTACTAGAACATATCATTTAATTAAATATTTCTTTAAAAATATTGATAATATTAATTATGTAATCTTTTTCAATAATTTCTATGATTTGTTTGATATTATTGAGAAAAAAAATAAACTTTTAAATGTTGATATATTTTTTGATTCAAGTCAAAATCTCATTAAAAAAATTATTTCACAAATCAAATCTATTTATACATATAGTTATATAAATATATATAATACTGCTAATGAAAAAAAATATTTTGAATTATTTTTTGAAAATATTAAAACAATTCTAGATGAAAGAACAAGTTCTATTTTAGATAAATTGCGACGAAATTTATCTCAAAATCAAGCTAAAATTGATTATTTCGAAAAAGTTATAGAAAAACTTAAAAATTCAATTGAAACTAATAAAGCAAATTTTATTATTTTAGATAAAAAAATGAAAACAAGACAAATAATAGAAGGTCATGATTTGGAAAGTATTGCATATTTATTGGATTTAACTGATAATATACATGAAAAAATTGATTATGATTATAAAGTGAAAGTTGAAATTCAAGATGATATTTCTCGAACAATAAAAATATCAATTGAAAATGAAGAATTAAATGAAATAGAAATAAAAGAAACTTATCCAGAAGAAATTAAGAAAATAATTAAAATATTTAATTTCTTTCTTTCCTTCAATTAAGTATCTTCTTAATAACTGAATTGATGATTTCTTCGGTTTTCTCCAAATCAACTTCTTTTGAATGTCTATAATTAATATATAAATTATTATTTTTAATAATTAAAGAAATGCGATTATTTATCCTAAATTCTTGGATTTTCATTTCTTCTTTATTCTCAATATCATTTCCACAACCAAATAAATATGTTTGCATTTTCATTTCATTAAAAGCAATTCCATATAAATCATAATTATCAAATGTCTTTATTTTAGAATTCTCCAATTTCCTCAAATAAACAAATTGACTATCATTTGCTAAATCATAAACATAAGAAAGATTATCCTTATTATAATAAACGAATGTTGTTTCTCTTGTTAATTTAAATTTTTTTTTAATTTTATTTAGAAATACATCATCTAAATAAATATTCATTCGCATCTGTGAAGTTTGTGTATTCATCAAATAAATCTCTATTATATTTGTATTATCCGTTAGAATTTGTTTAATCATCTTTAAATAATTAATTATTATTAATAATCATTTTTTTATATTCATTAAATATAATGACAAAATTTATCGATATTGTCATTACGAATTATGATAATATCGTGGAGAATATTAATTTCTCATTTCCTCAAAGGATTTTGAAGAAGGTTAGGAATAAATATGCGGAAAAAAAGACATTATCATTATTTATAAATGGAATAAAGAAATTAGATAAATACAGATATGATAATGGAATTATAATTAATGAAGTTTAAAAAATGATTTAATAATTCTTTAATATTATTAAGGAATATGGATTTTCTTAAATTAAAATCAAGAGAATTAGTGAAAATTCTCAAAGAAGCAGATGAAGCATATCATTTAAAAGGTGAAGAAATTATGACTGATACTCAATATGATTTGATTAAAGACCATTTGCGACATATTTCACCTAAAAATCCATATTTCAAAAGAGTTGGTTATAAACCATCTGAAAAGATGAAAATAAAACTTCCATATTATCTTGGAAGTCAAAATAAAATTAAATATGGAAATATTAAAGAATTAGATGGATGGTTCTCCAAATTCAATAAACCTAATGAATATATTATTAGTGAAAAACTTGATGGAATATCTTGTTTATTTATGAATGATAATGGAAATATTAAAATCTTCACCAGAGGCGATGGAATTTATGGAACTGATATTTCATTTATTAAAGATTATATCAAATTTCCTTCAAAAATTCCAGAAGGATTGGCAGTAAGAGGTGAATTATTATTATCAAAGAAAAATTGGGATGAGACATTAGGAGCAAATGCTAGAAATGTTGTCGCAGGTTTGATTAATAGTAAGACAATTAATAAGAAGATTTTAGAAAAGATTGATTATGTTGTCTATGATGTTTTAAATGAAAGAAAAGGAAATTTGGAGGCATTAAAAATGGTAAAGAAATTGAAATTTAATGTTGTTAAATATAAAATCATTAAAGGTGTTTTAACAAATGATAAATTATTTGAATATTTAAAAGATTTTAAGAAAAATAGTCATTATGAGATTGATGGAATTGTAATAACTCATAATAAAGCATATGAAATTAAAAATGACGATAATCCTCCATATTCATTTGCTTTCAAATCAAATGAATTATTAGATGTTGCAGAGGTAATTGTTATGAATGTCGAATGGAATATAAGTAAAGATAGATATATGAAACCTGTCGTTCAATTTAATCCTGTGAAATTAAATGGGGTTGTTATAAAACAAGCGACAGGATTTAATGCTGATTTTATTGAGAAAAATAAAATTGGAATAGGTTCTATTATTAAAATTCAAAGATCAGGAGAAGTTATTCCACATATCATAAGTATTATAAAAGATGCTGATGATGGTTTGCCGATGATGCCTAAAATTCCTTATAAATGGAATAAAACTCATATTGATATTATAGCGGAATTGGAGGATAAAGATAGAGATGTTGATATTAAAAACTTTGTATTTTTTATGAAATCTTTGAAGATTAAGGGAGTAAGTGAAGGAATTTTGAAGAAATTATATGATGCTGGTTTTGATGATTTGAAGAAAATTATTTATATTAAAAAAGAGGAGATATTGAAAATTGATGGTTTTAAGGAAAAAAGTGCGATGAATTTAATCGAGGCGTTGGAAGGGATTAAGAAGAAGAGTTGTAATGAGATAATGATTGCATCTAATATCATAGGTAGAGGAATGGGGGAAAGAAAAGTGGAGTTAATATTAAAAACTTATCCTGATATTTGTCAAAATAAGAAGAAGGGTTTGGAGATTAAGATAGAAGATTTAATGAAGATTAATGGAATGGGTGAATTAACATCACAACTATTTAAGGATAATTTAGAGAAATTCTATGAATTTTATGAAGATTTAGGATTTAAAATTGAGAAAATTGAGAAGATTGTTGAGAAGAAAAAAGATGGAATATTTAAAGGAGAATATTTCGTATTTACAGGATTTAGAAATGATGATTATGAGAATTTTATAAAAGAAAATGGTGGAGAAGTTGAGAAATCAATAACATCAAAAACAACTTATTTAATAATGAAGGATAAGAATAAAATGACAAATAAAATTGAAAAAGCAATTGAAAAAGGATTGAAGATAATAAGTAAAGAAGATTTCATTCGTGAATTTCGAGATGGTTTAAAATGATATTCTTTAAATTAGGACATTTCCAAATAAAACTTCTATTATTTTCTTTGATTAGTAGTATCTAAATTATATAAATATACAGAAACAAAATAATCATCATATCATTATGATTATAAAGAATAATAATGGAATATCCGTGAAATTGTCATTTATAGAAGTTTGATTAAACATAAATTATCGAATTCATTTTAATTATTTTTATTGATGTTTAAAAATAATTAAAATTATTTATTCTTTTATCTTCATATAAAAAACAGTTGATTTTTTTGAATAAAAATCTTGATAAAATTGATTGGTTTTTATTATTTTATGAAAATTCTAATAAAAAATTTGGAATTATATGGATATGATATAGAAGATATGTATTTATATTAATTTTCTATTATTATTATAAATGATTATTTATTTTATTGTGATTTTATTTGTTTTATTTATGGATTTTATTTGGTTAATGATAAATTCCTCAAATTATAATTATCTAATTGAAAAAGTTCAAAAAACATCTCTTTCACTTAATTTCTATGGTGCTATATTATCATATCTAACTCTTATTTTTGGATTATTCTTCTTCTCTATTCCTATGATTGAAAGTAGATTAAAAAAAGATAATTTATTTCTTTTATGTGTATTATATGGAGGTGGTTTAGGATTATTAATGTATGGAATGTTTAATTCGACGAATATAGGAATATTTAAAAATTATGATTATAAAATAGCTTTATTAGATACATTCTGGGGATTTTTGATTTTCACGATGAGTTCTTATCTTTTCTTTTCATTAAAAAGAATTATTTAATATAAATGATTTAAGAATAAGATTATTTATTCATTATATCTTTTTTTGGAATTTGTTAAAAATATATTATTGAAATTATTAAAAATTATTTAAGAATAAGATTATTTATTCATTATATCTTTTTTTGGAATTTGTTAAAAATATATTATTGAAATTATTAAAAATTATTTAAGAATAAGATTATTTATTCATTATATCTTTTTTTGGAATTTGTTAAAAATATATTATTGAAATTATTAAAAATGATTTAAGAATAAGATTATTTATTCATTATATCTTTTTTTGGAATTTGTTTAAAAAATATTATTGAATTCATTAAAAATGATTTAAGAATAAGATTATTTATTCATTATATCTTTTT
>Ga0247842_10001430_pt1 | contig 39969 bp, 38 predicted proteins | sample LaCruzMarch2015__3_FD_192411 | JGI IMG/M metagenome (GOLD analysis project Ga0247842, IMG submission 192411) | Freshwater microbial communities from meromictic Lake La Cruz, Castile-La Mancha, Spain - LaCruzMarch2015_19m | ecosystem: Environmental > Aquatic > Freshwater > Lake | place: Spain...
AGGAGTTGGTGTAGGAGTAGGGGTTGGAGTTGGAGTTGGAGTTGGAGTTGGAGTTGGACTAGGAGTTGTTGTAGGACTAGGGGTTGGAGTTGGAGTTGGAGTTGGAGTTGGAGTTGGAGTTGGAGTTGGCGTTGGCATAGTACCTTTATATATGATATTCCCATCGGTAGTACCACCACTAGTACATAAATATATAGTTTGTCCATCTGAACTTATTGCAATATCTGTAGCATAATTAAATGTTGATGTTATTTGTTCAGTCCAAGTCGAACCAATATCTCCACTTATATATCCTTTACCATTACTATTACATACAGCAGCAATATATTGTCCACTTGAACTCATTGTAATAGCAGTCAAATGTTTAGACGGTGCATTTGGTAGAGAACTCCAACTAGAACCATAATCAGAACTTAAATATATTCCATCAGTATTACTACATACAGCAATATATTGTCCAGTTGAACTCATTGTAATACCACTCCAATTTGCAGATGGTAACGAGTTTGGCTGCGTCCAAATACCATTACCATAATCAGAATTTATAATTACATAATTATTTAAACTAGAACACATAGCTATATATTGTCCAGTTGAACTTATTGCACTACCACTCCAATAGCCATTACTTGGTATATTTGCGTTTAGAGAACTCCAAATCAAACCATAATCAGAACTTAAATGGATACCACCATTTGTAGTACCTACAACAATATATTGTCCTCCATTTGAATTCATTGCAATAGTATTCCAAGTTTTAGATGGTGCTGAAGTTTGTGTCCAATTAGTTCCATCGGTAGTTGAATATATTCCGCCATTATAAATACATGCATAAGCATTACCACTATCAATAATTGTGATATCAGCCCAAGTTGTAGTTGGTGATATTGAAGTAACTGACCATCCAGTACTATTACTATTATCATTAATATATATTTTATCATTACATGCTACAACATAATTTCCATTTCCAGAGGTTGCAATACTACTCCAACCGATTGAAGAATTATTATTATAATCATTATTCCAATTATAATTAATATTATTCATTATAATAATATACTATAAATATATTATTTATTTAATTATAACTTTAAATTATTAAAAAAAAATGGTTCTTTACTTTACAAAATAAAATTCTTCTAAATGTTTGCATATGTTTTTTCTTAATTTAATGTTCCTCAATTTTGTCGATTTATTATTAACTCTCGAATGTGATTTCTGATAAGTGATCTTCATCTTTTTTTTCTTCGTCGTTTTCATCTTCATATTGTGCATCATTGACGATTTCTGCAGTTCCGCTTTCATAATCGTCCGTATTTGCTGATTCCGAACTGCTTTCATAATCGTCATCAACTAGTTTTTTCACCATTTTGGTTGCAGTGTATTTTGTCCGAGAACACAACAATAGTTCTTGAAATAAACTTGAGTTCTCGTTTTCATCCAAAGAGATGGAATCATGTAGAACAGTAAAGTTGACTGATTTGAATTGTTGGGTTTTATTCCAAATCACGCGAGGTAACATTGGTTTAACTGGACGATTGAGTTGTGGTTTCGGTATTTCTGGCAAACATGGAGCAGACTCCATTGGGACAAATGTTTCCGTACTTGGATTCAACGACATAACTGGAAACTCACCATCATCATTGTTATCATTTATCCAAGCAGTAAGACACGGAGATTGTAAACATGGTGCAGACTCCATTGGAACAAATGTTTCCGCGCTTGGATTCAACGACATAACTGGAAAGACACCATCATCATTGTTATCATTTATCCAAGCAGTAAGACACGGAGATTGTAAACATGGTGCAGACTCCATTGGAACAAATGTTTCCGCGCTTGGATTCAACGACATAACTGGAAAGACACCATTATCATTGAACCATTCTTGAGTAAGATATGGTTGTGTCAAACCCAGTGCGATTGACAATTGCGAAACTTGTGCTGGTCTTGTTGGTTCTGGTTCTGCGTCGTAATCAATTTTCACACGCATTTCGGTGTGTTTTCCTACCTGTGTATTTATCATCACTTTCCAATATCCAGATTTGCCGTAATCATAATACAAACGGGGAGGGTCGTTCTTGTCAGCAGCGTGCTTCAAGAACTTCTCCGTTCGTTCATCATAATTGAACGTCTCAAAATGGATGTAGAGTGAGTAATGCGGTTTTCCATCCGCATCGACCTTCAATACGCGGTCGATATATTTGACTTTGCCAAATTCATAGGCGACTTCCATGACTGTTTTAATCTTCTCATCGGTTGTCTGTGTAAAGACGAACGGAATATAGAAGCTTGGGGTATTTGATTGAGTTGACATTTTCGCTTGTTTGTCTGTTGTTCCAAAATAAGTAATACGATTCTATTTGTAAAAAAGTATTTCAATTTTTTAATTTTACACCAAAAATGTGGTTAACTTAAAATCTGAATTATTTTGTATGTAATATTTTGTATGTAATATTTTGTATGTAATATATTATGTGTTATAAAATTGTTTGTTTATAAAGTAATAAAATTGAAAAACGATTTAATAACCATAATTAAATAAACGAAAGAATGGTATCGAACACTCAATATAAATGCGATTGTGAAAGCAAGTGTCAATGTGAATGCTGTATATGTTATACATCACTCAATAATTACAACAGTTTGACAACAAATTGTAAACATCTATTTTGTATAGAATGTTTCAAACAATATATTTCTGAAAAAGATATGCAAATATTATCATGTCCAATGTGTCGTCAGCAAATAAAAGAAATATATATATATGATAAAAATAAGTTATATTCACTTTATACAATATTCTATCCATATTATCATGATTACTACAATGATAATAGAATACTGATAATCATAATACAAATATATCGAGAACTATTTTGTAGTCAAATGAGAAACATGAATAATATTATGAGTTTATTAAATGATTTTCAAGATATAATAGAGATTGATAATGATATAATTTATATATATAATATTATTGTAGTTTTATGTAATATATTATTATTTCTGTGTATATGTATGATATGTATGATATATGTATTATGTTGTCATATGATGATGATAACAATTAATATATGTTTGACAATCGTTGTGTTATCATTTATAATAGAAGTTATAAATAATAAATTATCATATATAAAAATGAATATAGATTTATTTATTTTGTGGAAGAATATGAATATTCCGATTAAGATATCTCTAAAATAACCAGAAACCAGAAACCAGAAACCAGAAACCAGAAACCAGAAACATTATTCAAAATGACTTAAAGAACAATAATATATTTGAAATATATAAGACTAAGACAACGCAAATAATGTACCTTCGTTATGGAACAATTCGAGAAATTACAAGACGAATGACAGATTTCAATAAGAGTATACTTATTGAGAACTTGATATATGAGATATATTCATTTTGGATGGATGAAACTGCTGAGATTATAACGAAAGAAATTGATAAATTATATGTGTGTTATATGACGAAAAAAGGGTTATTATATTATAAAGATAAAATGAATAGAGAAGAATATGATTTTCTCTCTTTATACGAAAATGGTTTCATATGTTCTTATATATTATTAACACCACGTTCAGTAAATAATATAAGATATATACGATTTTGTCAGAGTATTGTATCCGGATTGGGCATAATGTACCAATTTATTGAAAAGGTTGAGAATATAACAAATCGGTTGATAATTCCGAGAGATTGTATAGAAGACGCTGTTCCATATTGGAAGATTTTTTTTAAGAAAAAATATGGTATTTCGACAATTTCAGAATATACATTATTTATTCAACAAATTGGTGCACAAGTGTCATTGAAGTTGTATAATAATAATAATATAGAAGGATAGATATTATTATTATTATATTTTTGTATTTGTGGTACTAAATAATAAAATTATATATACAATTTTATTATAATTATAAAAATTGAAATACTTTATAATTATAAACATACAATATACTTTTACATCTAAATCGTCGTTTGAAATGATGAACATACTTATTGTTTTATTGGGATGTCATATTCCATTTCTATTAAATGACCGAATTATGACAGCAATTCAGTTTGCGGATATGGATATACAGACGCATACAAATATTAATTGGTTTCTTAGTGGTGGAATAAAGAACCCGTCAACAAGTGATATTACAGAAGCTGAGAAAATGGCGGAGCAAATAATGGAATATCAATATACATCGACAAAATCAAAATCATGGAATTATATATATGATATTTCGGCTACAAATACAGCAGAAAACTTTATTATGGTTCAACAATATTTGAATGAATCTTTTGTCGAATATGAAGAAATATATATTGTAACTTCTGATTTCCATTATCAACGAGCGAAAGCAATTGCAGAAAAAATCATTCAACGAAAGCTAAATTGGATATTATCACCGAATGAAGTAAATGATTCGAGATATTGGGAGAATATACATATGAGAAATGTGGATGCCGATGTCCAGAATGCGATGAAGAATATTCGCGGAACATTCGCATAAGATTCGCGGAATATTCTACCGTAATGCACAATTTGTCGCCTCTACTAAACATTTTGTATTTGGTGGGTCATGAGCACTATGACCAGCTAATGTAGGATAAAACTTGGCATGTGGTAATGCTTTGTGTAATTTATATGCAGTAATAAATGGACATTCCATATCATATAATCCTTGAACAATAGTTATTGGTATATGTCGTATTTTATCCAAAATTGTTTTTTTTAAGAAATAATTTTTTTTAAAAAAACAACGATGACTGAAATAATAATTCTCGATAGATGCATTACTAATATATCCCTTTGTCTCTTTTGTTTCACTGATGATTTGTTTTAAAGGTTTATGATGAAGTAGAGCGTTTGAATCTTCCCAAGCAGCCCATGCTACCATACAATCATCCTTCTTTTTATTGCCGTATATACCACTGAAACAACGTCGAAATCCTTCTAAATAATTGTGTTTATATTTTTCCCTATTGGGAAGCGATTGTTCATAATAATTCCACGCTTCTGGACGAAAATGTTGTGCCCCACCGGGTTCTGATAACCAACTGATTTCTTCTTTTGTACAAAAAAATATGCCTCTTATTATTAGTTCTGTTACTTTGTCTGGATGAGTAATCGTATACGCAAGAGAAAGAGCAGAACCCCATGAACCTCCAAATACCATCCATTTCTCAATATTTAAAATATTTCTTACTTTCTCGAAATCTGAGATTAAATCCTTTGTAGTATTTTCTTTAATATTGATTCCATCTGCCAACGGCGTACTTTTTCCACATCCTCTTTGGTCGACTAAAATAATATAATATTTATTTGGATTGAAAAAACGTGCATCATTAAAAGATGCTCCAGCGCCTGGACCTCCATGAATAAATATTACTGGTTTACCTTTTGGGTTACCAAATAACCATACTGGAATTGTGTATATATCAGAAACTTGTAATTTGAATGATTTGAATGGTTTGATTTGTGGATATAAATATGGGTTAGTTTCTTTTTTGGTATTTTTTCTAGTATGTCGTTTTTGTTTCATATATATAATATATAATGAAGATTTCTTTGTAATTTGACATATACACTGAAACTCAAAAAATTGAAATGCCAAATATTTACAATCATCATATTCTTCATGACCAAACTCTACTTTTACATTCAATTGAATTAATTTATGTATCATTTCAAATAATAAAATATATAAAGGTACAAATGACATATATATTTATTTTGTATATTTATGTTTTTTAGTAATCTTTCCTCCTTTTGTAATATAACTCCAATGTGTTTCAAAATCATTTGTAATTATAATTTCGGGACATTGATAACGAGTTTGTATTAATTTTACGAAATCTTCAAAATCAGTTCCAACATAAAACTCAACTTTATTTTGCATAAAAGATGATGTTGTTGTATAATTTGATACTTTTATAGCAACAAAATATATTTTGTCTTCAATATTTATTTCTAAAAATGGTATTTCATGAAAGGAACCATTTATAGATGTTCCTTCGGGACCATAAAATGTCCTTATACTTTCTATTATTTCAGGACTGATATTTATATTTGTATCTCTAATAATGATTCTACCGACTTTAAAAATATCTTCATATTTTTGTAAACTTGTAAATATATATTTAGTATTTTGTGCACACCTACTATATTCTATATGTTTTTTACTATAAGAGTTTAATAGCAAAAAAACTTGATATAATATATCATTTAATTTTTCGGAATATTCAGAAATAGAATTGATTATATATTTGTCGCCACTATTTATATGATACATTATTTTATAAATTATTGTATTATTCCCAATAAATAATGTTCCAATATTCAATAGTAATGGTTGTAATGTTGATAATTGCAATTGAATACTCTCTCTTTTACACCTTTTCTCATTTAAAATGCCAATTTTATACCTTTGCAAAATTCAAATGACAAAATACTTAAAATATTATATATATGTGTATAATATATGCATAGTAATTTAGAAAAACCAATAAACATAATATATTTTGTCTGGATTAATCCTAAAAAAAATTACAAAAATATAATTACGGGACAATTGAATGATATTTTAAATTGTAAAATATTAGAAAAGGCAAATTTATATGTAGAAATATGCTGTGAAGATTTGAATTTGATAGATTCTATTAAAAGTATATTTAGCATAATAGATATTGATTTTAAAATTAATTTTTACACAAAAAATTATTATGAATATTATGGAATTAAAAAAATGTACGATTTAGCAATAAAAGAACCAATGAAATATTATTTATATTTTCACTCAAAAGGTATGTTTAATTATGATAATATAAATGAAAGAAATATTTACGAAAAAACATTAACAAAAAGTACATTATATCAATATGAAAAAGTAATTAACTTATTTGAAAAAAATAATGATATAACTAAAATCGGGTTGTTTCCAAGTGCTCATAATAATAATAACTTTATATGGTTTAATTTTTTTTGGGCAAGAGGTACATATTTGAATACATGTGAAAATCCCATAATAACGGATAATAGATATTATTATGAACTCTGGTCAGGAAATGGAAATAATGAAATGGGTAAAGTATATAATTTATATGAAAATAATTATAAGAAATATGAATTGAATGAAGCTGCAGATATATTAAATTATTTAAATGGTAAATGTACACATTTTCTCATTTAAAACGCACATTTATTCAATTTTATAAGTTCTCATATAAAATGGGCGTTTTAAATGAGAAAATGTGTAATACTCATTGATATAATATATATTCATATAATATATCAAAAATGGTTATATAATATAATATATAATATATAATTTTTTTATTTTATGTATTACTTTTTAAGTTCAATGAAATATACACTGAAACTAAAAAAATTGAAATACTTTTTAAGAACAGAAATAATGATACTTATGCCGTAAAAAGCAAACCAAACATCAACAAGATGAATTACAACCCATTTAATACGAATAATTTGATCAGAAAAGCAACAATGCCGGACCAGAATCTTGAACAGCACAGAGCAATAATAATTATCAGTGATTCTGCAGGAGGAATGAGTCAAGACGTTGTTGTTGATGAACCAGCAGATGTGGATTTATCCTCAATACAATTATCGTCAAGTGGAATTGAAATTGTCGCTGATGCAGAACAACAAGAACGTGTTCAAGAACCTGAACCTGATGAAGAATCAGTACTTGAAGAATTGGAAGCAGAACTTGCGGAACGATGCAAACAACTTACTGAACAACGCAAACAACTTACTGAACAACGCAAACAATTTGAACTAAAAAAGAAGATGAGAAGTTTGATTAATAATGCGGAAAATATCCGTAAGTCTCAATTGGACGAACTACTTGCCGAAGAAGAAGCAAAAATAGAGCGTATTAAAAAAGCATTTGCAATTCGTCGTGAAGAAATTATGTCTATGACGCCTACCGAAATTGTCGAGAAGATGATGAACGTTATAATACTCACCAAAGCGACAAAACCAAAAAGATTTAAAAGTTCACTTGCTAACAGCGAAGAAAGTAGCATTTCTAACAGCGAAGAAGGTAGCAGCATTGCTGACGCCAACAGGGCAACATATAAAAGAGATTGGGAGCGAACATTTCAACACTCTGCTTACATTACAGCAAACTACAGAAATCAAACACTTAAAGCTACCAAGGCTAATGCGTCAGCAAAGAAATGGTTTTGTAAAGATTACAGCAAAGAATACTCCATTAGAGGATTATTGACGCAATTGACGATTGATACAAGTCATGATGGAAATAAGACGGAACTGAATGCGTGGGCTGGAAAATATATCCAAGTAACAGAAGAAGATGGAACTAACTGGTTTTTGGGGATTGATAAACACCGAATTGTTTATCGTAATTAGTTACGATTTGATGTAGTTTAGTGTTGTTGTTTCATGCGTGTAATTTAATTATATTTTTTATTTGCGAATGCTCTTGCGTAGTTTCTGTGTTTTTCTAGATTTGTTCATTAATTTTTTTGTCATATTTTGTACTTTTTGTGATTGTAATCGCGGTTTTGAATATAATACAAACTCATACATGCCATTTTTTCTAACCTTAGTATTTCCATATTCGGAATATTGTTTTTGTAATTTCATAGTAGCTTCTTTCAATGGCACCAATCTCTCTTCAAAATTGCCCATTCCTCCTTGTCGTCCAAAATATTTTGTCACAAAACCAACTTTGTCGAAACGGATAACAATTCCATCATGAATATAATATTTCAATGTTCGTTCTGTATCTTCTTTGTGACCGCCATTTTTAGTTATTGTTAAGTCAATTGATTTTAAATGAGGACGATTAATTATTCCATAGAATGCACCAACTATAAACTTCAATTCAGTTGTCATCTCTTTTCTCGCTTTTCTAAAGAAGGGATTATATACTGGATAGACTCCCCAAATGAATGATTTATGAAATCGACATTCTTTAAATGCGTATTCTATGAAGTAATTTAAATTGTTAGATTTAAAGGTTGGTGATATTGATAAATCGACACTTTCAACATCATCATCTAAAAAGACGATATATTTACCTTCAGGCCATTTTTTCATAATAAACTCTCTTTGTTGAACAAGACCTTTTATTCCAATAATAATTCTATTATAATAACGTGAATCTAAAGTGTCAAAATAAATATCATATTCTTCTTTGTCAGCGACATAAACGTATATTTTCAATTTATCAATATGATTTAAATGTAACATTGTCAATGTCTTATTATTACATATTTCTGCGCGATGATAAGATGGTATTGCAATAATATAATTAGATTTCAATATTACCATTATAATATACAATGACTATTATTTCTTTTCACCAAAACAAGTACTTAATTAGGATATCATTATTAGAAACTATTTTCATGTCTCTATAGTTCTAACTTCAAAACAATAAATGTATATGGATTAAAAAGATTAAAACCATAATTTTTGAGTGATAATAATTTACTTATAAAAGAATATCAACTACAATAAAAATGTTATAAATTATTCATGATAAAATATTTATTATATATATAATGAAAAATATTAAAAAAATTAATAAAACTAAAAAAATACATAAAAGTTCTGTAAAAATACAAGAATATAAACCAATAGATTTTTCATATTTATTAGGAAAAGTTAAAGGAATTGATGATGAATTAATGAAGATACATTTAAAATTATATGAAGAATTAGTAGGAGCTACTAATGGCGCGCTTAAAATAATAAAAGATACAGAAAAAGAAGGTAAAGTAAATAACATGGTTATTTACAGCTCTGTTCAAAATCAGCTTGGGTTTTTTTATAATGGAATGCGTTTACATGAGTTATATTTTGGAGTAATGGCAGGAGAAAATATGGACAAAATTGACGATAAATTTGTAGATGATATAAATAAACACTTTGGTTCATTTGAAGCTTGGAAGAATGATTATATAAAAGATGTTGGAAACATTCCTGGAATAGGATTTGTTGTTTTGTGTCGCGATAAAACAAGCGGAAGAATGTTTAATAATTGGATTATTGAATTTCAAAATGGCGAATTAATTGGTGTCGACCCTATTTTAGTAATGGATATGTGGGAACATGCTTATATTGCCCAATTTGGATTAGATTTAAAAAAATACAAAGAAACTTTTATAAATAATGTTAATTGGTCTGTTGTATCAAAATGTTGGATTAATTCTGTTAATTGTCAACAAAATTATTTATTAAAACAATAGATATATGAGAGATTCTCCATTTTATTTATGAACAATAATTTTTTTAAATGTAGCATTATGTTTTTCAAAGAATCGCCGTGTTTTTCCTCGCGTTTTCTCCCAGATTTTTTTCCGCAAATAACATACAATAGACAAACGAATCGCATCGGGGCTTTCCAATTTAATAGGTAAGTTTCCGTGTGCTTCATGAACATTCATATACAAAACATCTCCTGTCCGCACGTTGACTCCAATACCAAATTGGGGTAAACAAGTTTCACCGCCAGTATATTTACCATATTCAATTACTGTTAGATTTCCGAAACCATCTTCATCATCGCCCTTGTCAGTATGAACTGTTGTTTGATAATTAACGTTTGTTGTTATTGTAGTAAAAGCAGTTCCTTTTATTTTAAAATGAGTCTGATTTGCATGAGCGCGTTGTATAGCATATTGTTCAGGAATAAGTATTTTATAATATTTGTCAACTTCTTTTATAAAAGGTAACAATTTCTTATATTTGTCAGGATAATTCAATAGAAATCTAGTAGGTCTCACAGATAGAAAGTTTTTAATGCCTTTTTTTGTAAGAATATGTTTGTAATTAGGAGACATAGTATCAAAATAACCGATAATATTTGTATAAATATTCCCATTTTCATAGATGTTTTTCTTTTTACTTCCACTAGCAGAACCTCTATTATGTGTAGGCATTTTAGCAAATTTTATTACATTATTATAAAACTCGTCTATCTTATCTTTATTTAAAATATTTTTTCTAAAACGCAATAATAATTTATTATCTTCAGTATATACATCGGCATTATCTTCAATAATAAAATAATCATCATTATTATTTAATTTAATATTTAATATTTTCTTCATTTTATCATCATTATAATCTTTCGCAACAATATATGTCATAATAGAACCTTTTTTGTCTTTTTTTATAATCATATATTATGATTATAAAAATAATATTTCCATAATATATTATATATTATATATTATATATAAATAATATATAACATGAAATTATTGTATTATTTACCAGCAATTGGAAAACCGAATCTTGAAATAAAACAACAAATATTATTAGATAATTTACTATATATTTATCGACAAATAAATCAACGTTTTGATATATCTATTACGTTTTACGATGCATCACCTGAAATAAGGTATATGCTTAGTAATTTACCATTTTTAGAAAATATATATATCTATGAAAAAAAAGGAATATTAACAGAATTATTTTTAACAAATCCGAATAATATTTATAATAAAAATTATCAACATATTATATTTACATTAGATGATGTAAAAATAATAAATATGAATATTAGAAAAATGATAAGGGTAAAACAAAAATATAATATAAAAATAATGTCACCTGTAGTTTTAAAAAGCACACATTGGTATATGATGTCTAAACCAAGTAATATGTTAACTATTCATAATCAATTAGAACCTTATTTATTGTTACTTACGCCAAGAGATTTTAAAATATTTTGTTCAATACATACAATAAAAAATAAATGGATGTGGGGGCCGGATTTGTTATTTGGATATTATAAAATTAGTGCGGGGGTTTTGCGTAATTGTGCAGTAGAACATGTATTACCGAGTAAATCAGATGGAAATAAAGCGAGTAATTTAAGTGTAGAATATTTACGAAGATATACAAAATATTCAAATTATGCACAAGTGAATAGTGATTATGCTCCAATAAAACAGGTTATAAAGTTTGAAAAAAGACGATCATTAATTATACCAAATATAAATAAAAATATAACAAATACGAATGCGAGTGTTATTGATATGAGGTTGTGATGATATATTATATAATATAAAAAGACATTATATAATAATAATAAATGGTTGTAGTGTGTAATTGTTTAAAACAATATCCTTCTTCAAAAGAAGATAAATATGCGTCATATTTTGAGGGCGGTCCATCTTTAAGTTCTTTTCAAAAATATGCAATTGAGGCAATTGTAGAAGGACATCATTCATTAATATGTGTGCCTACAGGGAATGGTAAGACATTACCTGCGGAGTTTGCAATTCGACATTTTTGTCGTGGTTTAAAAAAGAAGAAGGTAATATATACTAGTCCAATAAAAGCGCTATCTAATCAGAAATATTATGATTTTAGAGAGAAATATCCAGATATATCTTTTGGTCTTTTGACAGGAGATATTAAATTGAATCCTTCTGCTGATGTATTAATTATGACGGCCGAAATCTTACAAAATGCATTATATTCATATCATACAAATACAAATACAAATACTTCGGGTTCATTAATGTTATCTTTTGATATGGATTTTGAAAATGATTTGGCTTGTGTAATTCATGATGAAGTTCATTGTATTGGAATGCCTGATAGAGGACATGTATGGGAGACGATTTTAATGTTATTACCTTCTCATATTCAGAATGTAATGTTATCTGCTACATTAGACCGTCCAGAAATATTTGCTCAATGGTGTGAAAATATTCATAATGGAATAAAACAAGTATATTTGACGACATTAGAGGAGAGAATTGTACCATTAACGCATTATTCATTTATTACATGTAATGAAGGATTTTTCAAGAAGTGTAAAATGGGTGCAACAAAAACGAATGGTAATGAACTAGAAAAGCAGATACGTCCAATTATTAATACGCCAATCGAGATATATAAAAATGGAAAATATAATGAAATAAATTATAGACGTGTTGTCAAAGTATTAACTGCATTGAAGCAAAAAGACCCAACAACGAAGATAAGTCGTCCTTTTGTATTGAATCAAGTATGTCGATATTTAGTCGAGAATCAGATGTTGCCTTGTGCGTGTTTTATTCTTTCTAGAAAACATTTAGAACGTGCAGCAAGGGAAGTGACCGTGCCTTTATTAGAAGATGATTCAAAAACGCCATATATTATTCGCAAGAGATGTGAATCATTATTAAGAGAAAAACTAACAAATTATCAAGAGTTTTTGGATTTACCAGAATATAATTCTATGATAGCTCTTTTAGAGAAAGGTATTGCAACACATCATAGTGGAATTATTCCTATATTAAAAGAAGTTGTCGAAATGCTATTTGTTGAAGGATATATTAAACTCTTATTTTGTACAGAGACATTTTCATGTGGTCTTAATATGCCGATAAAAACGACGATTTTTACTGATTTACAGAAGTTTGATGGTAAACAATTTCGTTTATTATATGGATATGAATATAATCAGGCTTCAGGAAGAGCTGGACGACGTGGAATCGATAAAGAAGGATATGTTATTCATTTAAATAATCTATTTAAAGGCGAACCTATAAGTGTCGCCGATTATTCAAATATGTTATTAGGTAGACCACAACGATTAATGAGTCAATATAAAATATCATCGTATCATTTAGTATTGTCTTCTTTGGAAAATGTATCGTCTTCTTCTTTATTGGAAAGAGATTTATCATTACAATTGGAAAATATTGCGAAAAAAAGTCTCTATCAACAAGAATTAGATTATGAACTCATTATTCAAGAACGAGACTATAAAAATAAAGCCGATGAATGTGCATTTTTAAATAAGTATATTTTGAATGTAAAAACTCCGATGAATCAAATGGAAACGTATTTATCATTAACTACTATTTTAAAAAAGAAGAAAGATATTGAAAGACAAATACGAAATATAAAAGATACATATTATTCTGTAGAAGAAGATTGTAAGACATTGGTTCGACTAAAGAATGCAGAAGAAGAATTACATAAATTAGCAAAATACAAAGATACGACAATCAATTATGTATCCAATAAAATCGCAAAAACTGTATCTTTTCTCGAAAAACGATTATATATAGATAATAATAAATTATCAGTAAAAGGTTCATTAGCCAAATGTTTTAAAGAAGTGCCATGTTTATTATTTTCAGAATTAGTATTTCGTAAGGATTTTTCTTTATTGACAGATAATAAATTAGCATCTGTTCTCAGTTGTTTTACTTCGACAATTGTTTCAAATGAAAATCGGTGTAATACTCTACAACAAAAAGATGATATTGAAATTGAGCAAATTATGACAATAATATTATGTGAAATAGACAATATACGCTCTTATGAAGAAGATAATTATCTCGAAACAGGAGAATCATATGATATTCATTATGATTTAATGGAATATATTGTTAAATGGATGGAAGCAGAAACAACCGAGGAGTGTAAATTGATACTTCAACAATTAGAAGAAAAGGATATATTTCTGGGTGAGTTTACAAAAGCAGTGTTAAAAATAATTGCAATTACAAATGAACTAGTAATAGCTGGCCAACAAATTGAAGATTTTGAACTTGTTAAAAAAGCACAAAATATAGGAAAAAGGTTACAGAAATATATTGTGACAAATCAATCGTTATATATATAATTATAAATTATTATTATAATAATGTTAACCGTATTTTTTTCTTCATTTTGTCTTCATCTTCAAAAAAATGAATACAAAAACTGTATGTCTTAGATAATACTAAATTATCTTCTGTTGTTGTCGATAAAAAAGAAGTTGTAAATATTTTGTGAATAGAATGAAAATAAATATGAATAATATTACCTTCTTTGCCGATAATTGTACCTTCCACAGAAGTCATATCTTTCATTATATTAATAATATCGCATTTATTTTGGAGTCGTCGAATAGTAGTTGTCTGTTTATTAATGAATACAATTCCAATATTAGATATCCATTTATCGACAAATTGATTGGCAATAAAAGAGTAATTATGTAATCCAAATTGTTGTTGAAATAAAATCATATTGATATTATCTACTAATCGTCGTATTGGAGATGTAATATGAAGATAATAATCTAATTGTAATGCTTCGTGACGAATCATATTTTGCTCCATCTCCATATCCGTCTTTAAGTTCTTTTCCAATAATATATTATTCGCATCGTAGGCAATATACGAACCAATATATTGGCAACACCATTGGGCATTTATTAGCTGCTGTGTTTGCTCTCGTTTTGATTGTATTATTATATTATTTTCTGTTATGCGAAATATGCCTATTTTTAATCGTGTGCCTATTTGATGGTTCATCATTATCATTAAAAATGCAACTATATCATGACTATCTCTTATTTCTGTAATATATTGAGTTGTCGATGATTTTGTCAAATTATTTACAGTTTCTTTGATTAATTGATAATCCAAATGAGATAATAATGATGGTTCTTCATAATGATAATTACGATGAATATATACTTTACTATTATAAAATTGTATATCGCAAATATTTGATGTGGTTTTCTCGATAATAAGTTCCATTACCATTGTATCTCTTGTAGTACCAGAACGGAGACTCAATTTGTCATCTGATAAAATAGTGGGTAACATAGTTTTCTTCTTATGAGGAAGATATATTGTCGATACTTGTGTAATTTTATCCCAAATGGATAGTTGGTCTAATAATAATGGAACATTGGATATATAAACAGATAAATGAATCATATTATTTTGTATGTCATCAATTATACTTATAGCATCATCATAATCACAACAATCTGGTGGGTCTATTGTGAATATATATGGTTGTTGTATATTTGTCGATATTTTGTCAAGAAATACTACTTCTTTATTATTATTATTATTATTATTATTATTATTGAAAAGTAATTTTTGATTAACTTCTTTGGCAAAATGACGCATGGTTGGATTATCTAACCCTTTACAAAAGATTTCATATTCATATAAATTGTGGATATTGTCGACTGGTCCAATTATTCTATCTATTGTACCAATAGGATGTGTTTGTTGTGGTCCCCATTCTTTCCATCGAAAAAGAATATATTGATTTGTTGTCTTTTTATTGAAACCATTATATGGCATTTCATATGCAACTAAAAATATTGGATAATTTGGAGAATCTGGAATACAACGATAATACATTTTTTTAGTTCCTTTTACAGAACCAAATGTTTTCGACAAATTGAGAATGAGAACTCCTGGTATAATATTTATTTCCCTTATAGGGGATTTTATTATTTTACAATAAGAACCGGTATTTTTCTCAATATCGTTTGTAAATATAAAATTATCACCATGAAAAAGACGTTCTGTTATTGGATGAAAATTGAGAGGGAATGTGTCATTTTTATCATCGCCTAATATTGACCAGCGAGTATAATTTCTGTGATAAATTGACACCGAATACATTATTAAATAATAATATATTATACATATATTATTAGATTAATTTGAATAATTATTTATCTTTATTCACGAATAGTAATAACGATGACGATGATTATTTAATTTCAATCTTATTGCGAGTTTTTTCTTTTATTTCCAATATATTTTCATTATATGTATCTGTTTTTGTTTTTGTTTTTGTTTTGGTCTTGGTCTTTTTCTCGATTTTTTTATCTAGATTCTTGCTATTTGATTTTGATTCTGATTTTGATTCTGATTTTGATTCTGATTTTATTTTTGATACTTTATCTGTTTTTTTCCATTTTTTCAATTTGTTCTTCTCAATGATGGGTTCAATATTTTGTAATTGTAATATTTGCATAAATATTTGCGGTATAAGTGTAACCGTATTCATATATGTTCGATATTTCAAAGAAAGAACAGATGCATCCTTCTCGAACTGAATACTATACCACCAATATGGCGGTATTTGTATCATTTGTCCTTCATTCGCAACAATATCTATTATTTCGACATTATCTATATTGGATATTTTCCATACATTTATTGGACTAGTAATATCTAATGTTTCATAATCAACTTGTGGATTTAAATAATTTTCGCTTTTTGGTGGCGCCAATTTAATACGAATAGAACCTTCTGTAACTAAAAAGTAATTTCTATAATTGATTTCATATTTAAATGGTGTATTACTTTCATTTGACCCAATTAATATATCATATATACACTTTCCAGTAAATATTGGTCGAATATTTATTTCATATTTTTTGATTTGTTCTCTTAGATTTGATTCTATCAAATCACTATTTTTCTCGATATAATAAGAACCAGTTGTATCTTTATCAATTAACGATATAGCTTCTTTTAATTTGAAAGGAATCTCTTCATCAGAATCGACATTTTTAATTAAAATGGTTTGACTTCCATATTTATCAATTAAATATTCTCTCTTAAACTCGGGAAAATTATCATAATGAAAAATAATTGGTTGTCTAAGTTTACAAACATTATCCAATTGTTCTTTTGATTGAAATATTGTTTCATATACATTGAGTTCATTACTCGTTTTTAATTGATATGCTACATGTAGATATAATGTTAACATGATTAAAAAAATAAATAAAGTAATAAGCATTTGAAACATACTATTCTATAATAAAATAAAATAAATATGATTTGAAACCGCACCGAACTGTATAAAATGATTATCAAATATAATAACAATTAAAAACGACATCGTTTTATTGTTTTCTTCTTATTATGTCGTTTTGTACGTTTATTTTTATTTAATTTTCTTTGTTGTCGTATTTTCTTACTTCTTCTTTTACCACCAGTTCTTGCTGTTTTACCTGACATTGATTCATACATTGATTCATGCATAGATGCAGATGCAGATGTATCATTACAACAAGAACTCATATTAGGAGGAGAATCAATAATTCTTTGTGCGTCTTCTTGAATATTACCATCTTCATCTGTTATAAATGGAAACTCATTCATTTTTCTTGAATCACCCACAAAATTATATTTATCAGTAAAAGGTCTTCCTGGTAAATTACCATTATCTTGTCTAATATACTCTAAAAGTTTACATACAAATATACCAGACGGAATGTAACGTTCAGGTAATCCTAAATGATTACAACCAATATTATTAGGAGTGATTAATATCGCATTATAATATTTTATTCCATCAATTATTGTTATATTAAAATAAATATCTATTTTAGGTTTTTCAGATATTTCAGATATTGTAGTTTCATCTATTCTTGCTAATATTAATTTACACATTGTAATATTAAAACCTCTTGTATCATCTAATTTATATTCATAATCACCTAATTTTTCTAAGCCAATCATTTCATATGATTTTTTTAAATTATCTAAAAAAATATCTAATGCAGATAATGTTCCAATATTAAAAGGTTCGCCACATTTATATTTCGTGTTTAAATCATTAAATAATTGTAAATCAGACATTTCACGATTACTTTTTATTCCTTCATGTTTATTACCTATAATATCTTGAATATTTTTATAACAAGAATCTTGATATTTTGAAAGGATTATACCATCCAAACGAGTCAAAAACTTTCGTAGAGGTATTTTTAAATCAGTTTCTACTTTATCATAACCATATGTATTTATTGCATCTATTATATCTTTTAATGTATTTATATTATAAGTTCTGGTTTCTTGATTTTTACCTTTTCCTGAACGTATATTTTTACAAAAGATAAATCGGTTTTCTATTGGAGCATTATATCCATTAACTTCTTTATTTATCCAAACTTGTAAACAAGGATGAATACAAGTAGATTGAGCATAATCAGAACCCTTTTCTATTAATAAATCATCATCTGATAAAGAACCATTCATTGTATAGTATAATCTCCAAACTCCAATTTCACTATTTGATTGATATACATAAAATGTGCATACTTCTTGAGTTTTACTATTTTTTGAATTAATTTCGACAACTTTTAAATAAGACATATTTGTCTCAAAAATATTAGCAATTATAAACTCATAATCTCCACAACAAAACGGAAGAATAATATCATGTTTTTTAAAAGATATAGATCTTTGTAAACAAGGTGTATCTTCTTCATTTTCTATTTGTTTTTCTATATAATCTAGTTTTCTATCATGTCTATGTTTTTTACTTGGGGTTTTTGTTGAAACTTTTACTTTTTTTGATGACATAATTATATTATATTGATACAATATTATACAAATACGGATACAATATTCTAATATATATATTTATAAATCGGAATCAATTTTCGGTGCAATAAAAAACTGAATCAAACAATTTGTCGATAAATAGGCGATTTTTAATGGCGAATCACGGCTTATTGAAAAATGAATATGATTACATATATTTGTATTCAAACAATATCGTTGAATATATCGCAGACTATATTGAACTTGTACGGTCTCTCCTTCGACAATAGAATATTCCATTAGATCGTCAATTGGTATAACTACTTTCATTTCACCATTTGATGAATCATTTGTATATAATGTAATATTGTCTTCTGAACAACAAAAGGTTACAATATCACCAAAAGTAATCAATTGTGAACATATTTCATTTATTATTTTAGCAGGAACTATAAACTCGGTATCATATTCAGATGTATTAGGAATCGACATCCAGGAATAATCCGCATCTATTAATGGTATTTGAAAGAACTTATTATATATTGGATGAATGAAATCAATTTGAATTATATCTTGCTCTGACGTAATCCGTATTTCATTCGTATCAGAAGCTCCAAAAGAGAGAATTGTCGACAAAATAGTTGTATCAATATGAATAACCGAATCTATCATATTATATTCTTCAAACCATTCTCGTTTCAATTGTATATCAAATAAACATACATGAGAATTATCCATACCTTGAATTGAAAATGCGTCATTTGTTAAATGAATATGAACAATAGAAGAAGATATTTTAAGTATTTGAAATATTGTCGAAAAAATTCGTCGTTTTATTGAATCTCTAATAATAATCATAATATTTATTATTCATAACAACTTTTTAATTGTGATTTATTGAGAATAATTATATTATATTTTTTATAAATAATATAATTATTTTACAATTACAATACGATGTTGTGTTTTTTTATCAATAATATATGAAAGTAGCGAATATAGTCCTTGTATAATCACTCCGGAACCATATAAATAACATTTTTCTAATTTATCTGGAAATGTTTCTGCCATATATTTCGCTAAATTGATTATAAAAGACGAATGTTTATCTAAATCTATTATATTAATAGATTTAATGTTAAAATGAAATACGATGGTTTTTGTATTAGTTTCTTCCAACATCTTGCGAATTGTATTTGAAAGATATATTTTAAATATTTCATAATGTTCTGGAATAGCAATTAATTTGAAAAATCGTGCATCAATAATGATTATATTATCTTTTATATAAGAGAAGTTTGATAATACTTTCGATATATTTAATGAAGTGATATCTTGTTTAATTATTCGTTTTATATCGTCATAAATATTATTAGGAAACAAAATATCATAATCATATTTGGAAGAACATTCTGTAATGTCATATGAAGCCGACATTATAAGTATATATAGTTATTCTGTTATATTTCTTTATAAGTTTATACTTAAATTATTATCTGTCGAATTATTTACTGAACCATCTACTAATTCATCTATTGTTTGTTGTATTGTTGGAATCATATCATCATCTAATCTAGAAGAATCTAATTCGTCTATTAAATTATCATCTGCGATACTTCCTGATAATAATTGTGATAAATGTAATGACAAATTATTATGGATTTCATTTTCATCATGAATATTGTTTTTATGAATGTCATCACAGAAGATAATATCGCATAATTTTTTATTGGTAGTCATAGTATAATTTTGAAGATTTAATAAGAGTAATTGTAAATCTTTAACTTGCGTTTTTAATTCATCTATTGTCGAAATATCGACAAAATGTTTAGGTTCCAAAATAGGATCAGATATAGGTGCAGTAGTAACAGTATCATCAATTTGTGTTATAAGTTGCGTATTTAACTCATTTCTAATGTTATTAATCTGTGTTGTAATTTGTTTATTTAATTCTTTTTTCAAGTCATCTACTTGTTTTAATGATTTATTGTCATTATCTTCGAGACGGTCTAATCTAGAAACGATACTCTTAAAAACAGCTTCATCAACTATGCGCATATTATCATTGTTTGAATCTTCTACAGAAGATGTTGTTCCATTTGAATACATTTCTAATTGATCTAATGGAGGCAAAGTATTAATAAAAGTCTCGACTTTGCCTAGACGTATAGTAATTAATGCGATAGCATCTGAAACAGATAATTTTGGATGAACAATTTGTTGTGGAGGTTGTTGATTTCGTTGATTGTATTGCGGTTGTTGTTGTTGTTGTTGAGGTATTTGCCCCCTTGCAGGGGATTGTTGAACTTGTGTCGTTCGTCTTTGAATCGCTGACGCATTTGCTCTTCCTGAACTCATAATTTATATAAAATATTATTTTTCATTTATTTACGCACGAACGGTCATCGATATTTTATCATGACATTTATAATTATATATAGAAATATCATCCAATGAATAATCTTGTATATTATCGTGTTTTGTCTTAATATCTATTGTCGGAAAAACATAGAGAGAATGAGTAATTTGTTCTTTAAGTGGTTCAATATGGTCGTCGTATATATGACAATTGCCGCATATATAAATTAACTCCTTTGCGATTAGACCGCAATGTTTTGCTAAAATATGTGTCAAAAAACTATAAGATGCAATATTGAAAGGAACTCCTAATCCTACATCGCCACTCCTCTGATATAATCCACAAGAAAGATGTCCAGTACTAGTTACCTGAAATTGTGCTAATACATGACAAGGTGGCAAAGCCATCTCATCTAATTGTAATGGATTCCAAGAACTTAGAATAATTCTTCTAGAAGTTCGATTTATTGGGTCATTTAATTGGTTAATGACATTCTGTAATTGATCGATACCTTTTCCAGAATAGTCAGTATTACAATCGGTATATTCGGCATTGAAATGTCGCCATTGATGTCCATATATTGGTCCCAAATCACCTTCATTTCGTTCAACAAATCCACGACTATCGAGAAATTGACGTGTCCCATTTAGGTTCCATATTTTGACTCCTTGTGATTGGAGAATTGTATTATCTGTTTTACCACTAATAAACCACAATAATTCTTTTAGACAAGTCTTCCATGCCAGACGTTTACTAGTTAGTAATGGTATTTTATTATCCAATAATGAAAAATACATTGCACTACCAAATATCGTGATGGTATTACCATTTCTACCTTCTTCCATTATTCCTTTATTTAGAATATCTCGAATTAATTGAAAATATTGTTCTTCTTCCTTTTCATATACACATTGAATCATATGAATAAAATAATATTGTCGTGGTATTTAAACCGTTACATATATTGAAGATTTACAATTTTTTAATATTTAAAACAATTATTTTATATAAAAATAATTATATAAATGTCTTTAACTGGCGACGAACTAACATTAAACGATAAATCTTATTCAATAAAAGATATTAATGGTATTGATTTTAATTTAGGCAAATTACTAAAAAGAGAGAAAACATATTGTCTATTTCATCAAGCATACTCATTATACAGCAATAAGTTTGAGTTTGAAAATATGCCTAATAAAAAGATAGTTCCTTCTGGCGTAAATAGTTATCACAACATAAAAATGTTTAACTAAAATACTTATGGCTGAAAATAGAATAAGTATAACATAAAAATATGAATAAACACAAAAAATATGAATAAAACAAAAATGGTAGAAAACTATAAAATAATTGAAATACTTTAATTATTATAAATAATATAATAATTAAACGTAAAAATGAATACACCAGAATACAGAAAAGCATATTTAGCAAATTTAAAATTGGATATTTCAAATAATACGAAAATCGAACAAGCAAATAAAGGTAACCCTGTTGTAAAACAATATATACAAAATGGAGGACAAATTATCGGAGCATCCGCATTCAAATGTGATACAATAATAAAAACAACTAACACTCAATCAAAACAGAAAAAATATATGATATAATGTAATATAATATAATATAATATATCATATCATAATTTATTTCTCTGTTATTCATATATGGATCATTATGATGACAGCAAGCATAAGGATCAACAACGAGCACAACAGTACAATAATGTTTCGACACATAAGGGATTTATTCATTATGTATTCAATACAGATAGTGAATCAAAAATAACTCTTATTAATTTGGCACAATACACATTTTTAGCCTTTATATTTATAGCAATCTTGACAAATCTTATGAAAATATATTATCCATCTATTGATGATTCACGTAGTTCGATAGAAATAATAGTGATGATTCTTATTTATATCTTTATTATTTTTTATTCAATATATTATATTGATAGAATCATTTGTTATATACCGAATTATTCTGGAATGCAGTATATACATTGTGGAAACTCTCTCTATCTTTTCCCATTAGTATTATCTGTATTAATTACATTAAATACAATGAGTCCACAAATTGATAATGGAACAAGAATTATATTGGAACGCATTAGTGAATCATGGGGGTTACCGAATATTGAAGGTAGCAATAATGGTAGTGGTGGAAGCAAAAAGAAGAAAAAAATGACACAATCATCGCAGCAACAACAACAACAGCAACAACAACAACCACAACAACAAATAGCACCAACTCTCTATTCTGGACAGACGACAAGTATTAGTCAATTACCAGTAGTTCAAATGAACTCACAATCATATGATGGTGGAAACTCAAACCAACAACCACAACAACAACAACAACAAAATCAATCAGATTATGACCAATCTCAACCAATGGAACCAATGGCAGCAAATGAAGGCGGTGCATTTTCAAGCGCATTTGGTTCTCTTTGGTAAGCAAATAATATTGATATAATTGATATAATTGATATTGATATTGATATTGATATTGATATTGATATTGATATTAATATTATTTAATATAATATTAATTAATAGTATTTATTATGTCATCAATTTCGACAGAAGAAATTATAGCCGCTGCAAATAATAATGATAACGCTCATATTTTACAATTGACAACAGAGAAAATACGTAATATTAAAAAAAATATTCTTAAAGACTTACAATTTACCGGAACTGAATTATCCGAATATATGCTAAAATTAAAACAATACCGATATGTAGACCATATGAATGAACTTAAACATGGCGGATTTATTCGATGGATTGATATTCGAAATCCAACAACACCCCTATTCTTGAGTGGAGTTGCCATTTTTTGCGATTTCAAAATAACAGATAAAGGTGTATCTATAGTTTATACAAACTTTTTTAGAAAAAGACGATATGAGTTTGTTATGGAAGAGGCTATCATATTCCAGAAATTGACTCATCAAGAAGAAGTATTATTACATGTTATTGGATTACTCAATAAATAAATAAATAAATAATACCAACAAACGTTATTTACTAATGAGTTCATTAATTCGTTGTTGCGATTTTGAATTGTGCATATTCGGATAAAATGACATTAAATAGTTTTTGATTGTTATTAAATATTTGACAACGATAGTATTTAGCGAAGTTGTTAAGAAGAGAAATAGACCCGATTGAAATACTATAGAACGGTCAAGTTCTGTAAACTGGATTTTATGATTTAAAAACTTATGGAACACATTAAACTTCCACATTAAGAATAATGATACAATAATTTTTGCATAATTATCTATTGCTGATAAATATGCTTTAGTATTATTATTAGTAAATCCTGCTATATATAAAACGCTTAAAAAATACGTCGCATATGATACGAATAAAAAAGTATACCAATAAATATATAATAATTGTTCTTTGTACATATAATATTATATTATCTTATTTATATTTATATAATTTATATGTCAAAACGAGGTTTAAATGAAACAGATGAACCAGATCAACCAGAACAATCTCCATTACAACGAAGCGTTACTATTGATAGTATTATGCAAATGGTTACGCCTAATATTAAATTATTATATGAAGCATTATTACATTGTATCGAAACTAATTTTACAATAAGTGATGAAACAATTAATAACCCTGGACAATCTACTACGCGTAAAATAATATTAACACCTAAGGATGATACAGAAATTAACCATGAAAATGACGACAGACCTAAAATTATATATTATATAGGTAAACCTGATGAAGATGAAATAGCTTCTGTTGATGAAAAATTAGAAGCAACAGATAATACTTTAACTGCAAAGTTTAGAAATATTATTGAATCTAAAAATAATATTATTCAAAATGTAACACTTGGATGGATTAATGGTAATCCTAAATATCCAAAAATAGCTTCATTATTGTTAGTATTTTTTCTTTGTGATTTAATTCTTAATAAATCTAATTTACAAATCCTTCAGTTGGATAATGATAGTGGAAAAAATGATTATTATATAATTAGATTAGGAACAATTCAGTTACTTGAAGATGACGGTAGTAAAAGAGATTCACAAGAAATGGCTCTATATGATTCTGATTCTTATAAATTATCATTAATTTCTACAAACATAAAGTTCTTAAGAGAAGCTGACAATACATATACTCATTGTGTAAGAGATTATTTAAACGGTAAAAACAGTGAAATAACAAAGGCAACTAAAACTGATGCAACCAAAATACTTATTTCTAATATTGATAATGCTGTCCGTCGTTCTCAAAGATTAATAGAAAAACAACAACAACCACAAAAATTAAGTAGAATTGGCGGTAAAAGAAATAGAAAATCGACAAAAAAATATAACCATATATCAAAACAACGACGACGAAGACGAACCCGACAAACAAAACACAGTTACAATTACAGTTATCGCAAAAATCGTCGTAAAACTAAACGCAATAAAAATCATCGCATTCGATGATAAATCATATATTTAATTGTAATTATATGAATTGAACAATAACAATAATTAATTCAAGACGCGCTTACTTTTATTGCGTTTAGTTTTACAACGATTTTTGCGATAACTCCGTTTCTTATTTTTCTTCATGGTTTTGTATTTTTTATTTTTTTTAATAGTTTTACATTTTTTTTTAATAATTTTATATTTTATGTTTTTTTTTGTTGTGTTATATTTATTGTTTTGTTTAAGGTTATTTTTACTTTTTCCACCAGACATACCTTCTTGAGTAACAACCGAAAATGGATTAGCTGGTCTTGTATCTCTCATCTCTGTCTTATTTGTTATTTGCATATTTTCTGGATTATCTTTTCTCATATCTTTCATCGTTGTCTCATCTATTATTTGCATATTTTCTGGATTAGCTGGTCTTTCATCTTTCATCGTTGTCTCATCTATTATTTGCATCTTTGCAATTTGTATTCTTAGTATATCTATCAATACATAATCAATATATTCCTTTGGGTCTTTACTTAATATTTGTATTAATAATTCTTCATAGTTATAATTATTTTCTTCTAATTTTTTAATCACGTACTCATTTAATGTGTTTTTATTTTTTTCCGCATTATGTATCTCGCTTTCAATTTCATCTTTATTCATATCTTGCAAATTATTAAAATATGTTTCTATTAATTGTTTTAAATTATCCCAATTTATTTCTTGTGGTTGGACAATATCTTGTGGTTGGACAATATCTTGTGGTTGGACAATTTCTTGAGGTTGGACAATATCTAGTAGTATTAATAGTAATGTATTTACTTCATCATGTATCGGTTTTAATAAATCATAACTTATTTGCATATCATTTTCACCAATTTTACTATCAGATTCATCCATTTTACTATCATCTCTAATTATTTGCATATGAATTTGCACTGGAAATATTGGGTTATTGTTAAATCTTTCCGCAAATATTAACCACATAAATAGTATGTTTTTATATTCTGATGTAAGTTCATCTGTTTTTATTAGTTTAATTGCATCTTTTAAAACATCTACCAGTACCATTGCATATATATATATATTTTCATAATCATCGTCTTTAACGTTTTCAATTTGTAGATGTGTTTCTTCTCCAAACTGTTTTACTGGTTGTGTTTTTTTTCCAAACGATTTTACTTGTTGTTTTTTTTTTAAAATATCTATAATTTTCTTTACTATACCCAGCAGCTCTGTATTTTGGTTTTGAAAATATTTCACAATAGAATTATAATGGTGAATCAAAACGTGTTCTGATTGACTATCAACAATTTTCATATCAATTTGTTCAAGAGAATCCACAACACGTTGTCGTTTTGGAGTACTTGATGGAGTACTTGGTTGAGTAACTATATGAAAGTTATCAGTTTTCATATCAATTTGTTCAAGAGAATCCATAACAGGTTGAGTATTCATAACAGATTGAAAATCTACAACACGTTGTCGTTTTGGAGTACTTGATGGAGTACTTGGTTGAGTAACTATATGAAAGTTATCATGAGTTTCCATACTATTTTGTTCAAAAGAACGAATGTCAGTTTGTCTTTTTTGTGAAGTAACTATATCAGTTGGTCGTAAATAATCATTCAAATTATTAATAAGAATGTTATATTCACTTATTTTAAATGTATTATACATTATTTTATTGTGGAGTAAATCTTTATCAAATCTATCATAATTTATATTATAATTTATCTGTCCACCTTTCATTATTGGTATTGGATTAATTAAAGACATGTTTGAAGAACCTCCTCCTGATGAAGCAAATGAAGCTGGTATATAACGTCCATATATATTATATAACATATGCTGAAATAATGATCTTTCTGTATCAAAGTTTGTGCCTTTTGTCTGTAATTTATTTAAAATATTATTCCAATCTACTCCTTCTTGTTTTTCATTAGGTAATGAATAATTATAATCACCAATATTATTATCATTTTTATCACCATTATTATCAAATAATTTACCAAGAGAATCAATATAAGTAGTGAAACTGTGATTATTACTAATATTGAAAAAATCATTTTTTGAATCTATCAAAGATGAAAATAATATATCGTGTAGATATTCTACATATTTTGAGGCAGCATTATAATCATGTGAAGGTGAAAATGGATATGTTATATTACCATGATAATTTTGTATGATTTCATTTAGAATAATTTCTAATGTCTTACGATCCCACGTTTTCGTTTCGCCAAAAATATTTCGTCTATTTTTTGCGTTGTAATTTTGCAATATAATTGTCCATATTGAGTTATTATTCAAATTTAATTCATTTAAACTGTATATTATACTCATTAATAATTGATAAAAAGTTATATTATTACTATTAATTGAAAAAGTTGTGTTATATGTAGTATTTATTAATAATTTTTTGTAATTTATACTACGCGTAGCCGTATTAATTAATTTTAAACCAAAATTATTACCAGAACCATTATGAGCAGATAAAAATGCATCTGCAATATATCTCATAAATATTATACATAATAATTCCATTGATAAATCTAATGGTATATTGTCACTAGTGGTAGTATCTTCATTCATCTCAGTCATCTTTAACGTTATTTTTTCAATAATTTCTTCCGTTTTTGTGTCACAAAAAGTCAATAGATTTGCTGATATATATTCTCTACATGTTTGTCTATCTATCACCACAGGTTTAGAACCTAACATATTTGTATCGAACATTGCTTTTAATTCAAAACTTCTCAAATATTGTAGATATCTATAAACGTAAGATGCGTTTTTAACATTTGTTAAATGATTTTCATGTTCATCACCATCCTGACAAAGACAATAAATATTGTCTGTATTTAATTTAGTTATCAAAATTTCTAATGTCGCTTTCAAATTTTCAACAAAATCATTTTTATTGTCATTTTTAAAGTAATTCGCAATTTCATCATCATTCTCCATAGATTGTTGATTTAGTTCGTAACATATTTGTGGTTTAGAAGTTGGACTATCTTTAGCTTTATTACCAATTTTGGCTTGAGAACCAGTTAAATTTTTTCTAATACTATCATACATCGTTTTTGCATCAGCATCAGAAAAATAAAACTCGCCTCTATTATCTAATTTAATAAAATTAATTTTATCAGATTTTGATTGATTACAACAACGATGTGCCCAAAAATATTCTAAACCAATATCGTTTTTTAATACATTGTCTGGAATAGTTGAACGTTGTTTCGCATTGGATATTAATAAACAATAATTTTTACAAGCAGATAATACAGGAAGAATATGTTCACATTCAGCATGACTTGATATTTGAAAACCACAAATATAACAAATAGTTTCATTTTGTATAAATTCTCCAATTGTCGAATTACATTGTGACTGAGCATTTGTTATATGATCAAATAAATATCTTACTTCTACATCTATTTGAGTAAAACCGAATAATTTAATAACATCACTTGCAGAACCTTGAACATCGATTGTTGTTTGTATTTTAGTTGAAAACTCACCAATAAGTGCATTAGAAATAGTAAGAGGAGGAGGAGGAGGAAGAGGATTTATATTATAATAAATAGCTAATAAATTATCTTTAACCTTCGCCATAATCGTACGATACGTTAAATTAAAATCTGGTTTTACCAGATAGTTATTTAATTCTGATAATACTTCATCATTACTAGTTTGATTAATTATAAGTTTAGCCATCTCACTAACATAATATTGTTCAAAAGAATAATCGTATGTAGAGCTTGTAATTTTAGGAATAGGAGATTCAAATAATACTATTTCTTTACGAACAGTAGGTGGATTTTTAGCATTTTCAAATAAAATATATTTATTACATAAAAACAAACCATAATACAAAAATAAATATGCTAAAATATATCGTAAATACGTTTTATCATCTACATTAGGGTAACGACGTGATAATAATCGTGAAATATTTTCATCTAGTTCAATGGGATTATCAGTACCAATACCAGTATTACCTGTAATAAGGTGAATATAACAATTACTCATATCTGTAATTGTATTCCCAAAAGTGTGTTGCATTCTATCATCACTTCTCATAAACATTATAAAATAATTTTTTTTATATTCATTAATCTCACCATGACTAGAATTATATTCGTAAGGAGTAGATAAATACAACTCAAATAATGTTCGAAAAGGCGTATACATAAACATACCATTTTTTCCTTCATCATATATTTGGTTATTTAATGCGATTTTTGCATATTTAATAACATCCTCTGTTCTTACATTTACTGATGGTACTGGTAATGATAATATTGAATCCATCAATTTATATAATATAATATAATAATATACAAAATAAAATACTAATCAACAATGTATAAAATCAATATATATTTTATTTTTATATCGATAAATTGACATTTCGCATATCATATTGCGTCGAATATCATTCAAAAAATAGTCCAAATCAATATATAACATTATTCTATATATTGATTATTTCTAATAAAATAATTGAATTGTTTTACACTCTTGAAGATTTAAAACCGCACCCCTAACTATTTTTATATTTTTCTCAAAATAATATAGATGACTAAACATAAGACAGAAGATTATAAAATATCTGCCGTTAAATATTACTTAAATAATGATAAAGGAGATGGATATAAGAAAACTTGTAAAATATTTGATTGTAAAAAATCCACTTTACGAGATTGGATTAAACGATATAATACTTCTAAAAATCTAACAAGAAGAAATAGAAAACCTATTTCTTACAAAATTACTAAACCACAAGTTAAAACTGCGTTGGAATTGTTGAAACAAAACGAACAACTTACTATGAATGAATTAGCAATTGATATGAAAAAGAAATAAACTTTATGTTATTTACCTTTTATGAAAAATACATTTTTAGAAAATTACGCTTACAAAGTTATAGAAACACAAAGAGAAGCGAACAGAAAATGTTAAATAATTTCAAACGAATTTTTGGTAATGAAAAAGAAGTAGTAGTTTGTTTTGGAGATTACGAACAGAAACAACAAATAAAATACAAGGAGGCAACCAAAGGAAAAGGAATGAGAACTTTATTTAGAAAAGCAGGATTTCAAACTTATTTGGTTGATGAATTTAGAACCAGTTGTAGATGTTCCAAATGTGAAATAGGTATTTGTGAGAAGAATATGGTAATGGAAAATCCAAGACCATACAAAACAGGAAACATTCTCGTCCATGGACTGATTTGTTGTAAGAACGGATGCGGTTATTGGAATAGAGATGTGAATGGTGCTACAAATATTTATAAGATTGCTTATAATGCGATAAATAATAAAGAAAGACCAAATTATTTATCAAGAAGCAACAACTTATCAGGGATTTTAGAAGAATTCCCAAAATCAAAATTTACATGCCTTGAAATAGGCAAACCTTGAAGTTTCCTTTCAATTTACATAGAAAGGTGCGGTTTTAAATCTTCAAGGGTGTAAATATAATAAATTTTGATTTAAAATATTTAAAAATAAGTATTAGATTATTATAAAAAAAATGACAACAACGCAGAAAATAAAACTCGTGATTGAAGATAATTTATCATTGGAAGATATTAATGCAAGAATACAACAAGAAATATGTTATAAAACTTTGGAAGAATTAGAGGATACAAATTTAATGTCTGAATATATAGATTGTAATTCTGTTAAAAATGAAATAAAAAAGCTGGAAGATGTATTAGAAAAAAATATAGTAGACGAAAATACAAAACAAAAAATAATACAAGAATATATATTAGAACTAATACCATCAGGAACAAAAGGTGTTATAAGAGGAAATAAGTTTAATAATATAGTAAAACAATTTATTACAAAATTAGAATTAGTTCCTGAACGTTATGAAGTGTTTTTTGAAAAAAAAAGTGAAGGACATTTTACGAGAGAAATACCTGATTGGTATATTCGCGATAAAATCACTGATAAAATCATTATAGGTATGAATCAATTAGATTTATGGGGAGGAGGACACCAAATAAACAGAGGATATAAATATTTAGAAAATAATATACATAATACCAGTAAAAGTAAGTTATTGTGTGTGGTTTGTAATGAAATCCAATTTAAGAGTAAAAAAAATAAAACATACAAATTATTTGAAATAGGTTTTGAAAATGACACATTATGTTATTTAAATAATTTACAAAATATAATTGCATCATATTTTGACATTATATTTTGATTAATCATCTAATAAAGGATTAAACTTAAATATCAATTCTTGTTTTGATATGGATTTAGGACCAACTGTATTGTTAAAATCATAATTGATAGTAGATAATTTATTTATATTATCGGTAATAGAATTGCCATTTGTAAACTTAATAAAATAGTGAGATTGAATACTTTTTTCATCAATATTGTCGTCAATTTTGCCAGCATTAACGCCAACACGGCGAAATGAGATATCTGGATTGTCTGTTTTTTTAACAAATATAAAATGGATAGGAAGTAATTTGTCGTTTACTATACGTTCAGTTGTTTTTTTCTCCCATATCTGAAATATACAAGGAACATTATGTTCTATGCCATCTACTATAAATGAATTATCAGGTAAATCTATTTCAAATATAATATGAAAACTTAACGGAAATGTTTTTTTTAAACTATCTTTTTTGAAACTTTTAGGTAATATGAATGAAATGGTATCACAAAAATGACACGATTTTTTAATAAACTTAATTGCCAAAGATGATTGACGACCGAATGGTGGATTACCTATTATGTGTATTTTATTCATTTGGAAATGGGAATCAATATTGAAATTATATAGTAGATAATCTTGTTTTATTATTTCGGGATGATCCGGTTCTAAATCATAAAAATTATAATTGCTTGTTAAAGATTTGATTCCTGTAATAAAAGAACCATTACCTGCGCTAGGTTCAATAATGAAGTCATCTGTATTGATTTGTATATATTTTTTAATGTAACTTAAACATAAATCAACAACGTGTTCTTTAGTATAATATTTATCAATTGTATTACGTTTTAAACCTTTTGTTTGTTTCACGTGCATATTTGGTATAATTTGTGGTTTAGTTAAAGTTATATTATTTAAATCAATATCAATTTTTTGTTTATTTATAATCTTATTTGTATTTGTATTAATCATTATAATTATATATTGTATATTTTATTTTATTTTGTTTAACTAAAAAATTATATTGTGTCAATATTTTTTAAGAATGTAAATGAGTAGTTGTCTGTGTCTGATTATATATGGTCAATGTTCTTGCACTTGCATCTGTTGCATCGACCCATTTAGGCATCCAATAATAAGGAACTACTTTTTTTGTATGAGGATAATAATTATCATATAAACTGCGATAATATTTTTGTTCATTTGTAATGGGATAAGATATATATTTTACCCATTTATAAGGGTCAACCATTTGTATTTCGACATATTCTTGAATAATAGTAAAAAGAGAACGCTCTGTTTTGCTTACACCATCACTAAAAGCTTCTTTTTTCCTCCATAGTATTTCACTAGGTAATAATGGTTTGTCGAAACCATCTTGAAATGCCTTTCTCAATAAAAACTTCTCGCATACATTATTCTTAGTATGGAATCGTTTTTGTGGATGAATACTCAAGTAATATTGGACAAATGAACGGTCTAAGAATGGTGTTCTAGGTTCCAAACCATTACTCGAAATAGATTTATCTGAACGAAGAACATCATATTTATGTATATCCGCAAGTAATCTTCTACATTCGCAGTCGAAATCGTAAGCATTTGGAGCACAACCCATATATAGATATCCACCACATACTTCATCTGAACCATCTCCATTGAAGATAACTTTTGCGTCACTATTTGCAGCAATATATTTCGCCAATAAGTAGTTACCGATTGATGCGCGAACAGTTGTCGTATCATAACTCTCGATAGAATAAATCACTTCTGGAATAGCATTTGTAAAATCAGATTCAGATAGAATGACTTCAGTGTGTTTTGTTCCCAAATAATCGGCAACGATTTTGGCATTACGTAAATCTTCCGAGCCTTCTAATCCGATACTGTATGTTTCTAATGGCGTATTTTGTGAACGATAATAATTTACTAGAGCTGTAATTAAACTGCTGTCAAGACCACCGGATAAAAGGCAAGCGATAGGTCGTTCTGTATTCAGAACACGTTTTTGTACTGCGGAGCAAAGAAGGTTTCGAATATTACTGTAAATATCATGTTCTTCGTATGTAGATGATATTATATGGGATACAAATCCGGTTGAATGGTAACTACGATTTTCAATAACGGCGCTCCATTTTGGTGAAACTATAAACGGAAGTGAAAATAGGCTATATGTTCCTGGTTCAAAATGGATAATATCATGTGTTCCATTTAAGAAATTATATAGTTGTATAAGAGATTTGATTTCTGATGCAAATGCGGTAATATTTAGTGTTGTTGAACGTGAACGCATATGATAAAGTGGGCGAACGCCATATGGGTCTCTTGCAATATATAATTGAGATTCTTCATTTGTGAGTCGTGAATCACACAACATAAAAGCAAATACGCCATCTAATTTTTGTAGAGTATATTCTATTCCATAACGCAAAAATAGATGGATAATTATTTCACAATCCGAATCTGTAGTCGGTTCAACTGACAGTTCTTTATATAATTCTTTATAATTATATATTTCGCCATTACATATAAGCGTAATATCTTCAAATACAATTGGCTGATTTGATTTAGTGTTTAGACCGTTTATTGCGAGACGATGGAATCCGAAATCACATAATATATTAACGCGTTCTAATTGCGAGTTTTCTGGTCCACGATTTGAAGTTTTTTTGAAAGAATCATAAACTTCTTTAGATGAAAACAAATTATCATTATTTAAAATAGAAAAAATGCCGCACATAATTTATATTATATACATAAATAATATTTAACTCGTTTTAAGTAAGTAATCATAATATGTAGATATATATATATACATATCAGTATATATACATTTTGTGTATATTGTGAGAATAATAGTAATATAATATGAATATATATTATTATGGGATGGTGGCCGTTTGGTAAAAAAAAGACACTTAAACGTGATAAAACTCCGAGTCCGATTATAAGTCAGAATAGAAGTCGTAAAAGTCAAAGTCAAAGTCAAAGTCAAAGTCAAAGTAAGAGTCGAAGTAATAGTTTAAATATGGATATAACTAATGGCAATAATGTAGATTTAGAAAAAGATATACATTCTTATGAAAATATAGATGATAATGATATATTTTCAAACTTATATATTAATCCATCAAATAATAATGTATATATTTTAGCAGTCTCACATAATACGAGAATGCAATGTATGTTGGGTCGTCTATTATATTTATTAGGTCATAAAGTAGAGAAAAGCAAAATACGTCTCCAGAATTGTGCAATATTACAATTTATATTTGCTCCAAATGTAATTAATATTTCGTTGGTATATAATGGTGAACTGCATATTGGTACAACTGAAGAAAACGATAAAGACGCACCTAGATTAAAACGACAATATTATACAAATAATATTGATAAGATTCGAGAAGGATGCGTAATATTTGAACCGATTACAATAAAAGTAAATGAAACTACTTATAGAAAATTAGGATTGAATCGTCCTGGTAATACAACAATTGTCTTATTAGAACGACATGCACAAGGAATCCATAATACTCGCATAGGTGAAAGAGAAAAATCTAAAAACCAGTTTAAAGACAAATATACGGATGCAATATTGACACCACAAGGAGAAACTCAAGCACAAAATAGTGGTATATTTTTAAAAAAATATTTACGTCAAGTTACACAACCAATATATTTCTGCGCATCTAATTTGTTTAGAGCACAACAAACAATAGGATATGTTATAAAAGAATTATATCCGAAACTTCAACAACCAAAACCAATAACTATAAGTGTTGTACCTTGTTTACATGAAGTAAATAAGAGTAGTTCTTCAATGTTTACAAAATATAATTATAATTGTGATACTTATATGAGTAATTCAAGGTCATTGTATTTGGTTCCTGTCGAAAATAAAACAAAATATAATATTCAAAATGACGAAAGTAATTTTAATAGTAATAAACTTAGTAAAATTATAGGTAAAAATGTAATAGTAGATTGGTCTGATTATAATATGTTTTATATACAAAAATCAAAATGTAGAGATAAAATAGCATTTGCACAAATATTCATATGTGTATATCAAAAAATGATTGAATATGAAGAACGAGTAATTACATATAACCGTCATGTTAAGAATATGAATAATCAAACAAAGAAAAATCGTAGTACAATTATTGTTGGGAAAAACAGTAGTAGACGTAATTTATCATATTAAATATTTTTTTATAATAATTTATCCAGATAATTATCAGATAATTATCAGATATAATAATATCGTATAATATTATTATGTCTTTTATTGATTCGCAAAATATTGCAAATAATCATAAATATATATGTAATTCACAAATACATCAAGAAACGAATAATCGAATATATGATAGAAACATACCATCGCAAATGTTGCAACCTTATATAAATGTTCGTCCAGTAATGACAAAGTATTCTGTTTTACCGATTGTTGACCCGCGTGTAGCAACTAGAGTGAAGTTAGAACAGCAACCAACATATAATACGAGAAATGTTTTTAATCCTGGAAATACACAATCACCTTGGTCTGGATTTGTAAATAATGTTAATGTCGAATCTCAACTAAGAAATCAGATATTTGCTCATCAAAAATGTAGTAAAGCAGTTTATGTTCCAGATAGTACAAGTGACCTTTATCAATATAATACGCCATCAAAATATGTAGAACAGCCATTTAATAATTTATTCAAAAAAGAGACATTTTCTAGTTTTAATCCGAATCCGAATAATATGGGACATTTGAAGTTTAATAATAGTACTCGGCATCAGAATCGAGAAATTAATACAACAACAAAACAGAATAATTGTGTTTGAATATAAAGTATAAGTATAAGTATAGATTCATATAATTCAAATCATAATGTATTATATGAATATAACAACAAATACTTTTGTCGAAAAAGATGAAAATAAAGATGAAAATGATATTATCATTAATGAATCAAATGAAGTTAATTATTCAAAATTAAAATTAAGCAAAATATCAGAAATCACATTGGAATATTTAATGAATAAAAAGGATTATAAAAAATATCAGACAATAAAAAATGCCAGTTTTATTCAAAATATCGACAAAGACAGATTATTTTATCAAAAACGAATAAATGATATGACAAGATACTTTATGAATCGTTCATCAATGGATGAAGAAAGATATTATCCCGATTATTTGGTCAGCTCATTTGATAATTATTTGGAAACAGTTATTGAATATTTCAAGACAATAGATAAAACAGATATTATTCAAGAAGATTATATTGGTTTACAATCTCTCGAAAAATCGAGAAAAATATATGAAGATGATAATGAAGATGATACAAATATGAATGAAAATACAATAATAATGGACATTGATATGATTCAAACAAAATCATTATTCATGAAACAAACAATTACACCGACATTATTAGATAATTTTATTAAAGTGAATAAAAAAGAAGAAGCTCAAACCGATATAATATCAACTGCAAAACAATTTCCTCTTCAAAGAGATATACAATTAGATGACCCCAAATTGAAAATGAAAGGTATTTCTTATCATAAAAATAAAAATATCACTAATAAATATGAAGAAAAGAATGACTCGCAAACGACAATTGTCGAGTCGTAATCGTCATGGTAATAGTACTCGCCGTATAATATTGTTAGGTGGTTCAGTATCAAAAAAAGATAATAATATAATTAAATCAAAACATGATAGTTATCAAACAAAATACGACAAATTAATAAAACTCAATTGTAGTCCTTCTGCGTTAAAAAAACACAAAAAAAAATATACTTGTTTGTCAGATGATATTTTAAAAAAACTGAAAAAGATGTGGAATCAACGACATCCAGATGCGCCAATTCATACGAATAATCCAGAAGAAATATGGAAATCATTGAATAAATATATGAGTCATGTATGTAATAAAGAGTCTTGTTGGTTAAAACAGGAGTTTGCAAAATCCCAAATGGGTCATCTAATTAAAGAAGAATATGCTCCAGAATCACCAAACGAATGGAAGAAAAATCCAAATGAATGGTTAAGTAGTGTCGATATTATGAATGTTATGAAACAATATGAAGACGCATATAAATGTTTTAATTTTATGGGACCATCGCCAATAGATTATGATACTAGAAAAGTTAGTGGACACTGTGTTTGGAATGAGCTATGTAATTTTAGCATAAAAGAAGAGATGAAGCGAGGAATAACAAAAATAGGTATTATATTCAATTTAGATCCTCATTATAAGTTTGGCAGCCATTGGGTATCTCTTTTTATAAATATAAAGAAAGGAATAATATATTTTTTTGATAGCGCAGGAAGTAAAGTACCAAAACAAATAATGAAATTGTCTGATAATATTATTGAACAAGGCAAACATTTACAACCACCAATAGATTTTACTTTTGACCAAAATCATCCGAAAGAACATCAATTTGGTGATACAGAATGTGGAGTATATAGTCTATTTTTTATTATTCATATGTTGGAAGACAAAATCGATGGCAAATATCTCAAAAAAAACGCATTAAAAGACAAATATATGGAAAGATTTCGGAAAATATATTTTAATACCGAATTATGAATGAATTATAAATTATTAATTCGGCATTAATTATACATTTATATCATAATAATTGTTATCATTTGGGCAAAAATAACTACCAATATTTTTAATATGTTTTTTATCTGTATAAATATTATAACAATTATTTATTGTATTTTCATAATATGAAAATGGTCTTTCATTTAAACAATATATATCATTATGACTATTAACTTTTCTTGATATATAATCTTCATAATAATGACGACGGTCTGTTTTAATCGGGTGTTCAACTTTATTAATATATGAACCACGAACATACCAAAAATTATACCATATCCAACCAATACCACCACAAGAATACCCTATTTTATCTATTTTTGGAAATATTGTAAATATTTCTTTAATTAATTCAATATCCTTTAAAATAATATTATATTTGTAATTTTCATTACTTTCATAACTATTATGACGTGTAACACCTTTTGAATGAAAGTATAATAAAATATCATTTCTGTTATTATATATTTGTCCTAATTCCCATATTTTTTTAATACCTCTATATTCATGTTCATTTTCATAATAACATTCAATAATAACATTTGGAAAATCTTCTAATATTGTTTTCCTAAATAAATCTTCATCAGATTTTTGGATTGTCGAAATTATATATATAGTTGCATTCATATTTTTAATTAAATTAATTTGATTAAATAACCAAGTAAACCAAACCAATTTTTATTTAAAGTACAATTAATATAATAAACTATATTAATATTATAAATCACGTTTTCACAATCATTTAAACATACTTCTACATTATCATTAACATAATGTTCATATTTTTTTTAATAATTTTACACATAATAATAATATATATTATATTATTATTAACAATACATATAAATAATTTATTTTATATTTTAAACGTTTACTCTCCTATATCATATATAAATTGTATTTAAACATTGTGAATATTATACATTTATAATGTTTTTTATTAAAAAAATAATAAACCAAATTATAAAAAAATATAAAATATTTGATAACAAAAAAGTATTAGGTAGATGGAATATAGAATATTGTGACAAAAAAATAAATAACAAAATAGATTTATCTAATGAAGACCATTGTGGGCCTTGTGGTCAATATATATTAGATAAAACAACATCAAATATAAATAATAATAATAATAATATTATTAAAACAAAAGCAAATATAAATAATAATAATAATAATATTATTAAAACAAAAGCAAATATAAATAATAATAATAATAATATTATTAAAACAAAAGCAAATATAAATAATAATAA
>Ga0247842_10001440_pt1 | contig 39804 bp, 44 predicted proteins | sample LaCruzMarch2015__3_FD_192411 | JGI IMG/M metagenome (GOLD analysis project Ga0247842, IMG submission 192411) | Freshwater microbial communities from meromictic Lake La Cruz, Castile-La Mancha, Spain - LaCruzMarch2015_19m | ecosystem: Environmental > Aquatic > Freshwater > Lake | place: Spain...
AAAAAACCTTGCAACGCTCGTGCATTGTTGACGTACTAATCCAAACCGTTCCCGGAGTTCCCTAACGGTAACCCAGCGTTCGGTGCTTCCGGACTCTGCCATGTACTCTTCCAGCATCTCGGGAATTCCGATATATTTTCTCATACCTGCATCTTCCGTGATTTTGTCACAAGATCCAATAAACCCAATCAGGACTCGACCAGTTTTACCAGATTTTCCATTACCGCATCCACGGCTTTCCATGTCGGCGTATCAGCATGGCGGAGGACGTATGGGCGCCCCTCGTCACCGGCTTTCACCATCTCGGGATCAAGTGGGATGGAGCCCAGGTATGGCATGCCCAGTTCCTGTGCGGCTTTTTCTCCGCCACCCCTGCCGAACAGGTTTATCATATCCCCGCAGTGGGGGCAGATCATCCCGCTCATGTTCTCGATGATCCCGATGACAGGCAGATCCAGTTTTTCGATGAACTTTACTGCCTTCACCGCGTCGAGCACAGCCACATCCTGAGGGGTAGTAACAATAACGGCGCCCTGGACATTCGGTGCGAGTTGGATAATGGAGAGTGCTTCATCCCCGGTACCGGGAGGGAGATCTACGATCAGATAGTCAAGCGCCCCCCAGTTCACTTCATTCAGGAACTGATGGATCACCGCCATCTTCATCGGCCCGCGCCAAACAACCGGGGTACTTGTATCCGGAAGGAGGAACGCCATCGACATGACCGAGAGGTTTCCTGTGACATGGACCGGTTCCATGGTTTTTTCCAGAACTGCGGGTCGCTGGTCTTCGATGCCCAGCATCTTGGGAATGTTTGGGCCATGAATATCGAGATCGAGTAGCCCGACCTTCCTGCCGTGAGCCGAGAGCGCGGATGCGAGGTTGACAGATACGGTTGATTTTCCAACGCCCCCCTTGCCGCTCAGTATAAGGATCACATGTTTCACATCGATCTTTGCTTTCGGTGGCAGTCCTTTGGGGGCATGGGATGCACCCTTCGGGTTAGTGGGTTCATGAGTATTTGTTGTCATAATAGTCAGTATCAAAAATAATTACCCGGTGAGAGACCGTCTTTTGAATAGTACTGGAATGTCCGGCCTCGCATCTATAGTAAAGCGGGTAGTGATCATATCTCTTCAAGGTTGTGCACGTGATACCCGGGGATTAATGTCCGCTGCATTCGTGATCGGGGCCATGGGTGCAGCTGCTCTCACCCTGTGCAATCTTTCCTGCCATAAAATCCTTGATCACGGTCTCGATTGGACCCCGTACTCCGAGGAATACCTCGATATTATGTGCGCAGAACAGTTCCACTGCTTTTGGACCCATGCCACCTGCGAGGACGTGCGTAACCTTGTGCTCGGCAAGGAATGGCGGCAACTTTCCTGGCTCGTGCCCGGGGCTCACGAGATTCTCCCGTGAGGTAATTATGGAATTTTCGACAACGAACAGTTCATATTCTTCACAGTGCCCGAAATGCTCTGACACATAATCTCCTTCTTTTGCGATTGCAACTTTCATTAAAAAACCTCGAAAAATATTGAATTCTTATCCCCGTAGGCGCCTGCCGCCACCGAATCCAAAGCCCCGTCCGCACCCGCAGGGAATTCCCCCGCGCCCACGACCATAGACTGGAATATTCTGTACTGAATCCTGTAACATCGCGAGCCCGTTCTCATCATGAACCGGCTGTTCCGGGGCTACAGGTTCCTGTGCAGGTACAGGTGCTGTACGGCACCTGCCAAATCCCCTGCCACGTATCGGACCACTTCCCTGTGGTCCCGTTCCATTTAATCCTGGCATTGATATCTTCCTGGCACCGCTTCAGGTACCATAATTACTCATATGCGCATAAATGCTTAAAAATGTTGGTTCGGGCAATGCCCCCAAGAAGCGGGATCATTCCGATACCGAATGTATTGCTCACGTCAAGACAGCGAAGTGGTGGGACACCTGTACACGGAGTGCGGGATTATCCCTTACGGCAAAACGAGTTGGGCAAGTGCGGGGATGGGCTGGTTATAAGGATAATTCATCCCCAGATCGGGTCATCACCAAAATGAGCCATCCAGAATTCCCCGGAGTCATAGTCAGTGCCTTTCCTGATATCTTCTGCCCGGAACGACAATTCATAATTCATGCCATACTCCATCAACAGGTCATATGCCTCTTTTATCCGGATGAATTTGGCATGGGAAAGATCGGGATCGTGCTGCGAGACATCCGGGTGCCACTCTTTGACCAGTTCGCGGAACCGGGTATGTATCCCGTTCAGGCTCATCCTGCCGGTAATGCCAAGCACTTCAGCAGCCTCCGGAATGGTCATGGTGGATCGGGCTGTCATCAGTGTACTGTTGGTGTGTGCATATGATAAAAATAACCGGATTATCCCGCTCGATGCCAGTCACCCGATCCGGTTCTGCGGGAAAAAATGCTTCCTGACGCGCTCATCTTAAAAAAAACGGACATTCATGAATGATATAGTGTTCATGGAATGCGGGAAATCTTCTTTTTCCCCGTCAGGATACAGAACCCGTGTTCCCGGGCGGTGACTTCAACTATTGAAAATCCTGCTTCACGGAGTTCCTGAATTACCTCATCCGTGGAATAAAACCGTGCGTGGCGCAGGAATCTCCCTTTTTCGGGCTCTGCATAATAATGCCGGAAGATCTCCCCGTCCCGTTCTATGAATCCCAGCACGATAATGCCCGACGGTGCGAGAACCCGGAACACTTCCAGCAAGACCCCGTGCATATCGTCAAGAAAACAGATGACCGTCATCATCACGGCATGATCGAACGATCCTGATCGGTATGGCAGGTGTTCGCCAACCCCGATGACAACCTCAACCCCCCGGCTCTTCGCCATTTTTGCGAGCGGGGATGAAGGATCGATACCGCAGCGGATACCAAGTTGTGCGGCAAAGCGCCCCGATCCAACACCTACTTCAAGCCCGAGCCCCGATGACGGGATTGCCCTGCCGAGCAACCGCAGTTGCGCGAGGTAGACCTCCGTATGGTCATTGAACCAGAGGTCATAGTCTGCTGCGAAATCCTCAAAGACGCGGTGCTTTACGCTCATCTCTTCCGCGCTCCCTAAGTGCCCAACCGTATCTCGATCTTTTCTTTCAGACTCTCGTCGATCCCATTCAGTTTCTCTCTCCCGGGTACCCCCTGCTGATAATAATACAGGAGCAGTTGGAAATAATCCCCCATGAGATCCCGGAACTCATTTTTGTAACGTACCTCAACACTCTCATCCCCAACAAATCCTTTGATTGAGATGAACTGCTCTTTTTCAAACGAGAAATAGGGTTTTTTCAGGTTGTCAAGATACCTGACCGTGCCGGACTGCTCAAGAAATTTCAGAAACCCTTCAGTTAGCGGTTCGTCGAGCACATACTCTTTCATGAGCGAGCCGTCAACGCAGACCTTTGTCTGGACGGACTTAACGATGCGCACTCTCTGCCACCTCGCGGATTGCGGCTGCCGCTGCCTTGCATTCATCGCGGGTATTGAAATACGAGAAACTTGCCCGGATACACCCTTTCCCGCCGTCAATGCATTCATGGACGAGCGGGGCGCAGTGGAGACCAGTCCTCATGATGATATTATAAGCCCGGGCAAGGATGAATCCCGCTTCGTGATTGTCGATACCGGCAATGTCAAACGATACAACCGGGAGATCGGGATTTTCATTATAGATGGAGATACCCTTTGTGCGTTTCAGTTCCCGGATGAACATGTTTGTGAGATCCGTTCCTGTGCGCGCAATTTCTCCAAGCCCCACCGTATTGATGAACCGGATTCCGGCGTAGAGCGATGCAATGCCGGGGTAGTTGTGCGTCCCGGTCTCAAACCGCTCCGGCATGGTGACCGGCTGGGTGAGTGTCTGCGAGTCCGTGCCCGTGCCGCCCTGCCGGGTGATTGCAACCGCGTCCGGGTCCCGGATAAAGAATCCCCCGATACCGGGAATACCGAAGAGCGCCTTGTGGCCGGTGAATACGAACGCCCCGACCGGGATATCCGTAAGGTCTACCGGAATGTGCCCTGCGGTCTGGGCACCATCGACGATGAAGAAGATATCGTTAGCCCGGAGATACTCGGCAATGGGTTTTACATCCTGAACCGAGCCGAGCACGTTGCTCCCATGCGTCATTACGACAAGACGCGTGTCCGCTTGTATAGCCTCTTTGATCGCTGCGAGACTGACATGGTTATCCGTAAAAGGTACGGTGGACAGGCTTATTGTACCCTTCATCTCCAGTGCGTGCAGAGGGCGGAGCACTGAGTTGTGCTCAAGTTCCGTAGTGATGGTATGAAAGGAGGCGGTTGCATTCCGGGTGAAACCATGGATCAACAGGTTAAGGGAATCAGTTGCATTCTGGGTGAAGATAATGTGATCGGGTTTTTCGGCGTGGAAAAAACCGGCAAGTGTTTCCCGGGTAGCAACCGGGTAATCAATTGCGCCACCAGCGGTTGTCCTGCCTTGTTCGAAGTACGGGTTCTGAAGGGACTTTGTAACTTCGGCTATGACCTCGGGGGGCTTCGGCCATGACGTTGCCGCATTGTTCAGGTAGATGAGCCCTTCAGGTTCGTTCTGCTGTCCCGGTTCCATGGCAGTTTCCGTATGGTACAGAAAAGATCGTTTCACAATGCAATAAACATCCGCTCAATATCATCTTTTAAGACATGCAACGGAACAATAACCTAATCGTATGCCAGCCGGATTTTCTCGTCCGTGAGTGTCGGTGCAATCAGCTCTTTCCATGCTGCCGAATCCCACGAGCCGAGCTTCTGGTGGGTTGTATAATATTTCTGGGGTATCGGGTGCGTTCCGACAACAACGTCCATCCCATATTTTTCCTTAATAAACCGGGAAAAATAGGAAATTCGCGGACAGGGAGGATATCCGACGAGCATGCCAGTGGCAAGGTGGACAACTTCGGCACCGTTGTTCTTCATCTCCTGCGGCACGTACTCGATGTTCCCGCCGGGGCACCCGTTACAGGTTGTAAAACCGACAAGCTCCACGTCTTTGTCTTTGTACCGCTCAAAAGCGCCTTCGCGGTTGCGCAGTGCCCGCAGGCACTTGCCCCCGGCACAGGTCCGGTACCGGTCGCAGATGATGATTCCCAGTTTAATTGGATCGTCCATGGTCTTGTCTCCTTACTCATTGTAGGATATCATATTCGTATTATGTTTTGATGAGAGGGTTTAACTTATTGCGCTCATATGAGTGATAATAGGGAGATTAGCCCGTCATTAAAAAATTCGAAATGGTGATGGGGGGTTAACCCGGTTCCGGGTTGATATCATTGTATCGACAGTCGGATATCACACCTGAAATCAGCCGTCGCTGCATGCCCCACATGGATTGCCGGCTGCGTCGAACCAATGCATCTGAAGAGGGATTGAATATGGTAAAAAAAGAAACTGAAAAAGAACTCAAAGAGCTGGAAAAGAAGATTGGAAAAGTGCCCAAATTCTTCAAAGAACTGACCGAAAAAGAACCCAGGATGTATGAACTTGTGATGAAATTTGAGGGGCATGTCTGGGATGACGGCGCCCTAACTCGAAAGACCAAGAAGATAATAGCCATTGCAATTGCTGCGGCCCTCCGTGATCAGCATGCAGTTCGTGCCCAGCTTGCAGGTGCAAAGAACCTCGGGGTTACTAAAGCGGAAGTTGAAGAGGCACTCCGCGTCACCTTCCTACTATCCGGAATGCCCGCGTATGTATACGGCAAGGCACAGCTTGATGAAGTGATGCCCTGATACTGGCCGGATGTGAAAAATATGTTTATCCCATGACGGGCAACCTTTGATTCATGCAAGCAGTTTTTCCTGAAGAGATGCCGAATGCGCTGAAAGCCAGTATGGACCGGGGTGGAGTACAGCCGCAGCTCCAGCAGGAGATCTTCCAACTGGCAGAGTTCCATACCTACCCGGCACCCGGGGTCCTCATCGGGGCGTTCATGGTAGATTATGCAATGGAACTCCTCGGGGTCAAAAAAGGCCGGAAACTCTACGGGGTCTGCGAGACGCCCAAGTGCCTCCCTGATGCCCTGCAGGTTCTGGCCCACATCACCATCGGGAATAACCGGCTCAGAATCGTGCCCATCGGGAAATTTGCGATCACCATGAATTTACCTTCCGAAGCAGCAACTGCTGACGCCGTACGGGTGTTTGTGGACTGGGAGAAACTGAAAAAATATCCCACGGTCGATATCTGGTATGCCAACAGTCCGGCATTTGACAAGAAGACCATGAAAGGGCAACTGTTCGATGAGATCTTCCGTGCCGGACGGAATATCCTCTCCTCGGAACGGGTCCAGGTCACGGTGAAGAAAAAGGAGAAATGGTCCTCGGTCACCTGTCCCAGCTGCGGTGAAACCGTTCCCGATTATCTGATCGAAGGAGACCGCTGCGGGGCATGTGGTTCGATGAAATATTATGAGAGGATCCCGATTAACCGGTAATAACGAAGAGACGACCCGAACGTTTCACAACTGAAATAACAATTTCAAATCCAGAAATAGATGGTTTTTCGAAATTCTCTTAAGGCGATTTTAGTCTAACTATATAAGGAGGCACGAATGAAAAAATTGTCCCTTGGTCTGGGAGAAGCGCTCAGTATAACTCTTGAACACATTAAGCCTTTGGCGATGGAAAATATTACACTGGCCGAAAGTACTGATCGCGTTGCTGCATCGGATCTCTATGCACTTGTTGACGCCCCGTCAATGGATTCCTCCTTAAAGGACGGATATGCGGTATTATCTCATGAAGTAGCCGATGCAACACCGGAGATGTCTGTACGCCTGAAGATGGCCGATCATCTGGCAGCAGGTGAGAAAAAGGATATCGAACTGAAGCCGGGAACAACTGTCCGGGTTCTGACCGGTGCCCGGATCCCTGCAGGTGCCGATGCCGTGGTATCCGAAGAATTCGCAAAACCGGAAGGTAATGATGTAATTTTTATGAATTTTGCAGAACCAGGGCGGAATATTCAGCCTCGCGGGAGAGATGTGGAATCCCGTACATGTATCATAAAGCAGGGCCAGCAGATATCCCCGGGAATGATCGGTCTCATCGCTGCTGCCGGACATAGCATGGTCCCTGTCTTCAAAAACCCGACCGTAGCCATCATAGGCACCGGAGATGAGATTGTTCTCCCCGGGGAGCCTCTTGCAGAGGGCAAGCTGTACGCCAGCAATATTTTGACTATCCATGCATGGTGTAAAAGGTACAAAATGAATACCCTCATGACGGTCGTACTGGATGACTTTGATACCCTTACCTCCTCATTGAAAACAATATCTGCACATGCAGATGCTGTCATAACAAGCGGAGGAGCGTGGTATGGTGACCGTGACCTGGTAGCGCAGACGCTTGAAGGTCTTGGATGGCAGCAATACTTTCACCGGATCCGCATCGGTCCGGGCAAGGCTGTCGGATTTGGCATGCTGGACGGGAAACCGGTCTTCATCCTGCCCGGCGGACCGTCTTCGAACCTGATGGGGTTTTTACAGATCGCCCTGCCTGGCCTACTTGCCCTTGCCGGTCATGCACATCCCAACCTCCCCAGGATTAATGCCCGGCTTGTTTCTGATCTGGAGGGACGCGAGCGCGATTGGACTGATTTTTTCTTCGGCAGACTAAAAGAAGAGGAGGGATCTCCGGTTTTTCACCCGTTAAAAGGCGGCAGCCGTTTGCGAGACATCGCTGAGGCTGAGGCAATAGCCTCCATTCCTGAAGAACAGGAATATCTGAAAAAAGGGTCAGTGATTTCAGTCCAGTTGCTGAAATAATGGGCATCTCAAAATTACTTGATCGACGATAATGATTCAGGGATTCTAAAGGTCGAGGACCTGCTGCCTGCATTGATGAGTAACGGGAGGGTTGTTTCTCTAGAGAAAACAATCCTCCACCTTTTTATATTGTTTATTTACGGTTGTGGGGGATACCGGGCCCATCCTTTGTGAGTAGCACCGCCCGGCTCCGCACAACGAACGGCGTACCGGCCTTGCGGAATCCGGCCGATTCTGCCATCGCAAGCGTCGTGTCAAACTCATCAGCGGGAACCTCGTGCTTCGGCTCAGCGATGAGGAATGTCCCGCCCGGGACCAGGAGGGAAAATACCTCCTGCATGAGCCGGGCTGCATCGGGGACTTCATGGACTACACAGAATCCAAATGCAACATCAATACGCCCCGGATATTCGAGAGCCAGCGATTGCGGTTCGGCCTTATGGAGCCGGATACGGGCAGTAAGTCCTTTATGAATGGCCTTTTCTTTCAGGATTTCCAGCATCCCCTCCTGAAGATCCACCGCGATCACCTGCCCGTTTTCTCCGACACGCCGCGCAATGGGCAGGGTAAAGAGACCCGTCCCGCACCCGATATCAAGGACAGTATCGCCCGGGCGGACATACCGGTCAACAAGCCGGCCCGGTTGTAACTTGAGCCGTCGCCACCACCGGTCAAGGTAACTGGCGCGGGATACAGGGAAGACTTCGTGATTGCCGGTCATGGGGGCTCCTCCTGATTTCACCGGTCACCGTACTCCAGCCGCAACCCCACACCGGTCTCCTGGAGCGAAGCGACCTGCGCCAACGCCACTTTTGCAGCGAGTGAAGTGCAGTGACAGGCATGGAGTGCGGCGAGGTTAAGCCCTTTCAGGTAATCAAGTGTCCCATCGAGTTGCGGACCAACCACTCGGAGATGAAGTCCACCGATGATGTCGTGTACCCGGTTCTCTCTGCAGATTTTTTTCGCATACTCCACCGTATTGCATATCCCTGCATGGGCGCACCCTGTGATCACCACAAGCCCTTCGAGGCTGCGATATGCAAGAGAGGTATCATCTAACAGGTGATCCTCCTGCATGCTCCCGTCCGGCATCACGATACGCCGTGACCCGGGCTGGGTCGTTTCAAAGGAGAATGTCCGCTTGATCTCACCCAGAAAGAACAAATTTGGCGTGAGACTGACCGGGTCTTTTGACAGATTAAGTGGCATGATCCTCTGCACCTCATCAGCGGTGAGGACTGCCCCGATGTCAGGAAGGGGCGGTTTTGGACGGGGGTAAAAACAACCGGGGTGAGCAATAAGCCTGGGCAGGTGGCAGGAAGTATCTTCCAGTATCGCTTCCGTGAAGAGCCGGATCAGGTGCCAGAGCCCGCCGGTGTGGTCGAAGTGCCCGTGCGAGAGGACGACGTAGTCAAGATCGAGAAGGTCGATCTTCATCTTCTGCGCATTTTTTAGTACAGCATCAGAATAGCCGGTATCAAACAATACCCTGCACCCTTCCGCTTCGATATATGCAGAAAACCCGTGCTCTGCGGTAAAGAACCGGTCGAAAAGCGCGGTGTTATCCACAAGAATTGTCACGTTCATTTTAGGAATCCTCATTGGTGGTATTCTTCTGGCAGATTGCATAAAAAACTCCACGAGTCCCTCGCTGCGAAGCGACCAATCCTGCCCGTTCAAGCACACCGAGAATTTTTACCACTTCACCTCCGCTCCGACCGGTCGTGCGGACAAGGTCTTCCACAGTGGATGGTCTCCGGCAGAGGGTTGCCTGGATCAGATCGCTTACTTCCGTCGTCGCCTTTGTTACATGCGAAACGGGAGGTTTTCGCCTGACAATTTCGATACCTGATCGTCCGAGCACATCCCTGATTCGCTCCAGTTCGGCGTCCGTTGCTGCCTGTACCCAACCCTCTGCAGGAGGTCGGTCAAGGGTATTCAGCTGGACCTGATCCGGATTGATGCGGAGAATCGCATCTTTCAGACGTGCCAGTTCCTCTGCCGTGGTATTCACGCCGGGGATGATGAACACTTCGAGCCAGAATGCACCGGAGTACATCTTTCGGAACTGCACCATCCCCTCGATGATCTCATATATTCTGAGCGAGAGGTGGGGACAGTGGATACGCTTAAAGGTCTTCTGGGATGCTGATGTCAGGGTCGGGATTACCCGGTCTGCCAAAGCCAGTTCCTCCCTCACGCCGCTGTCAGGCATGAGACTCCCGTTTGTAAGGACACTCAGGGTATATTCCGGGTACTCCTTTTTCACACAGTTGATCACCCTCCCCAGCGACAGGGAGAGCGTTGGTTCGCCGGAACCTGCAAGCGTGATCGAATCGAGATGCGGGCGGGATGCGAGCACGCCCCGTAGTTCAGCAATCACATCTTCAGCAGAGAAAAAGTCCTGTCGCGTGATGGTCTTAACGGTGGTGGTTCCGCATTCGCAATAGACGCAGTTATACGAGCAGGTCTTGTAAGGAATCAGATCAATGCCGAGTGATAGTCCGAGCCTGCGGGAGAGGACCGGGCCGAAGATATGATGGGGGGTCATCAGGGACACTCTGCTGTCCCGCTGCGTGCAAAAAGAAAAACCATTACCGGTATCCTCTCGTTCCCGCTACACGGTAGTTATTCAGCGCCGGGATAGTCAGGTGACGGGTCATCAGTGCTCCGTGTCAGGGCAGTACTGTTGATGCCCGACACTTTCGGGCAGGCACTCCCATTCCGCTTTGGGCAGATCCCCTTTTGCCTGCGCAGGCATCCTCCCATCTCAAGGGATTTGCCATGCACGAGGGCATCTGCGATCTTGCGGTGTGCCTCATGGATATCCCGCCAGATGGTCTTGCGGGAGACACCGAGTGCTGCTGCCGCCTGCTCTTGTTCAAGACCCTGCAGATCGACCAGATCCAGTACAGCCAGCTCTTCGGGCAGCAGCGAGACCACCTCTTCGTACTCGTTCGGGCTGCATTGTGGTGCATAGCACCGCGGTGATGCACCTCCTATGATAGAGCGGTTCATGCGGGGTCGTCCCCGCCTACGGCAGTATCCCCCCTCATCCCCGCGGGTCTCTATAGTGCCTCAACTCCGGTTCAAGTTTGGATTCCAGTATTTGAATCGCTTGTGCTGCAGGGGATGTACCTGCCTGAGTGACGGGGACTCCGTTTCTCACCGATTCAATGACCGCGGGATCGAAGGGGATCTTCCCGATCAGGGGAATGCTCTCTTCACTGCACCAGAGCTGTATTGTTTCAGTGAGAGCATGCTCCAGATCGAACCGGTTGATGGCAACAAGGATCCGTGGTCTGAACTGCCGGCAGACTGCCACCACCCGTTTGAGATCATGGAGCCCCGAGACGCTCGGCTCAGTGACGACCAGCACAACATCCACGCCGCTGATCGTGGAGATGAGCGGACAGCCGGTTCCGGGCGGACCATCAATCAGGAAATAGTCCCTGTCGCGGTCACATTCCAGTGCCATCTTTTTTACTGCGTGAACGAGCAGCCCGGAGTTGCCTGCACCCGGTACAAGCCGGGCATGCACCAGGTGTCCCCGGCGAGTATCCGAATACTTGATCTCACCCGTCTGTCGTGGCTGCATAGTGATAGCGGTTACCGGGCAGACATAGGCGCACACGGCACACCCTTCACAGCGGAGCAGGCTCACCCGGTATGCATCCATGTCACGTTCAACCGCCGCAAACCGGCAGTGCTCTTTGCATTCCCCGCACTGTACGCAGAGAGTAGGATCGATGACAGCAGATTTCATCCCCATGAACGGTTCCGTGCGGATCAGTTTCGGATCAAGGAGGAGCTCAAGATTCGCTGCGTCAACATCGCAGTCCGCAAGCACGAGACTGCCGGGAAGCAACTGGGCGAGCGCAGCGGTGATCATTGTTTTTCCCGTCCCCCCTTTACCGCTGATAACTGCAAGCCGGATCATCGCTGCCCCCCGGCAAGTGTACTGCATTTTAAAAAGAGGGCAAAAAATGCCTTCTGCCATTCCGGTTTTTGGCGGCAGAGGAGATCTCCCCTGCTCTGGATGGCGGCAATCTCGCGCTCGAAGGGAATGGTCATCATCACTTCGAGATCATGGTCGGTACAGAATTCGAGGGTTTTCTGATCTTTTCCATCGCTCCGGTTGATGACGATGCCGGCGGGGACACCCAGCCGGTCAGCTACATCAACAGCAAGCTGCAGGTCATGCAGACCAAACGGGGTTGATTCTGTGACAAGGATACAGGTATCACAACCGTCCAGTGTCTCGATGACCGGACAGGAGGTGCCTGGTGCAGTATCGCAAATCACCAGCGAATCTGGTGCTGCCTGCTCTTTTGCTGCCTTGATAATCGGTACCGCATGTGGGTTCCCTGCGTCCAGCATTCCTGAAATCAGCTTCAGGTTATTCCGTGGTGCTGAGGTGGCGATGATCCCTATCCGTTTTTGCTGTTCGTGGATGGCACCCCTCGGGCAGACTATCCTGCACCCACCACAGGAATGACAAAGCTCAGGAAAAAAGAGGACCCGGTTGCGCAGTACGGTGATCGCGCCATACTGGCAGAACTCCCCGCATCGACCGCAGTTATCGCATAGGGTTTCGTCAACAAACGGCACCGGAACAGTCACGTCCGTGGTTATGGCTGGCGCCGGAAAGAAGAGGTGGAGGTTGGGCTCTTCAACATCGCAGTCAACGAGAGTAACCGGTTCTGTCCAGGAAAGTGTGAAGGCAAGATTTGCCGCCACCATACTCTTGCCGGTACCGCCTTTCCCGCTTGCAACTGCAAGTCTCATATTTCATCCCGCTGTGCTTTCATCGGCACGATCTCCCGCTCGTGTATACTGCCCTGCATCTCCTACTCTGCGCGTACAAGGGTATTTTTGGTGAACTGGTCGAGTGCATCCTTCACCGATCCACCGGTGCGGTACGTGTACATCGCCACACCTGCAGCAACAAGTACTTCACGGGCATTTCCGCCTACCTGTCCGCTGATTAACGCCTTGACCTCGTGCGCGATAAGTATCTGGGCGGCTTTGGGGCCAACACCTCCCGCACCATTGGCATACGGGTTCTCAATCGCATCAATAGCTCCGGTCACGTGATCAATTATGATAAAATACGGCGCCCGCCCGAATCTCTCTTCTACCGGGGAGTCCAGTGTTGCGCCTTGTGCGGTAATACAAATCTTCATGGTCTCAACCTTTATTACGCATATGCGCATAAATAATTTAAACTATCGCATCGTACATTGAATACTGAAAACCCTGGAAATTACGAACATCTCCGTCATGTACCGGTTGTTCGTGTTTTTTATTTCAGCACCAGGAGTGAATGTTGGTTATGAAAGATCCCCTCAAGAATCCTCAATCGTTTACCTATATCCCAATTGGAATCGTTCGTTCCCCGTTTTCTGATATCGCCGGTATGCCCATCCAGCCCAGCGGGGCACGGGGTATTCGGGGCACCATTGAAATCCATCCGGAATTTGTCGCAGGTCTTAAGGATCTGGATGGTTTTTCCCGTATCATCCTCATTTATGCATTCCACCAGTGCCACGGTTACACACTCGAAGTAAAACCCTTCCTTGATCCCAAGCCCCATGGGATATTTGCAACGCGGGCACCAAAGCGCCCGAATGCAATCGGGCTGTCGATTGTCCGGCTCGTTACTATTGAGGGGAATACTCTTGAAATTGAGGATGTGGACCTGCTTGATGGAACACCGCTTCTGGATATCAAACCATATGTGCCCACGTTCGACTCGTACTGCGAGGCAAAAGCCGGCTGGCTCGATGCGGTTTCCCGGAATGCGACATCTGTCAAGTCAGATGAACGGTTCATCTAGGATATCATTTCAGCGGGTTCGAAATGACGGTATTAATCGCGTCTTTGACGGTGCCTTTGCTGTTGAATATACGGATTAAAATCCCCGCGCCGTTCAGGAGATCGCGCGCATTCTCGCCAATCTTCCCGGTGATCACCGCATCAAGTCCGTTCATTTTCAGTAATCGCACTGCATTCTGACCGATCTTGGTATCACTGATAACAAAACCGTTCCGGACTGGATCCAGCGTGCCGGTCCGGCTATCATAAAAAATGAAGTACGGTGCCCGGGCGAAATGTTCTTCGAACACACTATCCAGGGACGGACCCTGTGCCGTGATACAGAATTTCATGGTCTCTACCTTTGATTATTACTCATATGCGCATAATCATATTAAGGTATGGATACCGGCAGGATTATCATGGAGGGTATTTTCTCGGTCAGCTTAGTCGTGATGCCTGCACATGATTTGTGATAGTATAAGTAATATTTATCAACTTCTGGCATGACTGTTGATCTATTATGGCAACAAAGGAAGTATTTCACGGTGTGCCGGGTATCCTGCGCCCGTTCAAGGAATTTGTCGAGTCAAAGGGATTGAAAAAAGGCGACCAGATCGTTTATTACGGGGTCCCGGGTACCTGTACGCCGTTCATTGAATTACTCGGGTTTGCTATCCGCTCACTTGAACTGGAACAGGCATTTGTCCCGTTCGTGGATGAGAGCAGGGCAAAGAAGATCAATCATGTCGATCACGTTGGCATGCAGGTGAGCATGGCCCCCGTGACGTGTAAACCAAAAGCCATCGTCATCATGGGTGGGCTCTCCATGCCCAATGTGCCGGTGAAAGCAGAGCAGGTAAAAGCGGTTATTGCGAAACATTCCGGTGCAGTAGTTATTGGTGTCAGCTTCATGCATATGTTTGAAAAAGCCGGGTGGCTCGATACAATTTCATTCGACTGCCTGATCGATGCGAACATTGATCCGGTCGAGGTCACAAAGTAGTTTTGAATCCAAATTTTTTTTAAATTTGAACAATGTGTTATTTTGACCTCAGGCAAAGATCGGTTTACGAGGTCGATGATCGCAGGATGTGATGGCAGAGGATTAATGGCATACTGAGTAGGGGAAAGCGCACGACTCATCACGGGGAATCATCGTTTACTTTTTTGCAAGCGTTTTGAGGGTTTCTTCCGGAAGCATCTTTGCAATGCTCATCTTTGTCGGACAGCGACCCAGCTTCAGCCCGAGTTTCTTTGCCTCGTCCTTGAGCACTTTTGTGTCAATATTTTTGATAACTTCACTCAGTTCCTTTTGTTCCATAGGGTATCTAAGAGTGATACGCATCTGGGAAAATAAGGTTTGCTACAACAGGCTGACTATCTCATAAAACAGGAAAACCCTATTAAAAAAAATGGGGTTGAATGATCTTACCTTGCCGGTATGATCAATGAGCGCTCTCCCGCGGGCATGAACTCGCGGAGTGGCTCCGGGAAGTCGAACTTGAGCGACGTGGTTGACAATTTGCTAACAAATTCCAGACCTGGATTACATCACCAGGCTCAGCACCCGGAACGCAATCCCACCAATGACAATCGCCATAACGATCTCGGCTGCGGATATCGCGAGCGCTTTTTTCCAGCCGAACTCCGATCCGAGCACCAGTATTACCGATATGCAGGGAATATACAGCATCGTGACCAGTGCAAGGACAATCAGTTGGACCGGGGACATGACTGCCGCAAAATTTGTTGTCCCGAAGATCACGGCAAGGGTGAGGATCGTCAGTTCTTTTCTCACGATCCCGAAGATCAGCGTAATCCCAATGACCACAGGAAGCCCGAGCCAGAGGACGGTCACGGGTGCGAGCAGGGCATTTACCGGGGTCAGGAGTCCTGCCGCGTAGAATACCTGGAGTACTGCACTGCCGATGATGTATGCCGGAAAGACAATCCAGATAAGCGACTTCGTCCGGGCCCACGTTTGCTTCAGGACAACGGAAAGCGAGGGGACATGATAATCCGGCATCTCCATGATCAGCCCCACCGACTCGCCCGGAACCACCCTGAACGCAATTCTCCCGAGAACAATGATCAGGAGAATATCAAACGCGTAGAGTGCAAGCGCCCACCAGATATTGACGAACGCGGCGACCAAACCGAGGATAACAACTGTCCGTGCGGTGCATGGGACGAGCGTGACGAGGAATGCAGCGAGCAGTTTCTGTTTCGGGGTCTCCATGATCCTGCACGAATAGCATGCCGGGACGTTGCACCCGTACCCGAGGATCAAGGGGATGATCGCCTTGCCGTGCAACCCCATCTTGTGCATGCCGCGGTCGAGCATCATTGATATGCGGGTGAGGTAGCCGGAGTCCTCGATGATGGCAAGCAGGATGTAGAACGGCAGCACGTACGGGATGACGAGCGTCACTCCCGCGACAAACCCGGAAAATGCCCCGTTCCAGAGGACGTCTATGAGCGGACCCGAGATCACCGGCTCGTACTGCTCGAACTGCGACAGGAACCCCGCAAGAAATACCGAGATCTGGGCACCGATAATAAATGTCCAGACAAGCAGTCCACCAATCACGGCGATGACCGCAAGGTACCCGAAAACTGGATGGAGGGCGATCTGGTCGAGTGTATCGGTCAGGCTCTTTTTCTGCGGCCCCTCACTCGGTGTTCGTATAGTAATCACCTCAGCTGCTATCCTGTCGGCGACCTGGTAGCGCTCCGCGCTCATGACCACACAGATCGTCTCTCCATGAAGTGACTCGATCTCTCCGGCAAGGATATCCGCAGTCTTCACAACCAAAGAATCCTGCCCGATCATCTGCTGGATCACCGGATCCCGTTCAAGGAGCTTGATGGCTGTCCAGCGCACAGGATACGGGGTTGTTACCGTGCCAAGTCCTGAGACAATTTTTCCAATCCGCTCTTCCACTTCCTTTCCATATCGGAGGACAGGAGGAACCGGGTGGTCCTGCATGAGACCGGTGATCGCCCCGGTGAGTTCCGCGATACCCTTGCCCCTGATGGCAACTGTGGGGATTACCGGAACTCCCAAGAGGGAGGCGAGTTTCTTTGTATCGATAGCAATTCCTTTCTTTTCCGCGAGATCGATCTGGTTGACGGTTATCAGCATTGGCGGCGCAAGCTCCAGTAACTGGATCGAAAAAAAGAGGTTGCGCTCCAGTGCCGAGGCATCGATAACATTGATCACCGCGTCCGGGTGTTCGAGCGCGATAAAGTCCCGAGAGACCAGCTCCTCCATCGAGTACGTGGAGAAGGAGTAGATGCCGGGCAGGTCTATCACCCTTATCCTTTTACCACTGTGCAGCAGGAGTCCCTCTGCCCGCTCAACCGTCTTTCCCGGCCAGTTGCCGATGATCTGGTCAACGCCGGTCAACTGGTTGAAGATTGCACTCTTGCCGACGTTGGCATTACCGGCAAGGGCAATCGTGTAGTCTGCATTTTTTATTTTAGATTCCCTTGCGGGTGAGCAGCCTTTACATTCCCCGCATCCACTCATGTTTAGCCTGTCCCGGGAGATTCAATAAATATATTCTCGGCGATTGCGTGATCGATGGCAAGTTTTGTCCTTCGCACCGATATTTCCACGGGTCCGTCCATGGGGGTTTTTCTCATGACAGAAACGATCGTCCCGAGCGTGAGTCCGAGATCGGAAAGACGCTGCACGATCTTGCATTCTCCCCGGATAAATGCGATCTTTCCTTTCTGGTCAGGGCGCAGCTCAGTGACCGGGATGATCTTTTTGTCACGAACAGTTGCTGGTACAGGAATTCCTGCCCCCACCATCGCATCGCATTCCGCACAACTTCCCACACCCCTGTTGCAGGGGCTGATCGGGCTGCCATGCGGGCAGCGGGCGGGGGCATTCATCATCTTACAGAGAGCGTTCTCGGTATCTTCGGAGATCGTGTGCTCCATCCGGCACGCTTCATCATGGACCTTTTCCCGGTTCAGTTTGAGGACATCGGTTAAAAACACTTCAAGGAGCCGGTGCTTCCGCTTGATCGTATCCGCGATCTTTTTTCCCTCTTCTGTCAGGGTTGCGCCACGGTACGGCTCATACGCGACCAGCCCTTTATCAGAAAGACTGCGCAGCACTTCCGTCACACTTGCCGGTGCGACGTTCAGGCATTTTGCAATGGCAGTTGTTTTCGCTGACCCGTCCCGCGATTCGAGATCATAGATCGCTTCAAGGTATTCTTCAACTTGCTCCTGTGCCATGTACCAGATATTTAGGGCTCCCTAAATAATAAATGTTTAGGTTGACCTAAACATTACTACTTTGCTACCCTCAAGACCGGTCATCTGGTAAATATCAGAGAACGTCCGGGTCTGTTTCGGTTGCAACGGCGATCAACACGTGTCGGCACGCGATAAAACACGATAAAAAAAATGGGGTTGAATGATCTTACCTTGCTGGTATGATCAGTGAGCGCTCTCCCGCGGGCATGAACTCGCGGATTGCACCCTTCGCGAACTCGCGGCGGATTTCTGAGAAATCGAACTTGAGCGACGGGTCTGCGAAACAGATCTTGATCAATGGGGATAGGGTCCATGCATCCTGGCGTGCGATGTGGGCAGCGCCGGCGATTGCGGCGTACTCTCCCTGGTGACCGACGTTCATTGCGTAGTTCGGGAAGTTCGGTCCACGGAGCTCGCCGAGTAATCCCTCGTCGGGTCGGATGGACATTGAGTTTGCGGAACCACACTGGTCCTGCAGGTCGTAGCCGAAGAAGCCGAGACGTGACCAGCCTTCCTTGTGCATGAGCATGGACAAGTACCAGCCGTTCAGACCCGCGTTGGAGTTCGCCGTTGCAAGTGCAGTGGTGATACCGGATGCGGCTGCAAGGACGGATGCACGCTGGGAACCACCGAAGTGGGACTCGAGTGCAGTCGGGTACTCCTCGTACTGCTCCATACCGTAGAGGTTGACCTCGGTTGCGATGTCGTTGATAATTTCCTGGGTCGCCTTTGCCTTACCGATGCCACCGTGTTTCTTCTTGATGTAGTCCACACCGTAGGCGGTGTAGTCATCAAGGATGTTGTCGGTGTATGCAGCGGTTGCATACTGGGTGAAACCGACACCACCGGACATGTAGGATCCGAGCCAGATCTGGTCGAACAGCATGGTACCTGCAGCGACGATCTCAAGGGATGACCTTATGGGGTCGTTGGGGTACTTGCGGTCTGACTGGACCATATCTGCGAAGTGACCGAACTTGATGCCACCTGGCTCGTTCGGACCACGTGCACGGCGGGCGGGCAGGATATCTGCCATCTGGATAACACCGGCGTGCTTTGCGGCGAATGCGAGGTCAGCGACTGCTGCCTCACCGGCGCACATCTTGTACGCACCGATAAAGGACATACCGATCTGCATCGCAGACCAGCGTGAGGTGGTTCCACCATCACAAGTCCTGCTGACGGTTGTGGGGATGTGCACTGCCTGCCACATCGACTTGCCGACTGCTGCCTTGAGTGCGGCTGCACTCTTTGGCGTGAAGAGCTTGTCGAGGTTAAGGACGAACTGGGGTTCGATATCGTCTGCCATCTCGTCGTCGCCAGTGAAGATCTTGACGTAACAGTCTTCAGTGAGTGCCGGGTGAGTCTCGACCATGTGTTCCTGAACGACGGCTGCACCGGGCATCGCGTGGTTCAAGACGTGGAGGTACTCGTTGATGGTTTCGGGGGTAACTTCCTTACCCAGACGCTTCTGGAGCGTGCTGTGAGCAAGGTCGAGACCGACGATGATCGTCCTGCGGATATCATCCCACATCTGCTGCATTGCAGCGTTGTTGACGAAGTGCAGGTCATCGCCTTCCACAAAGACACCGGTAGTGCTGACTTCGTAGGTTGTCAGCTGGCGCTGACCGAGCGGGATACCACCACAGTGGCAGCGCTTCGGGTCATAGCTGGAGATGCCCCTGTCCATTGCGACTTTCTGTCCTTCCTTTAAGAACTCCATCTTTCGCGGGGACTGCTCGAGACCCTTGCGCTCGTACACGGTTGACATCGCCGTGGGGTCTGCACCAAATTTCTCCTTCATTGCCTTTAAGAAGAGCTTCTGGGTCCTTTCGATTTTTGCTGCTTTTGCCATCTAAATCACTCCTTTGGCATGAAGCCGTATTTAGTCCTCAGCGAGTGGATGCGCTGGATGTACTCAACGTATTCTGGGTCGTCGCGGAATCCCGTGCCCACTACAGAGTGGTACATGGTGGTGTGTGCTTTGAGCCACTTTGCGTCTGCCGGCTTGCCGACTTTGACTTCGGAATCAAGGGGTACACCGACCTGGTCCTTGACATACTTGACAACGCCTGCCTTCTTGTCCATGACAAAGCGCTGGAGCATGTCGAACATCATGCCGTTCTCATCGAGACGGAGGGAGTGCCCGTGCACAGTGCAGCCACGGATACCGGTGAGTGCCGCATCGAAGAGCTCGGTGTTAATGAGTTCCTTTGCGTACTTCTCGAGGTCGCGCTCACGGCATTCCACGATCTGACGCCCTGAGAGAGTACCTGGGTCAATGCCACGGAAGCGGTATGCCTCAAGGTAGCTTCTCTGGTAGGGTTGACAGGGTGCATTGTACATCGAGTCAGTGAACTGGATGTAACGGACACGGTCGCCTGCCTTTGCGCCGTCTGTCGGGGTCACGAGCTTGCGGATCGGGCATGCGGGCTCCTGCTGCTCTGAGAGCGGCGGGTGTGCCGAGGGGTATGCCGAGCCGGGTGCACGGTGTCCCATGACGAGTACAACGTCCTTGTCCGTGACATCACGAAGCTTTTCCAGCTTGTGGGCTGGATCCATCTGCTTGCGTCTGTTCTCGGCGATATGAGTCTCGCCGGGACCAAACTGGGGTTTGTATGCCATATTTTCTCACTCCTTTATTTCCTTCTTTTTCAAAAGTCTCATGACTGACGATATGACTTCTGCCATCTTCTCACGTGTGGGGGTCTGACCCCGTGTTACGCCGCTCACAATAGCCATCACAGTACCTTTCGTACGGATTTTATCAGCAGGCGGCATCACGACGGCAGTCTTCACTCCCTCCTTTGCGAGGTCCTCGTAATCAACCGGGGCTTGGGAAACAACAACCGCCTTCACATCACACGCCTGGAGAATAAACCTGACCTTGTGCACCACGTGGGAACGTACGTTCCCGTGGTGGAGGATAGCGACTTTGTGTTTCTCGATCTGCACGATCTCTTTGTCGGTAAGCCCAAAATAAGCGCCGATGACGCCACCAGCAATTTTTGGTGCGTCAGGCGGCACGCCACTGCCGGCATTCAGCACCAGCGTACTGATGCTGTATTCGACGCCCTGCTGTCGTAGTCCTGAGGTGATATCGCACACCGGCTTTGTCACGTGGCGGCGTCCGGGAGACATCCCGACCACAATGACATCCGGGTACCGGCACTCGGAGATGGTGCCCCTTTGGGCAATCCCGCCTCCTTTACCCATGCCCATCGCCTCGCGGCAGTCAACAACCTGGGTTACTCGTCCAATCGGCATAGTTTATTATATTCCCTGGAGGATTATGGGTCCGGAATGGCTTTTTGGATCAGCCATCCCGATGATATCCTTGTCCGCGTTCGGTCCGTACTTGCAATAATCAGCAAGTGACGGGTCGGTCTTCATATACCTCCCTTCCTGAATGCGGAAGGTCCAGTTCGTAAAGACTTCTTCGCACGCGGCTTTCAGTGCGGGGATGACCTCACGGTTCTCAAGCTCGAGCAATATAGTACCTACATGAACCTGCAGCTCCAGTTCCTGGTTCCCGGCATGGATCTTCTGCCTCATGGTATGAGGATTGTCGAGTCCTTTGGCGGGTCCGTACGTAACTGTTGCGGGAAGGCGTGGTCCGTTGAGGATCATACGCCGGATCCCATGTATTGCTACAAGTTTGTTCAGCAGGCGCTCCGTTGTCTCCGGGTTGAGCAACCGCTCGGTGGAAATCCTGCACTGGGGGAACGTGGCTTGGGTCATTCGTCTCCGGTGAGGGATTATACACCCTTTGCAATTGCCTGGATCGGCTTCTTGAATGAATCGAGCTGACCGAAGGTGTCCTGGTAGATCTTTGAAGTGTGCTCGGGACCGAACATCTGGGTTCCGGCATCAAGACAGCATGCTGCAACGATACAGGGCATACCGACACCGGCTGCGTGCCTGGTAACGACGTGGTTACCGTTGAATCCACCGGGTCCGCCGCCACCGTAGATCGAGTGGCTGAAGAACGAGAAACCAACTGCGACACCCATGGTACGACCGAAGTCGGAGCCTGGGAGACCGGTCTCGTGCTCGAGCAGATCGTTGAAGTACAGGAGAGTTGCTGAGACTGCCTGTGCGAAACGTCCGGCACCGCAGTTCACCATCGTGGCTGCGAGGGTTCCGGCTGATGCATAAGCGTTCCAGAGCATCGGGTCCTTCGTGTCGTAGAAGATAAACCCGCTCTTGCCCTTCTTTCCTGCCTTGATGACCTTGTCTTCAATGGCACGCTCAACAAGGCTCTGTACGACAGTACCGATGGTACCGGTCTTGCCGTTTGCCTTGACGAGGTCGTAGACCATGTTGTTTGCGTTCAAGCCCTGGTATGCGTAGAGCAGGAGCTGTGCACGCTCGAATGGACCGATTGCCATACCCATCTCAAACTCTCCTGCCTGTTCAAAGGTCGCACAGAGTGCTGCACCCTGCATGGCATTCCGGTGGGTCATCATTGCCGCATGGTTTGCGGGAATGTTACGGAGTGCGTAGCCGAGTCCTTCGTTGTTCTGCGGGATGTTTAAGATCGAGACGATGTTGCCGCCATCCATGTGCATTGTCTGCGGGTAGGTACCCCAGACTGCTGCCTTGATGTAGGAACCGTTGAACATGTCGACCTTGTACTGGTCAACCAGTGCATAGGTGGTCGCTGCTGCAACGGATGTGGATGCTACATCGTAGGTTGCTGCTGCATCCATACGTGAAGTCGGGATCTCGACAAGGATCATCTTGCCGCCGCCGACTTTCGTGATCTTGGTGTTGTCACCTTCGGTGACCTGGACCATCTCCTTGATCTTGGCTGAGAGTGCATCACAGTCCTTGACACAGGAGCAGCTCATGCTGCGACCGAGAACCTGGTTACCCTTTCCGCCAACCTTTCCGGTCTTTAAGGCATCCTCGATACCTGCAAAGTTAACTGCCACTGTCCTCTTGGTGAGGTCAATGATCCCGGCTGTGCCCTTGTTGACCAGCGGGCTGACTTTGTCAATCGTGACATTGCTCTTTAAGAGCTTACCCTCATCATCATAGAGGTCGACTGCGTCTTTGTATTTTGCCATTTGAATTCCTCCAAATTTCTTTTAACCGCGGTACAATACGTGCGCTGAACGAAAGTGTCTACTAACAAAAACACTGGTAATCACTGATGGTCACTATTGCACGTCCCCTAAAGTGGGACAATGATTAGTTTCCAATATCGCAATATAAGCGTTGTGATTTCATACCGGAATAATATTTTATACAAAACAAAAAATAATATCTTAAAATGCAGCAATATTCAAATATTGCATACATCTTGCATTTCATTGTTTTACGCAGTATAAAAAAATATAAAAAATGTGTTACGATTTGGTATTCCAATTACATAAATTTTATATTTTCCTATGCGCTCTGTATAAAAAAAATCGGGTTGTGACAGGATCCTGTGGGGCATGTGCCCCGTTTTTCCTGTCCCCATATATTGTTTGCAGTGCACTTTTTTTGGTTAGTTTTTAAAAATAAGGGAATCAGATCTTTTTGTACAGGTTCCCGTAAATAATCTGACCCTTCTTCTTCTTGTGGCGCTCGCCGGTATCTCCGATGAAGTGGGCAAATGTTGCCTTCGTCCCGAGAACTTCAAGTTCAACATCATCGACGTACTTGTAGCCGGGCATCATCACTTCGAGAGTGCCGAAGATGATGATCGTCCCGTCCACCAGCTGACCGCCAACCTTGGACTTTGCATTCCCTTTGATGATGGTGCGACCACCCTCTGCATGGGTCATGACGTGGACATCAATATTCCCGTTGATGACGATTTCCCCGCCAAGCATATACATGCCGAGGTCACTGCCGCAATTCCCCTTGACGAGGATTTTGCCACCTGACATTCCGCGCCAGTCGCCGCGGTATGCAGCCCCAAGGTAATTGCCGGCATTGCCTTCAATGACGAGCTCGCCACCTTTCATACCGGTTGCGGCGAAGGCTTCGGCATTGCCCTTGACGAGCATCGTGCCGCCTGTCATCCAGCCACCGGCATATAAGTCGGTGCTGCCTTCAACAACCAGTTCGCCGGCGCTCATCTTGAAGCCGAGATACTTGACCTTCTTTACGTCGCCTTTCACGATGATCTTCGTGTCAGCTGCCGTGGCACCCGCATTGCCGTTCACTTCGAAATACGTGCCCAGAGTAGACGTCGTATTTCCTTCATACACGTGAAGCTCGGCAATCTGCGACGCGGTCTTTCCGGCAAATGCATCCGGTGATACGTTGTCCGCCTCGAGATACAGTGCAGGCGGATTCTTCATGGTAATAGTTACAGTTTCCATGTCCAACACCTACGCCTGCGTTGCATCGACCTCGAGTGCATACGGGTTCGGGACAAAGTGGTGCCCGAGAGCCTCGTAGTTCGCCTGGGTTATGCTGTAATACTTCAGGAATTTTTCATTGATATCACGCATAACCTGAGGGTTCTCCTTAACCTTTGCATTGACCCAGAGTGTCCGCTTGTGACCGTTCGACACGATCTCGCCGTCCCTGACGACTTCGACACCGCTCTTGAAGACGACTGCTGCCCGTGTGAATGCCTTCTCAATATCTTCGGGGTTCGCCACTGGTGTGTCCGGGTTGAAGTTGTACACGGCGATATCCGCATCCATGCCGGGCTTCAAGCCACCGCAGATGTTCATGAGTCCGAGCGATTTTGCCGGGCCTGCACGGGTCATCTGGGCGAGCTCGTAGAGCGAGATCTCGCGATCCTGCGTGCCGATACTGGTCTGGGAAAGGACCTTGTCCTTGTGCTTGAACGCATTGATCTGCGTCTCCCGAGCCTTTGCAGACATCAGCCACTTGATCACACGCGGGTACCGGGTGAATGGACCTGCGTTCGGGTGGTCGGTGGTGATGAAGCAGCGCATCGGATCTTTTGCCATGAGCGCGAGTTCGAGTCCGATCGCCCACTGGATGGCGCACACAGAGATGCTCGGGCTGTAGATGTAGGGCACGATACCCGCACAGGTCTCGAGTTCCACATCACAGTTCGCCCACTTAAGGTGGTTGAGTTCTGTCAGGTGGTGCTCGAATGGACCGTCAGCGGTCATGGTCGTGGTCTCATCAAGAGTTACATTACCCGTGTCCACCGTGAGGTTCTTGTGTGCGTTCACGTAGTTCATGACCTCTTTAGCCTTGGACTCGAAGTTGCCCCAGTTGTCGCCACCATACGAGTGGAACTGCGTATGGGTGAGGTGCATCACCTGTTCGCGCCCGAACGTGTTCTTTGCCTTGAAGCCCTCAGCAATCTTTAACGTATCGAGCGTGGTCGTGTAGTTGCCCGGGTTCCCGAGATTGTTCGGGTGGATGTGCATCGAGTGCGGGAGCCCGAGATACTCGTTTGCCTCGATAAGTCCCTTGACGATCTCTGCCGGGGTGATATCGAAGTACGGCACCGGGTCGTTTACTGATAAACAGTTCAGTCCCCATGCCCAGGCTTCCGTGCCACCGGGGTTCACGACCTTGATTGCGAACCCTTTTGTTGCACGGAGGAGCCATGCACAATACGCCGCCGTGTTCTCGATCTCGCGGTTCTTCAAATACTCCATCACGAACCAGTTGTTGCCAAAGACCGGAAAAGCCCCTTCATCAATGATCGGGGTGTCGCGGATCTCTTCGTGCACGTGACGTGAGAAGAGTGGCGGCATAGCCGCTTCCATCGCGGTCGTGTATCCCATCTTTGCATACTCGTAGCCGGTCTTAAAAGTGGTCGGTATGGAATTCCCGCCGCCCATGCGCTCCATACCCCTTGTGGGGGTGCAGGTGAAGAGCTTGTCTTCAGGGCGGTAGATCCTGCCCAGGTTCACTTTCGGACCCGCGATGTGGGCGTGGACTTCCACGGCGCCTGCCATGACCGTCTTGCCTTGGGCATCGATGACCTTTGCACCGGAACCGGCTTTCGCGACAATCTTGCCGTCCTTAATGCAGACATCCGACTTGTCGCCCTTGATTCCCTGAACCGGGTCAAATACGTGTCCGTTCTTTATGACATATTCTGACATGGTTATGCCACCCCCTTGAGCTGCTTCAGCCGGTCACGAACCTTCGTTAAGAACTGCTCATCAGTGAGCATGCCTTCCGGGGGCTCGACAACCTTGCGGCAGTCAATCGGCACGTTATCCATACGATAGCAGTTTCCACCGGTCTCAACACCGTTGAATGCCACTGGCACATGGAGCTTGGACACCCCGCTTGTGGGGGTAAGGTGCGGATCGATACAGACGGATGGCACTTTTGCGATCTGCTTCACAGCGCTGATGGGGAAGTGTGCACCGGGGTCGCTGCCGATCGTAAACATTGCATCGATTTCACCGCGAACGAGAAGGTCAATCGAACTCGTGTCACCGGGGTTGTAGCGTGCAAATCCACGGGTGAGGTCCACCGAGTAGGGGAACCCGAACTGCCACGCAAACACTTCACCGGAGCCAGTCACGTTGTAGTGACCCCTCATCGGCATGATCGAGAATTTTGTAAATTCATTGAGGTGTTTTGTGAGTGCAATCGCCTCGTCAATGTTGTGGTTCTTGGAGAGTGACTGGGTCACACCCATGCCGAAGAAGATGATCCCGAAACGACCACTCTTCATCATGTCCGCAACTTCGCGTATCTTCTCTTTTGGGATTCCGGCAACAACATCCGGAAGCCATTCGTTGTTGAGTGCAACACGGAGTGCATTTAAGAGTTCATAGTCCCGTCCCTGCTCAATCTGCAGGTGGACGTCCGCCATCTTTGCCGTATCGGTGACACGGGGGTCAACGACGACCATCTTGCGGCTCATCTGCCCCTTGCCGGTGAAGAACCCGCGGGGGAAGATTGAGTACCGGGACATATGCCTCGGGTGAGCGTGAGCCGGGTTGCAGCCCCAGAAGATGATCCGGTCTGCCCGGTTCTTGATCTCCCCGAGTGTACACGAGGGAATGCCGATATCCTGCACGGCAATAAGTGTAGTGCCGTGGCAGACTGCCGCGGTATTGTCACAGCATGCCCGGGATATTTCAGCAATTTCGTTTCCTACGCTCTGGGCTTCACAGTTGGTGGAGCTCCAGCCGTACATTAGGGGTTTTTTCGCTTTCGCGAGCAGCTGTGCAGTATATTCTACTGCATCATCGTAGCTGACCTCTTTCCAGGTCCCGTCGGTCTGGTGGAGCCGTGGACGGGTGACCCGGTCCTTTGACTGGGAATGCAGGAACTTCTCAGTGCCGATCACACACGCATTATAGACTTCGAGAAGTTGTTTCCCGTCATCAGAGACGACAACTTCAAGATCATCGCAGAGTGTTCCACAGAAAGGACAAATCACGTCAGTTACTGTCTTTGTCATTTTATTTCACCCCGCATAAGTTCTGCACCAGTTCGATGCCAAGGAGCACGGGTTCTTTCATTGCCACGTCTACTTTCACCGGGGTTCCTTTAAAGGTCGGCATGCCGGTTGAGTAGGTATTAGGGTCGACAATCGAGTTCGCCCATGGACCCATGGGGATGAACGCAAGACCCGGGTGGGGTCCCTGCGTGGTCTCGATGGCTTTTACCACGACGCTGCCGTAATCGCTGGTAACCCTGACGTTGGTGCTCTTCCATGCCCCAAGTTTTTTCAGATCTGATGGATCAAGTTCGATGAGCCCGGCAGCGGTGCGATACGCGGGCTTCTCCTTCCCGCCTTCAATCGCAACACCCTGCTGGATGCTTCGACCTGATATCAGGTTTACATGTATCGTTGCCACTGTATACTCCTCCTTAAGGCGAATCAGCCGGTGGAACAATGTATTAAGTGACCCGTATTTCTTTCTCCCCATTGTGACACTTGCACCGATGTGCAGGTCAGAAAGGGGGTGGGGGATATCATTGTTTCCACCGCTTATCGTCCTTTATTTGTTGAACTCCTTGATGGGGCTTGGTCCGAGCTCGTTGATTGTTTTGACTACATCGGTGATGACTGCACCCCACTTTGCACCCTCGGATGCTGACACGAAGGTCATCCTGAAGCGGCGGTCATCGAGACCGATACTCTTCATGAGTCGTTTGACCATGAACATCCGCTTTGCTCCCTTGAAGTTCCCTGCAAGGTAGTGGCAGTCGCCGAAGTGGCAGCCTGATACGAGCACGCCATCCGCACCATCGGCAAATGCCTTGAGCACGAACAATGCGTCAATACGCCCGGTACACATCACACGGATGACCCGGACATCTGGCGGGTACTGGATACGACCCCCACCGGCAAGGTCTGCACCGGCATAGGAGCACCAGTTACAGAGGATACCGAGTATTTTTGGTTGCCACTCGCCTGGCTCACGTTTTGGAATAGGGAATTCAGGTGGTGCTGACATTTACTGCTCACCTCCGAGCAGGAATGCATCGATCTGCGCCACGATCTGCGGGGTAGCAAAGTGGTTCATCCAGATTGCTCCACCGGGGCAGAAACCACCGCAGGTACCGCAGCCTTTACACTTTGCTTCGGTGACCTCCATGACCGTGCGCCCATCCTTCTCAACAAGAGCGAGGGCACTGTACGGGCAGAGGCTCACACACATGCCGCAGCCTGCACATCTCTCTTCAATGCACATGGCAAAGTACGGCTCAAGTTCGACCTCACCCATGTGGATGGGGATACTTGCTGCAGATGCTGCACCTTCGGCAGATGCGACGGTATCAGGAATATCCTTTGGACCCTGGCAGACACCGGCAAGGAATACACCAGCGGTCGTAGTTCCACAGGGATTCAGTTTCGGGTGCGCTTCAAGGAGCCAGCCGTCCATCGAACAGGAAACACCGAAGAGCTTGCGGGTCCTGTTGGTATCTTCCTTCGGCTGTACAGCCGCCGCGAGCACGACAAGGTCAACTTCCATATCAATCGGGCGGTTCAGCAGGGTATCGTCGGCATAGACATGAAGGTTCTTTGTCTTCGGGTCTTCGAGGATGTTAGCCACACGCCCGCGGATGAACCTCGCACCTTCGTCCTGGATACGGTAGTAGAACTCCTCGTACATCTTACCGAATGACCGGATATCCATGTAGAAGATGATGGGCAGGCAACCGGGGATCTTTTCGATGATCTGGTGTGCGTGTTTTAAGGAATACATGCAGCAGAACCGCGAACAGTACGGTTTGCCGATGCCGGTATTATCACGGGACCCTGCACAGAGTATGAACCCGACTTTCTTCGGGGTCTCGCCATCGCTCGGGCGGACAAGGTGACCGGAGGTTGGACCGGATGCACAGATGAGCCGCTCAAATTCGAGGCTCGTGATGACGTTCTCGAACCGCTTGTATCCCCATTCCTCTTTCTTCTCGATGGGGAAGATGTCGAATCCCGTAGCGAGAATTGCCGTCCCGACTTTGACCGTGACAAATTCGTCCTTTGCCTCAAGTTCGATGGCTTTCTTTTCACCGCATGCGGTCACACACAATCCGCACTTGATACAGGAATCCCAGTCAATGGTGTAGAGAAGCGGGACAACCTGTGGGTGGCAGATGTAGATCGCTTTCCGGGGCTTCATGCCCACTTCGAACTCGTTGGGTTTGATAACCGGACACGGGGCTTCACAATCGCCGCAGCCGTTACAGCCGCCACCGACAATACCCTTCGTTTCAGCATCCGCCATTGAGAGGACACCGCGTGCCTTCTTCCTGATGGTCACATCAAAGTTGCCGATGTAACCCTCGACCGAATCAACTTCTGAGTAGGTCATCAGCTCAATATTTGAGGCCCTGCCCACATCCACCATCTTTGGTGTTAAGATACACTGCGAGCAGTCAAGGGTCGGGAATGTCTTGTCCAGCTGGGACATGCGCCCGCCAATGGTTGGCATTGATTCGACGAGGTAGGTCTTGATGCCTGCGTTTGCAAGGTCAAGGGCTGCCTGCATACCGGCAACACCAGCACCGACAACCATCGCTGCGTGCTCGACCGGAACTGCCTTCGGAAACAGGTCCTGCAGAAGTGCTGCCTTTGCAACAGCAATGCGGATCGCGTCCTTTGCCTTTTCGGTTGCCCCGTCCTGGTCATGCATGTGCACCCATGAGTTCTGCTCACGGATGTTTGCCATCTCGAACCGGAACGGGTTCAGGCCGCCTTCCTTTGTCGCCGTCCTGAATGTCGGCTCGTGGAGACGTGGTGAACATGCTGCGACAACGACTCCGGTGAGTTTGTTGTCCTTGATTGCCTTGTTAATCACAGCCTGTCCGGGCATCGAGCACATATACTTGTAGTTGTCAACGTAGCCGACATTCGGAATAGTCTTTGCATATTCCTGTACAGCGGTGATATCCATTGAACCGGCAATATTTGTACCGCAGTGACAGATGAAGACCCCGATACTGGGTTTCTGTTGTGTGGCTGCCGGGGATGCCTGCTTTTTAGCTACCTGTTTTGCGGGGGCTTCCTTCTTTGCGTCAGTCTTTTTGGTAGTTGTTTTCTTCTTTTCAGCCATCATGACCACCTCACAGCACCTTCTGCAGGAATGACTCACAGCTGATCCCATGGAGATCCAGCCCGAGATCCTGCGGACTCATTCCCTGTGCCAGACCGAGCAGTTCGGCATAGTGCAATACAGGTAAATCATAGCTGACGCCAAACTTCTCTTTAATCTCGATCTGACCGCGGTCAAACTGGAGCTGACAGAACGGGCAGATATCCGTGAGAGCATCAACGCCAACTTCTTTGAGGTTGATAAGCTTCTCATTGGCGATGTCCAGTGCATGCACAATATCGTAGCCACGGACACCCCCACCGGCACCGCAACACTGCATCTTGTTCCGGTATTCGACCGGCGTTGCACCGAGTGCGGCGACCAGCTCTTCCATCCAGACCGGGTGTTCAGTGTTCAGCATGACATCCTTTTCAAACTCCCGGTCCTTGTGGGGTTTGGTCAGGTGGCAGCCATAGTGGACAGCAATACGTGCACCCGTGAGCGGGTTGGTCACGCTGGCGCGGACTTTTTCGACACCGATGAACTTATCATTGTAGAGAAGTTCGGCAGTGTGGTAGACATTGATGGTACCCTTGTACTCCATGTCGATCTCTTTTAAGACCTCGTTCACGCCATCGCGGAGGTCTTTGTTGTGTTTGAGCTTGTGGTTGACTTCCCAGATCGACTTGTAACAACCGTTGCATAAAAGTGCAATGTCCATCTTCATCTGCTCGGCGAGCACAAGGTTCCGTGCTGCCATCGCATAGAAAACATTCAGATCAATCGAACCGAATGCACCGGGTGCGGGACAGCAGCTTGCACCCTTGAGGGGTACCAGCTCAACGCCAAGTTTTTTCATTGCCTTGATGGATGCTGATTCACATCCAGGATACCGGTTCGGGGCAATACAGCCAAGATAGAATGCGAACTTGAATTTTGATTCTGACATGGTATCTTACCCCTCCCTCTCTTTGACGATCCGGTCGGCATTTGCCTTCAGTTTGTAGTGGTTAAGAATTGTCTGGATACCCTTGATATATTCGGGGTACATGTGGGTGGTGGGTGGATCACGGGTGAGTCCGAGCCGCTCGCGGGCTGCACGGTTCACATCGTTGTTCGGCACACCGTGCCCGGAACTATAAATTGCCTGCACGGTCTTTAAGAAATTCACCGGGATAATATCTCTCTTGAAGGCAAGATTCCTCATTGCCATTATTACATCTGTTGGTGCAATGTCCCGCGGGCACCTGTCTGTACAGCTGTAACAGGTAGTACAGAGCCAGAGATCCGGGTCGGTTAATGCCTCGTTCTCAAGCCCAAGCACTGCTCTCCTCATGAACTGCCTGATACGGTAGCTGCTGCGGGGTGCGGACGGGCACGAGCCCGTGCAGGTCCCGCACTGGTAGCACATATGGGCGATGGTGCGTGAGATTGCTTTTACTTTTTTTGTGAATTCCGGGTTCGAGTCTTCACTGTAGTATCGCTGGTCGTGGAGTTTCTTCTCCAGCGCTTCCGGGTAACCTTTCGTTTTTGCCATGGTACTCCCTCACGCCTTCTCCATAATCTTTATTCCGACCTGTCCGGTCACACCCTCTTTCACCTTCGAAGTTCTCTTGGTGAAGAGTTTCTCCTTGATCTTCTTGAACAGGTCTGTTTCTGTACCCTTGACGCGGACGCCGGTCCTCTGCATGATGATGATGTCTTCACCCGGGCACGCATTCACACAGGCACCACAAAAGATGCAGTAATCCTTATTGACGGCAATGGTCTTCTCGACCTCATGTCCCATATCAGCCGCTGGCTTTGCAGATGGGAGATAGATCGCGTTTGCCGGGCAGACCTCGGCGCAGGTTGAGCAGCCTCCGGGGCATTTTTCGGCATGGAACTCAATCTCGCCTTCGAAAATCTTCTCGATGGTAATCGCCTCAGGCGGGCAGTTGCGCGAGCACCAGGTGCAGGTGCAACAGTTGTCCTGGATGATGCTGACCTTTCCATCGACTTTGTCTGATATGATTTCGCGCTCGACCGTGATGCACTCTTCCGGGCACACCTCAAGACACACTTTGCATGCGTCGCACTTGGTCTCGTCCCAGACGACTTCGCCCTCGATTTTTCCGGTCTCGGCGGTAAATTCTTTGTGCTTTACAATGAGTGCAGGACAAAGTGCACCGCACAGACCACAGAGCGAACACTTCTCCATGTCGATTTTGAATGTGGTCTTGGTCTTGATGGCGGTCTGGCGATCTTTCGCGCCGGCGACTGGTCCCTTGTATGTACCCTCGAATGCGGGAACGTTCCGGTCGATTGCGTCACGTGGGCAGACCTCTTCACAGATCGTGCACTTGACACACTTCTCGTCATCAATCTCTGCCTTCATGTCATATTGCGGGAATCCTTCTTTCTCAAGGATCGGGAGCCGCTCCTGATTGTCCACCTTCAGAGTCAATGCATTGAACGGGCACATAATGACGCATACGCCACAGTACGAGCACTTGGTCTCGTCAACATCCACCGGGGCAGCGTAATCAATTGCGCCACGCCTGGATGCACCGACGAGCCCGAGAACGATAGCTTCCTCGGGGCACGCATCGACGCAGATACCGCATCCTGTGCAGGTCTCTGAATTTAAAATCAGGTTGTTCACGCTCTGAAGGAGGCGCTGCTCCATCACAACGTTGACACCATCCCTTTTTTTGGAAAACTTTGGAAACAATGCCATAAAATAACCCTCACGCTGTCCTTTTATTGTACCTTTGCCTGTGCTCTGGTTTCCCAGGGCCCTGCCAGCCTGATAACATCGTGCGGACATGCCTGGACACAGACGCCGCAACCGGCGCAGAGCTCCCCTTTGAAATCGAGGACGACAGATTTTCCGTCCTTGACTTTGTAGATCTTGTCCTTGGTGGCAGGATCCACGGTGTGAAGCTCCAATGCGTCCACTGGGCACGCAACAACACAATTGTTACAGCCGGTACAATGTTCCATGTTAATGTGCACTGCAAATGTCATGATTTCACGCACCAGCTATGATCGATCCTAAAATCGATTATCCAAAAATGGTGAAAGAAAATAGATAAAGGTTCTGAAATAATCCCGTAAAAAATGGCAATTTAATGACTATTTTTAATTTCGTGACTTATACTTTTAGATATTGTAAAACATTTTAATTTTACATTATACGATTACTACCATGCGCTTCCGGAATTCAGATCAATTTAGAAAATTTATTCAATAAATATCATTGTACTCTTGATATCCGGAGGTTAAGTTATGGAAATCAACGGCGTTACAATTGACGATACGTATGCGGAGGCATTCCCAACCTGGGTCTGCCGGGTGATCATAACGGCAGTCACACGGGATTGGGCACGGAAAGCGGCAACGGAAGCAACCGGTTTTGCCACATCAGCGATCGGCTGCCCGTGCGAGGCAGGGATCGAGTGCGATGTTCCGGCATCCGAGACTCCAGACGGGAGACCGGGTGTTGCGATCCTGATCTGTGCAGGTAAGAAGAAAATCAAGGATCAAGTCGTCGAGAGGGTTGCAGAGTGCGTGCTCACGGCACCGACGACAGCGGTCTTCAACGGTATCACGAATGCAGAAGAGAAGATTGCAGTCAAGCTCCACTTCTTCGGCGACGGGTACGAGTACCAGAAGGAAGTCGGCGGCAGGAAGTGCTGGGCGATCCCGACCATGAACGGCGAGTATGTCGGGGAAGAAGAGTTTGGCATCGTCAAGGGTGTCGCGGGTGGCAACTTCTTTGTGATGGGCGAGAACCAGATGGCGGCGCTTGTAGGAGCAGAGGCTGCATCTGATGCGATTTCCCAGATGAAGGGGGTCATCACGAGTTTCCCCGGTGGTATTGTCGGGAGTGGTTCCAAGGTAGGCAGCCTGAAGTACAAGTTCATGAAGGCATCGACAAACGAGAAGTACTGCCCGACGCTCCGCGAGAAAGTGGCAGACACAAAGATCCCCGCAGGCATCAAGGCAGTTTACGAGATTGTCATCGACGGGGTCGATGAAAAGAGCATCGCAGCGGCGATGGGTGCCGGTGTGAAGGCAGCAGTGATGGTGCCGGGTGTGAAGTTTATTTCAGCCGGTAACTTTGGCGGCACGCTCGGACCATACAAGCTCGAGCTCCACAAGATACTCTGATTATTACTTTTTTTTCATATGAAAACGGCTTCCACCGTTTTCATGCCTGTATCTTTGCACTTTTTGCAACTCAATTGGGGGTTAGCATGAAAGTCGGTAAGCCGACTTTCATCATGGCTTATCTGAACCGGTATGGTTTATCAGGGTTTTTTTACGGCATTTTTGAATCGCGTGAGAATGCATCTGCGATTGCACAAGGATTCGTCATAATCATCGATGGGCAATAGCGACGTTAAAGATGACCAAACGGGTCATTATCGAACGATATAAATAGTGTTATTGCCGATTCATTTGTTAACGAAATTTTCGGCGATAAAATGATCACGCTTACATCCAACGACGTGAAGAAGCGGAAGGCACAAACGCCGGGTACCCGGTTCCTTTGCCGGAACAGGGGAAGAGAAATGATCGAAGCGCCCGGTGTGGTGCTGTGGGGCAACCGTGGGATTGCGGCAGCGGGGTTGTATGGAGAGCATCTCTGAACCGTATATCATCCACTATCCTCGGATTGTTGCGGTGGCGGATGAGGATGCACAGCGCATTGAACTTATTGAATTCTTTGACTGCGTGGGGGGGGCGATGTGGTCACAGCGCCACTACAAAAAGAGCCCGATTGTGGAAGATGTCCGCTGCGTCGGTTCGACAATGCGATACCTGCTCCGTCCCGGCACTGTTGATCTCGCGCTTGAAGGTTCGCGGTTCCCTGCGGGCATATCAGGAGTTACTGTTGATGAGCGCGAGATTGCGGTCACCTATATCGGTATGGGTGGCGGTGGTGTCGGTGCGGCGGCGTGCCGTGCTGATGCAATCGGTGTCCTGCGGAGCCGGTCAGATCCCGCCGGTGGGGGAAAAATTGCAGAAGCAACCATCTGGCTCCCGCGAAGGCAACGGGTGCTCATTGGGGTTGATGACACGGATACTCCGGAGGATGGGGCGACATGGACGCTCGTCCATAATATTGCAAAAGCCGTGGAGGATGAACAGTCGGCATACCTCTCGCACACGATCGTGCAGCTCTTCCCGGTGCCGTACCGGACGAAGAACTGCGTGAGCCTCGTTGCAGAGTTTGCGACGACAGAACCGGAACGGCTGATTAGTCGGTTCCACCGGTTGCTTGAACGGTACACGCTCTCGGAGAAGACCGGCATGGCAGCATATACCGGGTTCTCCCCGTCCGAGGCGCTTCTGGCATTTGGGAGGAAGGTGAAGCGGGGTGAAGTGGAGCAGGGACTTTTCCGCAGTATACATGATGAACACCTAAAGATCCTGATGAACGGCAGGGGGATCATCGGTGCGGTGGCTGCCCTTCCATTTTACACACGGTACGAGGAGGCGCTGGACTTATGCGATGGTCGGACTTAAAAGCGAACCTGCTCGCAGTGGGTTGTGCCCACCTGACTGGTGAACCGGCAGAACGGTATATTGCCCGGTCAACGGCGGGACCGGGTGCTGGCGGCAGCGGTGCGGTGTTCTTTGAGACAGGCAGCCACCGGGTCAAGTTCGCGCTCAATCCCGGGAGCACAATTGAGATTGTGCACCGGGGCGACGGTATCGCGGACCTGATGTACAATGGCACGCTCGTTTCCGGGCGTCTTTTAGTGCCGGGGCTTCACTGCCCGGAGCAGGCGTTTGTCACGGTTACCGAGAACTGCATATTCAGGTGCCGGTATTGTTCAGTCCCGCGCCTCTCGGGAAAACGAAAGACAAGAGAGGAGATTGTGGCGATGGTGGAGGCTGTACGGCACCGGGTCAAGTCGATTTCCATCACGAGCGGTGTTGCCGGCAGCATTGAGGAGGAAGAGGCATACGTGCTCGATATCGTAAAGCACCTTCTCTATTTCGGTCTGCCCATCGGTGTATCCATCTACCCGACTGGCCAGACTCCGGACCGGCTCCGTGCGCTCGGTGTTGCGGAAGTCAAGTTCAATATTGAAGCAGCGACCCCGGAACTCTTCGCACTGATGTGCCCCGGTCTTGACTACGACCGGCTCTGGCAGGTTCTCGACCGGTCGGTAACCCTGTTCGGGAGAGGGCGGGTCTTCTCCAATGTCATCATTGGTCTGGGTGAGACGGATGCTGAGATGGAAGCCTGCATTTACAAACTCACGGCGCACGGTGTGATCCCGGTGCTGCGCCCGCTCAACCCGGTTGCCGAACTCACCGGGATGTCACGCCCATCGGCAGACCGGTTACAAAAACTGTATGCGGTGCACGGGCAGGCGCTTGATGCGGCAGGACTTGACCCCCGGCAGGCGATGACGATGTGTACGAATTGTGCCGGTTGCGATCTCGTGCCGGGGAGGGATGCATGAAAGGCGTTGAGGTGCTTGCCGAGGCGATCTGTGCCTGCACCGACCGGCAGTATACGGTTCCGGGATTCCCCATCACGGAGCTCGGGGCGCGGACACACGCAGAATTGGTGGTGAACGAGAAGACAGCGCTTGAGTATGCGCTCGGCGATTCGATAAGTAAACGGCGTGCTGCCGTGATCATCAAGAACGTCGGGCTGAACGCCTGCGCCGATCCGCTTCTCCAGGCAACTGCACAGGGGCTCATCAGCGGAGTTGTCATCGTCGCTGGTGATGACCCTGAGGCAAAGGGGTCGCAGACTGCACAGGACTCGAGGTATTACGGTGAACTCGCAGAACTTCCGGTCATCGAACCAAGTGAGACTTCATGCTACACCAGCGTCGAATCAGCGCTCCAGGCATCCGAACAGTTCTCCCGCGTTGCGATGCTTCGCCTCACGCCCCGGATACTTGAGGCAGAGGTCGCACGGGACATTGTCCGCAGGGATGACCACACAGGCAGGCTCTCGCCCCGGACATGGACGATGAACGGGCGGGTGACCGCTGCCGAGGAACTGTACCGGACGATGTTTAACTGGTCTGATGCCTGCACGCTGAACCTGTGGAACGGCGAACCTTTGGGCGTCGGAGCGGCACCGGGCAATTCAAAGGTGATCACTGTCCATCCCCTGCCAGCACGGGCGGGGCAGATGCAGACGGTAAACGAGTACGGGCGGACGTTTGTCCGGGATCACCGGGGGCTCCAGCCGCCGGCATCGCAGGATCGCCCTGAAGAAATGAAGGACCGGGGATATTACCGGACGTTTTGCACGAATTGCCCGTTCAAAACGCTCCTGGACATATTAAAGGAGCGCGACATGAAGCTGATCTGCGATGCGGGGTGTTCGGTGCTTTGCACGACGCCGCCATATGAACTGGGTATCGCGAGCTACGGCATGGGTGCCAGCATCGCGGTGGCGGCACAGAGCACGGGAGTAGCGCTGATCGGGGATTATGCCATCCTCCATTCCGGCATAAACGCACTCATCGATGTATACGAGAAGAACCTCCCGCTCCTCTGCATCGTGATGAAGAACAACTGCGCGGCAATGACCGGGAAACAGCCCACCTATGATCTTTTACCGTACCTCGAATGGGCAAAACCGGTTGTCTGCCGTGCGGAGGATGCGAGACAGTTGAGAAGGGTTATCCGTCGTCCAGGTGCGCCGGTGACCGTGATCGTTGAAGGTGAATGCCCGGAGGGGTCGAGCCATGAAACCGTGGAATATTGAGATCTGTGATGTGACGTTGAGAGATGGTGAACAGACGCCCGGCGTGTCGTTCTCCTGCGAGGAGAAAGCAGACATTGCCCAAATGCTGGACACGATTGGAATCGAGGTGATTGAGGCAGGGTTCCCTGCGGTATCCAAGAACGAGAAGAATTGTGTGACAACAATTGCCAACATGGGGCTCGATTCCCGCATCTGCTGTCTTGCCCGGGCCCGGGAACCGGACGTTACTGCGGCGATCGATTGTGGTGTTGACATGGTGAGTATCTTTATTGCAACATCAGACCTCCATATCCGGCTCAAGTACAAAAAGCCCCGCGAGGTGGTCCTCAACCAGGCGCTCAAGATGATTGACTATGCTCACGACCACGGCTTGCAGGTGCGGTTTGCTGCGGAAGATGCATCCCGTACAGACTTGGCATTCTTAAAGGAAGTGTACAGGCGCGGCGCGGAGCATGGTGCAGCCCTCCTCAGTTTTGCTGATACGGTGGGGTATCTCATCCCGAGCGAGATGCGCACTATCATGACTGATCTCGTCGCATCAGTGGATCGCCCGATATGTGCCCATTGTCACAATGATATGGGCTGTGCAGTAGCAAACACGATCACTGCCGCAGAAGCCGGGGCATTCCAGCTCCACACCACGGTGAACGGGATTGGTGAGCGGTCGGGCAACGCCTCGTTAGAAGAGGTGCTCGTCATCCTGCGGTTGAAAGGTGGCATTGAGCGGTATGACCTCTCCCACCTCAACGAACTTTCCCGCATGGTGGAGAAGTATTCCGGGATCGCCCGCCCCCGAAACAAGCCGGTGACCGGAGAACTTGCGTTTTCGCACGAAAGCGGCATTCACATCGCAGCGATTCTTGATGACCCCAACACGTACGAATGTTTCCCCCCCGAACTTGTCGGCGGGGAGCGCCGGTTCATTCTCGGTAAGCATACAGGAAAGAAGGCACTTGAGCATGTTGTCCTCTCGCTCGGCTGCGAGCTCTCCGAACCGCAGATCTGCCGGGTGCTCGATCTGGTCAAGGAACATTCCGAGCAGAAGTGCAGCATCACGCCTAAAGTGTTAAGGACACTTATCAGGAAGGTGAAACTGGAGAAGCCCGCATGAGTACACTGTCGGAACGGATCCTTGGCGCGGCGGCGGGGACGTACGTTGACCGGAAGGTTGACCGTGCATATGCCCACGATGGTACCGGGGTTCTAACGCTTGAAGCCATAAAGAGCATGGGCGGCGGCAGGCTGTCAGGTTCAACCCGCATCTCACTTCTCTTTGACCATATTGTCCCGGCGAACAACAGCACGACTGCAACACTCCAGCGGGAGCTCCGTGAATTCGCCCGCAGTGCCGGTCTGCATTTCTCCGACATTGGCGGGGGCATCTGCCACCAGCTGATGAGCGAGGGTGTCGTGCTGCCCGGTGAAGTGGTGGTTGGTGCAGATTCGCACAGCTGCACGCTCGGGGCATTTGGCGCGTTTGCCACCGGTGTCGGGGCGACAGATATGGCAGCGATCTGGCTGACCGGGGAAACATGGTTCAGGGTCCCTCACTCCATCGGAGTCCACCTGTCAGGCACTTTTTCCGGTGCGGCGGAAGCAAAGGATCTGGCACTCACGTATGTCAGCCGGCTTGGTATGGACGGTGCCACGTACCGGGCACTGGAGTTTATCGGTGAAGGAACGGCAGCGCTCTCCATGGACGACCGCCTCGTACTC